>Ga0066903_100001311_pt1 | contig 17911 bp, 13 predicted proteins | sample PanSoiMetaGPlot1_FD_67491 | JGI IMG/M metagenome (GOLD analysis project Ga0066903, IMG submission 67491) | Tropical forest soil microbial communities from Panama analyzed to predict greenhouse gas emissions - Panama Soil - Plot 1 (version 2) | ecosystem: Environmental > Terrestrial > Soil >... | reverse complement strand
CGCTCTTCACCCACTAACTCACGCCAGGAATGTTCGTTCATTTATTCTCCAAATGGTTGTTTCAAAAAATTTATCCGAGGTGCTCGAACACGGTCTGCGGAGCCTGGCCGCCGACTTTGACGTCGAGACCGAGACTCTGCATTTCTTTGATCAGCACGTTGAAAGATTCAGGTGTGCCCGCTTCGAGCGAGTTATCGCCTTTGACGATTGACTCGTAGATGCGGGTCCGTCCTTGCACGTCATCCGACTTCACCGTGAGCAGTTCCTGCAAGGTGTAAGCCGCGCCGTAAGCTTCGAGCGCCCAAACTTCCATCTCACCGAAACGTTGTCCGCCATATTGCGCTTTTCCGCCCAGCGGCTGCTGCGTGACGAGCGAGTAAGGACCAACCGCGCGCGCGTGAATCTTGTCTGCGACGAGATGCCCGAGCTTCATCATATAGATGTAGCCGACGACCACTTCCTGATCGAAGGCGTCGCCGGTTCGGCCGTCGAACAATTTCGCTTTGCCGGTCTCCTGCACCCAGCTGAAGCCTTCTTTCTTCTTCGCGTCCTTCAGGTAATCGCGGATCTTGCTTTCCTTGATTCCATCGAAAACCGGGGTCGCGACTTTGAATCCGAGCGCTTTCGCCGCAACGCCGAGGTGGGTCTCCAAAACCTGACCGACGTTCATTCGGCTCGGCACGCCAAGCGGGTTGAGCACGATTTCCACCGGAGTTCCATCCGCGAGGAACGGCATGTCTTCTTCCGGCACGATTCGCGCAACGACGCCTTTGTTTCCGTGGCGACCGGCCATTTTATCGCCGACCGACAGTTTTCGTTTCGATGCGATGTAAACTTTGACCTGCTTGATGATGCCGGGATCGATGTCGTCACCGCTTTCCACGCGGTCCATTGAACGCTCACGCTCGAGCTCGAGCTCGGCGAACTTGTGTTCATAGTGGCCGATGATTTCGCGGATCTTGTTGCGGATCGGGCTCGGATCGATCTCGATATGATCGTAGACGTTCGCGAGCTTACGCAGCAGCGTCTTCGTGATCTTGCGGTTTGCCGGGATAATGATCTCGCCGGTCTCGGCATTGACGACGTCGAGCGGAATTTTTTCGCCCAACAAAATGTTCGAGAGCGAATCGGTCAGCTGCTCCGTCAGCTCTTCTTTCTTGCGCCGATGCTCTTCCGTGATCGCTTTGATCTGCTTTTTCGTCTCGGCCGGTGTCAGTTTCTCGCGCGAAACTTCTTTCCGCGATGAAACCTTCACATCCATGACGATGCCGTACGTCCCCGATGGAACAGTCAACGAGGTGTCTTTAACGTCCGCCGCTTTTTCACCGAAGATCGCGCGGAGCAATCGTTCTTCCGGCGCGAGTTCGGTCTCGCTTTTGGGCGTAATTTTACCAACCAAAATGTCGCCTGGTTTAACTTCCGCGCCGACGCGGACCACACCGTCTGGTCCCAGGTTGCGCAACGCTTCTTCACTGACGTTCGGAATATCGCGCGTGATCTCCTCGGGGCCGAGTTTCGTATCGCGCGCGCCGATCTCGAATTCGTCGATATGGATCGACGTATACACGTCGTCCTTCACGACCTTCTCCGAAATCATGATCGCGTCTTCGAAGTTGTAGCCGTGCCATGGCATGAACGCGACGAGCACGTTCCGGCCAAGAGCGAGTTCACCGTGATCCGTATTCGGACCGTCCGCGATGATCTGGCCCTTCTTCACATGCTGGCCTTTCTTCACGATGGGCTTCTGGTTGACGCACGTGCCGGCATTCGAGCGCATGAATTTGCGCAATTCGTAAACGTAAAGGCCTTCTTCGGGATCGCTCTTGAGCTTTTTGCGATGCTCTGGAACATGACCATCTTTTGAAACGATAATCTGATCGGCCGTGACCGACGCGACCTTGCCGCTGTCGCGCGCGAGCACGACGGCGTGGGAATCGCGTGCCACTTTCCCTTCCAATCCGGTTCCAACGAGTGGTGCTTCCGAAACGATGAGCGGAACACCCTGGCGTTGCATGTTCGAGCCCATTAACGCTCGGTTTGCGTCGTCGTGTTCGAGGAACGGAATCAATCCCGCGGCAACCGAAACGAGCTGCTTCGGCGAAACGTCCATGTAGTGCACCTTGGCCGGTTCGACTTCGAGGAAGTCCCCGCGATAACGCACTGAAACTTTTTCTCCAGTAAAATGGCCGCGGCCATCGACCGGCGCATTGGCCTGCGCCACGAGGAAGTTTTCTTCTTTGTCGCCGGTCAGGTAGTCGATCTCATCCGTGACTCGCCCATTGGTCACTTTGCGATAAGGCGTTTCGATGAAACCGAATTCGTTGATTCGCGCGAAGGTCGACATCGAGCTGATAAGACCGATGTTCGGGCCTTCCGGCGTTTCGATCGGACAAATGCGGCCGTAATGCGAAGGATGAACGTCGCGCACTTCGAAACCGGCCCGGTCGCGTGAGAGACCACCAGGTCCAAGAGCGGACAAGCGACGCTTATGCGTCAGTTCCGCGAGCGGGTTCGTTTGATCCATGAACTGCGATAGCTGCGAGCGGCCGAAGAAATCGCGGATCACGGCGCTCAGCGCTTTCGGATTCACCAATTTTTGCGGCGTCATGCCATCGACGTTGATGTCGAACAGGGTCATCCGCTCTTTTACGAGACGCTCGGTGCGGGCGAGACCAACGCGGCACTGATTGGCGAGCAATTCACCAACCGTGCGGACGCGTCGGCTGCCGAGATGATCGATGTCATCCAGCGTGCCTTCGCCGCGGCGCAGGTTAATTAGATACTTGATCGCGGCGATAAAATCTTTGTCGGTCAGAATTCGTTCGGCGAGATCGACATCGATTCCGAGCTTCTGATTGATCTTGTAACGGCCAACGCGTCCCAGATCGTATTTCTTCGGATCGAAAAACAACCGCTTCAAAAGAGCGCGGGCATTCGCGACCGTCGGTGGATCGCCGGGGCGCAAACGGCGGTAGATATCTTTAAGCGCTTCTTCCTGATCGTGCGCCGGGTCCTTGCGCAGCGCCTTCACGATCGTGTCGTCGTTGGAAATGTCGATGACCTTAACTTCCTTGATTCCGAGCCCCATGATTTGGCGCACGGTTGCGAGCGTCAATGGCTCAAACGCGCGCGCCACCGTCACTTCACCGTCGCGGACTTCCGCGGTGAGCACCTTGGTCGCGAGTTTTTCTTCGTCCAGCTTCTCGCTGAGTTTGAGGTTCTCGATGTTGTAAAAGAGTTTAATGACTTCTTCGTCCGAGCCGTAGCCGAGAGCGCGAAGGAAAGTCGTCGCCAGGAATTTTCGGCGGCGTTTGCGGCGGTCGAGGTAGATATAAAGGAGATCGGCGGTATCGAATTGAACTTCGATCCAGGAACCGCGGTCCGGGATGATCCGGAAGCTATAAAGAACTTTGCCGTTCAGGTGAATAGTCGACTCAAATGCAATGCCCGGCGACCGGTGAAGCTGCGAAACAACCACGCGCTCGGCGCCGTTGATTACAAACGTGCCTTGCGGAGTCATGAGCGGGATTTCGCCCATGTAAACTTTCTCTTCCTTGGTGCCCTTTTCTTCGCGGAGTTGGAAGGTGACGTGGAGGGGCGCGCTGTAGGTCTGGCCTTCGCGCTGCGCTTCGAGCGCGCTCAGCTTTGGCTCACCGATTTCGTAATGGCTGAAATCGAGGACTGCCTTCTCGTCGTAGCTCTCAATAGGGAAGACCTCTTTGAAAACGGCCTGGAGACCGTGGTTCTTCCGTTTTGAGGCGGGGACGTCTTTTTGGAGGAAATCGACGTAAGAGTTGAGTTGAACCTCAATGAGGTTTGGAGGCTCTATGGCTTCCTTGATTGTTCCGAAGTGGATGCGTTCCGAATTTCGTTCTGACATAATCACCAGGCCACGGGGTTAAACTCGCGCCGGCCCACAATAAATTGCGGGCGCTTGGGTGCTTGGATGGGTACAAGAACCTACTGCGTCAGCCGGAGAGCGAGGAGTGCAAAAATGGCATCAAAACAGCGGCTCGTCAAATCGACCCACCGTTCTGCTGCCAGTCCAATATTTGTCCGTCAAACTACGGTTAAAAATAAGTCTCCCTACTTCTAACAATGGCCGAGATTAAACGAAAACGGCCGCCTGGCAAGCTAAATTGCTAGGCGGCCGCTGATTTGAAAAACCTAGAGTTATTTGATTTCTACCTTGGCGCCAGCCGCTTCGACCTTCTTTTTGATCTCTTCGGCCTCCGCCTTCGGCACGCCTTCCTTGATCGGTTTCGGAGCCCCTTCAACCAGGGCTTTTGCCTCGGCCAGGCCGAGTCCCGGGACCGCGCCGCGGATCTCCTTGATCACGCCGATCTTGTTCGCGCCCATCTCCTTGAGAATGACGTCGAAGGTGGCCTTCTCTTCAGCCGCAGGAGCTGCCGCACCGCCGCCCGCTGCTGGCGCTGCCGCCACCGCAACCGGCGCGGCCGCACTAACGCCCCATTTCTCCTCGAGTTGTTTTACCAATCCAGCAATCTCGAGAACGGACAGGCCGCTGAGTTGCTCCACCAATTTGTCTGTATCTGCCATTTTATTCCTCCAATTGCCGCTTCCGGGAGCTCCCGAAAATTTAAGACCAGCCGCCGCCGATCCGGACAGTGTTTCTTTTGCTCCACCACGCCATCTCGCGCGGCGGAAAATTTATGTCGCCGGCGTTTCCGCCGCGGGCGGGCCCTCCTTTTCGCTTTTCGCCTTCAGCAATCGCGCAAGGGACGCTGCCGGTTCGTTCAACAAGCGGACCAGCTTAGTCGCAGGCGAGAGCAGTAAACCGAGCAATTGCGCCTGCAAAACTTCACGTGACGGCAAATCCGCCAGTTGTTCGATTTCCTTCGTCGAGACGGCGTTGCGATCGATGAAGCCGAGCTTCAGCATCGCTTTCTTGAACTCGGCTGCGAATGTCTTCAAGACTTTTGCCACCGGGGCGACGTCTTTTTCGCCGGTAATAACAGCGGTTTGACCGCTCAGTTCGCCGTTTTCCGATTTCAAACCGGAGTCCGCCATCGCGCGTTTCAAAAAGCTGTTTTTGACGACATGAACTTCTGCGCCCGCGGCGGCGAGGCGTTTCCGCAGCTCGCTGAAATCGTCCACATTCATGTGCTGATAGTCAGTCACCAGGACAAACGACGATTCTTTCAAATCGCCCGAGAGGTCTTTAACGATGTCGGCTTTTTCTGGTCTCATGATATCGATCCTTAGGCTGCTGCTAGGCCGGCGAGATAAGGCGACGGGTCGAGTTTCAGGCCGGGCGACATTGTCGCGCTTAGCGTCATTCCGTCAACGTATCGCCCCTTCGCGGTCGCCGGACGCGCACGGACCACGGCTTCGATGACCGCATTGCTGTTTTCCACCAGCGCGTTTTCTTCGAACGAAAATTTTCCAACCGGCACCGCGACGTTGCCGTTCTTGTCCAATTTGAATTCTACCCGGCCGGCTTTTACTTCCTGCACCGCTTTGGCCGTGTCGTCGGCAACCGTTCCGGCCTTCGGGTTCGGCATCAGACCGCGCGGACCGAGAACTTTTCCTAGCTTGCGCACTTCAGCCATCGCCGACGGTGTCGCCACCGCGACATCGAAATCCTGAAATCCTTCCTGAACTTTCTTAATCAAATCCGCGAATCCGACGTGTTCCGCGCCCGCATCTTTGGCTGCTTTGGCGGCTGCGCCTTCGGCAAACACGAGAACGCGGACTGTTTTGCCGCTGCCGTGGGGAAGGGCGCACGTGCCGCGCACCATTTGGTCCGATTGCTTGGGATCGACCCCGAGCCGAAATGACACCGTCACCGTTTGGTCGAACTTTGTGGGTGGAAATTTCTTTAGCGTCGCGACGGCATCGCTGATGTTGTAGGCCTTTTTCCGGTCCACTTGCTCGGCCGCCGAGCGATAACGTTTGCTGCGTTTCTGTGACATAATTTTAGCAGTTCAAGCGAGCTTTCGGCTCTCCTGCGGTAACGGGGGAGCGCACAATAAAGCGAACTTGCCGCCTGTCAAAGCCATTTTGAGTTGTAGCTGCCGCCGTCTCGGCGGCAGGAGAAAAGCCTGCCGATGAGGACATCGGGCAGCCACAACGCCGGGATCCGATGGTATCCCGAGCGCCGTTTAGGCTTGCAAAACCTCTACTGATCTTGGTAAAACCAAGGGGTATGAAAAGCCCCACTTATTATAGAGTCTCAACCGCTCTCGCCGCCGCTCTCTCTCTGCTCATCAGTAATCAGCTCTCCGCTAAGCCGATCGGCTTTAGCGAGCTATCCCTGATGGTTCGTATGCACGAATCCGAAGCGGACATTAAGAGCGACATCTCGGAACGAAAACTTCTGCATCAGCTGACGCAGCCGCAGGAAGGCATTCTGAAAACTCAAGGGGCAAGCGACTCGCTGATCCAGTCGTTGCGCGACTCGAAACTCGTCGTGTCCAAAGAAGAAGCGGCCGCCGCCGAAGCAGGCGCTGCGCAATCGAGTGCGCCTTCCGCTGAAATCAATTCCCATCCCGGCCACCACCATCATGTCCTGGTCTTCGACGTGGCGTTCGGGCACCCGATCAATTTAAGCCAGTGGGGCGGTCTGGATTACGAAATCGCATTCTATTCCTACCGCTTCGCTGGTGAAGATCACATTCAGCCAGCTTTGGTCGACAACGTCGGTTCGCGAACGGTCGTTTATCGAAGCACGCCATTTGTAAGCGAAGGGGAACTTTTCGCGGACAATTGGTTTCCGACGAACGGCGTTCGTAATTGGAGATTTACGCCATACAACGGAGTTGATTACGACGGCCGGGGCGACTTTCGAGACTCGCGAATCAATTGGACTGACACCGTGTCGGCTACTCAATACGCGGTTTCGCGGCCAATTGCGGTTGATTGGAATGATCCGCAATTCTTCGAGGGCCAGGCCTACACTTTCTATCCCGTTTACAGCGGGGGTGGCGTATCGCTCTACTATATTAATTCAAACAGTTATTCGGCCCGCGTAGCAGTTGCGGTTAATCACTAATTTTTAATCCGCAGGAATTTCGGCGAGTGTCTCGCCTGTTTCGGCGACAGGCGAGGCACTTGGAGGCCCGTTTCGAATAATTTTCCCTTCCTTCATCACAAACGAAACGCGCTCCGTCGCGGTGATGTCGCTCGTCGGATCGCCCGGCATCGCGATCAAGTCCGCGAGCTTTCCTTTCTCCAGTGTCCCAAGCTTTTGCGCGATCCCAAAAAGATCCGCCGCATTTTCAGTCGCGGTTCTTAAAGCGTCGATCGGGGCCATTCCGAGATCGACCATCAACTTGAATTCCTTGGCATTTTGTCCATGCGGGAAAACCCCGGCATCGGTTCCGAAAGACATTTTCACGCCGAGTTTCACCGCATTTCGAAACATATCCGAACGCGCGGCCGCCGCGGCGCGCGCTTTTGCCTGCACCGGCGGCGGGTAAGTATCGATCTTGCTCATAATATATTCGACCGGCATCAACGTTGGGGTGAGGTAGGTGCCCTTATTCTTCATCAAGGTCAGTGTTTCCGGTTTCAGAAACGAACCGTGCTCGATCGAATCAACGCCGGCTTCGATCGCTTCCTTGCCCGCTTGGTCGCCATGGCAATGCACTGCCACTTTTTTGCGCAGTCGATGCGTTTCATCGACTAACGCGGCCATTTCCGCGGGAGTGAACTGAGGCACGTCCACCTCATCGGCGAGTGAAAAAACGCCGCCCGAAACTGCCGCCTTGATCACATCCGCGCCATTCTTTACTTCAAAGCGCACTGCTTTTCGAATGGCATCCGGTCCGTCCGCGATTCCTTCGCTCCAGTCCGGTTCGTGCCCGAAAACCATGTCGCGAAAACCGCCGGTGGGATCGAAGTGTCCGCCTGTCGCACCGATTCCGAATGTGGCGACGAGCATGCGCGGACCAACGATGTAGCCTTTGTTGATCGCGTTCCGCAACGCCACGTCGACCATTTCTTTGCTGCCGGGAAAGCGGCTGCCGAGATCACGCACAGTGGTGAAGCCGGCTTCGAGCGTCCTTCGTGCGTGAACGCTCGCTCGCAACGCGTGCTCGGCGACGTTCCAATCGATCTGGTCATTGCGCTCTTTTTTGTAATCGGTGAAATCATGACTGAGATGGGTGTGCCCATCCATGAAGCCCGGCGAAAGCGTTGCGTCGCCAAGATCGACGACCTGCGCGTCGGCCGGCGCCGCCAGGTTGCCTCCGGCGTCGATAATTTTATTGCCCTGAACAATGACGACGCCGTTTTGCACGAGCGTCTTCGATTTGCCGTCGAACAGTCGCGCGGCCTTGAGAACAACCACTTTGTCAGGAGCGGGAGCTGCAATGGCTATGGTGTTGAAAATGAAAAGAAGAATCGAAAAGCGGAGAAAAGCAGGGAAAGTCATTCTGGCGGTATAGAAATTTCGCGCCCGAAAGGCAAGGCGTGAGGGATGATTTGTTCGTTGTTTTGCGCGGTTTGTTTGATTGAATGCGAGGCATGACCGCACCTCGCATTCTGGGAATAACAAGTCTGATGGCAATTTGGATCTGCGGACCGGCGATCGCCCAAACCAATCCTGCAAAGGGACCATCTCCCGAACCGAAGGCGGAAGCATCGCCGACGCCGCCTCCCGCCACCGATTATGACATTCGTTGGGGCGTAAAGATTCCCATGCGCGATAAAGTCGAGTTGAACGCGACGCTCTACTTGCCGCACACCTCCGATGGTTCGACCCCGAAAACACCCGTTGTCTTCACGTTGACCCCTTATATCTCGGACTCGTATCACAATCGCGGGGCTTATTTTGCCGCTCACGGCTACGTCTTTGCCCTTGTTGATGTTCGCGGGCGTGGAAATTCGGCGGGCGAGTTCGAACCTTTCGCGCAAGAGCCCAAAGATGGACATGATGTGGTTGAGTGGTTGGCGCAGCAGCCGTTTTGCGACGGGAAAGTTGCGATGTGGGGCGGCTCGTATGCTGGATTTGATCAATGGGCCACCGCGAAAGAATTTCCGCCCCACCTTGCGACCATCGTTCCGGTCGCGTCCGCTCATCCCGGCTACGATTACCCTGTTTTAAATAACATCGGCTACTCCTACGACGTGCAGTGGTTCACCTACACGAGCGGCAAAGCCGGTCAGGGAAATCTTTTTGGCGATTCCAAGTTCTGGCGGACAAAATTTGTCGATGCTTACAAGAAACACATCGCGTTTAGCACGCTCGATTCCTTCATCATTGGTAATCCCTCGCCGAATTTTCAACGGATCCTCAAGCACCCAACGCCGGACGCCTATTACGACGCCATGACCCCGTCGGTTGATCAGTTCAAGAAAATCGCGCTCCCGATCCTTACACTGACCGGCCAGTACGACGGCGACGAGATGGGCGCCATGATGTACTACCGCGACCACATTGCGTCCGCGACGCCAGATGTGCGCGCGAAACATTTTCTCATCATTGGACCGTGGGACCATCCCGGTACGCGCACGCCTACCGATGAGGTCGGCGGCGTAAAATTCGGGCCGGGCGCGCTGGTCGATCTCAATGATCTGCATCGGCAATGGTACGACTGGACGATGAAGAACGGAAAGAAACCAGACTTTTTGAAAAATCAGGTCGCGTATTATTTGATCGCACCTGGGAACTCAGGCGCGAACGGCGAATGGAAATACACCGACAATTACGCAAACCTGATCGCGAACCCGAAGACATTTTACTTCGATTCCAAAAACGGTGATGCCAATGGGGTGTTCCGTTCAGGTTCTCTTACGGAAACCAAACCGACGGAAGGCTCGGATCAATTCGTGAACGATCCGATGGACACGACTCGCGGTGAAAATGTCGAAGGCGTTGAATCAAACGATAAGACGGCGGCTCTCGATCAAAAATTGCCGCTCAGCATCGGCAAAGACGGACTCGTTTATCACGCGGAGCCGCTGGCGAAGGAAACGCCGATGATCGGTTGTCCAAAAATATCGCTCTGGGTTTCGATCGACACGGCCGATGTCGATCTCGAAGCCGACCTTTACGAAATCCAGCCGGACGGAACGAGCATCGGCCTTTGGAGCGACAGCCGGCGCGTGCGCTACCGCGAATCGCTGCGCGAACAGAAGCTCGTCAAACCGGGCGAAACCGTGAAATGCGATTTCGATCCGGGATTGTTCGTGGCGCGGCGTTTAATGAAAGGCAGCCGTTTACGTCTGGTCGTGACCTCACCAAATTCCATTAACTGGCAGAAGAATTACAACTCCGGCGGCGTCGTTAACGAGGAAACGGGCAAAGATGCGCGCACGGCACACGTGAAAATATTTCACGATGCCGAGCACGCGAGCGCGATCGCTCTGCCGCTGCGCTGATGAGGCATACTGCGCTAGCTCTGATTGCCGGCCTTTTCATTCTGCTGGCGGTAGAGTTGCGCGCCGCCTCCGAAATCGCCGTCGCGATTCGTTATTTGCAGAGCGAGGGCGTGGGCCATTCCCACTTATATCTATATAGAGACGACGGGAAATTTCTCCGGCAATTGACGAGCGATAACTCCGGTCAGGATCTCGACCCCGTTTTTGCGCCGGACGGCGAGACCATTGTCTTCACGCGCGAGAAGGAAGGCAGTCCTCTCGAATTTTGGAAAGTGCGGCCACTCGGCGGCGCACCAGAAAAGCTCGAAGCGGCTCCGGATTGGTATGCCCAGACAAAAACATCTCCCTATTTTACAAATCGGGACTCGACGAACGACGATTCTTCATCGCCTTCCGCCTCTCCGGCCGCGGCCGGTTTGATGGGCGAACGCAAGAGTTACAAGGCCCCCGATGGCTCGGTGGAGTTGATTTTGCGGGAAGATCCAAGCGATCCGGATGACCAGGTCAACGGCGAACGCCACGGGAAACATTATGTTTTGCGATACCTGAAAACCGGGATTCAGGCTGACTTCGGCGCGCTGCCCGGATTCTTTGGCGTTTACGAAATCTTGCATGACCGGCAAAATCCGGATCGCCGTTTCTTGTTCGACGGTTTATTGCGCATGGCCTTCTTTGGTTTGCACCTGAACAGCACGGACGGTGACACGACGTTCGCGCTCGATCTGAATGGGCCGCGTTTTGTTCGGTTGTCACCGAACTGGGCCGCACCCGTGCCCCTGCCAGGCGAAGCGGCGTTTCTTACCCTTGCCGAAAATCGTTACGTGCCGATTCCTGGCAGCACGAAGACCGCGAACTGTTCGTACGTCGAACATTGGGACGCGCAGTTGCAAAATATCCGGTACGCCAAGCCGAAAGCCGCCGCGGTCTTTTTTGGCGCATCGATGTATCGTCCGGAGCGCACGCCGCCCGTGATCACCATTCGACAGAACGCAGACTGACAGAAATAACGGATGAAAAAGTTGGCTGTTCTGATTCTAATCGCTGTTCCGCCGCTTTACGCGCAAGACACCACCGCGCTTAACAAGTTGGCCGACGATTTTTGGAAGTGGCGTGCGACGTACGCGCCATTCAACGGCGATGACGTGCCGCGGATGGAGCGGCCCGGCGGAACGCGCGAATGGTCGCGCGCGAGCATCGATAAGCGTCGCCAGGATCTCTCCGACTTTGAAACACGCTGGAAAAAAATCGACGCGGGCAAGTGGCCGATCGACACGCAGGTCGATTATCGGCTGATTGGTTCTGCGTTGTCGCGCGTGCGTTGGGAACTCGATGTAAATCCGAGCTGGAAGCGCGATCCGACATTCTATATTTCGCAAACTCTGACCGCGCTGGTCGAGGCGTTAACGGTTCCAGCACCTTACGATGAAGGGCGAAGCCGCGAAATTCTGACAAGGATCGATAACATTCCGGCGATTCTCGAACAGGGAGCGCAGAACCTGCAAAAGCCGCCGGCGCCGTTCGCGCGCGTAGCGGTGCAGACGTTGGAAAATATTCGTCCGCATCTGCATGAAATGGCCAGCGCGCTGGCAAAATCAACCACACTCAAAGAGGACGAGCTCTACGCGGCGACGGATCGCGCCGCCGAAGCGCTCGAGAAATATCGCGCTTACCTGCAGCAAATGATTCCGTCGCTTCCGACCGAAACAGCACTTGGTCGCGATGCTTATCTTTTCTTCCTCCGAAACGTCGCATTGATGCCGTATTCGCCTGAGGAACTGCTCGCGATGGGACATCAGGAGTGGAGCCGCGCCGTCGCGTTCGAGGCTTATGAGACAAATCGAAACAAGAAAGTTCCGCCGCTAAGAATCGCGGACAACATCGACAGTTGGATCAAGGATGCGGCCGCGAAGGAGCAAGAGGTCCGCGAATTTCTCGAGAGTCACGACATCGTGACAGTACCGGGCTGGGTCCGGCACTGGACCCTGCGGGCAACCCCGGACTATTTGCGTTCGATCGGATTTACCGAAACGGACGATTTCACTTCACCGTCGCGCTTGAGTGAGAACTGCATTCGCTACGTGCCCGAGCCGTCCCCAAACCTCGGTTATTTCTGGCGCGCGACGGCAATGGATCCGCGCCCGATTTGCGTGCACGAAGGAATTCCCGGCCACTATTTTCAGCTCTGTCTCTCATGGAAACACGAAAACCCGATTCGCCGTCACTATTATGATTCTGGTCCAAACGAAGGGCTGGGCTTTTACGCGGAAGAGATGATGTTGCAGGCGGGATTGTTCGATGACAGCCCGCACACGCGCGAAATCATCTACAATTTCATGCGGCTGCGCGCGCTCCGGGTTGAGGTCGACGTAAAACTCGCGACCGGACAGTTCAAACTCGAGGAGGCCGCGAAATATTTGCACGACAAAGTTCCAATGGACGACCAAACCGCGCGCCAGGAAGCAATCGCGTTCGCGACCGGGCCGGGGCAGGCGATCGACTATCAAATCGGGAAACTTCAGATCATAAAATTTCTCGCCGAGACACGGATGAAACAGGCCGACCGGTTCAGTCTTCGCGGATTCCACGATTTCGTTTGGAAAAACGGCAACGTGCCGATCTCGCTCCAGCGCTGGGAGCTCCTCGGCGATCCAAGTGATGTGCCGGCGCTCACTCAGGGCAAACCGTAACCGAAAACGGTTTAACGGAATCTTCGCTGGGAAATCTCTTCCTTCATGTCTTGTAGCTCGTCGAGCCGCTGATCGCGGATTGTTTTGATATAGAAAATTGTTCCCGCGAATCCGAATCCGGCCGCGGCGAGGAAATTGAGCGCGGCGCCCTGTTGCCAGAGATAGGCGCCGAGAAGCGCCGCGGTGCTAACGATCAGGTCGCGTACTAAATAATACGCACCAATCATTTGGCCGCAGCGTACCGGATCGCAGTAACCGATGATGAGCGCTTTACGCGACGTATCGCCGAATTCCTTGAATCCGCGAATGATGAACGCGACCACCAGGGCGGCGAACGTTCGCGATGCCATCAGGGTCAAAGGAAAAATCGCGAACATGATAAAGGTTGCGATGACGAATGGTTCCCGGCCATAGCGATCAGCCAGATATGATGACGGAATAATGCAAAGCGTCGCGGCCAGCATCTCCACGGTGATGAGAATGCCGACCTGCTTCGCGCTAAGGCCCAGGTAATCCATCGCGAAAATGACCACCCATGCGTACGGAATTCGCTCACAGAAGCGGATCAGGATGTCGCTCAAAAGCAATCGCCGCATCGGCGAATTGAATGCGCTCAAGCTCTGCCAGAAGTTTATCGGATCGAGTGTTGCCGCTTCCGGCCTTGGATCATCTTGAATGTTGCGCTGCACAAGAATCGTCGCGGCAGAAAAAATAATTGAAATGATCAGCGCGATGCGAACTCCGCCGACAACGCCGAAACGATCGATTAACATTCCGCCGAAGAATGGTGCGATCATGATCGGCAATCGTCGGATTACCATTTGCACGCCAATGCCCATCGAATGGCGATTTGCTTCGAGCGCAGCGGCAACGAGTGAGAATGTCGCCGGCAGGGAGAAACAACTCCACGACAGAAAGAGAAACATGCCGGCGATGACCGCGCCCCAATGCGGAATGAGAAGCACAAGCGTGTAACCGATTATGGAAACGATGTTGAATGCGAGAAAGGCCCGCCGATGTCCCCAACGATCGACAACGATGCCGCCGGGATAGGCATAGACCGCGCCGAGCAAGGTGCGAAGCGCGTCGTAAAGACCGATCACGAAAAAACCCGCCCCGAGCTCTTTCAGATATTTTGGGACGAAGCGCATCCAAAGCTCCTCGCCCGCGCCGATGACGAAAATTGCGAGCAGGAGAATGACGAGGTTCCGCTTTAGTCCGAAAAAGTCGGTAACACGTCGCAGTGGATTTGCTCCGGCAGACATCGACCCAGAGTGAAGCGTTTTGTATGCGAGAATACAACGCTGCGCGCAAATTGGATGTGAAAGCTGCGTCTGATGTCTAAGGTTGCGCCGAAATAAGGGGACCATGCAGGAAAAAAACCCGGAGCTAATCGCGAAGGTCCCTCAAGTAACACTTCTCTTCTGGATCATTAAGATCCTCGCCACCACGCTGGGGGAGACCGGCGGCGATGCCGTTACCATGTCGTGGCTAGGCGAAACAACCGATGAAGCAAAAGGGACGGGTTATCTATTGGGAACCGCAATCTTCGGCGTCATCTTTATCGCCGCGGTCCTCGTCCAGATCCGGGCGAAAAAATTTCACCCGTTTCTCTATTGGCTGACGATCGTGGCAACGACAACCGTTGGTACCACCCTGGCCGACTACTGCACGAGATCGCTCGGAATCGGCTACACCGGCGGTTCGACCATCCTAGTCGTCTGTGTCATTGCCTCGCTCCTGATCTGGCGCTGGTCGACTGGCAGCATCTCGATCGACACTGTGAACACACCAAAAGTCGAAATTTTCTACTGGATCACGATTATGTTTTCCCAAACGCTCGGAACTGCCCTCGGCGATTGGGTCGCGGATACGAATGAGATGGGTTATCTCGGCGCCGCCGGCATCTTCGGTGGTTTGCTCGCAATCACCGCGCTTTTGTACTGCCTCACGAGTGTTTCCCACGTCGTTTTATTTTGGATCGCGTTCATTTTGACTCGTCCGCTCGGGGCTGTGGTGGGCGATTTTCTCGATAAACCTAACAATCAAGGCGGGCTGGCGCTGAGCCGCTACACCGCGTCGGTCGCGCTGCTTATCGTGATCGTCGCGTTGATTCTGATATTCCGGCAAAGGCCGGCTGCAAAGGCGCACTGATTCGTTCAGTAAAGCAGCTGCACGCCGAAGTAACCGATGAAAGCAAGTGGTTCGCCGTCGGGAGTATGAATTTCATGGCCTAACGAACCGATGAAGATGCAGTGCTCGGTCAACGTTTGGCGGATACCGAAGTTCATGGTCAGAACACTACGCGTGAAGTTCATTCGCGATGTGCCGTGCAATTCGGCCATCAGCATGGTCGATTTTGCGACATCGAATCCGCCGACGACGCCGTAAAGCCATTCGCTTCGGCCAACACTGCTCGCAAGCGGACCAACTTCAGCATCGGCGTGATATCGTCCGAACGTTTTCGCGATTTGAAACGGAATTTGAAAACGCGTTCCGTCTTCCGCGAGGCCGCGCCGCGCGGACGAGTGCTGAATGTTAAAAATGATGCGTGGGAACATCGACACGTCGAACCCGTTCTCCTCTTCGTCTAGGAATCGCCACTTTACCGCCGCCTCCGTTCCGCCCAGTCCGCCGATTAGCCCGTGATCTTCGCGTTTTAACAACACGGGAGCAGTTTGCAGTGTCAGCTGAATATTTTCGCCGACCCCGTAGTTCAAATCGATCTCTGGCAAATCAAGCGATGTTTCGCCGGATCGGTGCTCAAAAGAAATGGCGAGATTGTTCTCCCATTTTCCAGGGCCCGGCGTCCCGGGATCATCGGTGATCATTGGCGGTCCGCCTTGAGCCAGGACACTAGAAGCGGTGGAAAGGACTACCAACGCGATCACTAATCGGCGCACGAACTAATGCTTCGCCGATTCCGCGGGGCCGTAAACCAAAAGCTTTAGCGTGTTGGGGACAATCGTCGGTCGGGCCGGCGATGCGCCGGGCGATGGCGACGGCGGCGGCTGAAATTGCGCGGTTGGCAGATAAATTCGGCGCGTCTTCGGATCGATCGCCATCGTGCGCGCGCCGCGTTCGGTTTTCAGCGTTTGGAAGATCGACAACTTATCGGGGGAATCTTCGTGCGCGATCGTGACGACGCCTTCGCCACACGACACGAACGCGAGCTGGGTTGTATCATCAAACGCGCAACCGTCGGTTCCGGCGCCAATCGGAACGTTTGTGATCACTTTTCCCGTTTCGGTATCGAGCATCACGAGCATTTTGTTGTGACAAGCCGCGAACAATCGATGATGCGCCGCATCCAACGCGATGCCGGTCGGTTCTTCGCCCGGCGCAAGCGGCCAATGCGCGATGACCTCGTGTTTACCCGCGTCAATAACCTCAACTTCGCTTTTGTCCTCAATGTTCACGTAAACGCGACCGGCATTTGCATCGACGGCGGCGAATTCCGGATTTCCGTCGAGTTGAATGGTGGCGACATCTTTTTGAGTTTTCGCGTCGATCACCGTGACGGAGTTGCCGCTATGATTGAAGACGTAGACTTCGGCTCGTTTCGGATCGTAAGCGACTGCATCCGGATTCTTGCCGGTGTCAATCTTGGATACTGTCTGGAATGTCTTCAGGTCTACCACGCTCGACTTGTCTGCTTTTCCGTTGGACGAAAAGCCACGATTTAATTCTGGAATTGCGACGAATGCATGAACTCCTGGCGTGTCCGGAATCTCGCCTATGACCTTGTTCGTTTCGAGATCAACAACGACGACTTTGGTCGAATGCGAGAGAAAAAGCCGGTTCGCGTTCGAGTCGATTGTTAGAATGTCCCAGCCGCCTTCCCCGCCGATTGGGATTTCGTTGACGGATTTGTAGGCATCTTGAGCGACGACTGTCCCGCAGAGCATCGCCGTTATAAGACCAAACAACCAGACATTGACCTTCATCACGCTCTTTAATGAATTTCAGAAAGCACTATTCAACATGATAAACCCGAATTTCGGCGTTTTGCGATCCATGATGTGGGACCGCTATGAACAAAGTATCGCGTTCCGGAACAAAGAAACCGGTCCGAGCGCCGCTTGCCGTGTCGACCTTCGTTGATATTTTGTAGTTGTTGGGATCGGTTTGCTCGATGATGTCGATCTTTCCCGCGCCGCAAACCGTGTAAATGCGATGGCGTTTGTCGTCATGAAAAACTTCATCCGCATCGCCAGAGATGTCGACCTTCGCAGCCATTTCACCTGAATCCGTATTCAGAACAACAAGCTTCGATGGCAAGCGGCAGCCAATGAACAGTCGATGGTTGGCTTCGTCGAGCGCCATCGGAAAATTTGAGAACGCAAGATCGGTCTTCCACGTCGCGACCACTGTACCCTTGTCACGATCGACGACCGCCACCTGCCGCGAGTTTGGAACGTTCACGAAGATTCGCTTGCCGCGCTTTTCCAATTCAAAGGCTTCGGGATGAGCGGAAAGTTTGATTGAGCCTATTTGTTTGCCGTCAGATGCATTGACGATTGCAATTCCGCCGCTGCCAAATCCAACATAGATTCTTTTCGACGCTGCGTCATAACGGACATTGTCTGCGTCATCCTTCAGACTGAGTTCATTCAATTGTTGAAATGATTTCGCATCGTAAATCTTGCACAGGCCGCCTTCGTCATTAGCAACGAAAAGACGATCGAGCCCCGGAACGTAAGCGATGCCCTGGGGCGCCCCGAGACCGGTGATCGAATGGGCTCGCTCTCCTTTACCAAAATCGACAACTTCGACGCTGTTGTTGCCCAGCCCGCAGACAAATAATCGTTCACCAACGGGATCGAAAGCGAAATGATCAATCCGGCCTTCAACTCCCTGCAGCGCGATTGTTTGCT
>Ga0066903_100001308_pt1 | contig 17927 bp, 15 predicted proteins | sample PanSoiMetaGPlot1_FD_67491 | JGI IMG/M metagenome (GOLD analysis project Ga0066903, IMG submission 67491) | Tropical forest soil microbial communities from Panama analyzed to predict greenhouse gas emissions - Panama Soil - Plot 1 (version 2) | ecosystem: Environmental > Terrestrial > Soil >... | reverse complement strand
GTCCGTCGATGGCGAGGACGAGTACGTCCGCTACATCGGGGTCGACACCCCGGAGACGGTGAAGCCAGATACGCCGGTCCAGTGCTTCGGGCCCAATGCGAGCGACGAGAACCACCGGCTGGTCGAGGGCCGGATGGTGCGGCTCGTGTTCGACCGCGAGGCGCGCGACGTCTACGGGAGGCTGCTCGCGTACGTGTACACGGACGGGCGGTTCGTCAATGCCGAGCTGGTCCGTGGCGGCTACGCCCGGACGCTGGAGATCGCCCCCAACACGTCGCACGCGGCCGAGCTGCGACGGCTGGCAAGTAGGGCAGCCCGGTCCGGAAGGGGCCTCTGGGGCGCCTGCTGAAGATCGAATGTGCGATTTGGGGTCATATGGACCCAAATCGTTCACTCGAGTGAAATCGGGGCCTGGGCGCTCCTCTCAGTGCCCCGAAGCACGCCCACGGGTGAGCGAAACCAAATCGAACGCTAAAAGGTCGCTAGTAGCGATCGGCACTCCAGTTATCGGCCTGGGCGCTGGATCCGTCTGCTAGTTTCCTGCCCGTCGCGAGGTTGGCTCACGCGACGCTGGCACCAACGCTCTCTTCCTGGATCGGTTCCTCTATGCGGATGCAAGACAGCATTTCCGAGTTCGAACTTGCGTTCGAACAGGAAGCCGCGCTCGAGCGCCGTCGCCGGCATCAGCTTCGCCAGCGCGCCGTCAACCGCTCCCGCGCGCGGCGCATCCAGCGCACCGAGCAACGCGGCAACGTCGCCTTCGGCGTCCTGGTCATCGCGCTCACGCTCACCGTCGTGGTCGTGACCGTCGTGATGTTCGAAGCGCTGGCTTGGTTGATGGGCTAGCGATTCGCTAGCCCAGCCCCCAAACGCTCCTGGAGAAACCCAGTCCCGCCGAGATCGGCCGGACTAGTCCTTCTTGGAGAGGTCGCCGAGTGCCTTCTCGACGTGCTTGCTCGCTCCCTGGTCCTCTGACATCTCCTCTTCCTTAATGGAGATGTAGACCTCCTTACGGAACACCGGGACATCGCGCGGCGCGGTGATGCCGAGCCGAATCTTGTCCCTGGACACGGCGAGGACGGAAACCTCGACGTCATCCCCGATCATGATGCTCTGATTCGTCTTTCTTGTCAGGACGAGCATCTCGCCTCCATTCGAGCTTTCGGCCGGTCAGGCCGCCATCCGCAACCAGAGTAACTACTCGAAGGGCTGAGCGCCACCCACAACCGTCACGCGGCCCGTCCGTTAGCATCACCCGCCCGCAGGAAGCCGCACATATGGCCAAGAAACCACTCCGCTCACAGCTCAACCAGATCCGCGCCTGGGTTCGCCAGGGGCGGACCGACGCGTGGATCGCGCACCAGCTGGACGTGTCCGCTTCCGAGCTGCGCGAGTTCCGCCGCCGGCACGAGCTCTCCGCCGAGGACGACGACGCCGGCGAGGTCGAGCTCCGTGACGAGATCGAGGCGGAGATCGAGGCCCTCAGCGAGGCGGCCGACGAAGAGGAGGCCGCCGAGGAGGAAGGCGAGCCCGACTCCGAGGAGGACGAGGAGAAGCCCGAGGGCGAAGACTCAGGCCGGCGCCGGCGCCGGCGGCGGCGACGCGGCCGGGGCGGCGGAGGCGGCGGCGATCGGGCCACCGGCTCCTCGATGCAGGCCACCTTCGACCACGGCGACACGGACGGCTACGGCCTCTGGCTCGACCCGTCCGTCTCCGACGACCCGGTCTACACCGAGCACTGGGCCGGGCACCGCAAGGTCGAGGTGACGATCGAGCCCGACCGGATCGTCGTCAAGCGCGTCTAGGGATTCCAAGCTTCCTGGTCACGCTCTTCGCCTTGCCGTTGCGCTTGCTCGGCTCGAGGTTCCAGGTCGAGTTCTTGGTCCTGGCGAGGTCGTTCCGCAGGTCCTCGAGGGTCCGCAGATCGTGGGCATCTACCCCCGCCGCCATGAGCTGGCGCATCCGGCGCAACCGCACCGCGACCGGCTTCTCTGAGAAGAGGAACAGCGAGATGCCCGCGTCGACCTCGCTGGAGCGGCCGATGACCACTCCACCCTTGCGACCGACCTTGCGCATGAGGCCGACGAGCTGGGCTCCCTCGGAGTCGGGGTGCACCATCCACGCCGGCGCGTGCACGTCCTCGTCGCCGTCGTCGATGTAGGCCGGAACGAGGGTTTCGTCCGGCAGGCGGTCGGTCACCGCCGTCCGCAGCTGCGTCCTGCCCTCCTCGGAGATCGAGCGCAGGCCGGCGCGCCTGTTCAGGCTGAGCGCCGAGTGCCGGCCGAGGGCCGACATGACGATGTGCTTGAGCGGGGTCCAGTGGTGGACGGGAATGATCCGCAGGACGAAGAGCAGGCACAGCCAGAGGATCATCACCGCGGCAATCGCGGGCAGCTGAAGCAACTCGCCGCCCGGGTGGGCGAAGTGGTAGCCGACAGCGAGCGCGACGGCGACAAGCGTCGCCTCCAGCATCAGGACGTAGGGGAACCGGATCGGCTTCGGCCCGAACTGCGAGAGCGCGAACATCATCGTCGAGGGGATCATGAAGGCGCAGATCATCGCGGCGGGAGGTGCATAGATCCCCCAGCTCGTGAAGCTCAGGAAGGCGACGGCGAGGCCCACGTACGCGATCCCGACGAAGATCGCGGAGCTGACGAAGATCCGGCGGCGGTTGCTGTAGGTCGCCGACATGGCGATCGTGCGGAAGAGCGACGGCATCGTCATCGCGGCGGCGGTCAGCGGGACCAGAGGCGCCACAGACTCGAATTTGGAGCCGCCGACGACGATCAGGATCTCGCCGCCCAGCACCATCGCCAGGATCGCCGTGAGGGTGATCAGGTAGAAGTAGGCGAGCATCTGCCCCTGCGCCACGGCGATCCCGTACTCGCGCCGGAACGCCTCGTAGGTGGCCGTCTTGCGGATCGGCCGGAGCGCCATCCGGAAGCCCTGGGGGAGGAAGGCGACCATGAAGCCGGTGCGAGATGCGAGGTTGTAGAGGCCGATCTCCTTGTGGTCGAGGAAGCGGGACAGGATGAACGAGTCCGAGTTCTGCGTGATCCACATCGACGTGGCGATCGGGATGCGGATCGCGCCGCGCCTCAGGATCTCGCCCAGCTCGGCGAACGAGAAGACCTTCTGGAAGCTCTTCCAGATGAGCGCGATACATACGGCGGTCGCGGTGCAGGTGCCGATCGTCTGGCCGATGACCGCGCCCTTGACGCCAGCGCCCATCGCGAGGATCACGATGATCGCGGTGATGTTGAAGAACGGGCGGGCGGCGTCGATCAGCGCGAAGGTGACGGCGCGGCCCTCGAACCAGACCACCATCTCGGCGAGCTTGAAGATGGCCCAGACGGCACCCGTGATGGTCGCGAAGAGGACGACCGGGCCCTGGCTCGAGTCATGGAGCAGGAAGGCCGAAATTTGCGTCTGGAAGATCGCGACCGGGAGGACCACCGCGACCGAGAGGATCAGCGTCCAGGCCAGCCCCACGCCCAGCGTGTAGGTGGGGCGAGCCGCGCCGTCGTCCTTCGCCTCGTTGTCCTCCTCGATGTCGTCGGCGTCGTCGTCCGAGATGCCGAAGGTCCGCATCATCGTCCCGGGCTTCGAGAGCACGTGGATGATCTGCGTGACCAGGCCGGTGAGGAAGAAGAGCAGCGAGTAGGAGCCGAGGGCACCCGGGCCGAGGAACCTGGCCACCACGATCAGCGACGAGTAGTGGAGGACGTTCGTGAGCAACATCGAGGCGCCCTGGAGGCTCGAGAACTTCGCGAGGTGCGCGCCGATCGCCGCGCCGGTGCCGCCGGGATGGCTGTGCTCGTGGTGCTCCGGCTTGAGCGCCTGGCTCTTTGCGGCGCGCGCCCGCTTGCGCTTGCGCTTCTCCTCGGGTGTCTTTTCCTTCGACATCAGGCGTTCCAGATGGTCCAGCGGGACAGGTCGAGCCCGGTCAGGTCACGGAGCTTCTCGGCGTCGTCCCGCAGCGATCGCAGGGTCTCCTCGGGCAAAGCGCCGCGCACATCGGGGACCTCGATCGAGCGGCCGACCGGGAACACAGCCCCGGCGAGTGCGCGGAACTTGCGCGCGGAGACGGTCCCGCGCTTGCGGTCGATGCGGTCGAGCACCCGCGTGATCGGCGTGCCGCGCCGCTTGCGGGCGGTGCGGTGGCGCTGCGTGGCGAAGCCGGGATGCGAGAAGCCGGGGTCGACGCCCGCGAACTCGAACACCCGCTGGAGCGTCTCATTGCGCTCGTTGCGGAGCTGCTCCTGCTCGACGACGAGCACCTGCTCGCGCGGATAGAGGCGCAGAAATCGCTGCAGCTGAGCGTAGTAGTGGCTTCGAGCCAGGTAGGACGTATTGGCATGCATGAGGGTGGTGCGCAGATCGCCCTTCTCCCGCCGTTTGGCGTAGTTGTGCACCCAGTGGGCGGCGATCCGGTCCAGGGGGTCGCGCACCATATAGAGGAGCTTCGCGTCGGGCAACACCGAATGCATGCGCTCAGGCACCTCGAGGTGCTGCGGATACGCGGTGTAGTTGGGCGATGCCTCGCTGCGGACCTTGGCGTTCGGGTCGAAGTGACTGCGGTACCAGTCCACCCCGCGGGGCCAGTTGCGCTCGGCGATGAAGAAATTGAGCTCCTTCGGCTGCGAGACGGAGATCTCGGGATGCAGGCTGAGGTAGTAGTGGAGCCCGCTGGTGCCGCACTTCTGCGCACCGATCACGATCAGATTGGGCAGCGCGCCGGGTCCCGAGAGGGTCGCCTCGGTCGGCTCGGCGGCGGCATTTGGGAGGGCGGTGGCAGGCGTCGCCTCAGGCGAAGCCATGGTGCCCGTGGAGGACTCCATCGACCCGGAGGGTACAAGCAGCCATCCCCGTTTCGGGCGGCTTGAACGCACGCTTGTGCGGTTTCTGCCTAGCCCAGGAGGCGCGCCCGGCGGCGCGGCGGGGCTGTCGCGGCGGCGAGGAGCTCCGGCGGGACCTCGCCCGCGCTGAGCGCGTGCCGGAAGCGCGGCCGGCCGGCGAGGATCAGCTGCAGCCGGCGACGCCTGAACGCGGCGTAGTCGCCGCCCGCGAGCTCCGCCTGGCGCTCGCCCGGCGCGGGCACGTACTCGAGGCCCGTTCCGGCGCGCCAGACCTCGCCGACCGCCAGCGAGTCGGTCACCAGGAGAATCCGCTCCGGAGAATCCGAGGCGCGGCCGAGCGCCTCCCTGATCGCCACCTCGTCGGCGCCGAAGGCCAGGACGATCGTCGTCGGGCGCGGCAGCGTAACGGTCTGCTTGGCCAGGCGGACGAGGGTTGTCGGAATCGTCCGTACAAAGACCCAGGCTCGACCGGGGGAGCTCAGGCGGGCGGGGCGCCGGGGTGCTGGACGCCCCGGAGCACTCTCGGCCAGGCCCTGGAGCCAGCGTGCCGCCGTCGCTGCGCCGTTTTCCGGGCGCAGCTCCTCCAGCTTCTCCCTCATCGCCACCCTCCGGCCCGTGTCGAGGAACTCCTTCAGGCGGTCCTCGATGCGCGCGTCCCCCGGGCCGTCCACGGCCAGGGCGACGCCCACGCTCTCCGCGTAGCGGGCGCGGGCGGCCTGGTCGTCGGTCTCGCGGCGCATCGGGACGAACAGCGCCGGGACTCCGAACCGCACCATCTCGTGGAACGCGTTGTAGCCGACCGCTGATACGGCCCCGTCGAAGGCCGCGTAGTAGCGGCTCATCGGATAGGTCGAGCGCAGGTGGACGATGCCCTCGGGCACGTCCAGCAGCCCCGCGATGGCGGAGGAGGCGGCGGCGACCTGCACGCCGTCGGCGGCCGCGAGGGTGCGCAGGCAGCGCGCCGTCGCATCGGCCACCTCCGGGCCCTGGCCGAGCTGCACGAGGATGGTCGGCTTGCCGGGCTCCAGGCCCAGCTCGCGCTCGGCCTCCGCGCGGGGCAGGAGCTCGGTGTCCTCGAGGAACACGATCGGAGGCACCTCGTGCCCCTCGTCGCGGCGGGAGCTCGTCGGGCCGGTGTCGGCCGATTCGGCGAAGTCTCCCGGCTCGAGAATCGCGTCGAACAGATCGCTGCGGGTGAGGGGCGCCGTGCTTGCGCCGGGCTGCCACATTCCGCGCCGGCACCACACGGTCACTGGCACCCGCTTCATCGTGGCGAGCAGCGGGTCGTAGGGAAGGACCCCGTCGAAGACGAGGAGGTCCGGGCCGGCCTCCGAGATCACCGCGCGAAGGCGGGCTGTCATGCGACGCGACCAGCGCATGTCGCTGCCGGCGGTCGGGCTGCCGTGGGACGCCATGTACTCGACGGGGAAGCCCATCTCGCGGACCACCGGGGCGGCGCGCGACATGGTCACGAACAGCGACTCCGTGTCGCGATCGAGGCGCCTGGCGATGGCCATCGAGCGCGTCAGGTGGCCGAGGCCGGTGCCGTTCGAGGACACGAACATGATCCGGGTCTCCGCCATCAGCCCAGCTTCCTGCGCAGGTTGAGCAGCAGCTCCGCGGGCTCGTTCCCCTCCGCGACGAGCTCGCGCAGGGTCTTCGCGTAACGGCGGGAGAGCCACGCGGCCGCCGGCCCGCGGGCGTGGCGGCGCCAGTGACGGACGTCCTCCGCCGCGCGCCCGAGCCGCGCCCTGTCCGCCTCCGACATCGTGCGGGCGTCCAGGCCAACCTCCTCCACCAGGTCTGCGTAAGCGCCCCTCGCGAGTCCCTCGAGGGCCACGATGACGACTCGCCCCTCCGGGATCGCGTACTGCGCCCCGTCCTCCTCCCCCCTGAAGCCCCGCTCGACGTCGCGAAGCCGGTCGGCCCACCACTCCAGCCCGGCGCTCATCCGGTCCGCGAACTGCTCTTCGACCGCCGCAGCTGCGACGTCGCGGCCGTCGCGAACCACGTGTACGTAGCGGGACTCCGGGAAGATGCGAGCGAGCGTGTGGGCCTCGAGCAGGTTCCCCGGGCTGGCGTCGACGAGGGTCGCAGCGGTCTCGCCATCCGAGGACGCCTCGAACAGCGTCCAAAAGAGGGCGCGGCTCGAGTCGATCGGGTCGTCGCCGTAGGTCGCGTGAAAGGTGGCGACAGCGGCGTCCAGGGCCTCCTGTCCGGCGCGCTCGGCGAGCGCGCCGGCGCCGATCTCCGCGAGGAAGTCATTGAGGCCGATCCGGCCCCCCAGCAGCGCCGGGATGCCCCGGGTGTCGCTGTGAAAGCGAAGTGCGGCGGGGACCACGGCGGCGCCCGGTTCGTCTCCCAGGAGCTCCGCGGCCACCTCGGCGCCGCAGTACGGGGTGCCGCCGACGAAGATGATCGGCCGGGGGCCGCTCACGAGGTCACGCGCTGGGAGCAAGCGTGAGCTCGAACGTGCGGCGCAGGAGCGGAGCGCAGTGGTAGTCCTCGCGTTCGAGCCTCGCGAGCGTCGACTCGTAATGCGCGGTGACCTCCCGCTGCTCGTCCGCGTCCAGGCCCTCTCGCCAGCGGCCCTGGTTGGCGGCCTCGGCGGTCATCGAGGTGTCGAAGAACTCACGCATCGCCGGCTCGTCGGCGATGCCGAGGAACTCCAGCAGCCCGCCGTAGGAGCCCTCGCGGTTCGAGGACACGAGCTCGTCGAGGCTGACGAGGTGAAGCCGGCGCCTCTCGGCCTCGGGCAGCCCCTTGACGCCGAGGTCCGCCAGGCGGAGCCGATCCGCCCAGAAGTCGATTCCGGAGATCACGTCGGTTGGGTGATGCTCCTTCTCGCGGAGGAGCGTCTTGGAGGCGCCGGAGTCGCGCCCGTCGCGGACGCTGTGGACGAACCGCGCCTCGGGGAAGACCCGGGCCAGCTCGGGGGCGGCTGCGATCGTGAAGGTGCTCATCTCCACCAGCGCCGGCTTGCCGGAGCGCTCCCGGACCGGCTCGAGCAGGTCGTAGAAGACGCGGCGCGAGGCCGCAAGGAGGTCGACCCCCTGCGTCTGCTCGAACCTCGCAACGGCCTCGTCGAAGCGGTCGCGATCGATGATCTGGTGCAGGCCGCGGACACGCGACTCTTCGTGCGCGAGCCCCAGGCGCTCCCCCAGCCGGTGGACCCCCAGCCGCGCACGGCCCGCGGCCCCGGAGGGCACGATCACGCCAGAGCCGGTCCTCACCCGATGCCACCAGTACGTCCTCAGCTTGCGGACGAACTGGTCCGGGGTGGCGCGTCCGCCGACGACGTCCGAGAGCCCGCTCGGGTTGCAGTGGAAGCGGCACTCGATCGGCACGTCGGCGAAGTGCGAATGGCGGCCCAGGAGCTCCGCCGTGACCGTCGTGCCGCTGCGCCCGGTACCCCCCACGAAGACGAGCTCGGCGGCGTCGCTCACCTGGACACCTGCAGCGGGCTTCCGTCGCCCGCCAGGAACGCCGTGATGTCGCCGGGGTCCGGGTCAGCGCCCTGCGACCGCTCCAGCGTCTGGCGCAGGAGGGGCGCGCAGGCGATCCCGTCCGCCTCGAGGCGAGCGACGGTGTCCTCGTACGCCCGCTGGAGCTCGTCGGCGCGCCGGTCGCGCAGGCCTCCCCTCCAGCGCTCCGAATGCGCGAGCTCCGGGGTCATGCGGCGCATGAAGAACCGCTTCATCCTGCGCTGAGGGTAGATCTGCATAAAGCGGCAGATCGGGCGCAGGCCGCGATGGCGGCCGAGCAGGAGCAGCTCGTCCAGGCTCACGGTCAAGAGCCGGTCGCGCGGGATGGCCCGCGAGCCCGCGTCGATGGCCCGGAGGCGCTGCTCCCACCACTCCAGCCCCTGACGCCGGGTCCGCGGATACACGAGCCCGTGGGTCTGACCGACCCGCGACGCCGAGGCGTCGCGCCCGTCGCGCACCGCGTGGATGAACTTCGCCTCTGGAAAGAGCTTCGCGAGCGTCTCGCCCTGGGCGACGGTGTCACAGCTCTGCTCGACCAGGACGTCGGCTTGCGCCCGCTCGCGGCGCACCTCCAGCAGGTCGTAGAAGAGGCGGCGGCATGCCGCCTCAGGGTCCTCGTCGAAGGCAGGCTCGAATGCCGCGATCGCCGCCTCGAACCGGTCCTTGGGAAGGAACCGGTAGAGGCCGCGCATCCGCCGGGTCTGAAAGCCCCGCCACCAGAAGCCGCGCAGCCGCCGCAGGAACTGCTCCTTGGTGACGGCACCCGACAAAAGCCCTGGAAATCCAGCGGGCTCGACGTGGAAGCGAACCTCAACGGGCACGAGCGCCAGCTTGTCGTGCCTGCCCAGGAGCTTGGCGAGCACATGCGTGCCGCTGCGCCCGGTGCCGCCCACGAACACCACAGGCGGCGGCTTGGCGACCGGCCGGCCCTCGTCGTTGCGCTCGGCCGTGGGCAGCTCCAGAGGTTGGTTCGCGGACATCAGCAGGCCCCTAGTTAAGCGGCTCAGGAGGCCGACGAGGTCTTCTTGGAGGCGCGCCTGGCCCGGCTCGGCCCGTGAACGATGTAGTGGTCGATGTAGTGCGCGCAGGAGTGGTGCAGCGCCATCGACTGCGGTGCTCCCTGCGTCGCGGCGACCGACCCCAGCCACACCTGCCGGCGTACGCCGACGAAGTTCTGGAACGAGCTCGGCTCGTCCGCCGTGACCTTGATCTGTACGGGACCGCCGTCGGAATGCAGGGTTCCGGCCCGCCAGAAGGAGCCCTGGCCCTGCTCGGAGAGGTACATCCCGTCAAGCGACGGCGGCAGGGTGAAGTCCCCGCTGCCACCGGAGACAACCAGCGGGACCTGGCTGTCATAGGAGAGCGAGATGTTCCAGCGACCGCGCGGCAGGCGCATGCGGACGGTGGCGGTACCGGGGGCGTCGAAGTGCCAGCTCGGCTTCCACTGTGTGTATTTCCGGACGATCGGGCGGGTCAGCACCACGGCCTTGCCCGGCCGGCTCGAGAGGCCGTGATTCGGCCCATTGGGGCAGACGAGCACGCGACCCGGAGCACCGCGCTTGTCGATGATCTCGTACGGCGGAGTGGGCCCGGTGCGCTTCCAGAGGATGAACGACGGGGTGCTCGCCACCGGCTTGAAGTTCGGTGGCGGCGTGCTCTGGTAGCCGGCGCGGGTCGTGATCGCGTAATTGAAGTCGTCGAGGCGGTTCGGCGGCAGCGTGTCGAAGTCCATGGGCAGACCCTGCTCCCACGTCTTCTTCGGCCGGGCCTTGATCACCGAGGGGACGTAGCCGCCCGGGCTCTTCATCAGCGTCCCGCGCAGCCAGTAGCCGGAGAACCGGTCGACGCCGAGGTAGACGACCGACTGGTTCGGGATCAGGCCCGACAGGTGCTCGAGCTCAGACCCACGCTGGTCGAAGCCGACAGGCGTGGCGCGGAGCGCGAGGAAGGTGGATGCCGCGAGGCCCACGGCGACGATGCCGCCGAGCACGTAGCGGGCAATCGCCATCGTGCCGGCGGGCAGCCGCCCGTTCTTCGGCGGGCCGTCGCGCGTCCCCTCGGCGACGGGTACGCGAACGCCATCGGGAACCCAGTTCGGTGAGAAGAGGGCGACCATGATGGCCATCGCGACGAGCGGGGCCATCACCGCCAGGGCCTTCGCCTCCACGTAGATCGAGGCGAACAGGCGCGCGCCGATGTACACGACCACCGCGCTGGCTCCCATGGCCACCAGCCCCCAGTCGCGGCGCCGGAAGGCGGCGAACGCGGCGATCGCGGCCGCCAACAGCCCCAGTGCGACCGCCGGGTAGGCGCCGGTCACGGCGCCGCGCACGATGCGGAAGTCGCCCTGGGGCCAGATCCCCAGCGCCTCCCCGGGGAACACAGGCGAGGTCAGCCGGCCGGCCGACGCCTGCACCATGCCGACCTTGCTGATGAAGCCGGAGAGCTGCGACGCCGAGAAGGCGACGACGGCGAGCACGAGCACGCCGCCGATGATCAGCGCGCCGCGGTGACGTTTCATCGTGCTCTTCGCACCCTCCAGGTCGATCCGCAGGCCGCCGGTGACGAGCTCGAGCAGGAGCCAGATCGGCAGCGCGAGCGCGAACCATGCGAGTCCCGGAATGCTGTAGACGAAGATGCTCGCGACGGTCAGCAGGATCAGCACGACGATCAATGCGCGCCGCGGGTGCGCGCCGCCTCCGTAGTCGGGATTGCGGTTGAGGAACGCGAGGTCGCGGAGGGTCACGGCGAAGGCGAGCACCAGCAGGGCCATCGCGGTCTCCTTGAATGCGCTCTGCGCCAGGAACGAGGCCGCGAGGAACGGCAAAGCGGTCAGCGACGCGGCGATCACCCTCCGGGGCGGCGAGAGGGCTCCCATGACGCCCAGGGCCGTGAGCCCGGTCAGCACCGGGATCGCAAGGAGCAGCCCGTTGAACGCGTCGAGCAGGCTCGCATTGGTGGCCTCGGCGGCGGTCGCCGCCACCGACTGCGGTCCGGTCGGGTAGCCGAACCGCACGGCATTGGGCTCGGGCCCGATGCCGTGTTGCAGCCAGTCGGTCCAATAGAGCTGCGCCGCCTGGTCGTTGGTGTAGACGCCCTCGCCCAGGACTCCGTTGCGCTCGTTGAAGACGAACGGCAGCGAGGCCGCCACCATGATGATCAGGGCGACGAGCACGCCGAGCGCCCAGGTGGACTGAGGGTGGCCCTCGCCTGGCGGGCTCATCTGCGGCGGCTCTCCGGCCGGAGGCTCCGCCGTTGGGATGCGGCGCGCGAGCAGCCGCCCGCCGCGGTCCTCCCGCCAGAGGTAGAACATCGCGCCGATCGTCACCACGCCCACGATCACCGCAACCGTCGTGCCGCGCCCTGGAAGGCGGATCAGCAGTGGGCACGCGATCGTGAGGACCGCGAATCCGACCACGCCTCCGAGCCATGTGTGGACGCTCAGGCCGGCGACGTGCAGGAGGACCCTGCCGAGCACCAGCGAGGCAACGAGGATCGCTGCCGCCGAAGCGTAGACGCCGAGCATCGCGGCAGCGTATTGCCCCTTCCCTAAAGGTGGCTGAGATCCCCGCTAGTTCGCGTGCGGAAGGGTCGAGTTCAGGTTCGGCACGCTATGGAGCTGCGCTTGGTTGAGCGGCTTCTGACCCTTGCATCCCGCCGGGTTGAGCGGGCCCGTGATCTCGAACACGCGGACGGGGCCCTCCTGCACCACGACCCGGGCGTTCGGGTCCGACTCCGTCCACCTGCCTTCGGGCGAGTTATGCATGGTTCCGGGCAGGAACGGGTCGAAGGTGGTCACGACATGCGTGTAGTGGCCGGCGTTGATCGCCTCGCGCCACTGGCGGCAGTCGGGAATCCGGGTGTAGGAGTCGTGGGACCCGCGCACTCCCAGCCACTGGACCTCGTTCGAGAGGTCGGTGCCGTAGAACGGGTACTGCGTGAAGACGCCGCGGATCCCCGCGATCGCGATCCGCGCGTCGCGGACGTCGTTCGCCCAGCGCAGGGCCTCCGTCAGGTCCTGGCTCTGACCGGCGTTCTCGAAGCGGTTCTTCAGGTAGTGCCGCTGGGCGACGTAGCCGCCGGCGATCGCGACCGCCACCACGCCGACGGCGACCGCCAGGCGCATCCAGCCGCGCGACGACCGGATCCAGCCGCGTCTGTGCGCGAGCGCGATCGCGCCGGCACCGAGCACCACGAGCACTCCGGCGGCGACGGCTCCCTTGACATGCCCCTGGTGCCACTGGACCAGCGAGCCGATCGTGAACGCGAGCACGATGCTCATCGCCGCGAGGACGATGGCTCGGCGCCGCGCGGTCGCCCGGGCTGCGGGCAGGCACGGGAGGATCGCGAGGCCTACGGCGATCGCCGGCGCGAGGTACCGAAGGTTCCAGGTGAAGGCGACGGGCTGCCCCGGCTCCCCGGCGGCCGTCAGAGGCGTGAACGCGTAGGCGACCGCGGTGACGATCACGAAGGCACCCAGCGCTCGCAGGATCGGCTCTCCGCCCCGCCAGATTGCGTAGACGGCCACGCCGAGCATCCCCAGAAGCGTCGCGGGCCACAGCGTGCCGAACGACTCGTGCAGCCCCGGCGCGAACCAGTTGGTCCACACGCTGGTGTCGTTCCAGTAGTGCACGACGGCGTAGTCGGGCCGCAGTTGGAAGTCACGCACCGGCGCCGGCAGCGAGATCGGCCCGACGGAGCCGATGTACGGAATCGGGTTGCCGACCGCGATCAGGTTGCGGAGGTACCAGTAGCCGCCTGCGGCGACCATCGGGATCCCGAACACCAGCGTCGCCCGGAGCCTCGTCGTCCGCGGAGCGATGACGATGACGATGACCGTGAGCGCCGCGACGGGCGCGAGGAACGAGAGCTTCACGCCGGCGGCAAACCCGGCAGCGATCCCGGCGAAGGCCAGCGCCGCCGGCGCGATGCGCCGGCCGGTGACCGGCTCACCCGACGACGCGCCCGCGGCGTAGCCGTTGACCAGCAGCGCCACGGCCGCGAGGACGAACGCGACGCCCGTGATGTCGTTCAGCGCCTCGCCGGCCTGGAACTCCACCAGCGACTGCGAGCCCAGCACGATCGACGAGCCGATCAGCGCCTGCGGGCCGAGGCCGTAGGGACGTCCGATGCAGTACGCGGAGAGCAGGGCGACCCCGAGCCAGCCGAGGTTGATGACGGTCGAGACGATGTCGCGGTCGAAGAACAGCATCGGGACCGCGTGGATCACCTCGGAGTTGGCCGGATAGAACGAGGCGAGGAAGATCGGGTCGAAGAAGTAGATGTGCCCGAGGTAGCCCGTCTGCACGAACTTCGCCGCGAGCGGCAGGTGGTACCAGAGGGTGTCGGTGCGGTCGAAGCCCGAGGCGAGCGTGCTCAGGGTCGGCACGACCCACGCGGCCGCCAGCGCGCCGACGGAGAGCACGGCCACGATGGCGGCGATGTTCCACACCGGCGGTCGCGGAAGAGCCTGGGACTGCTCCGGCGCGCGCCCGGCCTCGAGCCGCGACGCGACCAGGCCGGCGCCGATGCCGACGACGATCGTGACCGTCAGGACCGTGAACTCGTGGAACCAGCCGAAGGTCCCGAGGATCTCGCTGATCCACACCAGCGCGGTGACGCCCAGCACGATCTCCGCGAGGCGCGCAGGCGGGCCTTCCCAGCCGGGCAGGAGCAGCCGGCGCACCCGGAAGGCGCCGAACGCGAGCGCGGCGACGAGCGCGAGCAGCTCAACCGTGCCGACCAGGTAGTCGGCCGCAGTGAGGGCCCGCTCGCTCGCGGGCGCCGTGACGAAGGCGAGCGCCGCGCTCATGCCCTCGAGGCCCGTGCGCCGGCTACTTGGAGTGCGGCGCGCGAGGCAGGTTCTTGACCACGAAGGAGCGCTCGCCCGCCTGGACCATGCCCATCCTGCGCGCCTCCTCGATCTCGGCCATGGGGTCCTTCAGCGACTCCGCCTTTGCCGCGAGGCGCTTGTGCTCCTGCTGGAGCGACTGGAGCTCGGCGTCGGAGCTGTGGGATCCCCGCCAGGCGTCGAAGAAGTTCATCGCCGGGCTGATGTACGAGAAGAGGATCGCGAAGAACACGAGCACCAGGGCGATCCGCCCCAGCCTGTCCCAGTGAATCCTTGTCCGCCTGCCGCCCTGGCGGCGTGGTGATACGCGGTACGCGCGAGCGCTCACGCTTCATGGTTCGGCGGCCGGAGCGTTCTACCTGCCGGCGAAGGCCTCGATCCCGGGATAGGTGGCCCGCTCGCCAAGCTCCTCGGAGATCCGCAGCAGCCGGTTGTACTTCGCGACGCGGTCCGAGCGCGACGGCGCGCCGGTCTTGATCTGTCCGGCGCCGGTGGCGACGGCGATGTCGGCGATCGTCGTGTCCTCGGTCTCGCCGGAGCGGTGCGAGATCACCGTCGTGTACCCGGCGTCGCGGGCGATCGCGATCGTCTCCAGCGTCTCGGTGAGCGTGCCGATCTGGTTCAGCTTCACGAGCACGGAGTTGCCGACGCCCAGCTCGATGCCCCGGCTCAGGCGCTCGGAGTTGGTCACGAACAGGTCATCGCCGACGAGCTGGACCTTCCCGCCGAGCCGCTCCGTCAGCGCCTTCCAGCCGTCCCAGTCCTCCTCGTCCATGCCGTCCTCGATCGAGACCACGGGATAGCGGTCGCAGACGCCCGCCCAGTAGTCGGTGAGCTCCTGCGGCGAGAGCGTGCGGCCCTCGTGCTCGAGGACGTAGGAGCCGTTCTCGAACAGCTCGCTGGTCGCGGGGTCGAGCGCGATGAAGGCTTCCCTCCCGGCCTCGTAACCCGCCGCCTCGATCCCGGTCATCAGGATCTCCAGCGCCTCCTCGTTCGACCCCAGGTCGGGCGCGAACCCGCCCTCGTCGCCGACGGTGGTCCCGAGGCTTCGCGCCTTGAGCGCCCCTTTGAGGGCGTGGAAGATCTCGACTCCCATGCGGAGGCCCTCCGCGAAGGTGGGTGCACCGCCCGGCACGACCATGAACTCCTGAAAGTCGACCTTGTTGTCGGCGTGGGCACCGCCGTTCAGCACGTTCATCATCGGCACGGGAAGCGTGGTCTCCGCGGTTCCGCCCAGGAAGAGGTACAGCGGCTCGCCGGCCTCGGCCGCGGCGGCCTTGGCGACCGCCAGCGAGACGCCGAGGATCGCATTGGCGCCGAGGCGCGACTTGTTGGGAGTGCCGTCGAGGTCGATCAGGGTGCGATCGATCGCCCCCTGCTCCGTGGCCCGGGCTCCGGTCAGCGCCGGGGCGATCTCGTCATTGACGTTGTGAACGGCCTTCGAAACGCCCTTGCCGGCCCACTCGTCTCCCCCGTCCCGCAGCTCCGCTGCCTCGAACTCGCCAGTTGAGGCGCCCGAGGGGACGGCTGCGCGGCCGAGGGAACCGGTGTCCAGGGCGACGTCCACCTCGACCGTCGGGTTGCCCCGGGAGTCGAGGATCTGGCGGGCGTGGATGCGTTCGATGGTCGGCACGGGCGCGGAAGTCTATGCGTCTCTCGGGCCGGGCCGACCGAGCGCCGGTCCGGACTCAGGAGGAGGGGCCCACCCAGGTGAGGTCCAGATAGAGAGGGTGGCTGGCTCCGTCGAGGGTGAAGTCGGAGCCTGAGTTCTGGCTGATCAGGACGTAGAGGGTCGTCCCCCGGTGCAGCCCCTGGGTGGCGGTCATCGCGATCGACCGGTTCAGCTCGATGGCCTTGCCGGCGGAGCAGTCGCCCTTCGTGGCGGCGATTTGGGAGGTGTCCGCCCTGGGATGGCCCTTCCACAACTGGATCGTGCATTGGGTTCCGGCCGGCAGGGTGGTCGAGCCCTGGCCGACCCAATCCACGTGGAGCGTCGCCCGGTAGATGCCGGAGATCGGTGTGGTCAGGAAGATCGAGCCCGCGCGAAGCATGTGCGCCGTGTCGAACGTCGCCCCGTCGAAACCGCCCAGCGCGACCTGATTGTTGGCCGGCACCAGATCGTCGGTGCTCATATACGCGTCGATCGCCGGGACCGGTGCCTGTTCCGCGGTGCCGACGGAGCGCATGTGGAGATCCTTGCCCTCGAGCGCCCCCCTCTGCACCTTCACGGAGTTGACGGCGCCGTCGGCCAGATCGGCGGTCTTGACCTGACCGTTGACGATGTCGCCGCTTCGAATCGTGTTGGCGGCGATAGCCGTTCCGCCGAGCGCGACCACGAGAGCGACGATCGCGACGATCAATGCGGGCGACGGCCTCCGCCCGAGGCGGGACTTCACGACAGGGGCCCGACCCAGCTGAGATCCGCGTACATCGGGTGGCTCGGCCCGCCGGCGAAGTTGAAATCGGAGCCCGAGCTCTGACTTACCAGGGCGAAGATGGTCTTGGGGTCTGCGGGACCCATCTTGATGGCCCGGTTGACCTCCATCGGCTGACCGCCTGAGCAGTCGCCCGTAGCGCTGGCGAGGACGTGGTAGTCGCCCGGCGTGCCGCGGAGAAGCTGGATCGTGCAATGGGTACCGGCGGGCAGGTCCGTGCCGTTGTAGCCGGCCCAATCCACGTGAAAGGTCGCGTGGTAGATGCCGGGCACCGGCGCGATCAGAAAGTTCGCGTTGTGCGGGTCGCGCATGTTCGCCGTGTTGAAGCTCCAGCCGTCGAAGACGGCCAGCGTCGCCTGATTGTTGCCGTGCACGACGAAGTCGGGGCTCATGCTCGCGTCGATGGCCGGGACCACCGCCTGTTCCGCGGTGCCAACCGAGCCGCGGTGGAGGTCGTTGCCCTCGAGCGACCGGTCCTTGACCTTCGCCGAGTCAACGGCGCCGTCGGCCAGGTCAGCGGTCTTCACCTGACCGTTGACGATGTCACCGCTGCGAATTGTGTTGGCGGCGATGGCCGTGCCGCCGAGCGCCACGACGAGAGCGACTACCGCCACGACCATCGCGGGCGATGGCCTCCGCCTGAAAAACGACTTCAATCTGGCTCCCTGCTTCCCTGCTTCCGCTTCCCTGTGAGATATCGAAGGTAGCAGCGGCGGTCCGATTTGGCCGGCTAGCCAATGCCATCTCGGAAACGTCTGGCCGCGGCTCGCAGCGCAAGCTCCGGGTCCACCCGCAGCCTCCGCGCGACGTCGACAAGGCTGAACAGCGCATCCCCGATCCAGCGCTCGGCGGCCTCGCGCTGCTCCGGGTCCGAGAGGCGCTCCTGGGCGTCCTCCCCTGCCAGGCCGGCCGACGAGGCACGGCGCTGCATCTTGCGCGCGTAGAGCAGTGCCGGGAGGTTCTCCGGGACGTCCGCGAACGGGTCGTCGGCGCCCCTGCCCTCCTCCTCGCGCTTGATGCGGTCCCAGTTGCGGAGCACCTCGCCGGCCGTTGCGGCCTCGGCCTCGCCGAACACGTGCGGGTGGCGGCGGATCAGCTTGGCGGTGACATGCTCGGCCACCTCAGCCAGGTCACCGGCGCCGCGCTCCTCGAGCAGCAGCGACAGGAAGTGAACCTGGAACAGGACGTCGCCGAGCTCGTCGACCAGTTTGCGGTCGTCGCCGCGGTTGGCCGCGTCGGCGAGCTCGTAGGCCTCCTCGACCGTGTGGGGGACGATCGTGCGCTCGTTCTGCTCCCG
>Ga0066903_100001307_pt1 | contig 17933 bp, 14 predicted proteins | sample PanSoiMetaGPlot1_FD_67491 | JGI IMG/M metagenome (GOLD analysis project Ga0066903, IMG submission 67491) | Tropical forest soil microbial communities from Panama analyzed to predict greenhouse gas emissions - Panama Soil - Plot 1 (version 2) | ecosystem: Environmental > Terrestrial > Soil >... | reverse complement strand
GCCTGGCCGTCGAGCCCGAGAATCTTCGGCGTCGTCGACAACAGCAGGTGCGGTTCGGCGAACGTCTCGCCGAAGCGCGCGTTGAACCGGCGCACGATCTCGCGCGCCAGCTCCAGGTGCTGCCGCTGATCCTCGCCGACCGGAACGCGCGTCGCGCCGTACAGCAAGATGTCGGCGGTCTGCAGCACCGGATACATGAACAGGCCGGCGTTGATGTTCTCGGGGTGATGCTCGGACTTGTCCTTGAACTGCGTCATCCGCTCGAGCTCGCCGTGCGGCGCCACCGACGCCAGCACCCAGGCCAGCTCGGTGTGCTCGGGCACCGCCGACTGCACGAACAGCGTCGCGCGATCCGGATCGACGCCGCACGCCAGCACGTCGATCGCCATGGCGCGCGAGCGCTCGGTCATGGCGGCCGGGTCGTACGGCTGAGTGATCGCGTGGTAGTCGACGATGCAGTAGAAGCAGCGATACTGCCCCTGCATCGCGACCCAGTTGCGCACGGCGCCGAGGTAGTTGCCAAGGTGCAGCTCACCCGACGGTTGAATACCGGAGAACACAGTCTCCATCGCCTGGGTTGTTTAGACGGCGCGACCAGCCAGGTCAACTGGAAGGTCAACGAGTCGGTCCAATCCTTGCTTTGACCATGCATTCATGGGTACGCTGAACCGTCCTAACTCCAAAGGAGTGCCGATGACCCGAAGCCCCCGCCTGGCAGGTCCCGTTTTCACGCTGGCCATGGCCGCCGCAGCCGCCGGTTGCTACGTCCGCGCCGCGCCGGCTCCCGTGTACGTGGGGCCCGCGCCGGCGCCGGCGCCCGCGCCCGCTCCCGTGTACGTCGAGGGCAGCAGCGATTACGCCACAGTGTATCCGACCACATTCGCGCCCGAGCCGATCCCGGAGTACCGCCCTGCGGCTCCCGGCTACGGCTACACGTGGGTGGACGGCTACTGGGACTGGTCGGGCTACGACTGGAGCTGGAGCAGCGGCTACTGGGTGCCCGAGCGCGTCGGCTTCCTGTACGTCGCTCCGCGCTACGTGTACGTCGACGGCCGGCCGGTCTACTACCGCGGCTACTGGCAGGGCAATAACGGCTACCGCGAGTACGGCTACGGCGGCTATCGCGGCGCGCCGCCTGCCGCCTGGCGTGGACAGCCGCAGACCGCGCCGCAAGCCTGGCGCGCGCAACCGGCGCACAACCAGTGGCGCGGCACCGGGCCCGCGCCCGCGACCGGGGGTGCGGCGTGGCGCGGTGGTGCGGCGGCGACGCCGCCGCCAGCGGGCGGTGGATGGCGAACCGGTCCGACGGGGGGGAATCCGCCTCCCGCCACGGGCGGAGCCTGGCATGGTGGCCCGACCGCATCGACGCCGCCGCCTGCAGCGGGCGGTGGCTGGCACGGCGCGGGCGCGCAGACTCCGGGGCCCGCGACGACGCCTCCGCCTGCGGCTGGCGGCGGCTGGCACCCAGGCGGGGCTGCGGCTCCGCCTCCGTCCAATGGCGGGTGGCACGGCCCGACGGCTGGCTCGGCGGCCCCGCCCACGACGACGCCGCCGCCCATGGGCGGCGGCGCGCCCCCGCCCACCGCTGGCGGCTGGCACGGTCCGACCGCGGGCAACCCGCCGCCCGGCCATGGCGGCACGCCTCCCGGCTGGGGCGCTCCGCCTCCGGGCCAGTCGAACTTCGGCACGCCGCCGGGCCGCGTTCCTCCGACCGGTGGCCCTCCCGGACAGGGCGGCGCGATGCCGCCTGGACACATGGGCGGCGGAGCGCCGCCGATGGGCGGCGGTAACGCCTATCGCCAGCCGGGTCCAGGACCGGGCGGGCCCGCTCCCTCGATGGGCGGCGGCCATAGCTACGGCGGTGGTCCGATGGGAGCGTCGGCGCACGGACCGAACACGGCGTCGCCGGGCGGCAGCCGCCCGTCGCCGATTCCGGTTCAGTCGTCGCCGGGCCCCTCGCGCGGCAAGAAGAAGTAGCGCCGCCGACCCGCTGGTCGCACGATCGCGACGAAGAGGCGCCCGCCCGGGCGCCTTTTTTTTACAGGATGTACTGGGAGAGGTCCTCGTCCTTGAGGATCCCTTCCAGGCGTTCGCGGACGTAAGCGGCGGTGATCGGAATCGTGGTCTGGCCCAGCTCGGGCGCCTCGAACGCCAGATCGTCCAGCACGCGTTCCATGATCGTGTGCAGCCGGCGCGCGCCGATGTTCTCCATGCGCGCGTTCACGAGCGTCGCGATGCGCGCGATCTCCGCGACCGCGTCGGGACGGATGTCGAGCGTCACCTTCTCCGTCGCGAGCAGCGCCGTGTACTGCTTCGTCAGCGCGTTCTCGGGCTCGGTCAGGATGCGAACGAAGTCCTGGTCCGACAGCGACTCCAGCTCGACCCGAATGGGGAACCGTCCTTGCAGCTCGGGGATCAGGTCCTTCGGCTTCGACACGTGGAAGGCGCCGGCCGCGACGAACAGGACGTGATCCGTCTTGAGCGGGCCGTACTTCGTCGACACCGTCGAGCCCTCGACGATCGGCAGCAGATCGCGCTGGACCCCTTCACGCGACACGTCCGGACCGTGACCGCCCGATTCTCGCCCGGCGACCTTGTCGATCTCGTCGATGAAGATGATGCCGGCCTGCTCGGCGCGACGGATGGCGTCCTTTTGCAGGCGCTCGAGATCGATCAGCTTCGTCGCCTCTTCGTCGGTCAGCGCATCCAGCGCCTCCGGCACCGAGAGGCGGCGCCGCTTGGTGCGGCGCTGCCCCTGCGGAAACATGTCACGCAGGTTCAGCACCATCTCCTCCATGCCCGTGCCGGAGAAGACATCGACGAAGGACGGCGGCGCGTCGGCGGTGTCGATCTCGACCATCTTCTCGTCCAGCTTGCCGTCGCGGAGCAGGCGGCGCAGGTTCTCGCGGGTCGCGTTGTCGGGCGGCGGCTCCGGCGCCGGCGCGGGCGGCGCCGCGCCTGGCAGGCCGCCCGGGCCCACGGGCCGCTGGCGCGGCGCCGGCGGCAACAGCACGTCGAGCAGCCGCTCCTCTGCGTTCTCCCGCGCGCGCGGCCGCAGCCGCTCGCGCTCCTCCTCACGCAGCATCGACACCGCGGTCTCGGCCAGGTCGCGCACCATCGAATCGACGTCGCGCCCGACGTAGCCGACTTCGGTGAATTTCGACGCCTCGACCTTGATGAACGGGGCCCCGGCCAGGCGCGCCAGCCGGCGCGCAATCTCCGTCTTGCCGACGCCCGTCGGGCCGATCAGCATGATGTTCTTGGGCGCGATCTCGTCGCGCATCGGCGGCGCCACCTGCTGGCGCCGCCAGCGGTTGCGCAGCGCGACCGCCACCGCCCGCTTGGCGGCCTTCTGGCCAACGATGTAGCGATCCAGCTCCTCGACGATCGCGCGCGGGGTCAGATCCTGCGCGCGGCGGCCCGTCCCGCCGCCGGACGTCGTCATCGTCGTCGTCATGGGCCGAGCTCCTCGAAGACCAGCACACCGTTCGTGTAGATGCAGATCTCCCCGGCGATGGTGAGAGCGCGCTCCGCGATCTCGCGCGCGGAAAGCTTGGTGGCGCCGAGCAGCGCGCGCGCCGCCGACAACGCATACGGCCCGCCCGATCCGACCGCGGCCGCGTCCACGTCGGGCTCGATCACGTCGCCCGTGCCGGAAAGGAGCAGCGTCTTCTCCCGATCCGCGACCAGCAGCAGCGCCTCGAGCCGGCGCAGCACGCGGTCGGTGCGCCAGTCCTTCGCCAGCTCGACCGCCGCGCGCGCGAGATTGCCGTTGAATTCCTTCAAGCGGGCCTCGAACTTCTCGAACAGAGTCAGGCCGTCCGCGGCGCTGCCCGCGAAGCCTGCGAGGACCCGGCCGTCGCCGAGGCGCCTGATCTTGCGCGCGGACGCCTTGACGACAGTGTTGCCCATCGTCACCTGCCCGTCGCCGCCAATCACGACGTGGCCGTCGCGGCGAACGGCGAGGACCGTCGTCGATCGAATCTTTTCGGTGCTCATGATGCTTTCGCTCTCGGGTGCGCCTTGTCGTAGACGGCCATCAGATGGTCGATGTCGACGTGCGCGTAGCGTTGCGTGGTGCGCAGGCTGGCGTGACCGAGCATCTCCTGGATGGCGCGCAGGTCTGCCCCCTCCCCCAGCAGGTGGGTCGCGAAGCTGTGCCGCAGGGCGTGGGGCGAGACGCGCGGCGTGCCCGTCACCTGTTCGCGGCGCGTGAGCAGCCGGCGCACCGCACGGGGGCCGAGGCGCAGCCCGCGGCGGCTGACGAACAGCGCCGCGCCCGCGCCCGTCCGGCCCGCGCCCTTGCCGGGCCGGGCCGACGCGATACGCGCGGTCCGATGCATGGCGTAGGCGTCCAGCGCGGCGCGCGCCTTGCCGCCCAGCGGGACGATGCGGTCCTTGCGCCCCTTGCCCTGGCGGACGCGGACGTAGGCGCGGCCGCCGTCGATCTCGATGTCGCCGACGTCCAGCCCGCACGCCTCCGAGACCCGCAGCCCGGCGCCGTAGATCACCTCGAACAACGCGGCCTCGAGCGCCACCTGGTCGGGGCTGGCGTCGGGACGCGGCCCCTTGCCGTCGAGAAGGCGGCCCACGTCCTCCTTGCCGAGGAACATCGGCAGCCGCTTGGCGCGCTTGGGCGCGCGCAGCGCCGCCACGGGGCTGCTGCGCAGAAGCCGGCGGCGCACCGCCAGCCGGAAGAACGCCCGCAACGAGGACAGCTTCCGTCCGATGGTCACGGCGTCGTTGGCTCCATGAAGCGACGCAAGGTAGGAGCGGCACACGCCGACGTCAAGCTCGGCGAGCGCGGGCGCGTGGCCCAGCGTTTTGGTCGCGTGCGCGCAGAGCTCGTCGAGATCGTGCAGATACGCCCGCAGCGTGTGCGCCGACGCGCGCTTCTCCGCCGTCAGGTACTGGCGGAACGTCGCGAGCGCTTGCTCCATGGCGACGCGATCGTAGCGCAGCGGCGGTCACTCCGCGAATCAAGGGCTGTTAACATTCGTGGTTCATGGCTGCCGGCGCCCCGGATGTCTCCCCAGACGCCACCCCTCGCCCGGGGGTTGCCCCCGCCTGTCCGCTGTTCGGCGCGTGCGGGGGTTGCCAGTATCAGCACCTCGCCTACGAGGACCAGCTCGCGCTCAAGACCGACCGTGTCCGCGGCCTGTTCGCGGCGATGGCGGCCGACGTCGCGGCCTGTGTCCCCTGCCCGGCGCCGTACGGCTATCGCTCGAAGCTGACGCCGCACTTCGCGCGCCCGCGCCCGGATCGCGAGCCGGCCATCGGCTTTCTGCGCGGCGATCGCCGCGTCACCCTCGACGTGACCGCCTGTCCGATCGCGACGCCGGCCGTGAACGCGCGCCTCGCCACGCTGCGCGCCGAGGTGCGCGAGCGCTGGTCCGAGTACCGGCGCGGGGCGACCCTGCTGGTGCGCGAGGCGACCTCCGGCGTCACGGTCGATCCACGCGCGGTCGTGACAGAACGGGTCGGCGATCTCGAGCTGCAGTTCTTGGCGGGCGACTTCTTCCAGAACAACCCGTTCCTGCTGCCGTGCCTGGTGGAGCATGTCGCGCGGGAGGCGGCGGCGGGCGGCGCCCGTTTTCTCGTCGACGCGTACTGCGGCAGCGGCCTGCTCGGGCTGGCGGCGGCGCCGCGCTTCGAACGGGTGCTCGGCGTCGAGGTGAGCCCCAGCGCGGTCCGCTGGGCGCGCGACAACGCGAACCACAACGGGCGCCGAAACTGCGAATATCTGGCGGCCGACGCGGGCGCGGTGTTCGCCGCCATTCCGTTCGCCGGCGCCGACACGGCGGTCATCGTCGACCCGCCGCGCAAGGGGTGCGGCGACGCCTTCCTGGCGCAGCTGGCGGCGTTCGCGCCGCGAACGGTGGTCTACGTGTCGTGCAACCCCGAGACGCAGGCGCGCGACGTCGAGGCGCTGGCTTCGTCCGGATACAAGTGCGTGAGCGTGCAACCGTTCGACATGTTCCCACAGACGAAGCACGTCGAGGCGGTCGCGACGCTCGTCCTGTCGCCCGGCTAGCGCCATGCCGATGGCGCTGGTGACAATCGCCATCGCGCTCTACGGGTGGGCGCCGACGGCCGCTCGACAAGAGCAGGTGGCGCGCTTCCTCCGGCAGGGGCCGCGCATTTCAGCCAACCTGATGGAGGACGGCGGCTGGGGCCCGGAGGAGGGGCGGATCTCGAAGCTGCGCAGGCTGATCGCGATAACGCCGGACGACGATTCGCAGAAGCCCGACTTCTGGTTCCGGCTTGGCCAGGCCTGTGGATGGCACTGGCATCACTCTGTCGACGGCCATCCCTTCTCTCGAGAAAAGCGTCAGGCGCTCTTCCGGGAAGCAGTCAATGCGTATCGCGCGGCGACCCTGTTCCCGAAGTACGATCGGATCGACGGCGCGCTGTTCGAGCTGGCGCGATTGCACCTGGCCGCCGGCGACCTGGACAGCGCGCGCCCGTATGTCGATCGCCTCGCCCGGGAGCACGCCAGCTCCAGGTACGTCCCGAAGGTCGACCTGCTGTACGCGGACCAGCAGGTCGCCCGGGGCGAGCGGGCCACCGCGCTCGCCTGGTATTCGATGGCGGAGCAACGCGCTGAGGCCTCCACCCTCCCCTACGCGCACTACGCGAAGGCGTGGTGCTTCTACGCCCGAGGCGACCTCGACGCCGGTCGGTTCGAGCTCGCCGAGGCGGTTCGCACCGCCGATCAGGCGAGCAACTGGCCGTGGAATCGGATTGTCCGACGGCTGGCCGAGAGAGATCTCGGGCGGGCGCCGTAGACGGGCGGCCCCTCTCCACGACCCTCTCCCCGCTTCGCGGGGCGAGGGAGAAAGAAATCGCCTACGAGGTCGGCGGTTCCGTCGGGGCGGCCGGCGCTGGCGGCGCACCTTGCGCTGGCGTCGCGCTCTCGGCGGGCGCGGGCTCGGTCGCTTCGGGGTCGGCGGCGTAGTCGCAGCCTTCGTTGATGCAGCGAATGCGTGTGCCGGCCTTGCTGACCTTCTGGACGACGAACTTGGCGCCGCACTTCGGGCACGGCTGCGGCAACGGGCGATCCCACGACACGAAGTCACACTTCGTCCGCTGGTAGTTCGAGCAACCGAAGAACACCTTGCCGCGCCGCGAGCGCTTCTCAGTCAGGTAGCCGCCGCATCCGGGCTTCGGGCAGTCGACGCCCAGCGACATCGGGCTGGTGGTCTTGCACTCGGGGTATTTCGAGCACGCCAGGAACTCGCCGAAGCGGCCGCGCTTGATCAGCATCGGCGCACCGCAGGTCGGGCAGATCTGATCCGACGGACGCGTCGAGGGCACGACGGTCAGGCTGCCGTCCGCGTTGCGCACGAACTCCTTCGTATTGCGGCACTCGGGATAGCCGGTGCAGGCCAGGAAGTAGCCGTTGCGGCCCCACTTGATCACCATCGGCTTGCCGCACTTCTCGCAAACCTCGTCGGTCGGCTTCTCTTCCGCCTTGAGGTTGCGCATCTCGACCTTGGCCTTCTCGAGATCGATCTTGAACGGCTTGTAGAACCCGTCGAGCAGCTTGACCCAGTTGGCCTCGCCCTCCTCCACCAGATCCAGCTGCTCCTCCATCTGCGCCGTGAAGTCCGTGCTGACGATCTCCGGGAAGCTCTTCACGAGCAGGCCGTTGACCATCACGCCCAGCTCGGTCGGATAGAGGCGCGCTTCCTTCTTCTCGACGTACTTGCGGTCCTGGATCGTCGACAGGATCGCCGCGTAGGTCGACGGCCGGCCGATCCCCTTCTCTTCCAGCTCCTTGACCAGCGTCGCCTCCGAGAACCGCGGTGGCGGCTGCGTGAAATGCTGCTCCGGTTTTGTCTCCAGCAGTTTGATCTCGTCGCCCTCTTTCACATCGGGCAGCGACGCGCCGGTCTCGTCCTCGTTGACCGCGTCCTCGACCGTCTCGGCGTAGACCGACAGGAAGCCGGGGAACTTGATCACCTGGCCGGTGGCGCGCAGCTCGGCGCGTCCCGCCGCGATGTCGATCGTCGTCTGATCGAACACGGCGGGCACCATCTGGCACGCCACGAACCGGTTCCAGATCAGCGTGTAGAGGCGCAGCAGGTCGTCCGACTCGCGCTCGTCGCGGCCGCCGCCCTTGCCGCCCGCCCACAGCGCGCGCACCGTCTCCGGATCGTACTTGAGGCTGGTCGGGCGGATCGCCTCGTGCGCGTCCTGCGCGCCCTTCTTGGTCTTGTAGACGACCGGCTCCGGCGGAAGGAACGTCGGGCCGTACTTCTCGCCGACGTACGCGCGCACCTCGCCCAGCGCGTCGTCGGAGATGCGCGTCGAGTCGGTACGCATGTACGTGATCAGACCGACCAGGCCGTCCTCGCCAACCTCGACGCCTTCGTAGAGGCGCTGGGCCAGGCCCATCGTGCGCTTGGGCGAGAAGCGCAGCTTGCTCGACGCCTCCTGCTGCAGCTTGGACGTGATGAACGGCGGCGGCGGGTTCTTGCGCCGTTCCTTGCGCTCGACCGACGCGACCCGCAGCTGCGCCGCGCGCACGGCGTCGACGAAGTCGCGGGCCTGGCCCTCGTGGACCATCTCCAGCTTCTTGCCGTCGAGCTTCGTCCCCTTGACCGTGAACGGCGGCGGCGTCGGCCCCTCGACGGTCGCCTCGACAGTCCAGTACTCCTGCGGCACGAACGCTTTGATCTCGTCCTCGCGCTCGACCACCAGCCGCACCGCGACCGACTGCACGCGGCCGGCCGACAGCCCGCGCTGGACCTTCGTCCAGAGCACGGGGCTGATCTCGTAGCCGACCAGACGATCGAGGATCCGGCGCGCCTGCTGCGATTCGAACTTCTTCTTGTCCAGCGCCATCGGCTTCTCGATGGCCTCGCTGACCGCCTTCTTCGTGATCTCGTTGAACAGGACGCGCTGGATGTTCGGGTTGTCGTCGCGGATCTCGTCCGCGATGTGCCAGGCGATCGCCTCGCCCTCGCGATCGGGGTCGGGCGCCAGCAGCACCTTCGCGACCTGCGCCGCCGCGGCTTTGATCTCGGAGAGCACCTTCTTCTTCGTCTCGATGACGACGTACTCGGGCCGGAAGCCCTTCTTGATGTCGATCCCCATCTTCTTGCGCGGCAGATCCTTGACGTGTCCGACCGACGCCTTCACGACGTAGCCGCGGCCGAGGTACTTCTTGATCGTCTTCGCCTTGGCGGGCGACTCGACAATCACCAGCGCGTTGTCGTTGCGCGCGCGGACCGGCGGCTGCGTCTCGGCGACCTTGGTCTTGGTCGCCTTGCCCTTGGCCGCCTTCTTGACCGGATCGACCTTGGGGGCCGTCTTGACGGTTCGCGCGGCCTTGCCCGTCGTCTTGGCGACCTTGGCGACCTTGTCGACCTTGTCGGCCTTTTCAGCCTTTTCGATCTTGGCGGCCGCCGCCTTCTTAGTTGCCACGCGTATTCTCCATGGAAGCTAGCGCTCCGCCCGGGCGGCGACAGATCCAACCGTCCAGCTCCGCCTCCGCGGCGAGCGCCAATGTTTCTCCCAGCGGCAGCTTCAGATGCCGCGCCAGTTCGGCGGGTGTCACGACCCGCCCGCGAAGCTCGGCCAGCAGCGCCGCAAACCGAGCCGGAACCGGCCGGACCGGCGGTGCCTCACCAGCCAGCGCACCGCGCAGCTCTTCAGCGTCGCCGATGGGCCGCGCCAGACCGGTCACGATCAGATCGTCCGTGCCTGGGCTGCCGGGAACCGCGAGCAGCTTCCGCCCGAGCTTGGCCGCCGCGCGTGCCGTGATCAGCGCGCCCGAGGCGAACCCGGCCTCGACCACCAGGACGGTCTCCGCCAGCGCGGCGATGATGCGATTCCGCGCCGGGAACTGTCCATGGCGCGGCTGCGTGCCGGGCTCGTACTCCGACAGGAGGCCGCCCGCGGCCGCCACCTCGGCGAACAGCGCCGCATGGCGATCCGGGTAGACGACGTCGACGCCGCAGCCGAGGACGGCAAACGTCACCCCGCCCGCGTCCAGCGCGCCGCGGTGCGCGGCCGCGTCGATCCCGAGCGCGCCGCCAGAAACGATGGTGAAGCCGCGCCGCGCCGCCGAGGCGGCCAGCTCGCTCGCCAAGCGACACATCGCCGTCGAGGCGGCCCGGGCGCCCACGATCGCCAGGCCCCGGTCGCCCCGACGCGGGAGGCGCCCGACATACCAGAGCTCGCGGACCGGCTGAGCCATCGAGGCCAACTCGGCCGGAAAGCCCGCTTCATTTAGAAGCACCCGGATGGGGCTGATTGGCTGCGTCGGAAGGGGCACCGCAGCTCTTGTCGGAAGCAAGAAGCCGCGGTTGTGGTCCCCTGAGCGGAACATCGTGAGCCGATGCTGATAGCCCCGCTCCCGGCCCCGGTCAAGCAATGACGCCGCCGGGCCAATAATATCAATATGTTACAAGGCCCCCCCCGCAGGGGACCCTGGGCGGTGCGTTATTTCGCCCTGCCGGAGCGCCTCAAGAACGGCAATTGGCCATGCACTTCGCGTTCTCGGCAAAGTCGGTGACCGGCGCGCAGACCTCCTTGCAGCGCTGATCGTGGCGCTCCCTTTCCTTCCGTCGCTCCTCGCGGTCGTGCGCCAGCTGCTGCTGCTCGCCCGGCGTGAACGTTTCCTGGATCTGGCCGTTCTCCCGCAAGTCGATGATGCTGCCGCGGGGAAGCGTCCGCCCGCCGATCTCACGCGGCGTGGAGATCGAGATCTGCGTCAGCTGCATGTTCGAGAACAGGTTGCCGGTGAAGAACGCCCGATCTCCCTGCTGCGCCTGGATAATCCCGTATTCCTGAGGTCCGCCCAGATGCACCACCCCGTTCCAGTTGTAGACGTCGCCCGTGATGATGCTGTTGGCCTTCTTGAGCTCGAACCACGAGCCGGCCGGGATGATCACGCCCTTGATCGTCAGCGCCTCCGCCGTCTGCAACTGGAAGTCCTGACCGTCTTCCTGCACCACCGAGCCGGCCGCGACGTCGAACCCGGAGACCTTCGCGGGCTTGGTCAGGCGAACCGCGCGGGGCGTCCCGCCACTCTGCGCGACGGTCTCCCGGTCCTGCTCGGGCAGCTTGCTGATGGGCGTCGAATGGATGAACAGGCCGCAGCCCGTGATCAGCAGGGCGGCCGTTGCATAAAGCGGCGTCACGTATGAGCTTCGAGGATTGCGTGTCATTTGAATCGTTGGCTCCTTTGCAAATTCCTGACGGACGGGGCCGAACACTGTCGCGCATCAGGGCGCACTTTTGCAAGATACCTTGGGCCTGTAGACTCCCGCGGTCGTAGTCATGGAGCGGCTGGAACGCGATCTTTGCGGCGAAATCGTCGATGGGCGGTTCCGCGTCGAAGAGAAATTGGGCAGCGGCGGCATGGGGACGGTGTGGCGCGTCCAGCACGTCGTCTCCTTGCAGCGGTTCGCGCTGAAGACGCTGGATCCGACCTACGCGCACCAGGAAGAGGCGACGCAGCGGTTCCTGCGCGAGGCGCGCAGCGCCGCGGCCCTGAAGACGCGGCATGCGGTGCGGATCGTCGACGCCCACATGAACCATCAGCACCAGGGCGCGCCGCTGCCGTTCCTGGTGATGGAGCTGCTGGAGGGGCAGAACCTGCACCAGATTCTGGACGCGCGCGCGCGCCTGTCGCCCGGCGAGCTGGTCTGGCTGGCCGGTCAGCTGGGGCGGGCGCTGGACGCCGCGCACAGGCAAGGGATCGTTCACCGCGATCTCAAGCCGAGCAACGTGTTCATCGCCGCCGACGACGACGGCCAGCCGATCGTGAAGCTGTGCGACTTCGGGATCGCGAAGCTGACCGGCGACGCGACGGCGCTGGCGGACGCGAGCATGTCGACGCGAACGGGCGCGATGCTCGGCACGCCGATGTACCTGGCGCCCGAATTGCTGCGCGGGGCGGGCTCCGCGGTTCCCGCCACGGATCAGTGGTCGCTGGGCCTGCTCGGTTTCCGCGCGCTGGCTGGCGTCGAGTACTTCGCGCACGTGCGCGGGTTTCCGGATCTCGTGCTGAACATCGCCAACGATCCGCTGGTGCCGCCGTCGCAAAGAGCTTCCGGGCTGCCGCGCGCGTTCGACGGCTGGTTCCTTCGATCGTGCGCGCGCCGTCCCGAGGACCGTTTTCCCGACGTGCCGGCGCAGTCGGCGGCGCTGGCGCTGGCGCTGGGCAACCCGGCCCCGAGCCCGATTCACATAGACCCCGCCGCGGCCGCGATCGCTGCCGGCAACGCCGAGACGGCGCTGCAGCCGACCCCGCCCCCGGCCGCGGCCGGCGCGCCGGCCGCGCGGAGCGCGCCGCGACCGCGGCGGATGATCTACCTCGCCGGCGCCTCGGTCTGGGCGCTGTGCGCACTGGCGGCCCTCGGCTGGCTCGGTATGCGGAAGCGGACGGAGGTCCACGCGACCGTGACGGCGACGCCCGCGCCGACCCCGCCGGCGGTTGTGAACGCGCCGACGACGACCACGACCACGCGCACGCCCGCGGGCACGAGTGCGCCGAAGCCCATTGGCACCAGCGTGTCGGCGAGTCCCCCGACGGGCATGGCCGCGAAGGCGGAGCCGAAGTTGGAACCGAAGGCGGAACCGGTGCCCGTACGAAATGCTGCGACAGAGGTCATCGCCCCGCCGCCCGCGCCGCGCCACCGCCACCACGCATCGGCGACGCATCGGTCCGCGCCGGCGAACGCCGAGTCGAAGACCGCCGCCCCGCTGCCCAAGGGCGCGGCCTGTCGGCGCTCCGCCGAATGCGCGAGCGGTCTCTGCGCCGCCGAGACATGCCTTTGATCGCTCGCACATCGGTCGCTCGGCTCGGGACCGCGATCGGATTCGCGCTGGCCATCACCGCACCGGCGGGCCGCACGGTCGCAGCCCGTCCGGACAGCGCCGACCAGGACGCGTACGTGGCGGCGTTGACCCGCGCCATCGCGGCGAAGGAGCGCGCGCTCGACGTCAATGAACCGCCGCGCTGGGAGGAGGCGCTCCGGCTTTTCCAGGAAGCGGCCGCCCTCCGCTCGACGCGCGAATGCACCTACGAGATCGGCGTGGCCGCGGAGCACCTCTCCCGCACCGATCTGGCCGTGGAGGCCTACGAGACCGCGCTGGATCTCGGTCTGGTCGGGCCGGCGCGCACCCGGGCGCAGGCCTTCGTCGGCAAGCACGCGTCGGCGATGGCGCGACTGACCGTGCGCGGGCCCGCCGGCCGCCTGATCAATGTCGCGGGCGTCCAGCGCGGCCGGCTGCCGCTGCCGCGGCCCCTGGTCCTGTTCCCGGGCGACGTCCGGCTGGACGTCGCGGGCCCGTCCGGTGTCAGCGACAGCTTCACGGTTCGCCTCCGGGTCGGACAGCTCGACGAGCTGAACCTCGACCGGCCGGCCCAGGCGCCGCCGCAACCGGCCGCCGCCGGAACGCCGCCGCCTGCGGTCAGCGTGCCGCAGCCGGCGGCCACCCCGCCGATCGCGCTCGCGCCGTCCCCGCCCCCGCCGATTCCGATCACCCAGGCGCCGACGGGCCCGCCGCCAGGACCGGACACACCCGTCGAGCCAGAAACGACGGCTTCGTCTCGGGGCGTCTGGATCGCCGGCATCGGCGCCACTGTCGCGATCGCGGCTGCGATCCTCTTGCCCGTCAGCTCGTCCCAGATCGATACCAATCGCGGCAAGCTGATGGGTGAGTGCGCCACCGTGGTCATGAACGACACCTGCATGGCGATTGTCGGCCACGGCCCCGCCGCCCAGTCGTATGCCGACTCGATCGCCACCTGGAAGGCGATCCGGACGGGAGCCTACGTGGGCGTGGGCGTCGGGCTGGCCGCCGTCGCCGGCGGCCTGCTGCTCCGGTGGCACGACGGCTCCGAGACACCCGCCGCCCGACCCGCGCTGGTGCTCGACGGACAGGGCGGCCAGCTGCAGGTGGGGCTGATGTGGGCCCGATCATTTTGAGGTTTCGGTCACGATCGGCGAGCGACTTTTCCGATCGCGCGGCGTCAATCCTCAATGCGGACCGCGCCGCCCTCGCACGCCGGCGGCCCCCACCGACTTGCCATGCCCTGCCCTGACGAAGACACGTTCGCCCGCTTCGTCGAGGGGGTGCTGCAACCCGACGCCGCGTCCGAGCTGGAGCGTCACGTCGACGGCTGCGCCGCCTGCGCCGATCTGGCGGCCGCGTTCGGCCGTTCCTATGCCGAGGGCGGCGGAGACCGGGAAACCGACGACGTGGACGACCGCCTGGCGCCGCTGGCCCTGGCGTTCGCCACGGTGCTGCACGTCGCCTGGGCGATCCTGATCCGCGGCGCGGCGGGCGCGCTGGCGGAGGCGGTGCCGGCGGTCGTCGCCGGGCCGTACCTCCGCTACGCGACGATCTGGGCGCCGGTGGGCGGCCTGGTCGCGCTGGCTGCCTCGTTCTGCCTCTTGCGCCGGGTGCGGGCGGGCCGGCTGCTGGCAGTCGCCTACGCGCTGCTCTCGCTGCCGTCGATCGTCCTGACGCCCTTGGCACTCCTGATGCTCGACGCCCAGCGGCGCCACCGTCCCGCCGGCTGACCCCCTTGGAATTGCCGCCGGCGGCGCTTCCAGTGTAAAAACAAATTGTGGCGGCGGTGCTGACCCGCCAGGTGGTCGAACGCGTCCAGGCGGCGTGGCCGAACCTGCGCGTGGACTTGAAAGAATTCGCGGCTTTCCTGGAAAGCAAGCGGGCGGCCAGCCCCTCTCCCGACGGGGCCGCCGACTCGCTGGCGGTCGAGGATCTGTACCTCGCCTTCGCGTGCAGCCGCGGAGACAACAAGGCGCTCGCCGGATTCGACAAGGAGATGCGCAAGGATCTGGAAGCGGCGTTCGCGAAGATGCGCGTGCCGCCCGCGCGCCGCGACGACGCGCGCCAGCAGCTGTGGGAGAAGCTCTTCGTGGGACCGCCCCGCCCGCGCATCCTCGACTACTCGGGCCTCGGGCGGCTCCGCTTCTGGTTCCGCGTGACGGTCCTGCGCAGCCTGCTGGACGATCTGCGGGCCGAGAAGCGGAACGTCGAGGTGCTGAACGAGGACATCGTCCTCGGCGCGCCCGCGGGCGGCGCCGATCCGGAGATCGAGCACCTCAAGAAGCTCTATCGCCGCGAGGTGGCGAGTGCCTTCGAGGAGACCGTCGGCGCGCTGAGCCCCGAGGACCGCAACGTTCTGCGCAGCTACTACGCGCGCCAGATGACGATCGACGAGATCGCCGCCGCCTTCGGCATCCACCGGGCGACGGCGGCCCGGCGCGTGAACAGCGCGCGCGAGCGCTTGCTGGCCGAGACGCGCCGCCGCCTGTCGGAGAAGCTGGCGCTCAAGACCCGCGATCTCGACAGCATGTTCCGGTTGATCGAAAGCCGCCTTCACATCAGCGTCGGACGCCTGCTCGGGTCGTAACGTGAAAAGGAAGTACGCGTTCCTGACAGCCGCCTGCGCGGCGGCGGTGCTGGCGGGATGCCACGGCGCGCGGATCCTCGAGGTGATGCCCGACGGCGGAGGCGGCGCGGGCGGCGCGGCCGGCGCCACCGGCGGTGCGACGGGCACGGGCACGAGCGGCACGACCGGGGCCGGCGGCATCGCGGGCCGCGGCGGCACGACCGGGATGGGCGGCTCCGCGGGTCAGGGCGGCACGGGCGGCGCCGGCGGCGTCCTGGGTCGCGGCGGCGCGGGCGGCGCGGCGAGCGGTGTGGGTGGCATGGCGTGCGCGGCGCAGATGACCCCGACGATGTTCTACAGCGGCCTGCCGCCGACCTGGACCGAGGGGCTCACGCATCGCTTCTACTGGGCCGAGCACGACACCCCGAACATCACCATCCACTACGCGCAGGGCGATCAGCCGGTCGAGACCTCGCACCCGTTCAAGATCGACGCCTCGCTGGCGAACAGTTACTTCGACCTCGCGGCGAGCGACTACTACGTCGTCGCAGACTGGTACCTCGACGGCAGGCTGGCCGTCTGGGGGCCCGACATGGGATCGACGATGCAGTGGATGACGACGCTGACCAACCCCGGCGCCGTCACGGCCATCGGGGCGGTCGTCTACTACTCCGACGATCCGATGGGCGGCAACCCGACCCCCGGGATTTACGCGTGGTCGTATCCCAACATCAACAACCTGCGCGCGTCTTTCACCGACCTGGGCGGCACCTCGACGCTGGGCCTCATGCTGCGCACGACGACGCAGAAGATCCTCTTCAGCGATATTCGCCAGGTCTACATGATCGACATTGCGCCGGGGGGGACGCCGCAGATGCTGTTCCCGAACCAGAGGAACGCCACCATCATCGACATCCGGCCGGCGCGGCCCCACACCGTGACCGGAGGCGTGATCGTCGAGGTCGACGACCCGATGTACTACCCGACGGGGCACGACTACTTCGTCGACATCACGTCGCCGACGACGCCGCCGCTGGATCTCCCCGTGATCGGGAGCGCCGCTGCGGTGGCCTCGTGCGGCAACGATGCGACATACGCGGGCGGCGGCGTGCTGTTCAACCATCACTTCGTCTACGAGGGCCAGGGCGGCGTGTTCGTCATCGACGTCGCGCCGTTCGGTGTCACCGAGCCCGCTCGTCTGACCAACGAGCCCTACCGCTACCTCGAAGTGACGGGCGACGGCGATCTGTTCGGCGGCTGGGTCGACGTCAACAGCGTCAGCAAGTGGCAGTACTTCCGGCTGGGACGGCTCGCGCCCTGACATGACCGGCAAGCGGGCAATGATGACCATCGTCGTCGCGACGGCGGCGATCGCCGGCTGCCACGGCGCGCGGATCCTCGAGACGAATCCCGACGGCGGTGCCGGCCCGGGCGGCCGCGGCGGCGCCGGCGGTCGCGGCGGCGCGGCTGGCGCCGCTGGTGTGGCCGGCATGAGCGGCGCAAGCGGCGCAAGCGGTGCGGGCGGCACCGGCGGGATGGGCGGCGCTGGCGGCAGCGGGCTCGGCGGCAGCGCGGGGGTCGGCGGCGGCGGTGGCGGCGGCGCGAGCGGTAGCGGTGGCGCCGGCGGCGGAAGCGGCAGCGGCGGACTTGGCGGCCGTGAAGGTGGCGGCGGAACCGCCGGAACCGCCGGCAGCGGCGGAACCGGCGGCAGTGGCGGAACCGGCGGCAGCGGCGGCGCAGGCTGCGCCGCGCAGATGACACCCGTGTTGTTCTACGAAGGGACGAGCGTACCCGTCTCTTCCGACGGGACGAGCACCCGCTACTACTGGGTCGAGTATGACTTCACGAACTTCACCGTCCGCTATCTGCTCGGCTCTCCGCCCGCCAACGAGTACCTGCACCCCTTCGAAATCGATGTGACGACCGCCGACAGGTTCAACGTGGCGGTCAGCGACACGCGCGTCGCGGCGACGTGGAACGCGGCGGGAGAGATCGCCGTCTACGGTCCGGACTACAACTCGCCGCAGATCGGGTCGACGCTGACGCTCAACAACCCGAGCGCGGTGGCCCTCAGCGGCACGATGGTTTTCTATTCGAACAATCCGACCGGCGGCAACCCGACGCCCGGCATCTATCAGTGGATGCCGCCCGCCGGGGCGACGCTGTTCGAGTCGTTCAGCGATCTCGCCAGCGACGCCACCTTCGGCCAGATCCTGCGCACGACGACGTCCAAGATCCTCCTCTCCGATCTCAACGACGTGCGCATGGTCGGCTTCTCGACGAAGGGCGCCGCGGACGACCTGTTCGTGAACTTCACCGGCCACGCCGTCATGGACGTCCGTCCCGCGCGGCCCCACGATCATGACGGCGGCGTCCTCGTGCAGGTCCAGGACGACGTGCTGTGGGGCCGCGACTACTACGTGGACATCACGATGCCCGGCAACCCGCCAACCGATCTCGCCGCAGCGGTCAGCGCGCTGGCGGACGCGTCCGCGTGCGGCACCGCTGCGCACTATCACGGGCCGGGGACGCTCTTCATGCAGACCTCCCA
>Ga0066903_100001306_pt1 | contig 17936 bp, 14 predicted proteins | sample PanSoiMetaGPlot1_FD_67491 | JGI IMG/M metagenome (GOLD analysis project Ga0066903, IMG submission 67491) | Tropical forest soil microbial communities from Panama analyzed to predict greenhouse gas emissions - Panama Soil - Plot 1 (version 2) | ecosystem: Environmental > Terrestrial > Soil >... | reverse complement strand
CGCAACCCAGCGACAATTCGTGTACGCCCATACGTGGCACCAATATGATCTCGTGATCTGGGATAATCGCCAGACCATGCATCGGGCCCGGCGCTACCGCGACACGGGCGAGGTGCGCGACCTGCGCCGCACCACGCTCGAAGGCGACGGACCAACGATGGCGCAGCTGGCGGTGGCGTGACAGATTGCGATTGTAGATTGTAGGATGGGTTGAGCGAAGCAGAACCCATCGTCCGCATTCAACGCGGCGCGGCCGCTGATGGGTTTCGCGTACCCTCAACCCATCCTACGCGCCACGCGCACCCAGAGGGGCTATTCATGAAATTTCCCCGACGTCGTTTTCTGCAGCTTGCAGGCATCGCTGCCGCCGCGTCGGCGCTGCCGCGGCCTGCGCTGGCGCTCGACTATCCGACTCGGCCCGTGCGCTTCGTGGTCGGCTTTCCGGCCGGCGGGCAGCAGGACATCATGGCTCGGCTGATCGGCCAGTGGTTGTCGGAGCGGCTCGGACAGCAGTTTCTGGTCGAGAACCGCTCGGGTGCGGGGGGAAATATCGGGGCGGAGGTGGTGATCAATTCACCGCCCGACGGCTACACGATGCTGCTGGTGGGTTCACCCAACGCCATCAACGCCACGCTCTATGAAAAGCTCAACTTCGTATTTCTGCGTGACATCGCGCCGATCGCGAGCTTTGCGCGCACCCCGCTCGTCATCGAGGTGCATCCGTCGATGCCGGCGAACACGCTGCCGGAGCTCATCGCCTACACCAAGGCCAACCCCGGCAAGGTCAATTACGCCTCCGCCGGCATGGGCACGCCGCAGCACGTATCTGCCGAGATGTTCAAGATGATGGTCGGCGTCAACATGGTGCACGTTCCCTATCGCGGATCGGCGCCGGCGCTGGTCGATATGCTGGCTGGGCAGGTGCAGGTCATGATCGATCCGCTGCCGGCCTCGATCGAATTCGTCCGCAGCGGCCGGCTGCGGCCGTTAGCCGTGACCTCCGAGAAGCGCTGGCCGGCGCTGCCAGACGTGCCGACCGCAACCGAATTCATTCCAGGGTATCTGGCCGAATCCTGGTATGGCGCGGGCGTTCCGCGCAATACGCCGGCCGAGATCGTCGACAAGCTCAACCGCGAGATCAATGCGGGTCTTGCCGATCCGAGGATCGCGGCCCGCATCGTCGAGCTTGGCGCCACGGTGCGGGGAGGTTCGCCCGCCGACTTCGGCCGGATGATCGCGGAAGAAACCGAGAAGTGGGGCAAAGTTGTGAAGGCGTCTGGCGCGAAAGCGGAATAGAGGAGCCACCCCATTGGCGCTAACATAAGAGCGACAGCCGCGCCGTCTTTACCTTTCCTCGTTTGCGGGGAGAGGGAGTAGAGGGCCAGGCCACTCTCAAGTTCGTTAGCGCCGCTGGGTGGAACGTCGCCACTACTCGATTGTAACCCCGCTCGCCTTGATCGGCCCGGCCCACTTCGCGATCTCGGCCGGGATGAATGCCGCGAGGTATTCAGGGCCGCGCCGTTCAGGCGCCACGACGGTGACGCCGACGCTTTCGAGTCGCTCACGAACGGCAGGCGAATCAAGGGCCTCGCTCGTCGCCTTGGCGAGCCGACGCACGATCGGTCCGGGCGTTCCTTTCGGAAACACCAGAGCGATCCAGGCATTGCAGTCGAGGCCGGGCAGGCCCTGCTCTTGCGCCGTTGGCACCTTTGCGAGGACGGTCGGCCGCGTCGGTCCGAGCGTTGCGATCGCCTTCACGGCGCCGGCCTCAATCTGCGGAAATGCCGTCGAAATCTGCTCGCAGGAATAGTCGATCCGTCCTGCGATCATGTCCTGCATGGCCGGCCCCGCGCCCCGGTAGGGAACGTGGGCGATGTGCGTGCCGATGAGCATATCGAGCATGATGGCGCACACGTGTCCGCCCGAGCCGCCGCCCGCGGAGGAGTATTGCAATTTTGCCTGATTGGCCTTGGCGTAGGCGAGGAATTGAGCGAGCGTGTCGGCTGGAAAATCCTTTCGGGTGATCAGAATCCGCGCCGAATCTGTAACAAGCGCCACCGGCTCGAAGTCAGCGACAGCATTGTAAAGCGGTCTCTTGTACAGATTCGGGACCTGCGCCAGCACCGCGAGGCCGCCGAGCAGAAGCGTGTAGCCGTCCGGCGCCGCCTTGGCGACGCGGTTGGCCCCGGTCATCCCGCCAGCGCCGCCCACGTTTTCGATGATGATCTGGCCGTTGAGGATTTCGGCGAGCCGCCCGGAAAGGAGCCGCGTAATTGTGTCATTGGGCCCGCCAGCTGCGTAAGGTACGACCAAGGTGATCGGCCGCGCCGGCCACTCCTGCGCCGCAGCCGGCCGCGACAGCATTGCGAGGGCGGACACCGCCATGATCGTCAGCTTGCGCATGGTTTTCCTCGTTGGCTCCTGCAGTGTGCGTCGACTCTGGCCCTGTCGCCCGGATTGAGCGGAGCGAAATCCGGGACCGCCCTCTCCACGCGGCACTGCTGCCCCCGGGTTTCGCTGCGCTCAACCCGGGCTACGGGGGCTACAGGTACTGCAAGTGCCTCAATGCCGTCTGTGCCTGGCGGCCCCGAGTGTTGCCGACGGTAATTCTCCGAATGCAAGCCGGTAGTCGCGGGCGAAATGGCCCGGATTAAGAAAACCGCACGCGAATGCCGTAGAGACTACGGTGGTCGCGCCGTCGGGCTGTTGGAGCATGCGACGGGCGTGCTGCAGCCGGACACTCTTGACGAAGGCCATCGGGGAGCAGTTACGCGAGTCTTTGAACGCCTTGAATATGCTGCGAGCGCTCGCGCCGGAAGCGGCGGCAAGCGCTTCGACCGTGATCGGGCGATTCCAATTGTCGGTGATGTATTCCTCAACCCGGCGGACCTGCCAGGGTGCCGGACCCGGCTGGTCGCGCGCCAGCACCTCGCTGAAATTGTGCGGGTTGGCCGTCAGGAAGGTAATGAGCAGCATCTGCTCGAACTCAACGAGAGCCGCGGGTGGCACCTTTCCGTCATCACGGTCGAGTTCGCTCACCATGAACTCGAGAATGCGCCGCATGCGCCGAAGGGCGGGGTTGTCGAAGCTCGAGCGGCGGGCGAAGTCGATGCTTCGTGTGATCGGAATTCCGATCGTGGCGCTGAGCTTGGCTTGCAACGCCGCGGCCTCGACCCGGAAAATGAACGACTCGAAGCCGGGCTCATATTCGTGCGTCATCTCGACCCCGGCCGGGATGACGGACGCTTCGTTCCTGGTGATGTTGAATTGGCGACCGCCGTATGTCGTCCGGCCTGCCCCGCGCAGGGCGAACTGCTGCTTGATGATCGGGGCGCCCGGAAACCAGACCTGGTAGGCTGCCGAACATCCGCCGAACAGGAGATCAACGCTCTTGAGCCGAATATAGCTCCTGTAGGCCCTAAACAGTCTCGCCTCGGCCTCGATGTCGAACCCCACCGCCCCGAAACGTGTGACAAGCATCTGGTGAAAATCGTCGGGGCTGTGAGTGTCGATCAGAGGAAACTTGTGCAGCGGTCGCAGGATGGATCGACTGAGCATTTTGAGGTCTTTGCCAGGACGTAAGACGCGTGCAAATTTTCTTGCATGATAGGCCGCAGCGAACCTTAGCGCAACGGTTGCAGCACAAGAGCGGCTGTCGTGTTGACAAACCGGGTGCCCGGCGCGCTTGAAAACACCGGACTTCGCCCGTGCGTTTCGGCCAACCGGGCCGGGGCAAATGGGTTGAATCCGCGGCGTGCCCGTTTGGCTGAAGCTTCGCGGGCACTGGCGTGTACCCACCTGACAACTCCATTTGCGATCGCTATATCGAACCGCGCGCCCGGCACTGTCCGGGCTTTCCGCGTTTGTCCACTCCCTGCTCGCCGGTGAGGGCAGGGTGGAGGGCGCGAGCGAGGGACCTTGGATGTCCACGGCGGCACGAACGAGCGCGGGGCTCGATGAGCGACGGCGGCGGCTGCTGTACCGGGCGTGGCATCGCGGCACGCGGGAAATGGATTTGATCATGGGGCGCTTCGCCGACGCCGTGCTGAGCGAATTGACGGAGGCTGAAATCGCCGAGCTGGAGCGGCTCGCCGAAGTGCCGGACCCGGAGCTCTATGCCTGGCTCACCGGCGGCCGGCCGGTGCCGGAGGACTACGATATTGCGGTGTTCCGCCGCCTGCGGGACTTCCATACCGTGAGGCCGATTGAATGAACATTGCGGGCGCCAAGGCGCATTCCCCCGTCGATCTGATGGAGTCGGGCCGGCCGCTGACGCTCGCGCGCGTTGCCGACGGGGCCGAGGGCCTCCTGCTCGCCGATCTCGCTCGCGCTATCGCGGCGCAGCCCAAAGCGCCCGCGACCAGCCTGCTGGTCGTCTGCCGGGACGGCAGTCGCATGGCGCAGCTCTCGCGCGCGCTCGCCTTCTTCGCGCCAGACATTGCCGTGTTGGAATTCCCGGCGTGGGATTGCCAGCCCTATGACCGCGCCTCGCCGCACGCGGTCCTGATGGCCCAGCGCATGACGACATTGTCGCGGCTGGCTCACCTTAAGGAGCAGGCCGGACCTCAATCGCGGCCCTCGGTGCTGCTTGCGACCGTCAATGCGGTCGTTCAGCGCGTGCCGGCTCGCCCGGTAGTGGCCGGGCAAGGGCTCTCGGCGGCGCCGGGCAACGTGGTTGCCATGGACGGCATCGTGCGCTGGCTGGGGCTCAACGGCTTCATCCGCGCCTCGACGGTGCGTGAAGCCGGCGAATACGCGGTGCGCGGTGGCATCATCGACCTGTTCCCACCCGGCGTCTATGACCCCGTGCGGCTTGATTTCTTCGGCGATACGCTGGAGGCGATCCGCACCTTCGATCCCGAGACCCAGCGCAGCACGGATCAACTGCGCGCGCTCAATCTTGTGCCGGTTGCGGAGTTCCAACTCACGAGTGAAAGCATCCGCCGCTTCCGCACCGGCTATGTGCAGGCGTTCGGGGCCGCCACGCCGGACGACCTGCTCTACGAGGCGGTGAGCGAAGGGCGGCGCTATCCGGGCATGGAGCACTGGCTGCCGCTGTTTCACGACGGCCTTGACACCTTATTCGACTATCTGCCCGGCACTCCGGTGGCGACCGAGGCATTGGCCGAGGACGCGGCTCGCGAGCGCTTCGCCCAGATCGCGGACTATTACGATGCGCGCCGCCAGGACCTCGCTCAGGGCGCCGAGAAAGGTTCGGGTCCTGTTTACAAGCCGCTGCTCCCCGACCGCCTGTACCTCAGCGAGGCTGAATGGCGCGAGCGGCTTGAGGCCGGTCGGCTCGCGCGCCTCGTTCCCTTTGCGGCACCGGAGGGCGCAACGGCCGCGATTGATGCCAGCACCCGGCAAGGCCGCAATTTCGCGTCTGAGCGGGCACAGCCGCACGCCAATGTGTTCGAGGCTGTGAAGGAGCACGTGAACGCACTCCAATCGGCCGGCAAGCGCGTGGTTTTCGCGCTCTGGAGCGACGGCGCACGGGAGCGCATGAGCCACGTGCTCACCGATCATGCGCTCCTCAATCTCGTCAACGTTGAGACCTGGCCGCAGGCGCTGGCGCGGCCGGCGCACGAGATTGCGCTTGCGGTGCTCGGCCTCGAATCCGGATTCGAGACCGACGCGCTCGCGGTGATCGGCGAGCAGGACATCCTGGGCGACCGCCTGGTGCGGCCGCGGCGCGTCTCCAAGCGTGCCGAGAATTTCATTGCCGAAGTATCGGCCCTTTCAGCCGGCGACCTCGTGGTTCATGTCGATCACGGCATCGGCCGCTTCATCGGCCTGAAAACCATTCAGGCCGCGGGCGCGCCGCATGACTGCCTCGAAATCCACTATGCCGGCAACGACAAGCTGTTCCTGCCGGTCGAGAACATCGAACTGTTGTCGCGCTACGGCTCGGAGGAGGTTGCGGTCGAGCTTGACCGGCTCGGCGGCGCCGCCTGGCAGGCCCGCAAGGCGCGGATGAAGAGCCGCATCCGCGAAATGGCGAGCGAGCTCATCAAGATCGCTGCCGAACGCCATCTGCGCGAGGCGCCGCGTCTCGCTGCGGCGCAGGGCCTCTACGACGAATTCTGCGCCAGCTTCCCGTATGAGGAGACCGACGACCAGCGCTCGGCAATCGATGCAGCGCTCGACGATCTCGCCTCCGGCCGGCCGATGGACCGGCTCATATGCGGAGACGTAGGCTTCGGCAAGACCGAAGTGGCGCTGCGCGCCGCCTTCGTTACCGCCATGACCGGCAAGCAGGTGGCCGTGGTGGTGCCGACCACGCTGCTGGCGCGCCAGCACTTCAAGACGTTTTCTGACCGGTTTCGCGGACTTCCGGTTCATGTCGCGCAGGCGTCGCGGCTGGTCGGCAATGCGGGGCTTGCGAAGGTCCGGGAGGGCATCGCCGCCGGCACGATTGACATCGTCGTCGGCACGCATGCGCTGCTCGGCAAGGCGATCAAGTTCCGCGATCTCGGGCTTCTGGTGGTAGACGAGGAGCAGCATTTCGGCGTTGCGCACAAGGAACGCCTCAAGACGCTGCGCGCCGAGGTGCATGTGTTGACCCTGACCGCCACCCCGATCCCGCGCACGCTGCAGCTCGCGCTCACGGGGGTCCGCGAACTCTCGATCATCGCGTCACCGCCGGTCGATCGGCTCGCCGTGCGCACATCCGTGTCGCCGTTCGATCCCCTGATCGTGCGGGAGGCGCTGCTGCGCGAGCGCTACCGGGGCGGCCAATCCTTCTATGTCTGCCCGCGCATCGAGAATCTCGCCGAGGCCAAAGAATTTCTCGACAAGAACGTGCCAGAGGCGCGGGTTGCGGTCGCCCACGGTCAGATGCCGCCGACAGTGCTGGAAGACGTCATGTCGGCCTTCTATGACGGTAAATACGACATTCTCCTTTCCACCACCATCATCGAGTCCGGCCTCGATATCCCGACGGCAAATACGTTGATCGTGCACCGCGCCGATATGTTCGGCCTTGCCCAGCTTTACCAGCTGCGCGGCCGGGTCGGGCGCTCGAAGACCCGCGCCCACGCGCTGCTCACCCTGCCGGTCGGCCGCAAGCTCACTGCTCAGGCGGAGCGCCGGCTTAAGGTGCTGCAATCGCTCGACACGCTTGGGGCGGGTTTCCAGCTCGCCTCCCACGACCTCGATATCCGCGGGGCCGGCAACCTGCTCGGCGAGGAGCAATCCGGTCACATCAAGGAGGTTGGCTTCGAGCTCTACCAGCAGATGCTGGAGGAGGCGGTGGCAAGCCTCAAAGCCGGCATTGCGGAGCCGGTGGCCGATCGCTGGTCGCCGCAGATCACGATAGGAACGCCCGTGCTGATCCCGGAGGACTATGTGGCGGATCTTCCGGTGCGGCTCAGCCTCTACCGACGGCTCGCCGATCTCGAGGACGAGCGTGACATCGACGCGTTCGGGGCCGAGATGGCGGATCGCTTCGGCCCACTGCCCGACGAGGTGAAACACCTGCTCGCTACAGTCGTGCTTAAGGCGCTTTGCCGCCGCGCGAATGTGGCAAAGATCGAATCAGGACCTAAAGGCGCGGTGATCTCCTTCCGGGACGACCGTTTTGCCAATCCGGACGGGCTCGTTGCCTTCATTCGCAAACAAGGTCGCGACGCCAAGGTGCGCCCGGACATGAAGCTCGTGCTGTTCGATGCCTGGGAGGAGCCATCGGACCGGCTCAAAGGTACGACCGCAATCCTGCGCCGACTTGTCGCTATCGCGGAACAACCCAAGGCGGCATGACGGCGGGTGATTACCGCAATCCGTAGGTCATTGAAAGGTCAATCGAATGATTAATCGACAGGGCCAGGCCTAACGCTTTGTGCCACGCGAGGCGTGGCGCGGCCTTTGCATCCACGCAAATTCCGGTAATATTCCAGTAGAAAGGCGCGACGTCTTATTTGCGCTCACTGTCGGAACCCGACAGCGGACTTATTTTCGACGGCGTTCCGTGCCAACGCGTGAGCTGCATGGCGGTCGGGCTTGGGGGGGAAGCGTTGCCGGAATGAACACGCAGTTGGCTCGTCAGCATTGGTTCGTTTTGCTCAACGGCAAGCGCCATGGGCCGTTCACGTTTGCGGCCCTCACCAAGGCGGCGAAGAAAGGCGTCATCACGGCTGAGACCAATATCTGGCGGCGCGGCTGGCAAAAGTGGCATCCGGCCCGGCAGGTGCCGGGCCTCCTGACTGAGGCCCCGCTCGCCCCCGATGACGCCGAATGGACCGACGAACATTTGCGCGAGGAGGTGTTGCTTTACGCCCCGCAGCGTCGCGGCATGCGACCGTCGCCTGACGGCGACATGCTGCGAACGGACCAGCGGCCGCCGGATGGTCAAACGGGCCACATCTTTGCCGACGAGTGGCGCATGCTCGCCGAGCGGCCAACCCAGGATCGCCCCAAGATTGGGGCGCCGTCCTGGTTCGGGCGAAAAAAATCAGAGGCTGTCGGCCCTGATAGCGCAGGCCGCGACCTTGTCGAATATCGACGGGCCATGCGTACCGACACGCCCGTCGGCAACCGGCCCGCCGCTGGGCGGTTTCGCAGGTTTGTCAGACGTGCAGCCGTAGGGCTGTGTGCGATCCTTTTGTTGTGGGTCGCCGGCCGGGTCGTGCTCGGGCCTGGGATGTTGCGACAGTTCGGCCAACCGAAGCTGTCTGCCTCCACGGGGCCAATGCTTGCCTCTCTGGCTTCCGCGGGCGAGCTGCCGGCCGCGGTGGCGAGCCTGCCGGCCGTCGTCGTGCTTCAACGCAACGATCCTGCTGCATACGCGCGTTTCAAAAAACGCTATGCCGACAGCGCGCCGAACGCGCGGGACGAAGAAGTCATATCGCTCGCCCGCTCGGCCCTGCGCAAGAGCGTGAAGCACTTGCTTGCCATTTCGTCGGGCGACGTACTGCTTGAAATCACGGAAACGTCTCTGGCCTACATGCAGGCGCTGCAGGCTTCCAATGCGGAAAGCTGCGTCGCGTTGAGCGACGAGAGCAAGGGCGCGAAGCTGACCAGCAACCTTGCCAAGGAGCTTCCGATTCAGTTCGTCCGCGACATGTCGGTACTTGAGCGCATCGCCGGTACCAACCCGCACACCGCCGTTGCGCCCATGACCGCCGAGGAGGTGCGACCTTATCTCGAGACTGTGTTCAGCACCCTGCGCCGGCAGTCGGTCAAAAGCGAGTTGCTGGGGCGCAGCAAGCTCGATCCTTCGGATTTTCGGCCGTACTGCGCGCTGGTGATCGCGTTTTACCAGGCCGTGCTCGAACTGCCGCGCGACGACAAGGTCAATCTGTTGCGTTATCTTTACGCTGCGGCTGCCGTGAATGCGGATAGTGATCTTGCAAAGTAGCTCAGAGCTGCCGCCCGGGAAGCGGTCGCCGGATGGAGCGAAGCGAAATCCGGGACGGCTCTTCGACACGGCAATCCGGCTACAGTAAGCGTGGATTCAAGCACCCCACGCCGTTGCAAGTTCCGATCATGAAGCGGGGGACGACAAAATTCCGATCATCGCGATAGCGCTGCTCCTGTGGGCGGCCGGTGCGGCGCCGGCGCTTGCCCATGGTGGTGGCGACGTTGCCGCTGGATTTGCAGGCGGGTTTGGACACCCGCTGTTCGGGCCCGATCATGTGGCCGCCATGGTGGCGGTCGGCCTGTGGGGCGCCGTGCTCGGATCGCCGGCGATATGGGTTCTTCCTGTCGCCTTTCCGCTCGTCATGGCATTTGGCGGCGTCCTGGGGATCGCCGCTGTGGCGATACCGCACGTCGAAGTCGGGATCGCGGTCTCCGCCATCATGCTCGGTTTGATGGTGGCGCTTGCGGTGCGCGCGCCGCTTGCGGTGGCGATCACCGTGGTTTCAGCCTTCGCAATCTTTCACGGCCATGCCCACGGCGCAGAACTGCCGCGCGGCGCGGATGCCATCGCGTTTTCAGCCGGCTTCGTCGTCGCCACTGGACTTCTGCATGTGTGCGGGATCGGCCTTGGCCTCACAACGCGCTGGTCGGCCGGTCGCCTCGCAGTGCGGCTCGCCGGAGCGGGCATTGCGGGCGCAGGCGCGATTTTCCTGCGCGCCGCGCTGTCGGCGTGAAAACCATCGCTATGGTTCTGCCCGCAGGCATTGTGGCCGGATTGGCGCATCCGGTTACGACGCCGGCGCATGTCATCGCACTGATGGGCCTTGGCCTCGTCGCCGGCCGCAATGTCCTGCCCGCAGGCGCTGCGATCATCGCGGCGTTTGCGCTTGGCCTCGCTGCCGGGCTTGGGGCCATCGCGTGGGGTGTCGGCGAAACGCCGGCAAGCGACGTGCTACTGGCGGGCGCAACCCTCTGCGGTCTGATCGGGGCGCTGCAGGTTAAAGTGCCGCTACCGCTCGCGGCGCCGCTAGCGCTGGTGTCCGGTATCGCCCTCGGGCTCGACTCGCCGCCGGAGTCAATCCTGCTTCGCGAGGCCGTGGCAATGCTGATCGGCACGGCCCTCGGCGGCGCCGCGGCGCTGGCAATGATTGCTTTCGCGGCTTGCGTGATAGCGCGCTGGCGGCACGGCATTGTGCTCAGAGTGGCCGGTTCGTGGATCGCGGCAATCGCTATCCTGGTGCTCGCGCTGCGATGGACGCTGTAGCGTCGGGCGATTTGGTACGATCTTTGGCGGGCCACTGCTCTGAAGCGGCGGGCAGGGCGGTCTCCTTGCCGGTGATGCGCTCGGGCGCGATGGCGTAGAGCGTGACCTCGTCGAGTCGCGGATAGAAATGCTTTGGCCGGCTCGAATCCGGCCTGCCGTATTTCGCCATCAAGGCGTCGAAGAACCGCTGCTTGGCAGCCGTGTCCTCGACGATGCGGATGGCGCCGAATACGATCACGCTGCGGTAGGCGACCGAGGTGTCGCATTCGAAGCGGCCGTAGTCGAACACCTCGCCGGGCTCGTCGACCTCGAAGCAGACGCGCTGGTTCTGTTCTACATTCGCGCGCAGATGGCCGCGCGCCGACGTATTGTGGATCAGCACCTCGCCATCGGCCCACACATAGAGCAGCGGCACGCAATAGGGCCAGCCGTCGGCGCCGACGCTCGCTATCCGACCGCAGAAGCCACGCGCCAGAAGTTCGTGCACCTGCTTATCGGCCATTACCTTGTCGGCGCGTCGTAGCGGTGGAGCGCTCATGGGGTTTCTCCAAAATTATGACCAGGACTGTGGATTGCACCATCAAACTTGGCAATGACATCGGGAGTGCGCACAAGCGGCGTCCTCCGACATCGCCAACTGTAGGGGCGACCCTTGTGGTTGCCCCTCGCGTCGCCTCTCTTGAGCCGTCCACGCCCTGCCGCCTGCAGCAGGGGCGACCACAAGGTCGCCCTTGGTCGGCACGAAGCCACCGCCATTCCTCTTCACGACGCTTCTAAGCCTGCGCGAGCAACGGCGGCAGCCGCTGCTTCGTCCAGCCGGTCGCCAGGTCGTAGGCATGAGCGAGCTGCAGGCAGGCAAGCTCGCCGTGATTGGGAGCGGCGATCTGCATTCCCATCGGCAATCCCGCGGCATTGAAACCAGCCGGCACCGCGAGCGACGGATTTGCGGCCATCGTGGTCGGGATCACACCCTTCTGCCATTCGTAATAGATTTTCATCTCGACGCCGGCGATTTCCTTGGGCCAATGGAGGTCGGCATCGAAGGGAAACACCTGGGCGGTCGGCACGATGAAGTAGTCATAGGTCTCGAAGAACCGCCGCGTTGCCTGGTACCACTCGGTGCGCACGGCCGAGGCGGCAGTGATGTCAAGGGCATCAAGCTTCTGCGCGCTTTCGATTTCGAAGATCGCCTCCGGCTTCAACAGCGCACGCTTTGCCGGGTCGCGGTAATGAACCATCAGCGCCCCTGCGGTGTGCCAGGCGCGCAAGGGCAGGAATGCAGCCCACAGCGCTTCCATGGAAAAATCTGGCCGGGCTTCCTCGACGATGCAGCCCATGGACTCGAAGGTCTTCAGCGCCGATTTGCAGAGCTCGAGCACGTCGGGCTCGTAGGGGATGTAGCCGCCATAGTCGCCGGTCCACGCGATCCGCGCGCCCTTGAAATCGCGCTCCAGCGGGCCGTGAAATGCCGCGCCGTCGCCGGCGATCGACAGCGGCACGCGGGCGTCATAGCCGGCCTGCACCGCGAGCAGCGAGGCGAGATCAGGCACATTGCGGGCCATCGGCCCGATCACCCCCATGGTGGGCATGAATGCATCACGCCCATCGGCCGGCACGCGGCCAATGCTGGTGCGAAAGCCGAATACGTTGTTCCAGCCCGCCGGATTGCGCAGGCTGCCGGCGTAGTCGGTGCCGTCCGCGAGCGGCAGCATGCGCAGCGCCAGGGCGACCGCTGCGCCGCCGCTCGAGCCGCCCGCGGAGCGCGACTGGTCATACGCGTTGCGGGTAATGCCGTAGACCGGGTTGAAGGTGTGCGAGCCGAGGCCGAATTCCGGCGTGTTGGTCTTGCCGATGAAGATCGCTCCGGCCTTGCGCACGCGCGCCACCATCGCGCTGTCGGCGGCAGGCACGTTGTCCTTGAGGATCGGCGAGCCCATCGTCATGCGAATGCCTTTGACAGGCGTCAGATCCTTCACGGCAAACGGAAATCCGTGGAACGGGCCGACCGGTTCGCCGCGCACAAGCTCGGCATCCTTCTCGCGCGCCTGAGCCATGAGATCGGCGCGCTCCTGCAGCGCTACGATGGCGTTGACCCTGGGATTGAGCTTGTCGATGTGATCGAGGTAGGCGGTCATCACCTCGACGCAGGAGACTTTCCTTGCGCGGATCGCGCCCGCGAGCGCGCTTGCATCCATCATCACAATATCGGATGGCATCTCGACTTCCCTTCTGCCCGCGCCGGTGCGGGGAGTGGCTCGTTATATCAACCAGCACCAGTCGCGATCCATCAGCATGATCATGGCGGCGCTTTGCTTTGCGGCAACAGGGCAAAACTCACGGCGTCATCGCCGGGCTTGTCCCGGCGATCTCGATCGGGATGGCATGACGGGTGGAGGCCCTACGCCTGCGCCATTTCTGCCGCCTCGCGTTTAGCGCGTTCGGCGGCGGCGCGTTCGATCGCGTCAGCGAGATATTCCGGCGCCTGGGCACCGGATACCGCAAAGATGCCGCCCAGGATGAAGCAGGGCACCCCTTCGATACCCGCAGCTCTCGCCTGCTCCGCTTCTGCGGTGACGCTTGCGACATCCTCCTCGCCGGCGAGCCGCTGGCGCACGTGGTCTGCGTCCATGCCGCAATCCTGGGCCGCCCCGACCAGCACTTCGCTGTCCGAAAGGTCGGCGCCCGCGGTGAAATAGAGGTCCATCAGGCGCTGCTTCATGCGCGCGGGATCGCCGCTCTCGCCCGACCAGCGGATCACCCGGTGGCAGTCAAGCGTGTTGGGTTGCCGGACGATGGCGTCGAGATTGTAGAGGAGGCCCTCCTGACGAGCCGCCATCACAATGCGCTGGGCATTTGCCTTGTAACGGTCCACCGAGCCGAACTTGGTTATGAGGTACTCGGTGCGGCTGATGCCGGTGCGCGGCACCCAGGGATTGAGAAAATAGGGGCGGTATCGCACCGTTACGGAAATCTCGGGCTTGAGCGCGATCGCCTTTTCGAGCCGGTGCTTGCCGATGAAGCACCACGGGCAAACCACATCGGACACGACGTCGATCGGCAGCTCAGGTGCGCCGGCGCTTGCTGATGGGGACATCGCTGCCTCCTCGGTCTGGGAGGAGAGGATAGGATGGCCGCCGCTCAGATGTGTTGTTTTCATTGGCTTTCTCGCCTCCATGTCGCATCTGTGTCGCGTCGGCCTCTATCCTAACAACTTCAGCTCCGCCTGCGCCAGTTCCGAGCCATCGTCGGTGCGCGGAAACGGGTGGCCGTGGACGTCCGCCGTTATCGTGACCGTCGAGTGCCCCAACCGCGTCTGAACAACCTTCAGCGGCAATTCGAGCCGGCTTTCCGATTGATGCACCACGACTCATAGAAGTGCCGCAGCGAATGCAGCCCTGACCCCACCCGGTCCGGGAAAGTTCCCGGCACAGTGACAGAGTACGCTGCAGGCGTGATCCCGCTGTGGTTGTTGGCGTGATAAATGCGTGAACAGGTGATCTGTGATGCTGGAGTAACGCCGTGGGCTGATGACTTGAGCGGGCAAACGAGCCCCGGGCTACAGCGTATCAGGATCACCATGCCCCTACGCCGCTTCCGAACGCGCTACAGTGGCAAATCGAGACGGAGGCCGCACCGGATCCGCTACGCGGCCAAGCTCGTCGGCCCCGAGACCGACAACGAGCGGGCGATACGGTGGCTGATCGCACTCATGGTGCTGTGCTGCGATCCGCTGGCGATTGCACTGACGGCAGCGACAGCATGGCGAGCCGCCTGATTGTCAAGTTTCGCAGTGCGGATTGTAAACTTTGGGCCGGTCACCGCCGGCCCTATTCGTTCTCACTCAATCTCGTATCACCGAGTTTCAGGCCCAGGTCGCGGTTGTGATGGGGCCGAACCAGTCGTCGTAGGCGGGTGCGATTGAGCCCTCCTCTCATGATCAACCCCCCAGTTATATCCGAAAGCCCCCCCTATCAGAAGCCCGAGAGCAGTGAGGGCCGCCGTCAGCCAAGGCCAGAACCCGGCTTGGTTACTGCCGAAACGGCGCGATTGGTCATTGCGGTATGGATCAGTGTAGCGAGGGTCAGACATGATTCCTTCTCTTCTCAATTGACCAACGGTGTTGATAGGAAAATTGATGAGTGCCCGGAATGTTCCTGTCCGCGACCGCCATTCGGACTTGCGGGCATGGCGCGGACATGAGGGCTTCGGCGGCGGCTCGACGGTAACACCTAATCCGGCGTTATGCTGGTGACTTGCGCGGCGCCGGCTTTATCCCTCAGTGTGAAAGTTTCGCGGCTGCCCTGGGCGGATGGCTTAGGTGCGAGATTCGCTTTCCGTGCAACACAATCGCCGTGGGCTGCCGTTTGCGTCTCGTTGTAATTCCAAGCCCACTTTTTCGGGACCAGCGGGTCGGGATGCCACCCCAGCACTTTCGCGCACTCGATCCAGTTCTTGCGGTAGTCCGGCGCCGATGCTGGGCTGACCACTATGGCTGCTGAAAGCCAGTCCAAGCCAAAATTTGTACATCGCTCCCTCCCAATCAAACTGGGACCACGAAAATCGAACCGCACTGGGATGGGGATGGGGGGCAGCGAGTGGGCGATCCGCTGGCGATTGCGTTGACGGCGGCGGCGGCTTCGTCGCGAGGGTGTCTTTAGTGTCGATCCGACGGAACAAGATATGCGACGGAACGCTCAAATCGCGTCTGGCGAACCCGCGGGCAAAGCTCCTTATCCGTGGGCTCGTGTTCGTGCGACTCTGGCGTCGGCTTGAGCCATCAGCGCCTGTGTTTGAGCGATAGTTTCGCGTGTCCGCGCGGCTATTTCTCTCACTTCAGACCGTGCGCAGAACACGCGTTGTTCGTACGCAAATAGAACCTCCCTCGCTTGCCTGGCGGAGATTGCGGCATCTGGGAAGGACGACCGCCGTATCAGAGGCGCTGGCACACTGTTCGACCGCTGACCCGCCGTACCGTGGGAAACCGCAGCTGTGTTGCCCGCGTGCGATGATTGGATATCGTGGGCGTCCTTGCCGAGCCGCGCAACTGCACGGACCATCCACCAAACAGGGTGCACGACAAGCAGCGTGACGCCAACGGCGGCGCACACATTGATCCAAAATACGAAACGGACCACCCACAACACAGAGAGCATGGCGAGAAGCACGAGGCCATAGATGGCGTTCAGGATGGCCACGGATATGGTGATGAACCTACCAGCATTTGCATCGAGCGTCGAGATATCATGTCTTGCCGAATGATAGTCTCGCAGGAGGCGAGGCGAGATCGGCCAAACGTCGCGGACAAATTCCCCACAGAGGGGCCGGGCATTGTCCCGGCCTTTCTCATGCCATGTCGCGTTCATGTCGCGTCTACGCGCCGGCACTCTGTGGCAACCATTGATAACAAACGAGAATATGTTGCATGGAAACGCGACATTGAAAGGGCGATCGCTAAACACAAGCTATTGTTATTGTTGACATTTCATTGTCACAAAAGGTGACGAGGAGAGGATCGGATGTTTGAGAGTAAAGGGGAACATCTGCTCTTTCTTCACAGAACGGTGATTTGCAATGACCGCATCGTCACTCTGCCGCCGCCATCGCGTGCTCGGACACGCGGGCCAGCAAAGATTGCGGCGAATCGGTCGACTTCAGCGCCGCGATGGTCACCATCGCCTCCATGCGCCCGCCGTCGTGGCGTTCCTGCTCGAACGTCGTCTGTTGCATGACGCTGGCAATGCGCCGGGCGATGACGTGGCAATGGTGCAGCGCCGACTGCGTCATCACCACCGTGATGGCGCCGTCCCGGGTCTGGCAGGCGAAGTTGGGGGCGCGGATGAGCCGGCTCACGAGCCGCGCCGCATCGATGCGGGCGCGCTGCGACAGCCGGGCCGGGATATCGAAGCGTGCGATCGACATCGCCGTGTTGGCCTCGCGAGAATGAGCGATCGCGCTCGACAGGTCGCGCTCGAATGCCGCTGCGGCGAGCAGACCGGTTTGAGGATCAATCATGCCGTGTGCATCGAGCGAGGCTGCGTGGCGGCGCAGTCGCGCTCCGAAGGCATAGACACGCACCAGCGGCACCATATGGGCGACGATCGCATCGGCAGTGCCCTTCACCGGCTCGATGCCGGCGAGGCGGGTCCGGTCGATCGATGCGGGAAGCTCGGGTATGACGCCGATTGGCAAATCGCGGAAACGGGAGTCTTCGCCGAGCGCGGTAAGGAAAGCTTCCACCATCGACGGACCGAAACCTTCACCGATGATGATCCCATCGACGTCGCGAATGTTGAGATAGCGCGCTGCGGTCTCGACGCTGAGCGCGCCGATGACGCCGACGCGCTCGGTGACGGCAGCTGTCAGCGCCGGGTAATAGCGGCCGCGCCCCATGACCAGCACGGTCGCTTCGTCGAGCGGATCGCTATCGGAAAGCAGCGGCACGTCGGCGCCGCCGTCGCGGCGCAGGAAATCGATCCGCCGGAGCACCGTCGTGTGCAGCTCGCGCACCTGCAGCGCCGCCGCAAGACGGGCAATGACCTGTTCGTTTGGCGCGTTTACGTCGATCGGCAGCGCCTCGAGGCCGGTTGCGCCACAGCCGTTGACCCGCGCCATTACCGGCATGAACGGCGCCGGCAGCGCATCGATCGCCGCCACCAATTCTTCCACAAGCGGCGCCCGCGCAAGGTTTGGATCAGCAAACAGGACGGCCACCGGCTGGATGCGCGAAAGCGCACCCGCTGCTTCGGCGAGAGGGCTTTCGACGACAGGAGAAGCGCCGGCCGCCGCAAGCGCGGCCGCGAGGTTGCGGTCGGAGCGGTCGGAGATGATGAGGAGAGGACCGGCCAGCGACATCTTATGCAATTAAACTGAACGTAAGCCTAACGTAGGGGGATGCCTGTTAACGTCTCGTCAATTGGATGGTCTTGGAGGCGTCATCTCGACGCCGCGATTTGCGCCCCTCGGGGATGGGATTACGCGCATGCGATCGTTGGCGCGCGGTTGACAACTCTCAGTTGAGCTCGCATGAATGCCGGGGCAGGGTCACGTGTCGTCATTGGCATGCTTTTCATAGTCATCGGGGACTTGCCTGTGGGTTGCGCTTCGCCTCTCCTTACGAGTGGAGAAATCGGATCATGGCAATTATCTATTCCTGATCAATGGGTTCCGTGATTTGGCCAAACAAATTCCCGGTTATCATCGGAATAGTAATACGCAAGGTACTGCAATTGCTTCGCAAATTGGCGAAGACGCCAACCGAAACGCGCCGAACGACCGGAAAATTTCAAAATTCCCTGTTACTTTCCCTGTTCTCAGG
>Ga0066903_100001305_pt1 | contig 17940 bp, 8 predicted proteins | sample PanSoiMetaGPlot1_FD_67491 | JGI IMG/M metagenome (GOLD analysis project Ga0066903, IMG submission 67491) | Tropical forest soil microbial communities from Panama analyzed to predict greenhouse gas emissions - Panama Soil - Plot 1 (version 2) | ecosystem: Environmental > Terrestrial > Soil >... | reverse complement strand
CTCCTTGGCCAGGTAGGCCTTGATGGTGTGGGTGATGTCGGAGTCCAGCAGCCCGGTCGAGTTCAGAAACAGCGTGCGCAGGTCGAAGGTGGCATTGATGTTGGGATCGAGCTGGGGAACACCGAGGGCACCGAAGGCACCGAAGCCGCGGGTGTCGAAGAGCCCCTCGTAATTCCCGCGAAGTTGCGCCCAGGTGTAGCTGGCCTGGGCGAGCCAGAGACCGGAGAAGCTCCTGGCAAAGAACACTGTCACCGCGTGGTATCTGCGCGTGGCCTTCGGGAACGCATCGCCGATGCCCTCGCCTGGATTTCCGATGAAGTAAGTCTGCCCGTCGTTGTTGGACATGTCCTCCACGGTGCGGACGAGGTTCCGGTAGGTGTAAGTCAGGCCGGCGCGCGCGCTGGGTAGCACCTCGTACTCGCCGCCGGCGACGATCTCGTCGTTGGCCGTCGACTTCAGACCGGGGTCCACGTAGGCGGGGTACGGTGCACTTATCACCACCCACTTCCGATTGGGTGCCTGGGGCACACCGCTGAGGAGATTCGAGCCGTCGGGCAGCGTGTTCGCGTCGCAGCCCTTTCGGCCGACCACCAGAGGATTGCAATCGTGGATGCCCCCGAGCTGCCCGTTGGTGTTGCTGAGACTTTTGTCAGCGATGTCGAGCGGGATGTACTCGTAGTAGCGCCCGTAGTTGGCGAATAGCTTGGAGCGGCCCTGCTGCGTCGGATCCCACACCAGGCCGACGCGCGGGCTGATCTGGTCCTCGAGTGAGATACGAGTCCTGCCGTCGGACCCCTGGATACTGAGCGCGTCGTACCGAAGCCCGAGGTTGAGCGTCACCCTGTCGAAGACGCTCCAGCTGTCCTGGATGAAGCCTCCCAGGATGGTTGACCTCGTATGGGTTTGGACTCTCGGGGTGTCGGCGATGACGTCGGTGTCGACGAGGCGGCCGAGGCGGCGGTTCTCGAATACTGTCCCGGCCGGGGCACCGGCATCCTGCCCGTCCTTGTAGATCGCCCCGCCGGTGTACGAGAAGTCTTGGTTGTACTTGTTGATTTGCCCGTCGAAGCCGGCCTTGAGCACGTGGTGCCCGGCCCCGCTCACGAGATAGGTGAGCACCGCCCGTGCTTGGTAACTCTCGAAGCTTCGGGTCTCGAGCCTGCCCGGACCTCCGGTCGAGAAGCCAAGCACGTTGCAGGAGACGCCCGACTCGCTGCAAGCCGCGCGCACCGAGTTCGGCACGTCGGAATCGAGCTGGTAGACGGGGGTTTCAATTGTGGACGGCGAGGTGACCAGCGGAACTCCGGCCAGCAGGCCCGGATGGTCGATGTCGTCGAGCCCGCTCCCGTCCCCCGGCAAGTACGAGTCTCGCTGGAAGTGCGCTCCCAGCCGCACGTCAAGGAGCAACCGCTTGTCGAGGAACGAGCTACGGAGATCCCCGGCGACGTCCAGGGCATTGAAGCTGGAGCGGGTGTAAAAGGAATTGAACGTGCCGAGGGTCAAGAGGCCCGAACCCAACGGAGCCCGATTGCTCGACCGATTCCGGAGCGCGACCTCCCCGTCGCCGCCCCCGGTGGTCGGCGTCCCTGTCACTGTGAGGCTCACCCGGTGATCGGAGTTGATGAGGTAGGTGAGCTTCCCGATGTAGTTGATGCTCCGCTCGTCACCGTTCCGACGCTGGGTCGAGTTGGGAATGGCCTCGAACTGGCCGTTGGTGAGAAGGCGATTGAAGGAGCGGCTGTAGATGTAGCGCTGTGCGGACCACTGGATACCGGCGAAGAACCACAATCGGTCCTTGATGAGATAGCCGCCCAGCGTGGCACCGACGTCCCCGATGTTCCCGACCATCCGCGCTCCCTGGATGATCCCTGTCGAGCCAGACACTGTTACCGGCCGTCCAGTCAGCGACCCCGGGGTGAAGGTGCCGAACACCGAGCCGTGAAACTCGTTTCCGCCCGACCTGGTGACGGCGCTGATGACCCCCCCGGTCGCCCGACCGTACTCCGGCATGTAGCCGCCGGTGATGACTTTGATCTCGTCCATGAACTCGGCGGTCAGAGGCGTTCCCAGGGTGTCGAAGCCCGGGTCGTTCACCGAGATGCCGTCGATGAGGAACAGGTTCTCAGGGGAGGTGGCCCCGTTGATGCCCACTCCATAGAAGTCCGCATTGGCCTGGGGGGCAGTGGTGGCGAGTGAGTCGAAGGAACGGTTGGCACCCCCCAGCCCGCCGGGACGAGCCACCGGGAGGTGACCCATGAAGTCCTCGGTCACGGTCGTGGCGACGGCGCTGGAGCCGACGTCGATGGTCGGCGAGGCTCCGATGACCGTGATCGTCTCGACACCCGCCGTCTCCGGAAGGAGCTCGACGTTGAGCCGGAGCACCTGCTCGGCGACGACGTCGATGCCGGACCGGCTGTACGGTTTGTAAGACTCCTTTTCGAACCGGAGGGTGTAGCCCCCGGACGGCAGCTGCGGCACCCGGTAAAGCCCGGTGCGGTCGGTGATCACCAACTGCTCGCCCTGCAGCGCTGGGGAGGTGGCCGTTACCACGACGTCGGCCACCGGCTGCCGCGTGCTCGCGTCGATGACCGTGCCGGTGAGGACCGAGACGCCCGTCTGGCCGTGGGCGGCGGCAGAGAGGAGGAGTGACCCAAGCGCCACGCGGCGAATCCACCCTCGCCTCCGGAGCGCTGCCACCACGGCTCTCCCCCCATGACTGTGCGCGGGGTGCGCGGCAGCCCCATGGGTTGCATGCACACTCGCCCGGACGTCCCCCCCGGCTTCAGCACGTCCCGACGGGTGCCGTTGTCCCTTGCTGGGTAGAGACGCCTCGAGCCGAATTTGACCGGTGACCCGGCAGCCGGCCGGCGGCAGGGTCAGGGCAGGTCGAGGAGGCCCGCGTCCTCTGCGAGCTTCCGCAGGCGGGACTTCACCCGCTGGAAACGCTTGGCCACGGTCGAGGAATCCAGCGGCTCGTCGGGGCTGGACATGATCTCGGCGACCTCGGACCAGGAGAGGCCGCGATCGACGCGGAGGATGAGAAGCGATTGCTCGGCCGGGGACAGCTGTCCCCGGAGCTGCCCCACCGCGTCCTTCACGTCCGTCTTGAGATAGCGGGCAGTGGTCGTCCGGACCTCGGCTGCGAGGCGGGAGAGCTCCTCTGTCGACAAGGGACGACCGCGTTGCCGGTACGCGTCGCGCTGGTCCCGGAGCCAGGCGTGCCACGCGAGCTGGTAAGCCCAGGTCCGGGCTGACGCGTCCCGCCGGAAACCCGGCAAACCCCGCCAGAGGTCCTCGCAGAACTGCGAGAACACGTCGTCGGCGCGCTCATCCTCGCGAGCGAGCGCGGTGAGATACCCGAGGATGTCCGGCCCGTAGCCACGAAGGATGACGGCGGCGGCTCCCGGCAGGTCGCGCGTCTGGAGCAGCTCGCCGATCTGCGCCTCGAGGGCTTCCACCGGTACTTTCTACCATGCGAGAGTTTTCACGACCGTCCCGTCCCATCCGGCCGGTCGGGGGTGTGAGCCGTGTCGACTGAGGCTCCCGGAACGGAGTTGGGCGACGAGCCCGGGGGGCTCTCGGCCGAGGAGGAACGCCGGGGGGAGACCTTCGATGCCCTGCTGCGGGAGGTGGCTCGGGCGCCGGGCGAAGAACATGCAAGAGCGTTGCATCCGCTCGCAGCGGGAACCGTCCTGGCAGGTCGCTTCGAGGTGGTGGGGGAGATTGGCCGGGGCGGCTTCGCCCGGGTCCTCGAGGCGCGGGATCGGGTCCTCTCTCGCCCGGTGGCGATCAAGCTGCTCCGCCGGCGCCGGCGCCTGAGCGATTCGCAGCTGGAGCTTTTCCGTCGCGAGGCTCAGGCCACCGCGCGGCTCAACCATCCTCACATCGTGACCGCTCACGACTGGGGCGTCTGGGAAGGGACACCGTACCTGGTCCTCGAGCTCCTCGAGGGCGAGACTCTGCGGGCCCGGCTCGGGCGCGGACCGCTGGGCGAGGAGCGCGTCTGGGACATTGCCGGCCAGATCGCCGAGGGGCTCGTCTACGCACACGCGATGGGCGTGCTGCACCTGGACCTCAAGTCCCAGAACGTCTTCGTCCTCGGCGACGGCCGGATCAAGGTCCTGGACTTCGGTCTCGCCGGTCTTGCCGGAATCGAAGAGTCCGGAACGTCCCTGTCCCCGCTCGCGGGCACGCCCGCGACGATGGCTCCGGAGCAGGCTGAGGGCGCGACCGTCGACGCACGGACCGACATCTGGGCGGTGGGGGTCATTCTCCACGAGATGCTGTTCAGGCGGCTTCCCGCGACGCTCGCCCCGGGCGCGGACCGGGTCGAGCTCCCGCCCGGGACGCCGCGCCGGGCGGCCGAGATCCTCTCGCGAACACTCTGCCGGGCCCCCGCCGACCGTTACGCCAACGCGTCCGTGCTTCGCTCGGCGCTCGTCGAGGCACGGGGCGAGTTCCATCTCCCGCCGGGAACCGGTGTCGATCTCGGCGCCGTCGACGCGAGCAAGGCCTCCGGGCATTCACCGAGCCGACGAGGCCTTGCCTGGATCGGAGTCGCCGTCGGAGTCCTCGCGGTGGCTGGCGCGCTCCTGGGCGCGCTCCGGCCCCGCCACGACGAGCGGTGGATCCTGGCCGACGTGGTCCCCGAGCTGCGGCGGCTGGTCGATTCCAATCAGCTCGTGGCGGCCCAGCGCGTGGCCATGAAGGCGGACGCCGAGCTCCCGGGCAACGAGGCGCTGCACGCGTTCTGGCGCTCCTTCTCCCGGCGGATGACGATCAAGACCGATCCTCCCGGCGCGAGCGTCTTCTGGAAGGCGTACGACGCTCCGGAGTCTGCATGGGAACTCCTCGGGCGGACGCCTCTCCAAATTCAGTACCCGTTCGGGGTTCACCGCCTCCGCTTTGAGCTCGAGGGATACCGCCCCTACGAGGCGGCGCCGAACCTTGGATTCGCAGATGCGTTTCCGCTGGATCGGGTGGGGACGCTGGCGGACGACGTGATCCACGTTCCGCGCGGGAAGTTCGGGCCCGGTCGGGAGCTGGAGCCGACCGAGCTGGGCTATCTGCTGGAGCCGACCGAGCTGGGCAGCTTTCTGATCGATCGCTTCGAGGTGACGAACCGCCGGTACCGCGCCTTCGTCGAGGCAGGCGGATACCGCCGGCCGGAGCTCTGGCACGAGCCCTTCGTCGAGAACCGTCGTCGTCTGAGCTGGAAGGAGGCGATGGCCCGCTTCGTCGATCGGACCGGCCACCCCGGCCCGAGCACCTGGGAGGGTGGCCTGCCGCCGCCGGGGAAGGAGGATGAGCCGGTTGGCGGCGTCAGCTGGTACGAGGCGATGGCTTACGCAGCGTTCGAGGGGCGGGACCTGCCGACCTTCTTCCACTGGAAGCGGGCCGCCTGGGGGCCGGTGGCCGGAGCACCGGTGGTCGCAGCCAGCAACTTCTCCAACGAGGGAGTCGCGCCGGTCGGGCGCTACCCGGGCATCAGCGAGGTCGGGGCCTCCGACATGGCCGGAAACGTCCGCGAATGGGTGCTCAACGCGGGCGTGGGGCGACCGGAGGATCGATACGTCCTCGGTGGCGGATGGAACGACCCGCAATATGCATTCACGAGCCCGGGTCTCGTCTCGGCCTGGGATCGCTCGGTGACCGATGGCTTTCGCCTCGTCACCTACCTCGAGAGGAACGCCGATCTCGAGCCGGCGAGCAAACCGGTCCCGTCGCCGGCGGCCGGTTTCCGGGACTACACGAGGGAGACCCCGGTCGGGGAGGGGGAGTTCCAGATCTTCCAGCGCCTCTATTCGTACGATCCGAAGCCGCTGAACGCGACGGTCCTGAAAACCGAGCCTGACGAGGACTGGATCCGCGAGAAGGTGAGCTTCACGGCGACGTACGGTAGCGAGCAGGTCGTCGCCTATCTCTTCCTCCCGCGGCACGGCACCCCGCCCTACCAGACGGTCGTCTACTTTCCAGGGCTGGGCGCTCTCCCCGGGTTCGATTCCTTCAACAACTGGGGGCTGCCGTACTGGGATTTCATCGTCCGCAGCGGCCGCGCCCTGGTGTACCCGATCTACCGAGGCACCTTCGAGCGCGCGAGCGAGATCCGGACCGTCGATCCGGACGGAACCGCGACGTATCGGAACGCGGTCATCCAGTGGAACCAGGATCTCCGCCGGACGATCGACTACCTGCAGACACGCCCGGACATCGATCGGACGAAGCTCGGCTACTTCGGACTCAGCTGGGGCGCAGAGCTGGGGCCGATCATGATGGCGCTCGAGCCGCGGTTCCGCGCTGCGGTCTTCCAGGTCGGGGGGCTCCTGCCGGTTCGGCGCCTCCCCGAGGCCGACCCATTCAACTTCCTCCCGCACGTGAAGATCCCGGTCCTGATGCTCAACGGAGAGTTCGACGAGTACTACCCGGTCGAGACGGGGCAGCGGCCGATGTGGCGGCTACTCGGGACACCGCCGGAGTCGAAGAGGCTCGTGATCTACCCGGCCGGGCACATGGCTCCGTTCCCTCGGGATCAGGTCATGAAGGATGTCCTGGGCTGGTTCGACCGTTACCTCGGACCGGTCGGATCGGGCGCCGCCCCCGAGAAGTGATCCAGCCAGCGCTCGCCCTCGGGTCGTCCAGGCGCGCTACTTCTTCTTCTTCTCCGGTCCAGGCTTCCGGCCGGGCTTGAGCCGCTTGGGTCCCAGGGGCAGGCCCGCTGCCCGATGCGAAGCAGAGACGACTGGGTTGTCCGGAGGAGCGCACGCGATCTCCCAATAGTTGCCTTCCGGGTCCGCGAAGTAGGCGTCGCGACCCACAAAGAACTCGGCATCGACCGGGTTCTTCGTCAGCTTTCCGCCGGCCTGTTTGGCGCGGGCGGCCAGCTCGTCGACCTCCTCGGGCGTATCGACGCTGATGATGATGCTGAACCGGATCCCGCCACGACCTGGTTCTGGTTGCGCGTGAGCATCGGAGGCGAGCTTGTCGATGGGGAACAGCGCCAGGAGTGCCCCTCGCAATTCGAAGACCGCGAAGTCGCGCGAGTCGAACGCTTGTGGCCAGCCGAGTCGCCGGTAGAAGTCTCGTTGCGCGTCAAAGTTCTGAACGCCAAGGGTAAGAATGTTCGCGAGCGGAGGCGGCCGTCGCTTCATCGGTGGTTCCTCCTCGAGTGATCGTATGTATCGTCACCAGGTCACCGAGTCGGAAGCGGCAAACTGGAGTCAAGCAGAGGGGGAGGCGAGCAGAGGGGCGGAGTCTCGAGCGAAATTCCTCCCGGACTCCAACCCCGCCAGCACGTGCGATTTCGAACCTGTGGCCTTTGGCTCCGGAGAGCCGTTCCCTCGATTCTGTGACTGTACGAGCCCCGCTAGAATCGTGCAGCCATGCCGAGGGAGAACCCCATCAGCTTCCCGCCAGCCCAGCAGTGAGGATTCGAGTTGACATCGCCCGAAGCTGGGAGACCGCCATCATGGCAGTCGGTCGTCACGGCGCGACCGCCAGCACCCAGGTCGTAGTGAGCAAATTGGTGGTTATGGGTATAGGCCCACGCCAAATAGACCTGTATGTCGTGGCCGAAGTTGTGCTTGATCGCAGCCGTGACCATGTTCGCCGAGTTGTCGGCGTCCAACCCTCCAGCAGTTGCACCGTTCCCTATGTCATTGATCGACGTATTGTGCTGTCCCGGATCGCCGGGCGTCTTGAAGGCGTGAGCCCAGCCGAGATGCAGAGTGTCTGCGTTCGTCAACCGCTGGCTGACCGTCAACCAAGTGCCGAGCCGCTGCCGCTCGTTCTGGAACGCCAGCTGGTCCGCAACGTATCGGTGAAAGTCCTCGAAGATTGCCCCAATCGTGGTGCCCGTCGGTAGGACCACCTGCGCGCCGAACTTGAATGCGTCTTCATCCGCAACGTCGAGAGCGTCGTAGTTGCTGACGGCATCGGGAAGGGGGTATCCGTAGATGCCGTAGATGTCGCTGTTTCGATTGACCTTGAAGTGCCGCTCGTAGGCAGCTGTCACGTAAAGCCAGTTGTACTCAAAGGCCAGGGCGGCACTCACGGCATCGCCGAAGCCCCCATCGTTGCAGGAAATCGGAGCACCGCCCGGAGTTCCGGTGCCGCCGCTACCGGGAATGTTGCCACCCCTGCAATCGGCTCCTCCCGCGGGGAGATTGCTGCTGTCGTCCCCTCTGTTCTGGCCCGGCGAATAGAGAACTGCGAAGGTGAGCCCGTTGTTCTTCTCTCCGCCGAAGATCTTTGGCGATTCGTACCAGATGGAGTTGTCGAGCCTCGTACCAAACTCGACACGATTGTCACCGCCCGTATTGCCCATCACCACGGCGTAGTCGCCGATCATCCCCAAGAACGGATTCATCCGAGAGGTCGATTGCTTGTACGGTGCGTCCGTCTTGCCGAACTTGATGGAGCCCCAGGGCGTGGAAAACCCGAGGAAGGTGTTGCGTGAGGTGAGGCCCCCCTTGACCACGTCGCTCTTGTTGCTGCTGCTTTCGGAGAGCCCGCTCGACGCAGAGATGTCGATCTGTGTCTCGAGCTGGTACACGAAGCGCAACGGATCGGCGAGCTTCTGGAACCCACGCGCTCCGATGTATGACAGGTTGGTCGACAAGGCGGGCATCCAGCCGACGTTTCCCACTGGACCCTTGCCGTTCGAGTCTCTCAGGTCAGAGATGCCCTTGGTCGTCACGTCGAACGAGACGTCCAGATTGCCGTAGAACGTGATCTCCCCTCCTGGCAGCGTGTGGAAAGTGACGCCCTTCCCCTCTTTTGGTTCGAAGAACTTGTGCGCCGCGGGTGCCGCCGGCGCCTCTGCTTCCGCCGGCTGGGCCAAAGCTTCCGCGGTGAAACTGCACCATGCGCAGAAAAGAACCAAGATAGGTACAATCAACCGTTTCATAGGCTGCTCCTCTCCCGCAATCGCGAAACGAGGCGCAAATCCTGATCGACGCCGCCCCGCCACGAAATCGGCACACATCCCGAAACGCCCGGCAAGCAGAACGCACACGAGAACGCGCACGGTGAGGCAGTGAAACCCGGTTGCTGCTGCACCTCGACGGCGAAGCGGCGGAACCCGATTGCTGCTGCACTTCGGCGGCGAAACCGCTCACTCGAACCGGATCAGCTCCTGAGCCTGCCTCGTGCCTTGGCTAGAGGCGGCCATTTGCCGCGTTTCCTCGGCCCTCGTTTTTTCTGCCAGTGACGGGAGGACGTACCGGCGAGGCACCGGTTGTTCTGCCTTGGACTTTGAGCGGCGTCAGCTCCCGCCACCTCCGGCTGGCAGCTATTGCTTCAGCGGGTAGGTCGCCGTCCATCTCTCCCAGTTCGGCTTCAGCCGGCCAGGAGCTGCCGGAAGCCAGGGTCCGAACGGATCGGATCGAGCAGCGGATCTCGCTGGAACAGGAGGTAGTTCGGGAATCCCGACGCCGCCGCTTTCCGTAGCCACGTCACCGCCTGGACGGCGTGACCGAGCTGGGCCTCCGTGCAGGCGAGGTTGTACATCCAGTGGTGGGCCATCTCTCCTGCGACGAGGTGTCGCCCATTCGCGTAGAGGCGTGCGTGGAACGCGGCCTCCTCCCGCTCCCCTGCCACCGCGAGGGTCACCATCCGGAAGGTGTTCCCTGGGTCAGGAAGCTGGCCGCCCTCCTTTGCGTCGAAAGTCTCGAGCCCGAACCTCCCTGCGGAGCCGTTCGATCAACCCAGGGTTGTTCCGCTCGCGAACCGTCTTCATCGCCACTCGGGACATCGCTCTCAAGGTCGTCAACGAGGTGCTCGCCGGCGACGCGGAGCTCGTGCGTTCATCCGCGGTAGACGGTGCCTGGTTGCCGTAGATCTCGAGGCTCCCCACCACCGCCCGAACTCGGGGCGCGGGTACTCGCCCGCGTCCACGGTCGGCACGGGCCGGTGTACCGGTTCGAACTGCCAGGCAGTTGAATCTCCGGGCAGACGGAGCCCCGCTCTCGGCGCCCTGAGCTTCGGACGCTTGACCGCCAAACTTGATCGAACTTCATTCTCCGCATCGGTGGAGGTCGGGGGGCGGGGGAATCGCTTGGCGAGGTGGGGTGCCGACATGGGCGAGGCGCGGCACGGGTGCCTTCTGTGTGCGGTGCTGCTCGGCCTTGGCAGCGGCGTGGCCCACGCGCAGTCCGGTCTGGGCGTGCTCACCGGGCGAGTGATCGATTCGGACTCACTAGCGCCGCTCCCGGACGTCGTCGTCATCGCGACCTCACCCGGTCTGCAGGGGGAGCAGAGCGGGCTCACCGATTCCGCGGGGACCTATCGACTTCCCCAGCTTCCGATCGGTGTCTACACGCTGCGTTTCGAGCGAGGCGGGCACCGACCGTATCGCCGAGACGGGATCGAACTGAGGGCGGATCAAACCATTCGCCTCAACGTCGAACTCCTGCCGGAGTCGATCTCCCAGGATGTGCTGATCGTCGGCAGGCCGCCCACAGTCGATGTGGGGTCCACACAGACCGGCCTCGTGATCGGCAGCGACTTCGCCGAGCGCATTCCTATCGTCCGGTCCACGCAGGGCGGTCTCCGCGACGTCCAGGACCTCGCGCTGGCCGCACCGCAGACGCAGCGGGATCTTTACGGCGTGGCGATCAATGGAACCACCTCGCCGGAGAACCAGTATTTGCTTGATGGATTGTCGGTCAACGATACGGGCTACGGCCCGTCCGGAACACCGTTCTCGGTCGAGTTCGCTCAGGAGCTGAATGTGATCACCGGCGGCTACCTCCCCGAGTACGGGAGGACCAACGGGGGCGTCCTGAGCGTGATCTCGAAGAGCGGCGGGAACGAGTTCCACGGGTCCGTGTTCGGCACTTATTCGCCCGGCGCTCTGGCCCAGGCGGGCCAGACCGTCACGGATGACAACACCATCTTCGGATCGAGAACGACCCTCCACAACGCGGGAGACCTCGGGTTCACGCTCGGGGGTTACCTGATCAAGGACCGGGTCTGGTTCTTCGTCGGCTTCAATCCGTCGTTCGAGCGAGACTCCCTGGTTCGAACGGTCTCCGTGTTCGACGTGAACACCGCCGGGCAGCAGATTCCCATTCCCGGAGGCTTCCAGCGCACCGAGGTGGCTTCCGCCAGCCGTCGTTACTTCCAGGATACGCACACCTATCCCTTCTTCACCAAGCTCACCTTTCTCCTGAGCCCGGAGCACCACCTCAGCGTCGCCTTCTCAGGAGCGCCATACGAGAAGAAGACTCCATTCCTGGACGGAATGAACGGGACCTACGACGCGCTCGGGCAATCTTCTCACGGAGGCTCGTACGACTCGGTGGCTCAGTTGAGTTCGTCGTTTGCAGAGAAAAAATTGCTCCTGGACGTCGTCCTCGGGTGGCACCACCAGACGAACAACAACCATGCCATCGACAACAGCTGGCTGGGCTCGGGTGTGAGCACTGTCTCCAACGTCGTGTGGGACGATCCACAGAATCTGTCCAACTTCGCCGGACGGGAGCCCGGATACTCACCGGAACTGGCCGCAATCTGCGCCGGGCCTGCCGGCGCCGCCCGCTGTCAGGTTGCCGGGTACACGACCGGCGGCCCCGACGGCCTGCTTGCGGAGATCGTGGAAAACCGGGTGCAGGCGAAAGCGGTGCTGACTGGCCTGTTCCAGGCACTCGGACACCACATCGTGAAGGCCGGGGTGGACGTCGATCTCAGCCTGTTCGACAAGACAACGCTCTCGCCCGGCGTCGTGAGCTACTTCGGCGGGGGAACGCCAGCGAACGGCAGGCTCGAGTCCGACCAATGGGGACATCTTGGCGGGCCCGATCGTCCAGTGGTCTCTGCCGATGGAACCTTCTCCGCCCGGACGGAGAGCCTGACCCTCGGAGGCTTCATCCAGGACAGCTGGAGCGTGTTGGACCGTGTCACCGTCAACCTCGGACTTCGCTACGACGCTCAGACGATCTACGGCAGCGATGGCAGGGTCGCGATGGTCCTGAACAACGAGTGGGGGCCACGCCTCGGTCTGATCTGGGATCCCAGCGGCCAGGGAAGGGCCAAGGTCTTCGCCAGTTATGCCTGGTACTACGAACAGGTGCCTCTACGTCTGGCCGACCTGGACCTCGTTCGACGGTCGCTCGTCGACGCGGTCTACACCGGCTGCCGGGATCCGTCGGTTCCTGCGAACGGCCCGTGCGCTCAGCAAGCATCCGTCGCACGGATCCCAGGAGGGGCCGGACCGAGCCGGTACTGGAGCGTCTTCAACGGCAAAGAGCAGGTCGACCCGAGCATCACCGCCCAGCGAACGGATGAGCTGGTCGCCGGGCTGGAGTACGCGCTCGTCGGAGCGACCCGGGTGAGCTTCACCTACACGCACCGGAATCTCGCGCATGGCCTCGAGGACTTCAGTCTCGACGAGGGCGCCAGCTTCTGGATCGGCAATCCTGGGCAGGGAATCGGTAGCTCGTTGATTCGGCCCGAGAGGATCTACAACGGGTATACGGTTTCGCTGAGCAAGGCCTTCGATCAGGGCTGGCTCGGCCAAGCGAGCTACACGTACAGCACGCTCGAGGGCAACGTGGCTGGCTTCTATAACCCAGAGGCCAGCGCTCGGATCACCGACATCCTACCGAACGTCAACTCGGACTTCGACCTTCCAGCGTTGCGCGTCAACCGCTTCGGTCCGCTGCCCTCCGACGCACGCCATCAGATCAAACTCCACGGCGCGTACCAGCTGCAGCTCTCTCCTGCGGCGGCACTGACCTTCGGTGCGGCTTACAACGCGAGGTCAGGGGCGCCGATCTCCGCCTTCGGAGGGTACCCAGCGTACGGGGGCAATGCGGTCTATCTCATTCCCCGAGGGGCGGTGGGGCGACTTCCCTGGGTGCACCAGGTGGACCTTCACGGCACCCTCGACGTCCGCCTGTCACCCAGCACGACCCTCAGCGTCGGGGCCGACTGCTTCAACGTGCTCGGGAGCCAGCAGGTAGTGAGCGTGGATCAGTCGTACGTCGCTCCGCCTCAGACGCAGGCCGTCCCGATCCCCAACGGAACCATTGCCGACCTTCCGTCCAAGCTGGTCGTCAACGGCAGTCCAATTCCCGCATCGAACCTCAATCCCAACTTTGGACGACCCACGGCGTGGCAGACACCGCGAAGCGTTCGGTTGCTGGCTCGGGTCAGCTTCTGAGGACCTGGACGATGAAGAGGCGAGAGCTCATCGTCGCGATGCTCCTTCAGGTAGCCCTCGTATTCGGGTGCAGCGTTCCGCCAATTCCCTGCGTGCTCGCCGACGCCCAGGGCGGGCCGGCCGTCGGTGTGCCGGGCACTCCGTATCTGGTGGTTTACTACCTGCGGCAGGGGAGCGAGACCGGGTGCACCGACGATCCGGCGGTCTTCACCGGCCATCACCACTGGCTCTACCAGGAGTCCTACCCGACGACGCCCGATCAGCCGAAGGATACGGCCTGGATTCCCGACGAGTTCAAGTACGACCCGAGCACCGGTGAGCCGCCGGATCCCAGCCGCGATCCGACGATCCGAGGACGGCTGACCTCCGTCAGTCCCGACCAGGCCGGCCTCTGCCAGGTCGAGGGCACCGCCCCCGGCGAGCAGGAGATCGGAGGCGTCCTGATCACGTATCAGCTCAAGCAGGTCCAGGCAGTGGAGACGCCGGGCGTCCAGGGGACGGAGATCCTCGCCAACGTGGTTATCACCCGCGGTGGATGCTCGCGGGAATACGACGCGCTCGGCATCTGGCCACCCGTGAAATGCTCGAGCGCCACGGACTGCGATCCTTTTCCGGATCCACAGCACGGACGGGAAAACGGATCGGGTCTGTCACCTTTTCTTCCGATCGAGTGCAACACCGGCCCGGTGCTCGGCGATGGGGCAGGCAACGGCTATTGTTTCTTTCCGCAGGCAAGCCCGTCAGGGTTCCCGTTCCTCTCTGAGAACCACCAGTGACGTCTCGGACGCGAAAAGAAAGCCGTCCGGATTGGGCCAGCCATCGGCAAAGCCCTCCTGGTTCCCGACCCTCACAAACCACGCTCGAGGATGGTGCCCCCCGAACCCACTACCCACACCTCGCTCGCGTTTCCACCGACGCCGAAGAGTGAGTAACTCGTTGGATTGGAGTCGTACGACCAGACGCTGCCGTTCCACAGGAGGGTGGTGCCCAGGTCCCCAACGGCCCAGACTTCGTTCGGCCCGCTCCCCCACACGCCGCGGAGCGGCTGCGTCGTAGCGCTCGCGACGGCTGACCAGACGCTGCCATCCCAGTGCATGGTGGTGCCGAAATCCCCCACCGCCCAGACGTCATGGGGCCCGCTCCCCCAAAGGCGATGGAGCGGGTACGTGGTGCCGCTCGCGACGCTCGACCAGACGCTGCCGTCCCAGTGGAGGGTGGTGAAGTCGCCCACGGCCCAGGCGTCGTTCGGCCCGCTCCCCCACAGGCCATAGAGGTAGTTCCCCGTGTAACTGGGGACGCTGGTCCAGGTGGTGCCGTCCCAGTGCACCATGGTGCCCAAGTCACCGACGGCCCAGACGTCATTGGGCGCGCTGCCCCACAGGCGATTGAGCGGGTACGTTGTGCCGCTCGCGACGCTGCTCCAGCTGGTGCCGTTCCAGTGAAGGATGGTTCCCGAGTAGTGGGCGGGTATGCAGCAGCCTCTACCCCGGCAGTGGCACTGGGGAGGCTGAAACACTCCGCCGGCAGCCCAGACGTCGTCCGGTGCACTCCCCCAAATGCTGTGGAGCGGGTCCGTCGTACCGCTCGCGACGTTGCTCCAGCTGCTGCCGTTCCAGTGCAGGATGGTGCCGCCCTCGCCGACGGCCCAGACGTCGTTCGCTCCACTCCCCCACACGCCATTGAGGCTGCTGTTGGCGACGCTCGACCAGGTGCTGCCGTTCCAGTGCAGGATGTCAGTCAGTCCTACTGCCCAGACGTCATTTGGAGCGCTTCCCCAAACGCCATTGATGGCCTGATCAGTGCCGCTGGAGATGGCAGACCAGGTCGTGCCGTTCCAGTGCAAGAGGGTGCCTGAGGCACCGACGGCCCACACGTTGCTTGGCCCGCTCCCCCACACGCCAAAGAGGTAATTGGTTGTGTCACTGGCGAAGCCCGACCAGGTGCTGCCGTGCCAGTGCAGGATGTTGCCAGAAGCGCCGACTGCCCAGACGTCGCTGGGTCCACTTCCCCAGGTGGCTCGAGAGAAGGCCGATGTGCCAAGCCAGGTACCCGACCAGGCGCTGCCGTCCCAGTGCACGATGGTCGGGATGCCGTACCAACCCTGACTGCCAATGACGACGTACTCGGTGCCCACCGCCCAGACGTCGCTCGGGCCGCTTTCCCAGACACCCTCGAGAACCGGCGTCGCGCCGTTCGAAACGGTGGACCAGGCACTGCCGCTCCAGTGCAAGACGGTGCCTGGCCCCACCGCCCAAACATCGTTCGGACCGTCTCCTCCAATGCTGGAGAGGGCGTTCAACGTTCCGCTCGTAGTCCTAGACCAGCCGCTGCCGTCCCAATGCAGAATGGTGCCGGAATCCCCGACGGCCCACACGTTGTTCGGCCCGGTCCCCCAAAGTCCTGAGAAGTTTGCGGTCGTGCCGCTCGAGACGCTCGACCAGGCGCTGCCGTCCCAATGCAGGATGGTGCCAGAGTCCCCGACGGCCCACACGTTATTCGGCCCGCTCCACCAAACGGCGTGAAGGGTGTCACTCGTTCCAGCCGAAACGTTGGACCAGGCGCTGCCGTTCCAATGTTGGATGGCGCCAGAGTCCCCGACGGCCCAGACGTCGTTCGGCCCGCTCCCCCACACGCTTCGGAGCGAGTACGTTGTGCCGCTCGCAACGTTGGTCCAGCTGCTGCCGTTCCAATGTTGGATGGCGCCAGAGTCCCCGACGGCCCAGACGTCGTTGGGTCCACTTCCCCACACGCCATTGGGGTAGCCGCTGGACGAGTTCCCCGACCTCCCTGACCAGGTACTGCCGTCCCAGTGCAGGATGATGGCCGAGTAGCGAAAGCAGGGTGGTCTATCGTCGCAGACGTGTTCAGGGGTCCCCACCTTGCCCACGGCCCAGACGTCGTTGGGTCCACTTCCCCAAACACTATGGAGATGGACTTGGCCGGTCGTGCCGCTGGAAATGGCCGACCAGTTGCTTCCGTCCCAATGCAGAATGGTGCCAGAATTCCCGACGGCCCACGCGTCGCTTGGCCCGCTCCCCCAAATGCTATGGAGGCCGGGCGCTTCACTGGAGATGGCCGTCCAGCTGCTGCCGTTCCAGTGCAGGATGGCTGAGCCACCGACGGCCCAAACGTCGCTTGGCCCGCTCCCCCAAATGCCGTAGAGGTCTTGCGTCGAGCCGCTCGAGACACCGGTCCAAGTGCTCCCATTCCAGTGCAGGATGGTGCCGGAATCGCCGACGGCCCAGACGTCGTTCGGCCCGCTCCCCCACACGCTTCGGAGCGGGTCTGTCGTGCAGCTTGAAACGGTAGACCACGTCGTGCCGTTAAAGTGCACGATGGTGCCGAAGTCCCCGACCGCCCAAACATCGTTCGGCCCGCTCCCCCAAACGCCGGAGAGTTTGTTTCCTTGGGGCAGGGGATTCCGCCAGCGCCAGTCTTCAGCGCCGCAAACCGGGACGGCCGTGGCCGTGAAGTTCTGGCCGGTGACGTTTCCGCCGTTCACCGTCACGGCGATGCTCGCCGGGGTGAAGGAATAGCCGGCCTTGGATGGCGTGAGGGTGTAGTTGCCGTTTGTAAGGCTAGAGAAGGAGTACAGGCCACCGCCGGCGGTGGTGGTCGTGCCGGTGATGGACCCGCTCAGGGTGATGAGGACGCCGTCAGCAATGGCGCCGGAGACCACGCCAGAGATGCTGAACGTCGAGGAATTGAGCGAGCTGGTGAAATTCCTTCCAGTGATGTCCCCGTCTATGACCATCACGGCAAGGGTGGCGGGGTTGAAGGCAAAGCCAGGCTTGGAGGGCGTGAGAAGGTAGGCGCCGTTTGGAACTCCAGAGAAGGAATAGCGCCCGTTGTCTGTGGTGGTGGCCGTGGCACTCTGGGCTCCGCTCAGGGTGATAAGAACGCCGTCTGCGATCGCCCCAGAAACTGCGCCAGAGATGGTGAACGTCGAAGAATTCCCTCCGGACGAGGGGCTACTCTGGCATCCAAGAAGAAGAGCCAAGCCAACCCCAGCTGCGGGCCCCAGGTACCCCTTTAGTCGGCGCATGACGTTCCCCCTCGGTGGCGAGGTTCTGGCGCCTGCGACGTGGGAGCCCTGCATGCGGGCGTTTGGACGACGGTGACCGACGCACCGGAAGGTGCACCAGCGACAGCTCGACCGCCAGGCATCTTCTGCGCGAACCTCACCAAGCATGAGTGCGCAAGACGGCGGGGGACCGGATCAAATGGGCGTTGCGGCCTTCACGCCCTACACCAGAGACAGGATTCGCAACCTCGTCGCGTCACTCGGCTGACGAGCTTTCCTCCGGCGCGTGAACGAAGACGCCGTTTCGCTCATGCATGATGTGGCCGGTCGTTCCCTCGACGGAGTGGGCGTAGTCTGCCGTGCCGTGCACCGACCAGCTGCCGTCGTCGTTGGTCGCGGAGAAGCGAGTTGTCGCGGACCCTTCCCAGACCGTTCCCGCCCAGTTGTTGGGGCTCAGCGGATCGGTCGTCTGCGGAGTGATGCGGATGGGTCTGCCACGCTTGCGCGTGTAGGTGCTCTCCAGATCCAGGTGCATCGGCACGTTGCCCGGTCCGAGCAACTGGAACCGGTCGACCTCCTGGAGATGCCTGATGCTGAGACGCCACGTGTCGTCATCGGTCTCCTCCCACTGGTCCTCATCGAGACGCACGAGCCAGAAGAGCCCGGGAAGGTGAAAAACTGGATCCGGATCGTCGATGTTCTCGCCATTGGCCGGGCTGATGTCGTGAAGTTGCGACCCCGAACCGGGGTCGTA
>Ga0066903_100001304_pt1 | contig 17946 bp, 11 predicted proteins | sample PanSoiMetaGPlot1_FD_67491 | JGI IMG/M metagenome (GOLD analysis project Ga0066903, IMG submission 67491) | Tropical forest soil microbial communities from Panama analyzed to predict greenhouse gas emissions - Panama Soil - Plot 1 (version 2) | ecosystem: Environmental > Terrestrial > Soil >... | reverse complement strand
CGCTTGATCGCGATGATCGTCTTCGCCTTGTCGGCGTCGATGATCGGCATGCCGTAGATCGGGCTCGACTTGTCGTGGCGTGCCGCCGGATTCACGACGTCGTTCGCGCCGACGACGAGGCAGACGTCGGTCTGCGCCATGTCCGGATTGATGTCGTCCATTTCGACGAGCGATTCATACGGAATGTCCGCTTCGGCGAGCAGCACGTTCATGTGTCCCGGCATACGGCCCGCGACCGGATGGATCGCGAACTTCACGTCGATGCCGCGCTTGGTGAGCTGATCGTAGAGCTCGTGCACGCGGTGCTGCGCCTGCGCGACGGCCATGCCGTAGCCGGGAATGATGACGACGCGATCGGCATTCGTCATGATGTCGGCGACGTCCTGCGGCGTGGCGCTCTTGACCGTCTTCCGCTCCCCCGCAGCCTTTGACGCTTGAACCTGTCCGAACGCCCCGAACAGCACGTTGGTGAATGATCGGTTCATCGCCTTGCACATGATGACCGCGAGGATGAGACCGCTCGACCCATCGAGCGCGCCCGCGGTGACCAGCAGCTTGTTGTTCACCACGAACCCCAGCGCTGACGCCGAGAGCCCGGCGTAGGAATTCAGAATCGCGATCACCGTCGGCATGTCCGCTCCGCCGATCGGGATGATCAGCAGAACGCCGAACAGCAGCGAGAGCGCGACCACGACCGGGAACAGCATGCCGGCCAGCGCGGATGTGGGATTCACGATCACCACGACGCCGATGACGACGGCCGTCAACAGCAGTGCGATGTTGACGATGTTCTGGCCCTTGTAGGTAACCGGCCGCTGCGGAATCCATTTCACTTCCTGCAACTTGCCGGCGGCCATCAGGCTGCCCGTGAAGGTCAGGAAGCCCAGCAGGTTCTCGGTGATGAGCGCCCCCGTCCGGAACGGTGTGAGGTTCTCCGGGCTATGGCTCCGCCACAGATAGAAGTAGGCGACCCCCACCAGGCCCGCCGCCATCCCGCCAAACGCGTGCGACAGCGCGGTCCGCTGCGGCACCGCGGTGAGCGGAACGCGGGAGAGCGGAATGCCGACGATGACGCCGCCGACGATGCCGAGGACGATCCACAGGTGGTTGACGACTTCCGGCTCGATCCAGGTGGCGCCGACGGCAATGGCCATGGCGGCGACGCCGGCAAACACCGCCTGGCGCGCCGTCTTGGGATCGTTCATCCATCGCAGGGAGAAGATGAACAGGGCCGTCGCCACCAGGTAGGCGAACGGGACCACGGTGGCCATGATCATTGCCGCTCTCCCTGGCGCGTCGTCTTGAACATCTTGAGCATGCGGTCGGTGATGAGGAAGCCGCTCACGATGTTGGTGATGGACGCGAACACGGCGATCACGCCGAGGATGCGGATTGGCGTCGGGTAGTCCGCGCCGGTGATGGAGATCGACTCCACGACGGCGATAGCCGAGATCGCGTTGGTGAGCGACATCAGCGGCGTGTGCAGCAGCCGCGACACGTTCTGGATGACTTGCAGACCGACGAACGTCGCCAGCATGAAGACGAACAGCATCGACCAGAATTCTGTAGAAGCCATATGGCGGTGGACTATAGCGCAAGTGGACCGGTGGGCATGCCGGACCCATGTAAACGCAGCGAGGTCTGCCCTCCTGCCGGATTCCCGGCACTCTCGCTCGCTGACGGTGGCCGATTGCACACCGCGCGCCACCTCGCGTCCGCGCGCCGCGCTTCGGGTAACTCCGACGCTGATCCGGCATCGCGCGCATCTCCGTATTCGATTCCATGAGCACACCGAAGCGACGCAAGATCAAACGCTATGGATGGATTCCGGACCTGCCCGATCGCCGCGATCGGATGTACGCGGCGCCGGCCGAGCAGCTTCGCGCGCTGCCGCCGCGCGTCAATCTGACGTCACGGTGCCCGTCGGTGTACGACCAGGGCCCCCTCGGCAGCTGCACCGCCAACGCGATCGCGGCGGCGCTGCAGTTCGAGCAGGCGACGGCTCCGCCGCATCCGGACTGTCCGGCCTCGTTTACGCCGTCGCGTCTCTTCATCTATTACAACGAGCGCGTGATCGAAGGCACGGTCGACGAGGATGCGGGGGCGACGCTGCGCGACGGCATCAAGTCGGTCGCCAACCAGGGCGCGCCGCACGAAACGCTCTGGCCGTACGTGATCGCGCGGTTTCGCAGGAAACCCGCACCGGCGGCATATGCCGACGGACGCCGGCACACAGCGCTCCTCTACCAGCGCGTGCCGCGAACCCTCGAACAAATGCAGGGCTGCCTGGCGGCCGGCTTCCCATTCGCATTTGGTTTTTCGGTCTACGAAGGTTTCGAGAGCGCTGCCGTCGCCAAGACCGGCGTCGTACAGATGCCGGCGTCCGGCGAGGCGCAGCTCGGAGGCCACGCGGTGCTCGCGGTCGGGTACGACATGCCCGGGGCGCGCTTCATCGTGAGGAATTCCTGGGGCGCGACGTGGGGACGGCACGGCTATTTCACGATGCCGTTCCAGTATCTCCTCGAGGAGTCGCTGAGTGACGACTTCTGGACGGTCAAGGCGGTGGCGTGAACCCGTTCGGGGTTCGCGGGTTCGGGGTTCGGGGTTGGTTCGAGGTTCGGGGTTGGTTCGGGGTTCCGAGTTCAGGCGGTCCAGCCTCGAACGACCGAACCGGAACCAACCCCGAACCAGAACCAACCCCGAACCCCGAACCACCCCCGAACTCCGAACCACCCCCGAACTCCGAACCACCCACGAACTCCGAACCACCCCCGAACTCCGAACCACCCCCGAACGCCGAACCCCGAACCCCGAACTGCTGCGCCTTCCGCCCGTTGACACCATCCGAGACACAGCGCATATTAGTTGTCAACTAATATGGCTTCGAAGAAGCTCGAACGGGAATTGAAGCGCGGCAGCGCGGAGCTGTTGATCCTGGCGCTGCTCGAAGAACGGCAGCGGCACGGCTACGAGATCGGTCAGCTGATCGACACGCGGTCGCGCGGGGCGATCAGCTTTCACGTCACCTCGCTCTACCCCACGCTCTATCGGCTCGAGGACCGTGGACTGATCGAAGGCCGATGGGTCGAGCGCGCGGGCCAGCGCCGGAGGCGATACTATCGGCTCACGCCGGCCGGACGCCGGATGCTCGTCAGCCAGCGCGACGTGTGGGCCAACTTCGTCGCCGCGCTCACACGCGTGGCGCGAATCAGGACGGCATCATGAACTGGAAGCGGCGCGTCGAAGAGGCCCTTCGCGAACGGCGCGTCGATGATGACGTCATCGAGGAACTCGCGCAGCACGCGTCGGCGATGTATGCGTCGGCGCGCGCCGAAGGTCTCGGCGCGGACGAGGCGGACCGCCGTGTCCGGCTCCAAATCGAGGCGTGGGCCTCCAATCCGTCGCTGCTGAAACGCCGCCCGCGTTCGACGCCTGCTGTCGCGCCACCGGCCGGTTCGCCAACCCCGATCGCAGCGGCCGTCCAGGATGCACGCTACGCGCTGCGACTGCTGCGGCGGCAGCCGGCGTACGCGGCGCTCGTGATTGCGACGATGGCGCTCGGCATCGCAGCGGCCACCGTGCTCGGAAGCGTCACCTACGGCGTGCTGCTCAAGCCGCTGCCGTGGGCTGGCGCGCCGCGGCTCGTGCGGCTGTACGAAACGCGGCAAGGCAGCACGCGGCGCTTCGGGCCGACGATGACCAACCTCACGTATCGCGCGTGGATGGACTCGTCGAACACGCTCGATACGCTGGGAGGCTGGAGCACCGAACACGCCGCCCTCGGCGGACAGGCGCGCTCGTCGCGAATCACGATCACCGATGTGACGCCTACGTTGTTGCCGATGCTCGGCGCAACGCCACTCATGGGCCGGTTGTTCGCGATCGGCGACGACCAGCCAGGGCGTCCGCCGATCGTGATCCTTTCGTACGGCCTGTGGCAGCAACAGTTCGCCGGACGCCCCGACGTCTTGGGCCAGCGCCTTCGCCTCGATGCGACGACGTACACGGTCGTCGGCGTGATCCGGCAGACGTTCGCATTTCCCGATCGCGAGACGCGAGCGTGGGTGCCGTTCTACATCGAGCCGGTGAACGCGCCCGGGAGCCAGAGCTTCAGTATTTCGATGTTTCAGGCCCTCGGACGGCTGCGTCCCGGCGCAACGCCGCAACAAGCCGCGGCCGAAGGCACCGCGCGCGGCCGATCCGTGCCCGATCCAGGCGTAGTGTCCATCGCGGTGTTCGGCAGCAACGGCCCCGTCGAGGTGACGGCGATGCCGCTGCTCGACTCGCTCACGAGCGACGTGAAGCCGGCGATTCTGATTCTCCTCGCCGCCGTCGTCCTGTTGCTGGCGACGGCAGTCGCGAACATCGCCAGCCTGCAGCTCGCGCGCGCGACGGTCCGCCGGCGGGAACTCGCCGTCCGAGCGGCGCTCGGCGCGGGACGCGGACGTCTCGTGCGCCAGACGCTCGTCGAGAACGTCGTTCTTGGCGTGCTCGGTGGCGTGATGGGTGTCGCGCTGGCGATGCTGATTCACCGTGCGCTGCCGTCGCTGCTGCCAGCTGGATTCCCACGACTCGACGATCTCGCGTTCGACTGGCGCATCCAGGCGTTCGCGGCGGCGATCTCAATCGCGGCAGGGCTCGGCTGCGGCATGCTGCCGGCGCTTCACGTCGCGCGCGCGGATATCGTGCCGGCGCTCGCCGAGGACGCGCTCGCGCCCGTGGGCGCCGGGCTCCGCACCCGCACGGCGCGCGCCCGCGCGATCATCATGGCCGCGCAGGTCGCCATCGCCTGTGTGCTGCTCGTCGGCGCCGCGCTATTGATCCGCAGTTTCGTCGATCTGATGAACGCGAATCTCGGGTACGACGCTTCGGGCGTCCTCACCGCGAAGCTCGTCACGAGCGACGGCGAATTCTCGCCCGAGCGACGCCTTGCCATCCTCGATGCGTTCGTCGATCGCTTGAAGGCGCTGCCGGGCGTCACGCAGGCGGCGTTCTCGAATGCAACGCCGTTTGCCGGCAGTGGAGCGCTATCGTCGTTCCCCGTGAAGCGCCGCGACGGTTCGTCCGTACAGGTGCAGACGGGTATCCGGCAGGTCAGCGTCGGCTACTTTGCGGCGCTCGGCCAGCCGATCGTCGAAGGCCGCGGCTTCACGGCCGACGACGAGAACGCAGCGCAGATGCCGGTCGTCGTGAACCGTGAATTCTCGCGGAAGTATCTCGACGGGCACGCGTTGGGATGGGGCTTGCCGGTGCAGCTCAAACCCGGCGTTCGTGCTGAGACGGGGCGGCCGATCGTCGGCGTGGTCGAGGACACGGTTCGGCGCGACGTCAGCGACCTACCTCAGCCCGAGGTGTACTACGTGGTCTCACATCGTCCGAACGCCGGATCGCAGCAGCACTTGGGCGACAGCGAACTCATCCTGCTGGTCCGGACGGCTGACGATCCGCGTGCATTGATTCCCGCACTCCGAGACATCGCGCAGACCGTCGCGCCGGCGGCCCCGCTCGAGTCGGTGATGACGATGAGGGATCGCGTGGCCGAGAGCCTTGCCAGGGCGCGTCTGTACGCGATTCTCCTCGGCGTCTTCGCGACGTTTGCGCTGGTCATTGCGGCCGTCGGACTGTTCGGCGTGCTGTCGTACAGCGTGGCGCAGCGCTCGCGTGAGATTGGCGTCCGCGCCGCGCTCGGCGCGCAGGTCCGCGACATCGTCGGCCTGGTGCTGCGGCAGTCGATGGGCATCGCCGTCACCGGCGTCGCTGCCGGCCTGATGGCTTCGCTGTGGCTCACACGCGCGCTGCGCACATTCCTCTACGGCGTGACGACGCACGACGCGCTCAGCTTTGCCGCCGTCGCGGTGCTGCTGCTGATCGTGGCGGCGGTCGCCACGATTGTCCCTGCGAAGCGCGCGGCGACGGTTGACCCGGTCAGAGTCTTACGCAGCTGACCGGGCTCCCAACTCCGCAACGCCGCAACTCCCAACTCCCAATCAATTCCCAACTCCGCAACGCCCAAAACTTCCAAGGTAAGAAGGAAACTTCGCTTCTTACCTTGGGCGCTTTGGGCGTTGCGTCTTGGGCGTTCATTGGGAGTTGGGAGTTGCGGCGTTGTGGAATTGACGCCGATTCAGCGCGCCGTCAAGGCGCGCTGAATCGCGGTCTCAGCCAGCGGCGCCATGATCTTGTAGCCGTCCACGTTCGGGTGCAGATCGTCGGCCGTCAGATCCGCTTTCATCAGACCCGTGCCGTCCACCATGGCCGAGAAATAGTCCAAATAGACGTGGCCGTTCGTGTCGGCGTAGCGCTTCATCCACGCATTGATGGCCTTGATCCGATCCATCGGCCGCGCCGCCGTCTGCGGTCTGCCGTTCGGCGCGGTGTGGTACGCGCTGGTCGGCGTGATGCTCGCGAGCACGACTTTGATCCCGTGCGCCTTCGCGAGCTCCGCCATCGACTCGATGTTGCGTTCGATGTCCTCGTCCGTCGTCGGGCCGGTGTTGCCGGCGATGTCGTTGGTGCCGGCGAGAATGACGACGACTTTCGGCGACAACTCGATGACATCGGGCCGGAAGCGGATGAGCATCTGCGGCGTGGTCTGCCCGCTGATGCCGCGGTCGATGTACGGCTTGCCCGGGAAGAAGCCGCCGAAGCGCGGCTGTTGCCAGTTGTCGGTGATGGAATCCCCCATGAATACCACTCGAGATTCGGCGGCGGCCGGCGACGTCACCGTGCGATTCTGATCGCGGTACCGTGCAAGCTGCGGCCAGTCGAGTATGCGCATGCCGCTGACGGCTGACTGGAGCGCGGTCGCGATCTCAGGGCAGCTCGCGTTGATCACCGGCGCGGCGGCAGGCGCCGGCTGAGGCGCAGCAGGGTTCTGTGCGACTAACGTGTTGATGACGATTACGAAAAGCATCGACTGCATCGGCACTCTCCTCCGCGTGGGCGCTGTGACAATACTATGGCTGGCCTAAACCGGCAGGGCGGCACCGGCGTATTTGAACTGACGGCATGACCACTGTCTACATCTTTCGACCTATGGCGGGTTTGGCCGCATCGGCTGCGCTGGCCCTGGCGGTGGGCCTTCCAATTGATATTGATGCGCGACAGACGGTGCCGCAGGGCACTTGCCGAATCACCGGGCACGCCACCGCCGCGAATCAGCCGCTCCCGGGCGTTGCGATCACCGTGAAATCGGGTGACGCGCTGAAGCTCGCGACTTCGACCGATGCCGACGGCGGCTACGCCATCAACCTCACGCCGGGCAAGTATACGGTCAGCGCCGAGCTAACGGGATTCACGCACACGGAACAAACCGTCGCGGTCCCGACCGACGCCGGAGGTACGGCTGACAAGTGCGCGCAGACGATCGATCTGCCGATGAGTCTGGCTCCGCGGCAGCCGCTGCCGACGCCAACGCCCGCGCCGGCTTCGACATCTTCGACGCCGCGGCAGTCCGCAGCCGCAACGCCGCCGGCAGGCGGACGCGGTGCGCAGCCCTCCGCAGGTGGACGCGGCGCGCAACCCACACTGAACGGCCGCGGCGGGCAGTCGGGCAATCAGCGTCAGCAGGTGCAACTGCAAGCGCAGGGCGACGGCGCCGCGGCGCAGACCAGCGAGACGACGAGCACCGAAGAGGCCGCGCGACTGTTACTGCCGCCAGGCTTCTCGAGCGATACACCGTCGGAAGCGATCGCGCTCAACGGCAACGCGACGAGTCTCGATCGCGGCATGATGAACGATCGCTTCGACGCGATCGGCCGCGGGCAGTTCGATCCGTCGACGGGTGACTTCGCCGGCGGGTTCGGGGGACCGCCAGGGGGACCAGGCGGATTCGGCGGCGACCAAGGGCCTGGTGGACGCGGGGGGCCGGGCGGACGCGGCGGCGGCGATTTCGGCGGCGGACGCGGCGGCCCCGGCGAACGCGGACCGGGCGGTGCGGGCGGGCCCGGTGGACGCGGCGGAGCGGGATTCCTTGGCGGACGCGGCGTGCAGCAGCAGCGCTGGCAGGGATCAGCCAACTACACGTTCGGCGGCTCGGCGCTCGACGCGAGGCCGTTCGAGCTGCCGAAGGCTGCGAACACCGAGATCGCTCCCTACACGAAGAACTCGTACGGCGGGACGTTCGGCGGACCGGTGAAGATCCCCGGCGTGTACGACGGCACGCGCAAGACGAACTTCGTCCTCACGTACAACGGCTCGCACAACAACAACGTGTTCGATCAGTACGCCACGGTCCCGACGCTCGCCGAACGCGCGGGAAATTTCTCTGCGACACCACTGACATTGTTCGATCCGGCGACCGGCCAACCATTTCCTGGCAACGTCATTCCCGCGGGCCAGATCTCGCCGCAGGCCCAGGCGCTGCTGAAGTTCGTTCCGACGCCGAATCTCGATGGCGTGGCGCAGAACTTCCACAACGTGGAGAACTACGTCACCGCGATGGATACGATCAATCTGCGCATCACGCAGAACTTCACCCCGAACGCGGCCGGAGCCGGTGGACGCGGCGGCGGTGGCGGCCGTGGCGGCGGCGGATTCGGCGGCGGAGGCGGGCGCGGCGGCGGGCGCCAGAATGCGACGGGCACGGCGGTCAACATGACCGCGCAGCTCCAGTACCGCCGCAACAACAACGACTCGATCAACATCTCGCCGCTGCTCGGCGGACACACGTCCAGCAGCAGCCTGGCGGTCCCGATCGGCGTCAACATCCGCCACAAGCGGACGATGCACACGATCAACGTGCAGTTCTCGGAGACGAAGTCGAACGCGACGAACAACTACAGCGGCGTGACGAACGTCGCCGGGGAGGCGGGCATCAACACCGGCATCACGGATCCGTTCGACTACGGCGTGCCGATTCTGTCGTTCTCGAACTTCGTGGGCATCCGCGATCTGACTCCCTCGATCCGGACCGACAAACGCGCAAGCGTGTCGTACTCGTGGCTCCAGCCGTGGAAAACGCACCTGTTCCGCGCGGGCGGAGATTTCCGGTACGACAATTCGATGAGCCGATCGGCCGCGTCGCCAAACGGAGCGTTCACCTTCTCGGGTGTCTACGCCTGCAACGGCGTGCAGGTGCGCGGCTCGGGCTGCGACTTCGCGGACTTCCTGCTGGGCCTGCCGCAAGGCGTGTCACAGCAGTACGGTCCGACGAATGTCGCGCTCCGCGGCAGGTCGGGCGATCTGTTCGTTCAGGACGACTGGCGCGCCAACTCGAAGATCACGGTGTCGCTCGGCCTCCGCTACGAGCTGATCCATCCCTACACCGAAGTGGACGGGCATCTGGTCAATCTCGACGTCAACTCGGACTTCACCGCAGTGGCGCCGGTGCTACCGGGTCAGACCGGGCCCTATTTCGGTCTGTATCCGCCCGGCATCATGAAGCCGGACACCAACAACCTCGCGCCGCGCGTCGGCCTCGCCTATCGCATCAGGCCCGGCCTGGTGGTGCGAGGCGGTTACAGCATCCAGTACAACTCGGGTTCGTACTCGACGATCGCGCGGCAGCTCGCGATACAGCCGCCGTTTGCGTACGCGTTCTCGACCCAGGGCCAGCCGGGCCAGCCGCCGCTCAATATCGCGGACGCCCTCGCGGGCTCGAGCAACGTTCTTCAGAACACCTACGGCGTCGATCCGAATTATCAGCTCGGGCGCGTGCAGACGTGGAACGCCGACGTCCAGAAGGACCTGACGCAGGCGTGGGTGGTCGGCGGCGGATTCACGCGAACGAGCGGATCGAGCCTCGATATCATCCGCGCGCCGAACCGCAACCCGGACGGCACTCTGAGGATTGACGGGATCCAGCCCTTCACCTACCAGGCATCGGGCGGAATTTCGGTTCTGAATGCAGGCACGGTCCGCGTGCAGCGGCGGATGGTGAAAGGGATCGGCGGTTCGGTCACCTACACGCTCGCCAAGGCGATGGACGATGCGTCGAACACGGGCGGCGGCGGCAACACCGTCGCGCAAAACGATCAGGATCTCTCGGCCGAATACTCGCGCTCGAGCTTCGATCGACGCCACCAGCTGAACGGCAACATCTCGTTCGAGCTGCCGTTCGGGCCGAACAAGCCGTGGCTGCACAGCGGCGGTGCGTGGGCCGCGATCTTCGGCGGATGGCGCGGCGCAACCAACTACACGTTCCAGACCGGAACTCCGCTGACGCCGATCGTCGTCGGCTCGTTCACCACTGTCGCGAACGGCAGCAGCGGCTCGCTCCGCGCGGATGTGACGGGAGTGCCAGTGTTCCCGGGCGGTCTCGCGTTTCCGCAATTCTTCAACCCGCTCGCGTTCAAGGCTCCGCCTCAAGGCCAGTTCGGCGACGCCGGCCGCAACAGCATCACCGGGCCCAGCAACAGCGTCCTGAACGCGCAGTTCTCGCGCGACATCCGCATGAAGAACAACCGCACGTGGACGCTGCAGGCGAACATCAACAACATCCTGAACCAGGAAAATTTCGCCGGCATTGTCGTCAACCTGAACAGCAATTCGTTCGGGCAGGTCCAGACCTTCCGCGCGGCGCGGTCGGCTCAACTCCAACTGCGGTTCCGATTCTGATGCGCACTTCAATTCGCTCGATCGCCCTCTCGGCCATCGCGGCCGGCGTGTTCGTCGCCGTGCCGTCAGCGCAGACCACCACGCAGAAGAAGCCGGTCTTCCGCCTCAACACGCAGCTCGTGTCGGTGGACGTCATCGTCCGCGACGACAAGGGGAACGTCATTCGCGGGCTGACGGAACAGGACTTCGAAGTCACCGAGGACGGCAAGGCGCAGGAGATCCGCAGCTTCAGCTTCCAGCAGATCAAGGATCAGCCGGCGAACGCCATCGAAACCGTCCACATGCTGGCGGGGGCGAAGGAGAAGCTGGCCGAGGAGATGCGCGCGGCGCCCACGGCGGGAACGGCGACGACGACGGCGCCGGCCGAAGAAGCGCCGAAACCGATGTCGTCCGAGGCGCTCGCCGGACGGCGATTGATCGTGCTCCTGTTCGACATCGCATCGATGCAGCCCGAGGACGTGCAGCGAGCAGTCGATTCCGCGACGAAGTTCGTCGACAAGAGCATGACGCCGGCCGACATGGTCGCCGTGGCGACGATCAGCACGCAGCTCGACGTCATGTCGGATTTCTCGTCGGACAAGACGAAAGTGTCGGGTGCGCTGACGACGCTCGGCTACAAGGATGGCACGGCGACGCCGCCGCCGACCGCCGACACGACTGCGACCGACGAGCAGCTCGCGCAGGACGACACCTCGTCGCAGGACACGGCCGACATGGACATGTTCAACAACGACGTCCGCCTGCGGGCGATCAAGGCGCTGGCGGAGTCGATGACGTCGATCGAGCAGACGAAGTCGATCATGTACTTCAGCGCCGGCCTGCAGCGGACCGGCGAGGACAACCAGGTCGAGCTGCGCGCGGCGACCAACGCCGCGATCCGCGCGCACGTGAAGATCTATCCGGTCGACGCGCGCGGCCTGCAGGCCATCGTCCCCGGCGGCGACGCGACGCGGCAGAGCGGACGCGGCTCGTCGATGTTCTCTGGCGCGGCGGTCACGCAGCAGTACACGGCGATGAACGCCTCGCAGGACACGCTGGGGTCGCTCGCGTCCGACACCGGCGGACGCGCGTTCCTCGACTCCAACGACTTCATGCCGGCGTTCGAGAAGGTGCAGCGCGACATGTCGGCGTACTATCTGATCGGGTACGCGACCGCGAACAACGCCAGGGACGGACGCTACCGGACGATCAAGGTCCGCGTCAAAAACCCGCAGTACAAGAACGCCAGAGTCGAAGCGCGCAGCGGCTACTATGCCGACCGCGACTTCCAGCACACGGTCAAAGCCGATCGTGAAACGCAGATGCAGGATCAACTCTTCTCGGCGGTGTCGGCTACGGACATCCCCGTCCTCGTCAGCGCCAGCTTCTTCCGCCTTGCGGCGGATCGCTACTTCGTCCCGATCGACGTCGCGGTCCCCGGCTCGGCGATCCCGACGCCGCCCGAGAAGGACAAGGACAAGCTCGTCCTCGACTTCATGGGCATGGTCCGTGACGAGCGGAACTTCCCGGTCGGCCGCCTGCGTCAGACGATGCAGCTGCCGGCCGGATCGACGGGCACCGTCGCGTCGAAGCAGATCCTCTATCAGTCGCCCGTGATGCTGCCGCCGGGGCATTACTCGGTGAAGGTGGTCGTGCGCGAGAACGTGAGCGGGCTGATGGGATCGTTCGAAGCGCCGATCGTCGTCCCCGAGCTGAAGAACGCGCCGCTGAAGGTCAGCTCGGTGCTCCTCAGCACGCAGCAGACGCCGGCGAAGGAGACCAAGGACAATCCGTTGATCAAGAACGGCGAACAGCTAATCCCCAACCTGACGCACATCGTCGGCAAGGATCAGAAGCTGCTGTTCTATTACGAGGTCTACGATCCTGCCGCCGCCGATAACGCGCCGGACGTCCGCTCGAGTCTCGCGTTCTACAAGGGGCGCGTAAAAGTATTCGAGACGCCGGTGATCTCGCGCGCGCAGATCGATGATCCCTCACGCAGGGCCGCGGTGTTCCAGCTCGAAGTGCCGCCCGGGTCGCTTCCGCCCGGCCTCTATACGTGTCAGGTGAACATCATCGACTCGGTCGCCGGCAAGTTCGCATTCCCGCGGCTGATGTTCCTGCTGCGCTGAGTCCTACGCGCCGGGTCTAAGGACCCGGCCTACGTCATTTGGCGGGTCCATTCGCCGCGTCTAAAGACCCGGCCTACGTCATTTGGCGGCCCTCCTCGTAGGCCGGGTCTTTAGACCCGGCGGAACCCCGCGCACGCCGCCCGCCGTATCTTCAGATGAAGATGCGCGTGTCGATGGCTTCCGGCCGCTGGATCGCCGCGGGCATCGCCGTCCTGGTAGCGGCTCTCGTCGTGAGCTGCGTCCCGGCGATTGGCGCGGGCGCCCTGCTGCATCCCAGTCGGCACGCGACGACACTTCCCCCGCCGGGCGGCTGCGAGAACGCGGCATTCGCGGGCGTTGACGTCACGCTGCGCGGGTGGCGGTGCGCCGGTCGGTCACCACGCCACGCGACAATCGTGTACCTGCACGGTGTCGCGGACAATCGCGGCAGTGCCGCCGGTCCGATCGCGCGCTTCCTTCCACTGGGCTACGACGTGATCGCGTACGACAGCCGCGCGCACGGCGAGTCCGGCGGCGACGCGTGCACGTACGGGTTTTACGAGAAGCAGGATCTTCATCGCGTGATCGATACGATCGCTGGTCCGGTGATTCTGATCGGCGCGTCGCTCGGAGGCGCCGTCGCGCTCCAGGAAGCATCCGAGGACTCTCGCGTGACGGCCGTCGTCGCAGCGGAGACGTTCTCGGATCTGCGGACGATCGCCACCGAGCGCGCGCCGTGGATCTTCACGCACGGCCAGATCGACCGGGCCTTCGAGCTCGCCCAGCGCGAAGCACGATTCGACGTCGATGCCGTCAGCCCCGCCCGCGCCGCCGCGCGCATTGAGGCACCGGTACTGCTGATTCACGGCGATGCAGACGTCGATACACCTCCAGCACACTCGCAGCGCGTCTTCGAGCAACTCAAGGGTCCGAAACAGCTGATTCTCGTCGCCGGCGCCGGTCACAACCACTCGCTGCGCCCGGAGACCTGGAACACGATCGAGGCGTTCGTTCGTGAGAGCGCTGAGGGAGCAGAGACCGCGGCTACTTTTGCGCGACCCAGACGTGATAGGTGACGGACCCGGCCTTTCGGACCTCCAGACGGCGGCGATCGACGAGGCGCCCGAGGGACGCGTCGATCTCCGCGGGCGACAGGAACAACTTGAACATCGTCGCCAGCTTTCGCGCGCGCGCGAAGGCCGCCGCATCGAGATAGGCGGACAGGAACAGATCGGCCGCCGCGTCGATCGACAACTTCCTCGCCGCCGCAACGAGATCCGCGTGCACGTCGTGGAAGAGATGATACGGATAGCCTTCCGGCGGCAGGTACGGGATGCCTTTCTTTGGGATCTCGAACGGGCCGCGATCGACGAGCAGGATGCGCATCAGCTCGCCGAGCGCGGCGTAGGCCGGGTCGTTGCGCGGATCCGGTCGAAGCCCGAGCCGGTTGCGCACCTCGCCGGCCGAGGCTTCCTTCCGCTGACGGAGCAGCGCCAACGCCGTCCGTGCGTTCAGACTGAGACCGTCGACGTTGTCGAGCGCGCGGCCGCGCCGGACGAGCGCGTAGAGCGCCGGCATGACGCGACGATGGACGAGGGCGACGCGGGCGGCGATGACGTGCACTTCGATGCCCGTCATCGTGCCGAGCAGATGATTCGTGAGGGCGATCGCGCGCGTTGCGGCGGCCTTCTCCGGATCGTCGCCGGCAAACACGCGCTGCAGGCTCGCGAGCGGTACGCTGGCGTTCGCGTTGTAGCGAAGCACTAACCCCACGCGGTCGAGAAACCGCTCGGCCCCCTCCGGCGTGGAGATCGGCGGACCGCCGGTGCCGAACGCCGTGTCCTGCCGCCGCTGCCAGGTGTCGATGCCCGCTAACACGCGGGCAATCTTATCTTGCCTGCGTCACCAGCAGCGTGCCCTCGCCGAACGGCGGATCGATCAGTTCGGTCCACGTGCCGTCGCTGAGGCCCGTCTTGACTCGCACGGGGAACAGCGCACTTCCGTCCGGGCGCCACACCGTCGGCGGAGCGGCATCCGCGCGCATTGGCACGACGCGCGTGGGCGAGGCTCCGGTCTTCGACGGCGGTGGCGCCGCCGCGACTGCGGTCACCGGCCTGAAGCGCAGCGCGGCGGCCGGGACGCGCAGCACGTCGTCGCGCCGCGCGATCTCGACGGTGAGGTTGGCCGTCATTCCCGGTTTCAGCTTCAGGGCCGGGTTCGGCGCGTCGATCATCGTCGCGTAGGTGACGACGTTGTTCAACGTCGCGGCGTTCAGCCGGACCTGCGCGACGGTGCCGTGAAAGGTGTCGCTGGGAAACGCGTCGACGCGGAACGATACGTCCTGCCCCACCGTGATCATGCCGACATCCGACTCGTCGATGCTGGCGTTGATCTGCATCTTGGTGAGATCGGCAGCGATGATGAACAGCGTAGGCGTGTTGAAGCTCGAGGCGACCGTCTGGCCGACGTCGATGCTTCGGGCGGTGACGACCCCGTCGATTGGCGACGTAATGATCGTCTTGGAGAGATTCACCTGCGCGTTTTTCAGATCGGCTTCGGCCTGGATCACTTTGGCCTCGGCGGCCTTGACGCCAGCTGCAGCGCTGCGGCTGTCGGTCTCGGCGCCCTGCAGATCGGCGGCGGGCAGCAGCTCGTGCGCCGCGAGCGAGTGATCACGCTCGAGCGTGATGTCGGTGACCGTCTCCGCGGCGCGGAGCCGTTCCACTTCGAACTTCGACTCGTCGAGGTTGGCCTGCGCCTGTTCGACGGCGGTCGTGAACAGCGACGGATCGAGTGTCGCGAGCACCTGCCCCTTCGTGACGATCGAGTTGTAGTCGGCGCCGAGCGTTGCGATGACGCCCGACACTTCCGCGCCGACGTCGACGGAAGTCACGGCCTGCAGCGTGCCGGTCGCCGCGACGACCTCGACGATCGACCCGCGCGTTACCGCAGCCGTCATGAACGCTGGAGGGGGTTGCGAATGATGCGTGAAGAACCAGATCGCCGCCGCGACGGCCAGCATCAGGATGAGGAGGGATACCGCACGTTTCATGGAGACCCTCGTAATTCATTCGTTCTATGCTGTTCTACGGCTGCAGCTGTGGCGGCGGCATGGCACGGACGAGGCATTTCCGGGCGGTGGTGGCGGGCGTGAAAAAAGCGTGGCAGGCGGGGCGCAGGACCGGCCCCCCTTCGAAGGCCCAGCTAAACTTGTACCGATGTCTTCAGGAGATCCTGTCGCCCCCGACCGCGCCACCGGGCGCGTCCTCGTTGTCGAAGACGACCCGCATATCTGCGAGCTCGTCCTGCTCCACCTGCGTCTCGAAGGCCTGACAACGGCGTCGGCCGCGGACGGAACGGAAGGACTGCACAAGGCGCGAAATGAATCATTCGACCTCGTCATCCTCGATGTGATGCTGCCCGGGCTCGACGGAATCACGGTGTGCCGCGCCATCCGGCGCGAGCCGCATCTGAAGGATCTGCCGATCCTGATGCTGACCGCGCGCCGCGAGGAATCCGACAAGGTCAACGGCCTCGAGAGCGGCGCCGACGACTACCTGACGAAACCGTTCGGCATGCGCGAGTTCATCGCGCGCGTGCGCGCGCTACTTCGGCGACGGCGCACGGCGGCGAACGCGAAAGCCCATCAGGCGCCGGTCACGGTCGCCGGACTCCAGGTCGATCCCGCGCGCCGGCTCGCGCGGATGAACACCCGCGACATCGACCTGACGGCGCACGAATTCGACTTGCTCTACGTGCTCGCCAGCAACCGCGGCATCGTGTTCAGCCGCGACTCGCTGATGCAGCGCGTCTGGGGCGGCGACACGCACATCACCGAACGCAGCGTCGACACGCTCATCAAACGGCTGCGGAAGAAGATCGAATCGGATCCGGCCGAGCCCCGCTACATCGTGACGGTGTGGGGCACCGGCTACAAGTTCGCCGATGCCTGAACGGCTCTGGTACCGGAGTCTGTACTGGCGAATCGCGCTCGGCTACGTCGGGCTGCTCGCGGTACTGCTCGTGGTCCAGATGGGGCTCGTCCTGCAACTGACCAACCGGATGTGGGGGCGCGCGGTCCGCACGCCGGTGCAGCTCGCCGACATGGTCGCGCAGGATCTCGGCGCGCAGTTACGCGAATCGTCCGAGTTCGACGTCGAAAGCTACCTGCGCCAGCATTACGCGACCGGCTTTCAGCCGTTCGCGGTCGCGCTCCTGGGCGACGGCCACCGGGTCTTCTCCAACCACCAGAGCGCGCTCCCGCCCCGTCTGGGCCGCGACGCGCGACTTCGCCTGGCCGGCGGCGATCCCGAAGCGGGACGCATCGGTCCGTTCGGCCAGCACTTTCATCTTGCCGAGTACGCGGAGATCGTCGTCAACGGCTCGCGCGTCGGGGTCGTCGCCGTCCCGCGGGATCCGCCGCCGCTCACGGTCGGCGTGCGCGAAATGGCCCCGACGCTGGCCTGGCTCGGCACCGGCGTGCTTGGCGCCGGCGCCGCGATCGGCGCACTACTGATCTTCCGGCCCGTGCGGAAACGGCTGCGCAGCCTCGAGGAGGCCGCGCGCGCGCTCGGCGAAGGGCGCACGGACGTGCGCGCGAACGAAGCGGGCGGCGACGAAGTCAGCGCCCTGTCGGCCACGTTCAACCGGATGGCGGACGACCTGCAAGGCCGCGCCGCGGCGCTCGAAGAAGCGGACCGCGTGAGACGCCAGCTGCTTGCCGACGTGTCGCACGAGCTGATGACGCCGCTCTCGGCGATCCGCGGCTACGTCGAGACGCTCGCGATGCCTGAAGTGACGCTCGACGACGAGACGCGCGGGCGATATCTGGAAGTCGCGCGTGAGGAAACCTACAAACTCGAGCGGATCATCGGCGACCTGCTCGATCTCGCGCGACTCGAGGGCGGAGGGGACACCCTCGAATTCGACTCGGTGCTCGTCGACGATCTGTTCCGCCGCGTCGTGGATCGCCACCGGCCGCTGCTGGCCGAGCGCGGCATCACGCTGAACACGACGGCCGCGGCAGGCACGCCGCTCATCTGGGGGGACGCCGATCGGCTCGAGCAGGCCCTGCAGAACGTCGCGGCAAACGGGATCCGGCACACGCCCGAAGGCGGCACGGTGACGCTGCGCGCCGAGCCGTCCGACGAGTTCGTGCGGATCACCGTGACCGACCAGGGCCCGGGCATCCCGGCGGAACACCTCTCGCACATCTTCGATCGGTTCTACAAGGCGGACGCATCGCGCGCGGGAACCCCGATCATCCGTTCGGGCAGCGGGCTCGGGTTGTCGATCGTGC
>Ga0066903_100001303_pt1 | contig 17949 bp, 14 predicted proteins | sample PanSoiMetaGPlot1_FD_67491 | JGI IMG/M metagenome (GOLD analysis project Ga0066903, IMG submission 67491) | Tropical forest soil microbial communities from Panama analyzed to predict greenhouse gas emissions - Panama Soil - Plot 1 (version 2) | ecosystem: Environmental > Terrestrial > Soil >... | reverse complement strand
GAGGAAATGAAGCAGGGTCGTTCGCCGGTCGAGGCGGTGGCGGCGGCGCTGCCGCGGCTGCGCGGCGCGTTCGCGCTCGCCTTCCTGTTCGAAGGCGAGGACGATCTCTTGATCGGCGCGCGCAAGGGCTCGCCGCTCGCGGTCGGCTACGGCGACGGCGAAATGTTCATCGGCTCCGATGCAATCGCGCTGGCGCCGTTCACCGACACGATCTCCTATCTCGAGGACGGCGATTCCGTCGTTCTTACCCGCAACAGCGCCCATGTGCGTGACCAGAGCGGCGCGCCGGTCGAGCGGGCGGTGCTCAAATCCAACGCTTCGGCCTTCCTCATCGACAAGGGCAACCATCGCCATTTCATGGCGAAGGAGATCTTCGAGCAGCCCGAGGTCGTTGGCCACACGCTCGCCCACTATCTCGACAGCGCCGCCGAGCGGGTGCTGCTGCCCGGCAAGCTGCCGTTCGATTTCCGCGCGCTCGAGTGGGTATCGATCTCCGCCTGCGGCACCTCGTATTATGCGGGTCTCGTCGCCCGCTACTGGTTCGAGCGCTTCGCCCGGCTGCCGGTCGAGATCGACGTCGCGTCGGAGTTCCGCTACCGCGAGGCGCCGATGCGCCCGGGCGGGCTCGCCATCTTCATCTCGCAATCAGGCGAGACCGCCGACACTTTGGCGACGCTGCGCTACGCCCGCGAGAACAAGCAGCACGTGCTCTCGGTCGTGAACGTGCAGACCTCGACCATCGCGCGCGAGAGCGACGTGGTCATGCCGACGCTCGCCGGCCCTGAAATCGGCGTTGCGTCGAGCAAGGCGTTCACCTGCCAGCTCGCCGTCCTGGCCTGCCTGGCCATCGCCGCCGGCCGCGCGCGCGGCGTATTGTCGGAGGATGACGAGGGCAAGCTCGTGCGCGCGCTGCGCCAAGTGCCGGGCCTGATGTCCGACGCGCTGCGGCTCGAGCAGCAGATCGTGCGGCTCGCGCCCGACCTCGCCAACAGCCGCAACGCGCTCTATCTCGGCCGCGGGACGAGCTTCCCGGTCGCGCTCGAGGGCGCGCTCAAGCTCAAGGAAATCTCCTACATCCACGCCGAGGGCTATGCGGCCGGCGAGATGAAGCACGGCCCGATTGCGCTGATCGACGAGACCATGCCGGTCATCGTGATCGCGCCGTTCGACGGGGTCTTCGACAAGACGCTATCCAACATGCAGGAGGTCGCCGCCCGCCGCGGCCGCATCATCCTCGTCACTGATCCGAAGGGGGCGCGCGAGACCGACTTGAAATCGGTCACCAAGCTGGTGCTGCCGGAGATGGCGGCAGCCGTGACCCCGCTGGTCTATGCCGTCGTGGTCCAGCTCATCGCCTATCACGCGGCCGCCTTCCTGGGCAAAGACGTCGATCAGCCGCGCAACCTGGCCAAGTCGGTTACCGTTGAGTGAATTTTTGTGCATGACGGGCGGGGTGCGACCTTGGTAGGTCTCTACCGGGCTGGCGCCGTGGGTTAAACTCACCACATTCTGGCTGCCCCGACGCCAGCGTTTGCAAGAGGCCATGGACGCGTCCGACAAGAGCCTGCCGCCCGAATCCGGAATTCCAACGCCCCCGTCCGGCTTGAGCCCGGCGGACCTGGTTCCGGTCAAGCCGGTATCGATCCGCCACGGTCTGATGAGCCGGATCCGCAACTATTTCCTGACCGGTCTCGTCCTGGTAGGCCCGGTCTACATCACCCTCAATCTGACCTGGTGGTTCATCAACTGGGTGGACGATCTGGTCCGGCCGTTCATCCCGGTTGCTTACCGCCCCGAGACCTATCTCCCGATCAAGGTGCCGGGGACCGGATTGATCGTTGCGTTCGTCACGATCACGGCGCTTGGCTTCCTCACCGCCAACTTGGTCGGCAAGACGCTGGTCGAGATCGGCGAGGCCATCCTCAATCGCCTACCGGTGGTGCGGCCGATCTACAAGAGCCTCAAACAGATCTTCGAGACGCTGTTCACCAAGAACGGCTCGACCTTCCGACGCGTCGGACTGGTCGAGTTTCCGTCGCCCGGCATGTGGTCGCTGGTGTTCCTGTCGCAGACCGCGAGTGCAGACATCGCGGCGCGGCTCCCCGATACCGAGCATGTCGCCGCGTTCATGCCCTGCACGCCCAACCCGACCACCGGGTTCTTCTTTTACGTGCCGCGCCGCGACATCATCGAGCTCGACATCACGGTGGAGGCGGCGATGACGCTCCTGATGTCGGCGGGCATGGTGCAGCCGGGCGGCGGCGGCGATCAGCAGAAGCGCCTGGCCGCGCTGGCGGAAACGGCCCGAGCCGCGCAGGCGTCGCGACCCGCAAAGCCCACCACTGCGGCGGCTGAATGATCGCGGATCGTTCCACAATCGCTACGTCGGGTTTCATGGCACCCTTGAGCCCGAGCGGGCCTCAAGCATAAGTCGATCGCACGAGTCGCTCGCCGCGCGCGCAACACGCTGCTAATCTGCGGCTCCCATGAAACTTCCCCGCAGACAATTTCTGCAAATGGCCGCGGGCGCTGCCGCGCTGCCGACGCTGACCGCCAGCGACGTGGCTTTAGGACAACCTCAGGCTCCGCGCGCGACAGGGCCACGGGTGCAGAACGCTCGAGAAGCCGTCGCCGCGCTGGAGAAGAAAGCTCGCGCCTGGCTCAGCCGGAATCGGGGGAGAACGGAGCGGAGCAGGAGCGAGCTGGCCAAGGCGCTCTCGAGCACGGACGCGAAAGCCCTGAACGCAGCGCTCTATCGCGCTGACGATCTCGCGTTCGAGCTGTCGATGGAAGGCGCCATCAAGATTCTCGACGGCTCCGGCGACGGTTGGAAGTCGCTGGGCTTGGCGGTCGAATATTTCTACCATGCGAAAAAGCTGGCGCATAAGCGCAGCAAGGCCGGAGGCTACCTGTATCAGTCCATCGAATCGCCATATCGCCTCGCGCTGACGACGTTGCTGGCCGTTGCCCTTGGTTTCAGCGAGAGGGCGCGCTGGCTCGGAAAGGAGCTCCTCCTCCACTACGATGCCGGTGCCGTCAACGGATACGCGGAGGGGGATCCGGCGGCCCACGAGTATTGGCAAACGCTCATCAAGGCCTTTCTGACCGGTCGCTGGCCTGGACCGGACGATGCAGGCAGGACACTGGGCCTCTATCGTCCGCTGTTCGTTGAAAGCGAGATCCCGCAGCTCGAGGAAACCTTGTTGGACGCCTGTGAACATCATCTGTGGAAGACCGGCATCGAAGGCGACGACAACGACCAGTTGGGATTCGACAAGGTCTATAGCTGGGCGCCGTTCGATCTCATTCCGGCCGAGCTTCTCGCCTACTTCAAGCTGCGCAGGGACATGCAACTCCCGGCAGTGAGCGTCGCCCATCCGCTCCTCGCTACGCCCCTCGCCAGAGTTCCCGGGCAAGTGGACCTCGATGGCGACGAATTGCTGGTCAAGCTTTCGGCGATCGAAAAATCTGCCTTTGGCGTCAGAGACTAGGCCCGATTTTTTTGGGCTCGATGTCTCAGGCGGCCGTGCTGCCTCGTCATGGACATCGGAACCCAAAGACAGGGTCTGGAACCATGACGACTAGATTCAATCTCTTTATTGCCGCTCCGCAGCAGATGAATCGCTGGATGAGCACGTCGACCGAGGTCGCCGCCACCCGCGGGCTCTTGCAGGGAGTTCTGCTGGATTGTGATCGAACGGCCCCAAGCGCATAATGCTCGAGCTGCTGCGGGGCGACGACCGCGAGGACTTTCTCCATGAGCGAACTTTCAAGCGATGATGTTGTTGCGATCGTTGGCCCTGTGGGTGACGCCGCAGTGGCGGAGATCATCGCGACCGGGATCGGCAAAGACGAGCTGGTCGCGGCCCACGCGCGGGTCGTGCACGACCGGAAGGCTCACAATCCTGGCCCTCCGGTGGAACCCGGACACTTTGCTCAAGTGGTCGAGATCCTCGAGCGGTTGAATAGGCGCGGGCTGTTGGGCGAAGCCGGCTCGACCCTCACATGACAGGTCAAAGGATTGCAAACCGAAGCCTGCCCACCGCATGCATTTGCGAGTGGTGATTGCTATACCGTGCTGTTGCCACCGTGTTGGCCCAGGCCGTCATCGGGATAGCAACCATGATCCTCGACCGCAGCGTAGTCGCGCTCATCGCGTTGGTGTTGGCTCCGCTCGCCGTAGCGCGCGCCGCATTGGGATGCCCTCGCCACTAAAGTCCGGTCAGTATGAGAACATGCGGATGACCGAATGAATCGAATGCCAATTCTCGTTGTGGAAGACATTGATCCTGGCGTCAAAGATGTGAGCCTCTTGATCGCTCGATTTTCCGAGCGCTGCCTTGCATAAACCCGCCGAGCTAGGCGCCGCTCTCGTTTATTCGCCCCGCTCGCGGATCGTGTGCGGAAAATGCCGCCCGAATACGAACCGGCCGGGGTTTGTCTCTCTCACCGATCCGGTCACGAAGCCTGCTTTAGTGGTGGTCGGCCGTGGGTGAGCAATGAATCCTGGCGGGCATGCCATGCATCAGTGAACGTCGTACCCTCTCCGATATAATAGGCGCCGTTTTTGTTATCTGTAGTCGAGACGATCCATTTGTCATTTGCGCAAACGATTGTCAGCGCGAAGCTGTTGATGTCCTCGCCACGTACAAGTTCGAGAAGCTGAGTTTCCGCCTCTTGTACCAGCTCGGCAGATATCGCCATTGATCTCCTCCCCTTTACAATTGAGTCGGTCATGGCCACACCTTAATTGGAGAAATTTAAGGCGATAGGGCTCCGAGGGTAAGAGAAGACCTTCCGGGGAAGGGCCTCTGTGGATTTGTCAGAACGGGTAAGTGGGAACGATCAATTCTGAATTGCGTTCTACAGCGCGAAGGGAGATCGTTTCGGCGCCAAGCCAACGTGGAGACTGGAAGTCATGTCTAAGAATCGATGTGGAAATCTCGTCTCTAAGCATCCATGTGGAAATCTCGTCGCCGCAGGGCTGGCGCTTTCATTCGCGGCCATTGCTGGCGGTACTTTGCCGGCGATGTCCGCCCCGAGCTATGACGGCCTTTGGAGCGTCGTGATCATCACCGAAAAGGGCACATGCGATCGCGCGTATCGCTATCCGATCCGCATCTCCAATGGTACGCTTTTAAATGCCGGCAGCGATTCATTCGTCATCACCGGCAAGGTCGGCGCTGGCGGCGCGGTGACTGTGAAGGTGAGCCACGGCGACAGGAGTGCGACCGGCTCCGGCCGACTGTCCCGCGATGCCGGCGCCGGTTCATGGAAAGGCGGCGACTGCGCTGGCACCTGGGAAGCCGAGCGTCGCAGCAGCTAAGTTGCGACTGGGCAATGACAACATTCGCAGCCGGGCCGAGCGACGACCCTGAAAAGGTTTTCTGCTCCGAAGGATTGTGTGTTGCTCTCGGTTGAGGCGAGCGTCGCTTTTGACGTGGACAGTTTCGAGACGCAACAGCTCATACGACCAACCTGGTAGCATCGCTCCGTTTGACGCCCGTCCAAATCGGCCTAGCCCTTCTCCTCGCGGTGGCACTGCAGGCTATCGACCCTTTGTCGGATCCAATCTTTGAACATGATCAGGTTTCCGTCGCCAACGATGCGACGCAGCTCTACGGTAAAAAGGTATGCCCCTGCACGGTGAGGCATGACCGAGCCGCAAGGCCACGTCGCATCAAGAATGCGTGGAGCCGATCCACAAGCAGCCGGTTACGAGTTGGCAAGGTCGACCCGATACGGTTATGTGCCTCCTCGATGCGAGCGTGAGCGGCTAGACGAGTCGCAAATGATGCCTTGCTTCACGAACCCGAAACACAATCGAACAGCGCTGCGGTCCGCGCGTCTTTTGCTCGCAGGTCTGTGCATGTTGCTTGCGGCCGGGGATCGCGCGGGCGCCATCAGCGACATTCTCAAACGCTCGGCCGAATCCACCGAGGTGCGCGCCGCCGACGCGTCGATCATGGCGATCGTTTCGCTGCGCAGTCAGCGGATCACCGTGTACGACGCCAAAGGTGAGACCTTACGGGCACCCGTGTCGAGCGGCGAAAAAGGACGCGAGACGCCCGCCGGTATCTTCAGCGTCCTGCAGAAGGACGCAGATCACTACTCGAACCTGTATGACGACGCCTGGATGCCTCACATGCAGCGGCTCACGTGGTCTGGCATCGCGCTGCACGGCGGGCCGCTGCCCGGATATCCCGCGTCCCATGGCTGCGTCCGCATGCCGTATGCCTTCGCGCGAAGTCTGTTCGGTTCGACCCAGCTCGGCATGCGGGTGATCGTGGCGCCGCATGACGTGGCACCGGTCGAGATCGCTCACCCGGCTCTGTTCCCCGCAAGGTCGGAAGCCAGCGCCTTGGCGGCCGCCCGCGCCGGCGAGGCGGAGGAGGCGGCCAAGAAGGCGGATCAGGCGAGACTCGCTGCCGTGATGGCCTCGCGGGAGACCGCGAAGGCAATGATGGCGGTACGCGTGGCGGAGAATTTGAAGGCCAGGGCCGAGGAGCAATTGGCGGCCGCGGAGGCTACGCTGAGCTCTGCAACCTCGGCCGAAGCAAGGGCGCAGGCGGAGGACACCAAGGCGAAGGCCCTCGAACGGATCGCCGCGTTGCAGGTGCAATGGGCCGCTGCCAAGGCAGAGTTGCAACCGAAGCTCGATGCCGTTGCGCCGGCGCGTGCGGCTGCTGTCGCCGCGGAGGCCGTGCGGGTCGCGGCCGCCGAGGCGGCCCAAGAGGCGTCGCGCGAGCTTGAGCCGGTCTCGATGTTCGTCAGCCGTCAGAGCCAGCGCCTCTATGTCCGGCGCGCCTTTGAGCCCATTTGGGAGAGCCCGGTCACGATCCTGGACGCCGATCGCCCCATTGGCACGCATGTCTTCACCGCCGTGGCGCGGACCAATAGCGACGCCGGCATGCGCTGGAGCGCCGTCACGGTGGACGACGGACGCCCGCGCGCCGCCATGGTCGAGACACAGAGCCGTGCGAGCGGCGGCCGCACGCGCGAGGTCGCGCCGATTGCGATCGACCCAGACATTGCGAAGACCGCGCTCGACCGCATCGTCATTCCGCAGGACGCAACGGATCGCATCGCCGGGATGCTGTCCCCGCGCTCGTCCCTGATCATCTCCGACGAGGCATTGAGCGCGGAGACTGGCAAAGACACCGAATTCGTGGTCATCCTGAGCGGCGAGCCGCAAGGCGGCGTCAAATCCCGCCAACGAAGACAATGAACGACGACCACCAAAGATTGTTCGCCAGCGTCAGCACGGATGCAACGGAAAGGTTGAATCGATCGGGCCAAAAGCGGAAATGCTCAATCGGAGCAAAGAAAGTCGGCTTTGCCTCCAAAGCCCACATCGCGCGCTCGTGAGCGTAAGCTCTAGCTAATCCCTGCTTTCGCAGCCGGGCTTTTTTTGATCTCACTTGCGACGTGCCGAGGCAACAGAACGCGGATCATGAGATTCTCGTGCGGCCGCTTTCATTGCGTGCTTAACTTCGGCCCACGTACCAACGGGCGTCCCACAGGCTTTGCAGGATATGACCATGTTGTTGGTCGGCTGGTCGGGAATGTCCAGCCGGCCTCCACACTTCTCGCATAGGGATTTTCTGACCAGGCTGCGCTTTTTGACAGAACGTCCTGCGGCGCGCTTACTACGCATATCCAGCAGCACTCAATCAGTTTAGATCCGGTCCTCAATTCGGAGGCCCTTTGCTAGGTTCCCTGAGATCCGCTCCGGCTTCGTCGGCTGCAGCCGCGATGACGGCGTGCTTGGCCATGACTCTTTAGGTCCAGTGTTTTGCGCGCTTGTGGGTACGCTACTGCACTGATCGGTGTGCCGAATCTCGGCCCTACGCTCTCGTGGTGCAGCGCGGGGTGGCGCCGGCCTCGGTCTGACCCGAGTCTATCGGCGCGATCACAACGCAGATGCGCTAGGCGAGCAAATTTAATTCACATGAAAACAACTGAAAGAGGTGAAAATTAAAGTCGGCCATTGCAATTGAGCGTGTTCGACAAGGCGCGCGCGGTTACATTACGAAAGCCGCGGCGCACTGGCACCGTTGCCGTATCGCTTGCGCGGTAATATTGGTCGGTCTGCCGCCGCGCTCCTGAGTGGTGGCCAACATGCGGCAAGTCATCATGATGACAATGTTGGCCGTTGGCGCGATGACGGCTTTCCCGAGCGTTTCTGCGCAGGCTCAATATGCGGTGTGTTTGCCGGCGCGCGGCTGCTTGCCCACAACACAGGCGAGCTATAACGCGTGCTATCAGCTCGCATTGCAGCGCGGGTGGAACGAGTCAGACAACGTGGAGAGAGACCTCGGCTCACGCGGGCTTGACCGGTTTATCTACCTGTGCCTGGCCGGCAAAATACCAAGAACAAATCGATGAGCCTTGAGGGTGACGGCACGGAACGAACTCGAAGGCGTCGTCTGAATTGCTGACGCGGCGTGTTCCGGCAATCGCGAGAGCGGAGCCATGCCGCACCACGGTCGCAATCGACGGCCGACTGTTGCGGCTAACTCTGGCAGTTGCTGACCAGACCTGTTCCCAGGCGGAAGGCCGAGGTCGACGACGGAAAGCGGTCAACTAGGTCGGCTCATTGAGGCCTGCCCTGCATGCACCGCCTGATGAATGCCCGTTCTCCTCTCGAGTTACGCTCCCAGCCTCTATTGGAGGCCAGCTGCCAGCAATAATTGTAGCTGTGAACCCGTCGATTCTGGGCCGGGGCGTCGGTTGATGGCCAAGCCAGCGAGAGGGCGAGCGCTGCACCTGCCATGATAATAAGTGTGCGCATTGCTTGACTCCCATTGCTGTCTCCCCGGGCCGCGTCACTAACACTGTGTCACGCAATGAAAAAGTCAGGACGACTGTCAAAATAGTACGGAAAATAATGGTCAAACTGACCCATGATGGATCAGGTCAAAAAAATGCACGGCTCATCCGAGCGATATAGCGCCTGTTCGAGTGATAGATCACTCGACACGGGAAGAATCCTTCAGCACTTGAGCCGGCACGGAAACGACGTTCGGGGTTCCCCAGGCGGTCGAGATCCGGATTGCATGAGCCATGAACTGCAGGGTCGTTGTAAATAGATTGCTGACGACCGCAACCACGCGGCCCGAACAATCGAGGACGGGCGCTCCCGAGGCACCGTGATCGAGCACGAGCCGGTCGTCTCCGTCGTACATCTCGAGCAGCGCCGTGCCTGCGAGCCTGTCGCCATCCCCGTATTCCACGAATCGACCACCTGCGACGCGCAGGCGGTTGCCCGGATAGGCGAGGCTCACAAGCGGCACCTCGCGGACGAGGGGCTCCAGCCGGAGCGCAAAGCCGGATGCACCCGCAAACGCGGTCTGCAACTCGAGCACGGCGATCTTTTCCTTGTGGGAGCCCGCGAGACGTTGGATGCGGGCGGGGATCGACTGCCTGCTCTCCCCTATTTGAAGCTCGATGTCCTTCCAGTCCTGGTCCGAGAGCTTCATCGCTGCCGCAACATGCTCGACCGTCACCATCGACGTCGGAGAAAGGAACCAGCCAGTGCCGCGTATGGCGAGCACGCCGGGCTGCGCCGCCTGCTCCTTGTCGTCGAAGTGCCGCGTGATGCTCGCCGCGGAGTGAGCAAGCGTCGCAGGGTCGACACATCCCGCCTCGACGCGCGCCGATGCCGCGACCAGGACAAGAATAGAAAAGAACCGCCAGCGCTTTACGCGAAAATGTTCACGCGACGCGTCGCGTAGTCGGCGGCCCGGTCGGGCGCTGCATTCGCGAAAAAGTTCCCCCACCCCTCGACCCTCCCCGCGGTCGCGAGATCGAGGCTACCACGGTCGGTCACCGGCGAACAATGTCAGCAAATGATCGCCCGATTCGCCTCAATTGCCTTGTCGGAACGTAGCGTGGTCGAAGGGTTGCTCCATTCATTATCAGCTTGCGCAATCCCGCTCACGGGTTGGGCCGCGGCGTGAAGTGCGTGCAATGGCGAAGGCATATCCTTTTTCGTCTGGAGAGGATCCTGCCGAACGCAGCACGGGAATTCGGAAGAACGTTCAAATCCAGTCGCAGCAACGGAGGCATAGATGGCACGCAGACTGCTCGCGTATGCGTGGCTGAGTGCGTTGACTGCTGCGGCCGTGCTCTGGAGCGGGTTGGCTCCGGTGCAGGCGCAGGAGACGCAAAAGCCCAATATCCTCTTCATCATGGGCGATGACATCGGCTGGATGCAGCCGAGCATCTACCACCGCGGCCTGATGGTCGGCGAAACGCCCAACATCGACCGCATCGGACAGGAAGGCGCGATCTTCATGGACTACGTCGCCATGCAGAGCTGCACCTCCGGCCGCAATGCCTTCTTCACCGGCATGTACCCGCTGCGCACCGGCATGGTCCCGCCGCAGCTCCCCGGCAGCCCGTCCTATCTGCGGTCCGGCACCCCGGCGGTCGCCAAGTTCCTGATCGATCTCGGCTACACCACCGGCGAGTTCGGCAAGAACCATCTCGGCGACCACACCGACGCCCTGCCGACCGCGCACGGCTTCCAGGAATACTGGGGCTATCTCTATCACCTCGACGCGATGCAGCAGGTGAGTTTCCCCGACATCAACAAGACCCCCCTGCAGCAGACCGTCGCGCCGCCGTGCAAGAACACGCCGATCCCGGGCGTCCCGGAAGTGCCCGGCGCCGTGGATCCCAAGACCACGGTTTGTCTCACGCCCCCGCGCAATATCCTGTCATGCAAGTCCCCCGACGGCACCAGTAGGAGCCAGATGTGCAGCGACGAGGGCCCGCTGACGCTGGAGCGCTCGAAGACGGTGGACGAAGAGATCTCGGAGAGGGTCATCGACTTCCTCGATCGCAACGATCCGAGGAAGACCGGCAGGCCATTCTTCGTCTGGTACAACCCGGCGCGTATGCACATCACAACGGTGTTGTCACCGAAGTACGAGGCGATGCTGGGCGAGCGCGGTGGCAAGGACTGGGGTGTCAACGAGGCCGGCATGAAGCAACTCGACGACAATATCGGCCTCGTCCTCAAGAAGCTCGACGACATGGGCCAGACCAACAACACCATCGTTGTCTTCACCACTGACAATGGAGCCGAGACCGCCACCTTCCCCGATGGTGGCATCACCCCGTTCAAGGGCCAGAAGGGCGGTTCGTGGGAGGGCGGCTACCGAGCGCCGATGGTCGTGCGCTGGCCGGGCGTCATCAAGCCGGGGACCGTGAAGAACCAATTGTTCGCCGCTCTCGACTGGCTTCCCACGCTGGTGGACGTCGCCGGCGGGCCCAAGGGCAACGAGCTGAAGGAGCAGATCGAGACCGGACGCTATCCCGGCATCGTCAAGACGACGCTCGACGGCGTCAACCAGCGCGACTACCTGGAAGGCAAGTCAGAAAAGTCGGCGCGCGACCACTTCTTCTATTTCTCGGGCGCGACGCCGTCCGCGGTGCGCTACAAGAACTGGAAGATGTACTACACGATGACGGAGCCGGGAGGGGCGGGCTGGATACTGCCGCTTATCCAGTATCACTTCACCCTGGTGCAGAACATCAAGCGCGATCCGTTCGAGCAAGGCGTTGGCACCGACACGAAGTCGGCCACAGCCTTGGGAGGCTCGCTCGGCGCCCCCATGACCGCTTTCCTGTACGACTGGAACATGCTGCCGATCGGACAGCAGTTGTGGCTGCAGCACTTGTCGTCCTACGAGAAGTTCCCACCGCTGCAGGCGCCCGAGTCCTACAACCTCAGCCAGGTCCTGGAACAGGTCAAGAAGGGCGCCGGCGGTCACGCGGGCGAATAGCTGCCCACGCCGACGCGTGCGAATCGGATGGCGCGGGCGCGCGGAAACGGGCGCCCGCTGAAGCCGGCGAGGCGGATCAAGGAACCGTTCTCATTTCGCGACGCGTCACGCCGCAGGGTGAGGGTCACGGAGAAAGTCAGGGACCCACTGTCCGGCAACGAGTGCGTCCTCGCATGACGCGAAGGGAGGCGATCATGAAGCCGATCAACGATCCTTCCGGCGTCGACCGCCGTGTCCTGCTCTCGACCTTGGCGCTGGCTCCGGTGCTGTCCGCGCCGCTTTTTTCCGCGTCCGCGCTGGCGCAAACGCCGGGCGAACCGCTGCCGTCGTGGAACGACACCGCGCCCAAACAGGCGATCTTGGAATTCGTGCGTGCGACGACCGATCAGTCGCGCCCGACCTATGTGCCTCCGGAAGAGCGCATCGCCGTGTTCGACCAGGACGGCACGCTGTGGGTCGAGCACCCGATGTATACGCAGGTGGTCTACGCGCTGGAGCGCGTGCCGGCGGTGGTGGCGCAGCAGCCGGAGCTCAAAGACGTCGAGCCGTTCAAGACCGTGCTCTCCGGCAACCGCGAGGCGATGGCAAGGCTCTCGATGAGCGAGCTCGAGAAGATCCTCGCCGTCACGCTCACCGGCATGTCGGTGGACGAGTTCAACGCCGAAGCGCGCAAGTGGCTCGAAACGGCCAGGCATCCGCGCTGGAACCGCCCCTACACCGAGCTGGTCTATCAGCCGATGCTCGAAGTGCTGCGCCACATGCGTGACAACGGCTTCAAGACCTACATCGTGACCGGCGGCGGCCAGGACTTCGTGCGCATCTATGCGGCGAAGATCTATGGTATTTTGCCGGAGCAGGTGGTCGGCACCGCGGCCGGGACCAAGTATGGCTACGGCAAGGACGGCAAGCCGTTCCTGACCAAGGAGCCGAAGCTCCTGCTCAACGACAACGACGCCGGCAAGGTGGAAGGGATCCACCTCATGATCGGCCGGCGGCCCTACGTGGCGTTCGGCAACTCGACCGGCGACCGCGAGATGCTGGAATGGACCGACGCCGGGAACGGCGCGCGGCTGATGCTGCTGGTGCTGCACGACGACGACGCGCGCGAATACGCCTACGGCCCGGCACAGGGACTGCCCGACAGCAAGGTCGGCACCTTCACCCAAGCGCTCTATGACGAGGCGAAGCAGAACGGCTGGATGGTGATCAGCATGAAGTACGATTGGAAGGACGTCTTTCCGCCTGACACTGTCGGTCGCGGAACCAGGTGAGAGGAGCAGACATGGATTCGCATTCGAACTCGGAGGTGACGTCGTGAGAAGGACCTCAGCTCTCGTAGTCGCCGTCTTGTGCCTCAGCTCCACCTCGTTGCATGCTGGCCCTTGCAGCAACGCAATCGCGCAATTCGAGCAGGGCCTGCGGCAATCCGCAAGCAATCCAGACGCTGGACCGTTTGCGCGGCAATCCATTGGTGCGCAACTTGATCGCCAGCCGACGCCCGGCTCGGTAGCGCGGGCCGAGGCGCGAGCGCAAGCAAACTTCAAGAAGGTTTTGGCGCGCGCCAAGCGGCTCGATGCCCGCGGCGATCGCGTTGGCTGCACACAGGCGCTCATCGCGGCCAAGCAGATGTACGATCTGCAATGATCCGCATGTGCTGGTGAGCGGTGACGACGGTGGCGCGTTCCAAACAGAGCTCCGAGAAAAAACGTAGACCGCAGAAGGCTGCTCCCGTGGCACCGGCCACCACAGGAGCCGACAGCGGCCAACGCCATGGTGGGCCGTCCAGACGGGCGATCCTTATTGCGGCCGCGGCGGGCGCAGCGCTGGTGGTCACCGGCGCTATCGCCTTTCACTCATCGATCGAACGATTGCTTGGTCCGGGCGGCGGTATGGCCAACGAAGCCGCGCCTATGTTCGTCGGCAGCGAGACCTGCGCCGGCTGCCACCGTCCTCAAGCAGAGCTGTGGCGTAGTTCCCAGCATCAGCAGGCAATGGCCCATGCGACCGAGAAGTCTGTCCTCGGCGATTTCAACGACGCGAGCCTCGACAATCGCGGCGTGCACTCTCGTTTCTTCCGCAAGGACGGAAGGTTCTTCGTCGAGACCGACGGACCGGATGGAACGCTCGCCGTCTTCGAAGTCAAGTACACGTTCGGTGTCGACCCGCTGCAGCAATATCTCGTCGAGTTTCCCGACGGACGGGTACAGGCGCTGTCGCTCGCCTGGGACAGTCGGCCGAAGCACGAGGGCGGCCAGCGCTGGTTCCACCTCTACCCGAATGAGGAGATCAAGCACGACGACGTCCTGCACTGGACCAGGCTCAATCAGAATTGGAACTTCATGTGCGCGGAGTGTCACTCGACCGGCGTGCGCAGGAATTACGATGCCGCCAACGATCGCTTTGCCACGACCTTTGCTGAGATCAGCGTGGGTTGTGAGGCGTGTCACGGGCAAGGGTCGCGACATGTCAATTGGGCGAGGGCGCAACAAAGCTGGTGGCCGTTCGACAAGAGCGACGATTTGACCATGGGGCTCTTGGAGCGGTTTACCGAGCGTCGCGACGCGACCTGGAGGCTCGACGCCGCAAAGGGCACCGCGACCCGCAGCAGTGCGCCGCGAACGCTGCGAGCGGAAGTCGAGACCTGCGGCCTCTGTCACGCGCGCCGCGGCGGATTCTCCGAAGCTTGGGTTCCCGGCCGGTGGCTATCCGATACGCACCGGGTCTCGCCGCTCGACCGCGGGCTCTATCACGCCGACGGGCAGATGCTCGACGAGGTCTACAACTATGGCTCGTTCAAGCAGAGCAAGATGTTCGCTGCCGGCGTCACCTGCAGCGATTGCCACGAGCCGCACGGGGCAAAGTTGCGCGCTGGTGGTGACGGCGTCTGCCTGCAATGTCATTCGTCCGACAGGTACGCTGCTGTTGCTCACCACCGTCACGAGGGCGCGAACCCCGCGCTCACCTGCGCGTCCTGCCATATGCCTTCCCGCACGTATATGGTCGTCGACGGCCGGCACGACCACAGCTTCCGCGTCCCGCGGCCCGATCTCTCGGCGAAGCTCGGCACGCCCAACGCCTGCAACGATTGTCACACCGACAAGTCAGCCGCATGGGCGGCATCGGCGATCGAAGGCTGGCATGGGGCGGTGAGAAAAGGCTTCCAGACTTATGCCGGGGCATTTCACGCCGCCTGGAGGAACCAGGCGGATGCGGCAGCGCTGCTCGCCGCCGTGGCGTCGGACCGCAATGCGCCGGCATTCGCGCGCGCAGGCGCGTTGAGCGAGCTTGCGGCCGACCTCTCGCCATCGACCATTGGGCTTGCGCGCGCGGCGCTGTCGGACCCCGACCCCATGGTGCGCATCGGCGCCCTCGATCTGCTCGGCAATATTCCCGGCGGTCAGCTTTGGCCGCTGGTTTCGCCGCTCCTGTCCGATTCGAGTAGAGGCGTGCGTATCAGGGCCGCCTCGCTGCTCGCATCGGTTCCGACCGCAAGCCAGCCCGCAGCCGACCGCGCACGCTTCGAGCGCGCGGCGGCCGAGTTCATCGCGGCGCAGCGCCTCAATGCCGACCGGCCGGAGGCGCGGTCTGCGCTCGGCAATTTTCTCGCGCAGCGCGGACAGCCGGTCGATGCGGAGATCGAGTACAAGGCGGCACTGCGCCTGAGCGCACAGTACGTGCCGGCGGCGATCAACCTGGCTGATCTCTATCGGCAACTGGGGCGCGAAAGCGAAAGCGAGGGCGTGCTGCGAACGGCGCTGACAGCCTCACCGGGCGATGCCGGACTCCATCACGTTCTCGGACTCACGCTGGTTCGACTCAAGCGCTCCGGCGAGGCGCTCGAGGAACTGCGCCGTGCCGCGGAGATCGAGCCCGATCGTGCACGCTATGCCTACGTCTATGCGGTGGCGTTGCATTCGGGCGGAAGGACCGCAAATGCGATAACCGTCCTCGAGGAAAGCCTCGCCAGACACCCGAGCGACCGCGACACGCTGATGGCGCTCGTCAGCTTCCACCGTGAGGTTAGGGACATCGATTCGGCGCTCAAATATGCTGAGCAGCTCGCGCCGATCATTCCCGAAGACAAGGATCTGGCGCGGTTGATTGAAGACCTTCGGTGGCAGGGCAACAGGCCCGCTGATCACTAGTGCCGAGCCTGACCCGACTTTGGATCGACAATTTCAACCGAACCGGTGACGGTCTTGTACACCGAACATGAGGGCGACATCGTGCGCACCAGCCGCACGAGTGACCAGCTACTGCGGCTCTGGGGCTTTCGCGCCGTCACCACGGTCGCAATCGACAGCCGACAGTCAATTAGGTCGGCTCATTGAGGCCTGCCCTGCATGCACCGCCTGATGAACGCCCGTTCTCCTCTCGTATTGCGCTCCCAGCCTCTATTGGAGGCGAGCTGCCAGCAATAATTGTAGCTGCGAACCTGTCGATTCTGGGCGGTGGCGTCGGTTGATGGCCAAGCGAGCGAAAGCGCCAGCGCTGCACTTGCCGTGATAATAAGTGTGCGCATTGCTTGTTTCCCATTGCTGTCTCCCCGGGACGCATGACTAACACTGTGTCACGCAATGAAAAAATCAGGACGACTGTCAAAATAGTACGGAAAATAATGGTCAAACTGACCCATGCATGATGGATCAGGTCAAAAAAATCACGGCTCATCCGATCGATAGCCAACGGGATCAAGCGGCGGCGCCCCACAACGCGGCGCGCGCGCTCGACGTGTTGTGCTGACCAATGACCGCGAATGGCCCATCCCTGTCGATCTGCAATGTCCGCTCTTCCGTCGCTAATGGGGGTAAAGCGGAAGTGCTTGTCACATTGCGAAACGACGTGATTGACCAGCATGGCGTGGCGACACTCGCGACGTGGCTGATGACCTTGTTCATTCAGCGGGCCGAACATCGGGATACACAAGCCATCCGACATCGCTCTCTGAGCCACGACATGGATCAGGTCGATCGGCCCGTCCCGCGTGCCGCGCGCACCTTTCCGCATCGCAGTTCGAGAGGGGCGCGCCAACCGCGCTGGGCCATCGGGAAATGGCAGCGCGCAGGCCACGGTCATTCACGGCGCGTCGGCGCCTTGCCGGATTCACACCGACAAGCGCTCGACTGGAACGGCGAATACGTATCCGACGCCGCGCTCGGTCTGAATGACGCGCGGTGCGCTCGGGTCGCGCTCCAGCTTGCGGCGCAGGCGCAGGATCTGCACGTCGATGCTGCGGTCGAACACGTCTTCATGCACGCGGGTCGCCTGCAGCAGGTGCTCGCGGCTCAAAGGCCGCTGCGGCGCGTCGAGAAAAGCGACAAGCAGCGCGTACTCGCCCTTTGTCAGTGCTACCGGGGCGCCGCCTGGGTCGGTGAGCTTCCGCGTTCTGCGGTCGAGCTGCCAACCGCAGAATCGCCAGCGCCCGCGCTCGGGATCGCGCGCCGGCGCAATGCGCCCGGCATCGAACCGCCGCAGCACCGCACGCACGCGCGCGAGCAATTCGCGCAGGTTGAACGGCTTCGTCAGATAGTCGTCGGCGCCGAGCTCCAAACCGACCACGCGATCGATGTCGTCACGGCGATGGCCAGTGATGATGATGACCGGCACGTCCGAGGCCGAACGGACCTCGCGCAGCAGATCGAGCCCGTCCTCCTGGCCGAGCCGAAGATCGAGGATAACTAGGTTGACCTCAGAGCTGCCGAGCTGACGGACCATCTGTTCCCGGTCGGAAGCCATCAGGCTGCGGATGTTGTTGTCGTCGAAATAATTTAGGATCATGCGTTGCAAGGTGGGATCATCCTCGACGACGAGGACGCAGACTTGGCGATCACCGCTTGCACGCAGACCCAGGTCATTTGACGATGTCGCGGTCATACCTTCCCGCTCCCGCGTTGATGCCGCCGATTGCAGCCTACCGTCCACGGCCGTTCGGGAACCGATTACGTCGATACCTTCGGCGAGGCCGCAACAACGAACGCTAGGGAACAATTGTTCCCAGGCCGCCGCCTGCCCAGAATAATACACTGCTGTTGTCGAATGTGCCATGATGCACGATAGACGGCGGAACGCCATGACCACCGTTGCAGCGAGCACAGCCCGACAACTGACGAATGGCATGATGGCCGGGGAACGGCTCGTCATCCTCGCTTCATCG
>Ga0066903_100001302_pt1 | contig 17957 bp, 20 predicted proteins | sample PanSoiMetaGPlot1_FD_67491 | JGI IMG/M metagenome (GOLD analysis project Ga0066903, IMG submission 67491) | Tropical forest soil microbial communities from Panama analyzed to predict greenhouse gas emissions - Panama Soil - Plot 1 (version 2) | ecosystem: Environmental > Terrestrial > Soil >... | reverse complement strand
TGGTCCGGCAGGCCCTTCTCGACGATCTCGCGATACAGCTCCGATTCCTCGAGCAGCTCGTCATGGCCGCCGTGGGCGATCAGCTCGCCGTCCTCGAGCACGACGATCTCGTCGGCCAGCGCGATCGTCGACAGCCGGTGGGCGATGACGAACGTCGTGCGCCCGGCCATCGCCTCGCGCAGCGCCGCCTTGATCGACTGCTCGGTCGACGCATCGACGCTCGACGTCGCGTCGTCGAGGATCAGGATCCGCGGGTTGGCGAGCAGCGCCCGGGCGATCGCCACGCGCTGGCGCTGGCCGCCCGACAACGTCAGCCCGCGCTCGCCGACCCGGGTGTCGTAGCCCTTGGGCAACCGCATGATGAACTCGTGCGCCTGGGCCGCCCGCGCCGCCGCCTCGACCTCCTCGCGGCTCGCCGACTCGCGCGCGTAGGCGATGTTGTCGTGCACCGTGGCGCTGAACAGGAACGGGTTGTCGTCGACGACCGCGATCGCGTGGCGCAGCGAGTCGACGTCGACGTCGCGCAGGTCGGCGCCGTCGATCAGCACGTGCCCGGCCGCCGGGTCATACAGCCGCCCGAGCAGCGCCACGAGCGTTGTCTTGCCCGATCCGGTCGCGCCGACCAGCGCGACCGTCGTTCCGGCTGGGACCCGCAGCGACACGTCGCGCAGCGCCCCGCGCGCCATGCCGCCGTAGTCGACGCTCACGTCCTCGAAGACGACCTCGCCAGAGCCTTCGGGCAGCGCCGGCGCGCCCGGGGGCGACGCGATCTGCGGCACGACATCGAGGACCTCGAACAGTCGCGCGCCCGCCGCCGTTGCGCGTTGCGACATGCCGAGCGACACGCCCAGCGTGCGCATCGGGCTCAGCAGCCGCAGCAGGTAGGCGTAGAACGCCGTGAACTCGCCGATCGTCATCCCGCCGTGGATCACGTCGCGGCCGCCGACGAGCAGCACGATCGCGAGTCCGAGCTGGGGCAGGAACCCGATGAGCGGGTTGTAGTAGGCCTGGAGCCGCGTCGCGACCATCGCCTGGTCGAACACGCGCTGGGCAGCGCCGCTGAAGCGAGCGAACTGGCGCTCCTCGGCCGCGAACGCCTTGATCACGCGCACGCCCGAGATCGCCTCCTCGGCGTCGGCCGTCAGCTCCGCGATCCGCTGCTGGACCTCCTGCGTCGCCGGGCGCGCGCGGCGCCCGTAGCGGAACGCGACGGCGACGACGAACGGCGTCGGGAGCAGCGCCAGCGCCGCGAGCCCCGGGTTGACGATGATCATCGCCGTCGCCACGAGCACGATCGTCAGCCCGCTCTGGACCATGAAGATCAGTCCGTAGCCGAGGAAGAAGCGGACCATCTGCAGGTCGACCGTGCCGCGCGACATCAGCTGGCCGGTCTGCTGACGATCGAAGAACGCCAGCTCGAGCCGCTGCAAATGGCCGTAGAACAGGTCGCGCAGTTCGAACTCGACGGCCAGCGACACCCGCCCCGCGAGCAGCCGCCGGAAGATCGTCAGCACGAACGTGACCAGCGCGGCGAGGAAGATCAGCAGCCCGTAGTGCTTCAGCGCGCCCTTGTCGTGGGCCTCGACGGCGTCGAGTCCCTTGCCCACGAACCACGGGATGAGCACGCTCGACGCCATCGCCAGGAGCGCGAGGACGAACGCGCTGATGACTCCGACGCGATGGGGAGCGAGGAAGCGCAGCAGGCGGCGGAAGATGGCCACAGGCCCCTATGGTAATTGCCGATGCAACGAATCCCGGCCGGCCTCTGCGACAGCTGCCGCCATCAGAAGCTGATCGACAACACGCGCGGATCCCGCTTCTCGCTCTGCGAGCTCTCGAAAACCGACCCGCGCTTCCCCAAGTATCCGCGCGTGCCGGTGACCGCCTGCGACGGCTACGACAAGCGCAAAAACAGCGGTTGAGCTACCAGCCGCGCGGGACGCCGAGCACCATGTGGGCCGGCCGCGCGTCGCTGATGATCGGCTCCGCGACGTCGTGACGAGGGGCGGGCGAGGCGAACTCCAGCTCGCCGCCGCAGCGCGGACACGAGCCGATCAGGCGCAGGCCATCGGCCATGCCCTCGGTGTGCCAGTCGTACGCGCAGGCTCGACAGTGGACGGCTGGGGCTGCCATCGTCATCACTCAATGTAACGGCCGCTGACCCGGCACTCAGCATCCAATAAGTGTCCACGCGCCAGCTCGCCAGATTCGCGTTTGACCACGGGCGCAGCCGTGCGGGGCCGGTGTTAGGCTCGGCCACCTGTGCGCCGGCTCGTGGGGGTGTGTCTGGCGATGGTTGCTCTGGGCTCCGGGTCCGCGGCCCGGGCAGAGACGATCACGGCCACGCCGTGCCCACACCAGAAAAGTTTCTTTTGTGGCGCGATCAAGGTCCCGCTCGACTACTCCGGCCGCGTGCCCGGCCGGATCGCGCTGCATTTCGCCGAGCAGGCGCCCGATGGCAGGCCGCTGTTGGTCGCGCTGACCGGCGGGCCGGGTCAGAGCGCCGTCCCCGAAGCCGCCCAGTTCGCGACGAGCCTCTCGCCGGCGCTCCAGCGCTACCGCCTCGTCGTGCTCGACCAGCGCGGGACCGGCCAGTCCGGCGCGCTGAACTGCGCGCCGCTGCAGCGTCTCAGCGAGCTCAGCACGCTGTCGGCGGCACTCGACGCGCAGTGTGCGACGCAGATCGGGCCGCAGCGCGCGTTCTACGCGACCAGCGACAGCGCCCGCGACATCGATGTGCTGCGCCAGGCGCTCCAGGCCCCGTCGGTCGCGGTGATGGGCGTCTCGTACGGGACGTTCGTCGCCCAGCAGTACGCTCGCCGCTTCCCCGACCGCGTATCGCTACTGATCCTCGACTCCGTCGTTCCGCCGGAGGGCATCGACGCCTTCTCGACCGACACCTACGGCCGCATGTCGCGCGTGCTGCGCACGCAGTGCTTGCACCGGCTGTGTGCGGGGATCACGCGTGACCCGGTCGCCGATCTCGCGGCGCTCGACCGGCGGCTGACGGCGGGGCCGCTCCGCGGGACGGTGCCCGATGCGCGCGGCGTGCCGCGACCGGTCGAGCTCGACAACGCCGGCGAACTCGCCAACCTCGTCGTCGCCGGCGACTCCAACGCGTTCCTGCAACCCGCGATCCCGGGCGCGATCGTGTCGGCGCTGCATGGCGACCTGGCGCCGCTGCTGCGGTTGCGGCGGATCGCCGTCGGCCCGCCCGTGCCGCGGACGCAGCTGTCGGCGGGGCTCAACATCGCGACGTTCTGCGAGGACTCCGTGCTGCCGTACTCGGTCGCCGACACGCCGATCGCCGAGCGGCCGTCGCTCACGGCCCGCGCCCTCGCGGCCGAGCCGGCGGCCGCGTTCGGCCCGATCGACCGCCAGGCCGCCTTCAGCACGAGCATCGCCCGTGCCTGCGAGCAGTGGCCGCGCGACTGGTTCGAGCCGGCCTCCGACGCGCCGCTGCCCGACGTCCCGGCGCTGATCCTCGCGGGCGAGCTCGACATGCGCACGCCGATGGAGAACGCGAGGGAGGTGGCCGCCCAGCTGCCGCGCGCCCAGATCGTCGACGTCGCGGGCATCGGCCACGACGAGCTCGATTCCGACACCACCGACTGCACCGCCAAGGCACTGGCGCGCTTCGTTGCCGGGCTCCCGGTCCGAGCCCCATGTCTACACGCGGCCAACCAGGTGACGCCCTACCCGATCGCGCCGCCGTCGCTCGCCGCGGTTCAGCCTGCGGTCGGTGCGAGTGGCGCCGCCGGACGCGTCGCGACGGCCGCGTCGCTGACCGCGATCGACGCGTACGCGTCGCTGCTGCAGCGGGCGTTTGCGGGCTTCACCCAGCTTGGCGGCGGCGGGCTGCGCGGCGGGCGCTACACCGGCAGCCTCGACGGCACCGTGCGTCTGATCTCCGACAGCTACGTCCCCGGCGTGAAGGTCACGGGCGAGCTTCAGATCCTGTTCGGCCAGGGCATCGGGGCGGTCTACGTCAACGGTCCCGGGAAGCTCGACGGCCATCTCGACCTCGGCGAGGACGGGATCATCGACGGGCGCATCGACGGCCACTTCGTCAGCGGTCGCCTCGGTGACGACGGCGTGCGGGTCGTCAAGTCCGCCCGAGCGGCGCCTGGCGGGGCTCCCGGGCCGCAACTCAGCGAGGTCGGCGCGTGGCTTGCGCGCGCCCGGCGCGCCGCGCGGATGCCCGTGGAAGGATGACGCGGTGCGCGTCCTGTGGACTGTCATCGCGCTCGGCGCCGCCGTCGCGCTGGTCGCCGTCGCCGCTGGCTGCGGCAGCTCGAGCGGCGCGACCAACGCTACGGCGCCAATCCAGGGGCCGCCGTCACTCGGCCAGCTTCCGGCCGGGCTGCGCGACACGCCGGCCCCACGCGTGCGCCTGCGCGCGCTGAGCGGCGGCGGCGGGGCGAGCGCAAAGCCGTTTGACACCGCGGCGCTGCGCGGACGCCCGTACTTCGTGACGTTCCTCTACGTGCACTGCACGACCACCTGCCCGCTGATAGGCGAGGAGCTGCGCGAGACGCTGCACCGGCTCGGCCCGCAGGCGCGCCGTGTGGCGGTCGTGGCGGTCAGCGTCCAGCCGGAGCGCGACACGGCGGCGGCCGTGCACGCGTGGCTGAAGCTCCACCACGAGCCGGCCAACTTCCACTACGTGATCGGGACGCGCGCCGAGCTCGCGCCGGTCTGGAAGACGTGGTTTGCAAGCCCGCAGCCGGGCGGCAACGGCCCGAGCATCCACACCGCTGCCGTGTGGGTCGTGGACGCCAAGGGCCGCCGGGTCGCCGAGGTGCCGGCCGGCGCCGCGATCGACCCCGGCGAACTCGCGGCCGAGGCGAGGACGCTGCTGTCGTGAGACGGGCCTGGCTCGCCCCGCTCGTGCTCGCGGCGGCGGTGCTGGGCGGCTGCAGCACCGCGCCCAAGCGCTCGGCGACGATCGATCAGCAGCCCGGACTGCCGACGCGTCCCGTCGACGTGCGCGTCGTCAACGGCGGGGTGCTGTACGTGCAGGACGGCTGCCAGGCGTGCCACTCGGTCGACGGCACGAACAAGGGCGCACGGACGTTCCGCGACCTCGCCAACCACCGCAGCGATGCGGCACTCCTGCACTCGGTCAGCCACCACATCGCGCTGCACCCGCCGTCGGCGGCGCTGGTCGCGCTGCGCCACCGCCCGCGCGACGTGCGGGCGCTGGTCGACTTCATCGAGCAGCTCGCGCGCGGCGGCTAGACGCGGTGCTAGGCCGGTTGCGTCGCGGCCGGTACGCGCAGGAAGCGGATCACCGACACGACGAGCAGCAGCGTCATGATCACGGCGCTGCCGACGCACCACTGGCAGATCGCGTTGATCGTGAACAGCTCGCGGTAGGTGAGGTAGGCGCTGAAGCCCCAGCCGATGACGACCAGCGCGAGCGTCAGCAGCGCCCCGTTCTCGCCCTTGACGAACAGCGATAGCAGAATCGACGCGTACCCGATCATGCCGATCAGCGCGACCGGGACCCCGGCCAGCTTCGCCCAGCGCGACGCCTGGACCGTCTCGCAGCCGCCGCTCGACAGGCACAGAACCTTGAGCCCGTTGTAGTGCACGTAGGTCAGGTAAGCGGCGAGCGCCAGGCCGAGCGCGGCCAGCACGATCGCCGCCAGGCGCAGGTTGCGGTTGGTCATCGCGAGGCGAGCTGCTGTTCGATCGGCTGCGTGAACTCGTCGAGCTGGAGCAGCGACGTGTCGATCGGCTTCTGGGTGCCGGCCGTCGGGCCCAGCGTGAACGACGGCGTGCCGGTGAAGTTGTTGGCGTTGAAGCGCTGGGTCGAAGCCGCGAGCTGGCGCTGGATCACCGGGTCGCTGCGATCCTGCAGCGCGCGCTCGGCGTCGAGTCCGGGGACGCCGCTGGCGATCTGGCGCAGGAAGTCGTCGGTTGCGTAGCGCGTCGTCTCGTCCTGCTGGTTGGTGTAGAAGAGCTCGTTGAACGGCCACATGCGGTTCTGGCGCGCGGCGGCGAGCGAGAACTCCTCGGCGGCCTTCGAGTCGCCGGGATTGAGCGTCTCGCCGACGAAGTGCTGGGGCTCGAACACCATCTTGAGCTTCCCGGTCCGCACGTAACGGTTGAGCAGCGTCGGCAGGATCGTGAGGCTGTACTCGCGGCAGATCGGGCACTTGAGGTCGGCGTACTCGTGCATCGTCAGCGGCGCGTTGGGCCTGCCGAGCGTCGTGCCGTGTTCGGGGATGCCGGCGAACTGCTTCGTGACCAGCGCGGTGCCGGGCGGCTTGTGGCCGGCCTGGAGCTTCGGCGCGCTCTTCGTGCCGCCAGAGCTCGAGATCAGGACTGCGACGATCACGATCACCGCCGCGCCACCGAGCACCGCCAGCAGCTGCCACAGGCGCTTGCGCCGCGCGGCGCTCGCGGCCGCCTCGGCCTCGGCCGCCTGACGCTGGTCGCGCGCCTCCTGGCGGCGTTGATCTCGGGTCTTTCGCTCTGCCGGGTTGGTGGCCATCGGCTAGCTCGCCTTCAGGGTAAAGGGAGCGGTGATCACCTTGTCGCCCACTTTGGTCTGCAGGAACAATCGCCACTCGCCGGCCACGGGCAGCAGGACGCCGACGCTGAGCTTGCCCGGCGTGTTGGACTGGCCGGTCACCTTCGCCCCGCCCAGCACGCTCGTGCAGCCGGTCATGCCGGCCGAGCAGACGTGGGTGTGGAAGTAGTTCAGCGTCCCCTTCTGGAAGAAGATCGCGTGGGCCAGTGCGCCGAACCACGGGCTGAACGTCGCGTTCTTGCCGCCGGGGCCGGTGACGGTCATGTTCAGCTCCGCCGGGAACAGTGCCTTGATCTTCGGCGGGTGGTGGACCGTGATCTTGTACGGGCCGACGTTGACCGTCGATTTGAACGCCCCGATCGGCTTGGGCTTGTAGGCGCCATTGACGACGATCGACTTCGTGAGCTGGAAGTTGGGGCCCGCGCCGGGGACATCGGGGTAGACGTCGATCAGCACGTGCCACGGTCCGGACGCGGGGAACGTCGCCTTGGTGGTGATCGTGCCGTCGGCGGCGATCGGCGGGTGCAGGTGGATGATCTTCGAGAGGTCGTCGCGCACCATGATCAGGTGAACGCCGGTGTGCGGCCCGGCGCCGCGCTTGAAGCGCGTCAGCGGCTTGCCGTCGGGCTGGCGGATCGTGAACGAGACCGTCGTCGGCCGGTCCTTCTGGACGACCGCCGTCGGCGTGAAGCCGGCGACGCTGAACGTGCGGGCAGGGGCGACGGTCGGCGTGTCGACGCCGCTCGACGATGACCCGCAGCCGGCGAGCGCGGCGACCGCGACGAGGGGGAGCAGTCGGCGGACGCGCATCGTCTTCAACGATAGGGCGCGCGGCGCGATCACGAGCCAGGTGGAAAGACGTAGCGGCGGTGGGGCGGGATGTAGCCGCCGACCTCGATCACGATCACCGCATGACGGCGCAGCGGGACGGCGCCCGGCGCGCCGCCCGCGCGGCGACCGCCGACGTAGACCGCGACCGGGCCGGCGAACGACGCCGCCCGGTGTGCGCTCAGCGGTGCGCCCCACGCGGCGAACAGGTCGCCGAGGGTCGCGGTCGTCGCACGGCGCACGAGCACGACGCCGGTCGGCTCGAGCGTCACCACCGGCCCGTAGCACCGCGCCCGCACGATCCGCCCGGAGTCGAGCGTCCGCGGCGGACGGGTGCCGATCCCGCGCGGCAGCAGGACGACACGGTTGCGGGCGAACAGCTCGACGTGCGCGCCGTCGCGCGGGCCGAGTGCCGCGCGGCAGTCGCGGACCGGCCGGTTCGGGGTCGGCGGCTGGAAGCGCGGGCCGACGCCGATCGGCCGCCGCGCAGCGATCAGCGATGCAGGGATGCCCTCGACGCGCCTGTTGGTCGGTGCGCTCGACGAGCCGCAGCCGGCCAACCCCGGCAGGCAGGCAAGAAGCGCGAGGGTCAGGACCGGCGAGCGCACGGGGCGCCGACGATAGCCTTCGCCGCCATGCGTGCCCGCCGCTTGCCGGCCCTCCTGGCGCTCGCGCTGGCGACCGTCGTTCTCGTCCCGGCCGCGGCGCTCGGCGACGCCGACCCGGCGAGCGACATCCTGCCGTCGACCGACGTCTTCCTGCCCTACTCGCCGCCCGTCGACGCGAAGGTCAAGCAGCAGCTCGAGGGTCTCGTCGCGGCGGCCAAGAAGGACCCCACTCAGGGCACGGCGTTCAAGGTCGCGGTCATCGCCAGCCCCCAGGACCTCGGCGCAATTCCGCTGCTCGGCAAGCCGCAGCAGTACGCCGAGTTCCTGTACCAGGAGATCAAGACGTTCGTCGACGGCGAGGCGGCGACGCTGCTCGTCGTGATGCCGGGCAAACCGGGCGCCGGCGTCGCCGGCAACCTCGCCACGCCGCAGGTCAAGCGCGCGATGGCCACGGTCAGCTTCCCCACGCACGCGACGCCGACGCAGCTCGCCCAGGGCGCGATGGCGACGATGGCCCAGATCGCCAAGATCAACGGCCGCCAACTGCCATCGGCGCCGGGGTCGGGCGGCGGCGGCTCGAGCGGGACGGTGATCATCGTGATCGTCGTCGCCGTGGCGATCGCGCTCGCCGGGATCGCGCTGATCATCCGCGGGCGCCGGGGGCCACCCGCGCCCGCGACCGGCGCCGCTTAGGCAGTCGCGAAATCGCGCGACGGCACCGCGCCCCGCGCGTTGCGCACGATCGCGCCGATCACCTGCGGCCACGCGCCCTCGGGCAGGTCGTGGCCCATGCCCTTGATCAGGACGAGCTCGGCGCCGGGGATCGCCCGCGCGGTCGCACGGCCGCCCGACGGGCGCACGAGCTTGTCGGCCGTGCCGTGGATGACGACCGTCGGCGTGCGCACCCAGCGCAGCGACCGAGCGCGGTTGGCGCAGGTGACGATCGCGGCGAGCTGGCGGGCGACGCCGCCCGGCGCGGCGCCTCGTTCCTGGCTGCGATAGAGGATGTCGAGCAGCCGCTTGTCGTCGCGCGGGAACCCGGGCGAGCCGACGATCCCGAACAGCTTGATCAGCCGGTCGCGCTGGGCCTGCGGGTCGTCGGCCGGCGGCTGCTGCAGGAGCAGCGGGTGGACGCGCAGCGCCGGCTGGCCGGTCAGACGGCTGCCGGTGTTCGACATGATCGAGGCCAGTGACAGAGCCCGGTCGGGGTGCTCGATCGCGATCACCTGGGCGATCATGCCGCCCATCGAGGCGCCGACGATGTGCGCGGCGTCGACGTGGAGATGGTCGAGCAGGCCGATCGCGTCGGCCGCCATGTCGCTCAGCGAGTAGGCGGCCGGGCGGCGCAGGGCGATGTCGGCGAGCGACGGGATCGGTAGGTGGTCGAGATGCGTCGAGCACCCGACGTCGCGGTTGTCGAAGCGCATGACGAAGAATCCGCCGTCGGCGAGCTGCGCGCAGAACTCGTCGGGCCAGGCGATCATCTGGGTGCCGAGACCCATGATCAGCAGCAGCGCCGGGTCGGCGGGCGAGCCGAACGTCTCGTAGCAGAGGTCGACGTCGCCGACGGAGCAGAACTCTTCAGGCATCGCAGGAGTCTACGACGTCAGGCCGAGCCGATGAGCTGGATGTGGTCGGCCTCGGCGGCGCCGGCGAACGGGCGCGTGAGCCCGAACTGGTTGAGCGTCGCCTCGGAGACGCCCTCGACGCCCGGCGTGTCGGACGCCATGCCCTTGGTATGCGGGTCGTCGGCGAAACCGCCGACCTCGACCGAGTGCTGCGGCGTGCGGTAGCCCGACAGACCGATCAGATGCAGGTGCAGCGCCTTGCCGAGCGCGTCGAGGCGCGCGGCGATGATCGGCTCGACGCCCGCCGTGTAGTTGGTGCCCGGCGCCGGGAAGAAGCCGTAGGCGCCGCCGTGGGGGACGAACGACCCGATCGACTTCGGCGGCGTGACGCCGCTCGCGATGCCGAACGCCTGCGCCTGGGCGGCGGCGGCGCGGGCCTGCGCGAGCGCGAGCTGATGCTTGAGCGCGCGGGCGCGGGCGTTGAGCGTGGCGAGCCGCGCGCTCTTGCGCGAGCGGGCGCGGATGTAGCGCGCCTGGCGGTTGACGATCGCGAGCTTGAGCTGGGCGACCTCGTCGCGCTGGGTCAGCACCGCCGCGGTCTGCTGGGACTGCTGGGCCTCGAGCGCCGCGTAACGCACCGTCTGGATGTGCACGGCGTTCTTGGTCTTGACGACGTAGTGCGTGATCAGCGTGTTCTGGCGGCTGACGCGGCGCAGGTCGTCGACCTTCTCGAGCAGGTCGGCGAAGCCGCGGGCGCTGAACAGCACGCTGACGAGGTCGGGGGGCTCGGACTCGTAGCGGGCCACGAGCTGGGCGGCGAGCGCGCGACGGTCGCGGGCCAGGCGGCTCTGGAGGCCGACCAGCCGCGCTCGCGAGGCCCGCAGGCTGGCCTGCGTGTGGGCGAGCTGCGCCTGCTCGGTGGCGAGCGTCGTCTCGAGCGACTGCAGGCGGCCCTGGAGGTCGTTGATGCGGCCCTGGAACGTGGCGATGTGGCGCGAGTCGGCGCTGATCGACGATTGCAGGTTGTTCTCATGCTGGCGCACGTTTCCGAGGCTCGAATTGAGGTCAGCCGAGCTCGGAACGGCGGCCACCAGGCCCGCGAAGACGGCGGCGATCGCGGGCAGCAGATAGGGACGGCGGATGGGCACGAGCGCGGAACGCTAGCGTTCCGACCCCCCGGCTCAAGCCATGAGGGGTGGCTTGCAGGCCCGCTGCGGGTGTTGACAGGCCCGCATTCGCGCATTCAATATCGTGCCCTCACACGGGAAGGCGGTTTCGCGTTTTGACGGATCCGGAAAGGGTCGGCGAGGGCGGTGTGAGTTCGGGGGAGGACGCCAGAACGGCGGGCCTTCCGGTGCTGAGCTACATGCTTGGCAGGCTCAACGTCGCCTACGGCCACGCCCTCGGTGAGCGGCTCGACATGATCGGCGTGACGCGCGCCGAGTACGGGGCGCTCGCGGCGCTGCGGATGAAGACGGGGCTGTCAAACGCACAGCTGGCACGCCGGGTCCTGATCACGCCGCAGTCGATGAGCGAGGTCGTCGCGACGCTCGAGCGCAAGGGGCTGATCCGCCGCTGGAACGATCCCGAGCACGCGCGGATCCTGCGGGCCGAGCTCACAGAGACGGCGTGGGGGGTGCTGCACTCGTGCGACGAGGCGGCGCTCGAGCTCGAGGGCCAGATGCAGGCCGAGATGACTCCGCAGGAGCGCGAGCTGCTGCTGACCGGTGTGACGGAGTGTGTGCGCCAGCTCGGGGCGTGGGTCGACCCGCCCGACCGCAGCGCGGCGCGGACGTAGCAGCGCCCTCGAGGCGGCGCCGGGTGCCTCGCGCGCCTGGTTGAATGTTCGACGTGCGTCGTCGTCCGCTGACCGCATGGCTGTTGGCGCTCCCGCTGATGGTCGTGGGCACCCAGGTCGCCCACGTCGTGGCCTACCGGATCGTGTATCCGAACGCCCATGTGCGGGTCGGCGAACTGCTCGCCACCGGCCACGGCTACATGGGCTACCCGGCCTACGTTCCGGTCCTGCTCGGGCTTGGTCTCGCCGTCGAGCTGGTGTGGCTCGGGTCCGTGGTCGCGCGCCCCGGCGATCAGCGCCGCGCGGTCGCGCCGTGGCTGTTCGCGCTGCTGCCGGTTCTCGGCTTCACGTTCCAGGAGCTGCTCGAGCGCTGGCTGACCGGCGCGGGCTTCCCGTGGTGGATGGTGCTGCAGCCGACGTTCCGCGTCGGCCTCGCCCTGCAGATCCCGTTCGCGATCGTCGCGTACGTGATCGCCCGCCTCGCCCAGCGCGGCGCCGAGCGCGCGGGTCGCGTGCTGCGTCCCGCCGCGGTGTGCGTCATCACGCTCGGCGCCGAGGTCGTCTCCCTCTTCACCGCGCCTCTCCTTCCTCGCCGCGGCGTGCTCGCCGGCGGCTACGCGGGACGGGGGCCGCCGGCCATCGCGCCGGCTGCCCATCCGTAATCCGCAACCGAAGGGGAACTCATGAAGAAACGCTGTACCGCCGCCGTCATGGCGGCAATCGGCACGCTGGTCTTCGCGGCCGGCGCATCGGCCCATGCCCGGGTCAGCCCACCCGTCTCGTTGTCCGGCGCACTCCAGCTCTACAGCCTCACCGTCCCGACCGAAAAGGAGGGCGTCACGACGACCAAGGTCGTGTTCACGCCGCCGGCCGGCTTCTCGATCGATTCGTTCGTCCCGCCACCGCGCGGCTGGCACATGTCGGTCAGGTCGGAGGGCTCGGGTGAGGAGGCCGACGTCAAGCAGGTGACGTGGACCGGCGGCGCGACTCCGACCGGCCAGGACTCGCTGTTCCAGTTCGTCGGTGAGCCGTCGAAGGCGGGCAGCTATACGTTCGACATCCAGCAGACCTACTCCGATGGCTCGATCGTCAACTGGAACGGGTCGGAGTCCTCCGACAACCCGGCCGCGACGATCGAGGCCAAGGCCTCGCTCGGCGGTGGCGGCGGCGGCTCGGTTGTCGCTGACATCGCGCTCGTCCTCGCGATCCTCGCGCTCGTCGCCGCCGGCGTCGCGCTCGTGCGTGGCGGTGGAGGAACGGGCGGCGCCGGAGGTCGGGAGCTGGCGTGAGCGGCCGCCGCCGTCTTGCCATCGCGGTCGTCGCGTGCGCGCTGATCGCGGGCTGGGCGCTGCCGAGCAGCGCTTCGGCGCACGCGTACCTCGTCCACACGGTGCCCGCCGCCAGCGGCGTGCTCGACTCGCCGCCGCGCAACGTCCAGCTGACGTTCGACGAGGCGGTCGAGCCGAAGTTCGCCGTGGTGTCGGTGACCGACGCCAGCGGCGCGCAGCAGACGACGGGGTCGCCGCGGCGCTCGGCCGCCGACCCCGACACGCTCGTCACGCCGCTGAAGCCCGGGCTCGCCCAGGGCTGGTACCTCGTCTACTGGCGGGCGATCTCGGTCGACGGTCACCCGGTGTCGGGCGCGTTCACGTTCGCCGTCGGGCCGAACCCCGGTCCGCCGCCGCAGTTCGCGGTGCCGAAGATCTCGGCGACCGCGAAATCGCCGCGGCTGATCGTCGCCCGCTGGCTGATGTTCCTGACCACGATGGCGGCGATCGGCCTGTTCGTGTTCCGCGCCCTGATCGCGCGGCCGGTCGTGCGGCGGGCGAACGGGACGAGCCTTCGCGCGGTGTCGGTCGCGTTCGTCGTCGCCTCGGTGCTCGGCCTGATCGCGATCCCCGTCTATCTTGACATCTCGATCGCCAACGACTCGCTGCGGTCGGTGTGGGACATCTCGGCGCTTATCGGGCTGTTCCGCGTGACCGCGTTCGCGCGCGGCTTCGTCGACATGACGATCTGTTTCGCGCTGTTCTGCGTCGCGGCGTGGATTGCGCTGTGGGTCGACCGCTCCGACCGCGAGCACCGCTCGATCGCCGAGCTGCTGGCGACCGCCGGAGCGCTGCTCGCCGCGGCGGCGGTGCTCGTGATTCCGGGGACGGTCGGCCATGCCGGCCAGACCTCGCCGCGCGGGCTGTCGATCGTGCTCGACTGGGTCCATCTGATGACCGGTTCGGTCTGGATCGGCGGCCTGATCGGGCTGCTGGTGCTGTGGCTGAGCCTGCGCGGCGCCGGCCGCGTCGGCGGGCTGGCGGTCGTGGTGCCGCGCTTCTCGCGCGTCGCGCTCGTGGCGGTGCTCGTCCTGCTCGCCACCGGAACGTGGGCGACGATCAACCACATGCCCGACATCAGCGCGCTGTGGAAGACGGGCTATGGCCAGGCGATCCTCGTCAAGATCGGAATCCTGATCACCGCGATGGCCGTTGCGGCGGGGAACCTGCTGCGCACGCGGCCTCAGATCGCCGCGCAGGGAGACGACGCGCCGCGCGCGGCGCGCCATCTGCGCGGCCTCGTCAGCGTCGAGGTGCTGCTCGTCGGCGGGGCGATCTTCGTCGCCGCGATCCTGTCGAGCCTGGCGCCGCCGCCGCCGTCGTTCGCGCTGCAGAACTCGGCCGTCGCGACGGTCGGCCCGGGACGGGTGCTGAAGACGGTCCACGTCAACGGATACGACCTGCAGGTCCTGGTGTCGCCCAACCGAGCCGCGGCGCCCGACGCGTTCGCCCTGCGGATTACCAAGGACGGCAAGCCGGTCACGGGCGCCGACGTCTCGCTGATCTTCAACCACACGGAGATGCAGATGCCCCAGCAGCAGTACCAACTGGCCGAAAAGCAACCGGGCGTCTACTCGCGCTCGACCCCGGCGCTCGTGATGGTCGGCAAGTGGGCGCTCGACTACCAGATCGCGCCACGCGGCTCAAAGCCGTTCAGCGCCCTGATCCTGGACCAGGCCAATGGCTAGTTCACGCATCTGGCTGAAGCTGTTCGCCGCGACGCTGGCGCTGGCGGCCGGCGTCGTGGCGGTGGTGATCGCGCTGGTGCTGGTGGCGGGAACGCTGTAGCGGCCGCGCGCGTCTACGCGGCGGTCGCCAGCTCCCGCGGCGTCAGCGGCGACCTGCCCCAGCGCGCGCGCTCGGCGTAGTCCATCAGCACGTCGAAGTAGCGAGCCAGCGGCTCCGTGCGCACTCCGCGCGGCTCGAGGACCGCGCGCGTCACGGTGTCCTTGAAGCGCACCCGCAGCCCGAAGTACGGGAAGTACACGCGCGCGCGTTGCAACGCTCGCGCCTGCGCCGTACTCAGGCCCTCGTCCGGAACGCCGTGCATGTCCACTGACGCCGGGTCCAGCAGCCGCGGCGGCGCAACGCCGAAGCGCTGCGACGCCAGGTCGATCACCCCGCTCACCGTGGTTGCGTGCTCGCCTGCGACGAGGTGGTATGTCCCCGGGCCGACGCTGCGCAGGGCGACGATTGCGTCGGCGACGTAGTCGACCGGGACGACGTCGACCGGCGACGAGGCCCGGGCCGGCACGACGGGCAGGCGCCCGTGGGCGAACATCTGCAGCGGCCAGTACAGGACGTTGAACGCGCGCGTCCAGCCGCTGACGCGGCTGCCGACGACAATGCTCGGGCGCAGGATCTGCACCGGCAGCGGCTTCGGCCGCTCGCGCAGCAGCTCCTCTGCCTCGTGCTTGGTCTGCTCGTAGGTGTTGCGAAAGCCGGCGCCGCCCTGCTTGTCGAGCTCGTCGAACGTGCCCTCGCGGTCGCCCGCCACGAACGCGGTCGACACGTGCGCGAAGCGGTCGAGGCCATCGCCGAGGATCGTGCACAGCTCGGCGAGCTGCGCCACGCGGCGCACGCCCGAGGTGTTGATCGCGCGCGCCTCCGGCAGCGGCAGGTCGAACGTGACCGATGCCGCGCAGTGCACGGCCTCGCTGCACGCCCGCGCGATGTGCTCGCGGTCGCCGGGCCCGAGCCCGAGCCGCGGCCGCTGGAGGTCAGAGGCGACGGCGGTGCAACGCGCGGCGTGTGTCTGTGCCGTGCGCTGGTCATACAACTCGTGCAGCAACCCACGCAGTCGTGCGTCGGCATCGGCCGCCGTACCGGCGCGCACGAGCGCAACCACAGGTCGGTCGGTCTGGTCGAGGTATCGGGCCAGCAGCGCGGCGCCGACGAAGCCGGTCGCCCCGCTGAGCAGGACCGCGTCCTGACGGGCGATCATGGAGTGGGGCCTTTCGGGAGCGAGGGGCAGGTGCTGCGAACTACGGGGAAATCGTTACGCCGATCCAGAGCCGTCCCCAGGGACCACGCGTCGGAACCGGAGTCCGACTTGATCGACCAGATGGCGAAGGTAGTGCTCTACCCGGGCGATCGTGTTTCCCACGTGTGACGTCAGGGCTGCGACATCGTTGCGGTCGTGCGAGAATCGCCTTGTGGGGCTGTTCGACAAGATCCGCGATCCCGTTTCCGGCATCGCGCAGGTCGTCGGCTGCGATCCGGCTCCGACCGCCGCGCTGGGCATGCCGTGCCGTGTGCAGCTCGTCGTCCAGGGCGCGGGCGTCGCGCCGTTCTCGGTCGATCAGAGCGTCGAGCCGCCGGTCGGAAAGTGGCCGACGCAGGGCCAGTCGCTGCCGGTCACGTTCGATCGCAACCACACCGACCGGTTGCGGATCGAGTGGGACCAGATCGGCGCCGGCGCGACAGCGACCCCGGCGCCGGCTCCGTCGGGCCTTCCGGCGATGCCCGGCATCCCGTCGACACCCAACGTCGCCGACGCGCCGCCGCTTCAAACCAGCGGCGCGACGGAGATCATCGGCACGAGCGTCGACGGCGCGCCGATGCAGTTCCAGCAGTTCGGCGCCGGTCAGCTGCCTGACCAGGCCAAGGAGGCGATCGCGCGGGCCGAGAAGATGATGAACATGGACCTCGACGGCGACGGCACCGTCGCCGGCGCACCGGCCGGACCGGGCCAGCACATGGACCTCAACAAGCTCATGCAGCAGGCTCAGGCGCAGATGGCCGCGTTCCAGCAGCACGGCGGTTTTGCGGCGATGCAGACCGGCACCTTCCCCGGCGTGACTCCGGCTCCGGCCCCGCCGGCAGCGAAGGACACGATCACCCAGCTCGAGGAGCTCGCCGCGCTGCGCGACCGGGGCGCGCTGACCGACGAGGAGTTCGAGGCGCAGAAGAAGCGGATTCTCGGCGGGACGTAGGGAACCGCGCGCCTTCCAATAGCTTCTGCGCCATGCGCGCACAGCAGATCGTCGAGCTGACCGGACCCGACACCGCCCTGCGACTGGTCGACGTCCCCGAGCCCGAGCCATCGCACCCGATGACGCCGGGCAGCGGGATCGTCGTCGACGTCCACGCCGCCGGCGTCTCGTTCCCCGAGGTCCTGCAGACCCGCGGCGAGTACCAGATCAAACCCGAGCTGCCGTTCGTCCCCGGCAGCGAGGTCGGGGGCGTGGTGCGCAGCGCGCCCGCCGACGCGCCGGTCAAGGCCGGCGACCGCGTCGCCGCGCTGTGCTCGCTCGGCGGCTTCGCCGAGGTCGCCGTCGCGCCGTCGTTTCTGACGTTCGCGATCCCCGACGCCTTCAGCTTCGCCCAGGGCGCGAGCCTGATCCTCAACTACCACACGGCGTGGTTCTCGCTCGTCATGCGCGGCCGCCTGCGCGAGGGGGAGACGGTCCTCGTCCACGGCGCCGCCGGCGGCGTCGGCACGGCGTCGATCCAGGTCGCCAAGGGCGTCGGCGCGCGCACGATCGCCGTCGTCTCGAGTGACGACAAGGAGCGCATCGCGCGCGAGGCGGGCGCCGACGAGGTCGTGCGCTCCGACGGGCCGTGGAAGGACGAGGCGCGCGAGCTGACCGGGGGCAACGGGGTCGACGTCGTTTGTGACCCGGTCGGCGGTGACCGCTTCACCGACAGCCTGCGCTCGTTGGCCACCGGGGGCCGCGTGGTCGTCGTCGGATTCACCGGCGGGTCGATCCCCGAGGTCCGCGTCAACCGCCTGCTGCTCAACAACGTCGAGGTCGTCGGCGCGGGCTGGGGCGCCTACGTGATGCGCCACCGTGAGACGAACACCGAGATCGGCGCCGAGCTCGACAAGCTGATCGAGGCCGGGACCGTCAACCCGATCGTCGGCGCCAGCTTCACGCTCGAGAACGCGTCCGACGCGCTCAAGCTGATCGACGGCCGCGGGGCGACGGGCAAGGTCGTCCTCTCGGTGAGGGAGTAGCGGTCACGGCTGAACCGCCCCAGCAGTCGGCGCCCTACTTCGACGCGATCCTCGCGTACGGCCTGCGCGGGCCGACCCGTTTTCACGTTCCGGGTCACAAGGCCGGCAGCGGCGCCGACCCGGCGCTGCGCCACGCGCTCGGCGAGGCGCTGGCGCTCGACATCCCGCAGGGCATCCATGGCATCGACGTCGGCGACGAGCCGACCCCCTACACGCAGGCCGAGCTGCTCGCAGCGGCCGGTCACGGCGCTCAGCGCACGTGGTTTCTCACCAACGGTGCGACCCAGGGCAATCACGCCTTGGCGCTCGCGCTGGCGCCACTCGGC
>Ga0066903_100001301_pt1 | contig 17963 bp, 11 predicted proteins | sample PanSoiMetaGPlot1_FD_67491 | JGI IMG/M metagenome (GOLD analysis project Ga0066903, IMG submission 67491) | Tropical forest soil microbial communities from Panama analyzed to predict greenhouse gas emissions - Panama Soil - Plot 1 (version 2) | ecosystem: Environmental > Terrestrial > Soil >... | reverse complement strand
CCTCCTGGACTCCTGATCGCCTGTCAGATCGTGGGGCACCTGCCGCGATCGAGTTACACCGTTCGCGCGATGCGGACCGCGACCGCGCCCGCGAGCGCGAACAGGCCGATCAGGCCGACCAGCGGAACGTTGCTGGCGGTCTTCGGCAGGCGGCCCGACGTGCCGACCGGGCGCTGCGGTGAAGACGGCGCTGTCGTCGGCTGTTCGGGCGTCGCCGCCGGCGGCTGCGCGGGGGCCGACTGCTGCGGCGCCGCGGCCGGCGCCTGCGTCGGCGCGGGCTCCGGCGTCGCCGGCTGTGCCGGCGGACGGGCGGCCGCGTTGTCCGGCGTCACACGCGAGACGGTGCCGTGTTTCATGTCGTCGATGCTCGTGCCCGCGCTCTCGACCGCCATGACCGGTTCACCCGAGGCCTTCGCGATCGCCATCGCCTGGGCCTTCGGATACACGAACTCGTTGCCGTCCGTGTCGCCGGCGTAATACCAGTAGCGCAGCGCCGGCGCCCGATCGGCCGGCGTTTCCTTGAAGGTGATCACGGGATCGCCACTCGCTTCCGCGCGCTGCGCGGGAATCGCGAGCAGCGTCGTGTAGAGCTTCATGCTGTCCTTGTCGAAGATCTGCACGATGTGCCGATCGGCGTCCGAGTCGGCGATCCGGAACGTGTAGGTTCCGGCGGGAAGCGTCATGCCTGGCACCGACACGGGGCCGCTGAAGGTGACCTTCGTCAAGCGATCGGCCGGCATCGTCTGTGCCATGGCCGCGCCGGCGGTCAGCGTCAGCGCGGCGAGCAAAGCCGCAAGCGTCGTGGTGATGGATCTCATCGGTATCGAGCCTCCTTGCTCAGTTGCCTCTGACAAGGAATGCTGCAACCCGCGAGACGTCAGCCGTATTGGCGATCAGCGCAGCTGAGCATTTGCCGCGGCGACAGGGGAGCGACATCATAGCGTGTGGCCAGAACCAGGCGCGCGGCCGTCGCCGCGCCGCCGAAGCCCGACCGCACGATTCCGATCCTGCTCGCGCTCGTCGTGCTGTGCGTGCTCGTCTACTGGGGCGTGCAGCGATTCGACTTCGTCAACTGGGACGATCCGACGTATCTCACCGAGAACACGCACGTGCAGGCGGGCCTCTCGCTCTCCAACGCGTGGTGGGCGCTGACGACGGGGCATTCGCCGTACTGGCATCCGCTGACATGGCTGTCGCACATGCTCGATGTGACGCTCTACGGCATGGATCCCGGACCGCATCACGTCACGAGCCTCATCGTCCATGTCGCGAGCACGCTGCTGCTGTTCCTGCTCCTGCGGCGCATGACGCGCGACAGCGGGCCCAGCGCGTTCGTCGCCGCGCTGTTCGCCGTGCATCCGCTGCACGTCGAGTCGGTCGCGTGGCTGGCGGAGCGGAAGGACGTGCTCAGCAGTTTCTTCCTCTTCCTGACGCTGTGGATGTACGTGCGCTACACCGAGCGCCCGGGCGCCGGCCGCTACGCAGCCGTTGCCGGCGTCTACGCGCTGGCGCTGATGTCGAAGCCGATGGTCGTCACGCTGCCGTTCGCGATGCTGCTGCTGGACGTCTGGCCGCTGCGCAGGTTCGACGTCAGAGCGATCGTCGAGAAGACGCCGCTGATCGTGCTCGCGCTCGGCACCAGCGTGGCGACGTTCATCGTGCAGTCGCAGGTCGGCGCGGTCGCCGGGCTCTCCGTGCTGCCGCTGTCGCTGCGCCTCCGGAACGCGCTCCTCGGCTACGCGATGTATCTCTGGACGACGATCTGGCCGGCGCACCTGGCGGCGTTCTATCCGCTGCGCGACATCGCGGCGTGGGAAGTCGCCGGCGCGGCGGCGCTGCTCGTGACCCTCACCGTGCTCGCGTTCCTCGTCCGCCGCAGGCATCCCTACGTCATCGTCGGGTGGCTCTGGTACGTCGTGACGGTGGCGCCGGTGATCGGGTTGATGCAGGCGGGGGAGCAGGCCCGCGCCGATCGCTTCATGTACGTTCCGATCGTCGGCCTGTTCATCGTCGTGTCCTGGGGCGGGCGAGACGTGCTGCGACGGTTCGCCGTGCCTCCTCGCGCCGCCGTCGCTGGAGCGGTCGCCGTTGTCGTGGTGGCGGCGTGGGTTGCGCGCGCGCAGGCGCAGAGGTGGGCCGACAGTGTGACGCTCTGGCGCCACGCCGCCGCCGTGACGTCGCGCAACTACATCGCGTACGAGAACATGGGGCAGGCGCTGCGCGAGAAGGGACAGCTCGCAGAGGCGGAAGCGAACTACCGCCAGGCGCTCGAGCTCGCGCCGTCGCACTCACCGGGGTATGAGGCCGTCATCCACAACAGTCTCGGGATGGTGCTCGAGCGGGAAGGCAAATCAGGCGACGCGCGCCAGCACTTCGCGGAGGCGGCGCGGCTCAGTCCGGCCTTCGCGGAAGCCCGGGTGAACCTCGCCAACGCGCTCGCGAGCGACGGCGAGTTCGACGAGGCGATCGTCCACTATCGCACGGCGATCGATCTCAAGCCGGAGTACACCGAACCGCGCGTCGGCCTCGGCGCGGCGCTGCTCATGCTGCGCCGCCCGGCCGAGGCGATTCCGGCGTATCGCGAAGCGATCCGGCTGAACCCCACGCTCGCCGAAGCGCACAACGGCCTGTGCGGCGCGCTCTCGCTGCAGGGACAGAACGAGGACGCGATGGGGGAGTGTCAGGAGGCGCTGCGGCTGAAATCGGATCTGCCGAGCGCTCACCTCAACGTCGCGCTGATCCTGATCAAGCGAGGTGAGGTGCCAGAGGCGCGGCGGCATCTCGTCACGGCGCTGACGATCGATCCCAACTACACACCGGCCATGCAGGCGCTGCAGGCGATCACGCCGAAAACGTGAGCGCCCGCCAGCCGTGTTGATCCGTGTTCATCCGTGGCCTACTGCGGCGCGAACCCGCTCGCGTGCACTTTCAGCTTCCGGTCCTGCGCCGTGCCGACCTGAATCACTTTCACGTTCTTGGCATTCTCGGGCCGCTTGTAGACGATCTCGTATTGCATCGCGAGCGCGTTGGCGTAGGCCTTCACGATGTTCTCCATCGCCGCGATGTCGACGATGAAGTCGCGCTGGCCGCCCGAGAGTTTCGCGAAGTCGTTGAGCACGACGTCCCGTTTCGAGTTCTTGAGGCCGCCCCGCTGAACCGACAGCGACCACAGCTGCGCGCCCGACTTCCGGAACGACTCCTTGATCGGGTTGGCGTTGTCGAAGCTCTGCTCGTCGCTCGGCTCGAGGTTGATCGAGACGATGGCGCGCCGGGTGCCCGGACGCTCGAGCATGCCTTTGTTCGACGCCTCCAGCGCTTCGCCGAGCACGGACCCGACGCCCGGACGCGACACGATCCTGTTGACGCCCTTCTCGAACTCGGCCTGGTCGGTCGTGTACTTCACCATCGTGACCGCCGCCTGCCCGAACTCCATCAGCGTGATCTGCGCGTCGGGCGCCAGCATCCACATCTGCTTCGCGAAGCTCCCGACCGCGACGCGAAGATCGTGGACGTATTCCTCGGGCGTCCCGTACTTGTCGGTTACGCGTGTGCCCTGCGCCGTGTCGACGAGCACCGCCACCGAGATCGGCTGGCTCGCCGGCTTGACCGCGACCACCGTCCGATCCTGGCCGTCCTCGCGAATCGCCACGTCGTCTGCCGAGAATTCGCGCACGGGGCGGCCGTTCTCGTCGAGGACGGCGACGAAGATCGACTTGTCGACGCCGGCCTGCGGCACGGCGCGAAGCGCCGGGGCGAGCGAGAGCACGAGAACGAAAGGAAAGAGCGCCCGGAAGCGCGAGCTCATGCGAACCTCCGGGCGCGAGTATACCGAAGTCGGCGTGCGTCCTATTTCGCGGCGGGGGTCGAGCCGCTGACCGGCGCCATGATGTGGGCGTACGGCGTGCCCGCATACATCACGTACGGTCCGCCGTTGGCGGGATCGGTCGAGGTGCCGGCGAGCGATTTCAGGTCAGGCACCAGGATCATCAGGTGCGGCTGGTGATGGCCCCAATGATTGTCCGCCGTCTGTTGCATGCCGTACGGATCGGAGTTGCTGCCCCAGGCGCCCCCGGGCGCGAGCATGTAGCCGATGCCCACGCCGCTGATCTCCGGCGTCTTGTGCGCCATGTAGGCGTCGACCCATTTCATCCAGGGCCCGTCGATGCAGACCGGGTCGTTTCCCTTCGTATCGGGCATGTCGGGCAGGCAGGTCCAGCCGTTCGTGCCGGCGCGCAGCGTCTCGGGCTTGGCCCCCTCTTTTGCGGGCCAGTCGAGTACCGTCGCCTTCGCAGAAATCGCCGCCGGCGCGGCGCTCACCGCATTGGCAATCTTCTGCGCCTTCGTCATCTGCTTCATGTCGTGCTTCATGTCGCCCATGGGCGCCTGGGCCTGGGCCAGCAACGCCACCGTTACAAGGCCGATCGCTCGAATGAACATGCTCGAAAACCTCCTCGACACCCACTACGCACGGCGCGAACGGCCGGTTACACCGACGGATGTGTAACCGCCCGCACGTCCCTTACGTAGTACGGCGCGGAGGCCTTCATGTTTCTGGTGCGCGACATCATGTATTGCAAGCCCGGCCAGGTACGCTCGATGGTCCAGAAGTTCCTGGCGCTCGACAAGCTGGGACGTCAGATGGGGATGGGTCCGATGCGCGTCATGACGGACGTGTGCGCCGAGCGCTACTGGACCGTCGTGTCCGAGATGGAAGTCGAGAGCATCGAGAAGTTCGCCGAGTTGAGCCGCAAGTCGATGGAGGTCAAGGAATTTCGCGAGGCGATGGCAGGCTACCACGATCTGATCGTGGAAGGGCGGCGCGAGATCTACCAGCTCGAGAAGTAGTCGCGCACCGGGCGCCGTAGTAGTCTGGTGGCCCTTCGGGGCCATGACCGCGCAGCAGGAGTCGCAGGCGACAGCACTCATCATCCGCGCGCACGACGGCGACGCGCTGGCGTACGCCGAGTTGCTGACGCTGCTGGCGAATACGGCCCGGCGCTACGCGCGCGGCCGGCTCGGCGACGTGCCGTGGCTGGACGACGTGGTGCAGGAAACGCTGGTGAGCGTGCACGGCGCGCGCCGCACCTACGATCCGCGACGGCCGTTCGCGCCGTGGTTCTACGCGATCCTCTCCAGCCGCCTGATCGACGTCCTGCGGAAGGAGAAGCGCGTACGAACGCGGGAGATCGTGGCCGACGTGCTGCCGGAGCCGGCTGCGGCGGTTGCGGGCGGCCACGCGCGAGGCGACGTCGACTTCCAGCAGGTACGTGCGGCGCTCGAGGCGCTGCCGCCGCGCCAGCGCGAGATCGTCAGCGCGCTGAAACTGCGTGACGAGTCGGTGAAGGACGTCAGCCGCCGGATGCGCATGAGCGAGTCGGCGGTGAAGGTCACCGCGCATCGCGCCTACCAGTCGCTGCGCCGCGTCTTCGGGAGGCCGGACGCATGAGAACGGAACAGCTCATCGCGGATCTTGCAACCAGGACCGGCCGCACGGCGCCGCTGCGATCGCCGTTCGTGCGGTTCGCCGGCTGGTGTGCCGCCGCCATCTGCTGCGCCGCACTCGCGATGCTCGTGTTCGGCCCCAGGCGGAATCTCGCGCACGTCGTCGCACAGCCGTGGTTCATCGCGAGTGCCGTCCTCGCGATCGGCACGGCCGCGATGGCGGCCCTGGCGTCGCTGGCGCTCGCCGTTCCGGGCGCCGGCCGGTCGGCGGTCATGCGTGCGTCGGCGTTCGTGCTGCTGTCGGCGTGGAGCGTGCCGGCCGCCGTGTCGGTGATCCGCGCGGGGCACGGGCTGTCGGACGCGTCCGACTGGTACGTCTGCTTCGTACGGGTGATCCTGATCGGGTTGATTCCGGCCGGGCTGCTGTTCGGCATGCTGCGGCGCGCGTTTCCGCTCAGTCTCGGATCGACGGGCGCGCTCGGGGCACTGGGCGCCATGGCGGTCGGCAGCGCGACGATTCAGTTCGTCTGTCCGCTCGACGTGCCGTCGCACGGGTTGCTCGGACACCTCGGTCCCGCGCTGCTGCTGTGCGGCCTCGGCGCGTGGACGGCGGCGCGGCTGTTGAAGCCGTCGCTCCGGCTCTGATCGCGATCAACGCAGCAACGGAACCAGCTGCACCGCGAGAGCATCCCTGGGATTGACGGCGAGCGCGGCCAATGCGTGGCGCCGCGCGTCGTCCTTTCGTCCCAGCCGCATCTCGGCGTACGCGAGGCGCGCCAGCGTGTCGGCGTCGCGCGGGTTGAGGCGCGCGGACGCGGACAGCTCGCGAACCGCGTCTTCGAAGCGGCTCAGCACGAGCAGATTGAGGCCGTACTGCTGGCGCGTCGCGGCGTCGTCGGGCTGCATCTCGGCGGCATGGCGGAAGAACGGCTCGGCGACGTCGGGCGCCTTGGCTTCCATGCCGAGCCGTCCGAGACGGAGCCAGACTTCCGCATCCGCGCTCTCGGCCGGATGGATGCGGCGAATCGCCGCGGCGGCGCCCGCGAGATCGCCGACGTCGACCAGCGCGCGCGCGTAGTCGAATCCGCCCTCGGGGAGTTCGACGTTCCCCTCGAATCCGTGGCGCAGGTGTGCGAGCGCCTGCTGTGGATATCCGGTCTTCAGGAGCGCCTGCCCGAACGTGTAGTCGATTCGTGGCTCGTTCGGGTTGGCCGCGTTCGCCCGAACGAGGTAGACCATCGCGCGGTCGTACTGCCCGAGTGCGATCAACTGTCGCGCGACGCCAAGCAGTCCGGCCCCCGGCTGCTGCGGACTGTGCTCTTCGAGCCACGCCGCCCACTTGTCGGCCTGGTCGTAGTTGCCCGCGATCACATATCGTTCCGCCGTCCTCATCCCTTCCGTCCACCGCCCGTCGTCCAGGTCCACCGGTGCGTTCACCGCGGCGAACAACACCGCGAGCGCGACGCCCGCCGTCGCGAGCGCGCGGATTCTCACCTCGGCGATCGCGTCGATCGCGAAATGGATCGCCCCGCCCGCGCCGACGCACAGGGGCACCATCAGCGGCAGGCGATACCGATCCGCCACGAAGAACAACGCAACGGACGCGGCATACAGCGGCACGAACGACGCGAACACGACAGAACCCTTCGAACCCCTCGAACCCCGAATCAGCAACGCCAACCCCACGAGCCCGAGCGGTACAAGTAACCACGGCCCGACGAAGAGGAAGCGCAGGAGGCCCGGGTTGTCGTACGCAAAGAACGCGTAGCTGTGGGGCAGCGGGACGTGCGACGCGTGGAACGTGTACGCGAACTTCTTGAGGAACAGCGACGCGGCCTCGATCGGGTGCTGGAGGATCCAGGTGCGCGCGATCCCGAAGAAGTAGCTCGACGCTTCGGCGTCGGTCGCGCGACGGCCGAGCGCCTGCGAAGCGATCCGCCGTGTGTCCTTCTCCTGGCCGACGATGGCCGGCGTGACACCGGGAACGTTCTGATAGAACCCCGTCGCGCGCGGGTTGTTGCCGATGTAGAAGTTCAACCCCCCGTGCGACGACACGAGCGTCCAGTCGTGCGCGACGACGACGTTCCTGATCGCGACCGGCGCCAGGCCGGCGAGGAGCCCGGCGACGAGCAGCGCGGCGGGACCGATGCGACGCAGCACGGCGATCATCACGATTGCGACGCCGATCACGGCGATCAGCACGTTCGGACGGTTGAGCGTCTGCACGCCCCAGACGAGTCCCGCGACGAGGAGCGCGGAGTTCCGCCTAAAGGCGGAGACTACGGAAGGCGTACGGCTTCCGCCTTCAGGCCGGAGATCGGACAGGCCGCTTGTCAGGAAGTACAACGCGGCCCCCGTGAAGAACGCGTCCACGGACGACTGCAGGATCAGGATCTCGTAGAACGTGAACACGCCGGTCAGCGCCGCGAGCACCGCGGCGATCCACGCGGCGCGCTCGCCGAACCACTGCCGCGCCATCAGGAAGATGAAGCCGACCGCGGCCGTGCCCATCGCGATCTGGACGACGCGCACGATGGTGAACGAGCGGAACAGCCCGTACAGCGCCGCCAGAAAGTAGATGTAGAACGGCGAGACGTAGTAGAGCCCGGGGCCCAGCCCGACGCGGCCGGCCATGACCTGCTGCGCGAGCCCGACGTACGCCGTCGTGTCGAGGCCCGAGTCGGCCGCCATCAGCGGGTGATGCCGCAGCGGGACCATCACGAGCAGCTTGAGGATGAAGACGCACCCCAGCAGGACGAGCAGCCGCCTGTCAGGGATGAGCCGAGTTTTCGGGGGGAGTTCTCTTGTCAAGGCCCTTTGTAATGAATGACTTACAGCCACGATAAGTTGACGCACCTGAACCGCGCCGGTAGCATCGTCGAACCGTTTTCCACAAACGGGAGGAGGAGACTACATGACACGTCGGTTCCGCGCGATGGTGCTCGCTGCGTGCGCCATCGTCGCCTGGACGGCGGGCGCGTCCCCAGCCCACGCCCAGGCGCTCGGGTCCATCTTCGGCAAAGTCACTGACGCATCCGGCGGCATCCTGCCGGGCGTCACCGTCACCGTCACGGGCACAGGGCTCCAGCAGCCCCTCGTGACGACGACCAGCGAAAACGGGACGTACCAGCTCCCGAGCGTGCCCATCGGCACCTATACCGTAACCTTCGAGCTGTCCAGCTTCAAGAAGGCGGCCCGAGAGAACGTGATTGTCACGACCGGCTTCAACGCCGGCATCGACCAGAAGCTCGACATCGGCCAGTTGACGGAGCAAGTAACGGTCTCGTCGGCCTCGCCGGTCGTCGACACGAAGAAAGTGACGACGGGCGCGGTCTTCACGTCGGACATCCTCGAGAAGATCCCGACCGCGCGCGACCCATGGCAGATCATCAACATGACGCCCGGCGTTCAGCTCAACGGGTACAACGTCGGCGGCTCGCAGTCCGGCCAGCAGATGACGCCGTCGGTCCGCGGCACGTCGGGCAACGTCCAGTGGAACCTCGAAGGCGGATCGATCACGGACCTGTCGTCCAACTCGTCGTCGATCTACTACAACTTCGACTCGTTCGAGCAGATCCAGGTGACGACCGGCGGCGGCGACGTCTCGGTGCAGTCCTCGGGCCTGTCGATCAACCTCGTGACCAAGAGCGGCAGCAACAAGTTCAAGGGCACGTTCAACACGACGTACGAGAACCAGAGCATGCAGGGGCAGAACGTGTCGCAGGCGCAGTTCGACGCGGGCGCCAACGGGTTCCTGTCGGGCAACCCGCTGCACAACATCGCGAACTACTCGATCGAGGCCGGCGGGCCGATCCTGAGGGATCGCCTCTGGTATTGGGGTTCGATCGATCGCCAGGACATCAACACCGGCGTCACGAACTTCTTCGATCCGGCGAAAGGGCAGTTCTGCCAGAACCTGATCACCGCGCAGAAACAGAGCCAGCTCGCCTCTGCCATCACGTACGACAACCTCGACCAGGTGCAGAACTGCCTGAGCAACGATCAGACGCTCATCAAGGACGTGCAGGGCAAGATCAACTACCAGCTCAACGCCGCGCACAAGTTCGGCTACGTCTTCGTGAGCAACGACAAGATCCGCAACCACCGCGGCGCGAGCTCGACGACGCAGCCGGAAGCGACGAACCAGCAGTTCGGCCCGAAGCCGTGGGGCTTCCCGTATCCGACGCATCAGCTGCAGTACACGTGGATCGCCAGCGATCGGCTCGTGTTCAACTCGCAGGCGACGCACGTGGACGGCGCGTTCTTCCTCGACTACCAGGATCACGCCAGGTGCGGCGACAGCGCGTACCTCCCGGGAGAGACCGATCCGTCGACATACGCGACCGGCCCGCGCGCGTCGGCGGACTGCCTCTGGAACATCCAGGCGCTCAGCAACCGCACGACGAGCGTCAGCAGCCGCTCGCTGCGCTCCTCGTTCCAGTCCGTGCGTCCGACGTGGGATGTCAAGACCGACGGCTCGTACTTCCTGACGCACACGCTCGGCGGCGATCATTCGCTCAAGTTCGGCCTCGGCTACCGCAAGGCGCCGATCATGTCGTTCTCGCACTACAGCGGCGGCGGCCAGCCGGTCGTGCAGTGCGTCGGCAACACGCTCGCCGGCTGCGGCGACGGCAACTACGCCGCGCAGGGATCGTCGGCGGGCATCGTGCCGTTCTCGGCCGTCGTGTACCGCGATCAGCTGCTCAACAACAACTGGTGGAGCTACAACGGCTACGTGCAGGACGGCTACAGCCGCGGGCGCTGGCGCCTCAACGGCGGGCTCCGCTACGACTGGCAGCAGTCGAAGTACCTCGGCGGATGTGTGCCGGCGAACGTGATCGTGCCGGATCTGCTCCCGGCGCAGTGCGAGGACGCCGCGACGACCGATGCGACCAACGGGCGCGCGATCCAGTCGTTCGGCAACTGGTCGCCGCGGGTGTCCGTCACGCGCGATCTGTTCGGCGACGGCAAGACGCAGGTGCACGGCAACGTGGCGTACTACTACGACACGAAGATCACGCTCGCCAACGCGCTCGGCGGTCTCGCAACGCGGACGACGCTCACATGGGGGAACAACCAGTCGAACGGGCTGTGCAACGCGACGGCGGGCGGCTCGTGCTGGACCGACGCGAACCGCGACGGCCTCATCCAGCGCAGCGAGCTCCTCGGGACGCCGACCGCGAGCAGCGCCCGCTACAACATCAACACGGGCGTGCTCGCGCCGGCGGGCAACATCGTCGATCCGTCGGCGAAGATCGGGCGCACGCGCGAAGGCGTCTTCGGCGTGCAGCACGAACTCGTCGCGAACCTCGCCGTCGGCGTGGACTACATCTACCGCAAGTACGATCGCGGCACGACGACCTACACGATCGGCTACCAGCCGGGCGGCCCGCTCGGATCGCTGTCGGCGATCTACGTGCCGGCGGCGGGCGGCTACACCGATCCGGTGACGGGGCTCAACGCGCCGTACTACGTGGTCTGCCAGGGCTGCTCGCGTCCGTCGGGCGTGGGCAACATCACCGTCACCAACCCCGACTACCAGGTCTACCACGGCGTCGACATCACGGCGACCAAGCGGTACAGCAACAAGTGGCAGATGCAGACCGCGTTGACGCTGCAGACCAACCCCAACTACTTCCCGGAGGATTCGGCGACGTTCATCGACCCGACGGGACGCGAGTTCCGCAATGGCGCGAGCACGATCCCGACGTGGAACCTGAAGATGAACGGCAGCTACACGCTGCCATGGGACGTCAGCGCGTCGGCGAACTTCAACGCCATCGAAGGCGCGAGCCGGACGACGACGATCAACGGGCCCGGCGCCGTCTACGGTGGCGTGAACGCCTCCGGCGCCGCGACGACGATCAACAAGACGACGCTGGAGTTCGAGGACAGAGGGACGACACGCGTCGATCCGGTGCAGCTGCTCGACCTCGGCGTGCAGAAGAACATCCGCTTCGCCGGCGGACGGTCAATCCGTCTCATGTTCGACGCGTTCAACGTGTTCAACGTCAACACGATCACGACGTACTCGAGCGGCAATCGCAGCCTCGCGGGCTTCACGCAGCCGACGGTGATCATCGCGCCGCGCGTGTTCCGGATCGGCGGGCGGCTGGCCTTCTAGCCGCGTGTCCAACACGGCCGTTGGAGCAAGAAGAGCAGGGGGTGGGTGCGTGCCCACCCCCTGTTTCATTTCGACTTATGCCATTCATCACCAGAAAACCTTTGACGCCCGTCCCCCTGCCGCGTAGCATGGCGCCCTATCCGCCGTTCGTCACAGCGTTGCGAGTACTCCAGGGGCCAGATTCTCGGTTTCGTTCGCGGGGTCAGGAGGAGGAGGAAATGATGATGCGTGGCTTCCGGGCCGTCCTGCTGTCGGCAGGGCTGCTCGCGGCATGGGCTCTGCCTGCCCACGCCCAGGCAATCGGCTCCATCTTCGGCAAGGTGACCGACCCGTCCGGCGGCGTGCTGCCAGGGGCGACCGTCACCGTCACGGGACCGGCGCTGCAGGCGCCGCTGGTGGGCGTCACCAGCGAAAACGGCACCTACCAGTTCCCGAGCGTCCCGATCGGCAATTTCACCGTGACGTTCGAGCTGGCGAGCTTCAAGAAATCCGTCCGCCAGAACGTCGCGATCTCCACCGGGTTCAACGCCCAGATCGACCAGAAACTCGAGCTCGGCCAGATGACGGAGGAAGTCACCATTTCGGCCGTGTCTCCAGTCGTCGATACGAAGAAGACGAGCACGAGCGCGACGTTCACGTCCGAGGTGCTGGAGAAGATTCCGACGGCGCGCGACCCGTGGCAGATCATCAACATGACGCCGGGCGTGCAGGCGGGCCTCAACGTCGGCGGGTCGGCCTCGGGGCAGCAGGTGAGCCTCGCGTCTCGCGGCACGCAGGCGAACGTGCAGTGGAACCTCGAGGGCGGGTCGATCACCGACCTGTCGTCGAACTCCTCGCCGTCGTACTTCAACTTCGACTCGTTCTCTGAAATCCAGGTCACCAACGGCGGCGGCGACGTCACCGTGCAGTCCTCGGGCCTCTCGATCAACCTGGTGACCAAGAGCGGCAGCAACGTGTTCAAGGGCTCCGGCGTCCTCACGTACGAGAACGACGCGACGCAGGCCCAGAACGTGACGCAGGACCTCTTCAACGCGGGCCAGAACGGGTTCCTGTCAGGCAACCCGATCAAGCACATCGGCAACTACTCCGCGGAAATCGGCGGGCCGATCCTCAAGAACAAACTGTGGTTCTGGGCCGCCGCCGACAAGCAGGACATCAACACGGGCGTGACGAACTTCTTCGATCCCAACGGCGGGACGTTCTGCAACGCCCTCATCGCCGCGCAACGTGCGGGATCGACGGCGCTCAAGGCCCTGGTGACCTACGACAAGCTCGAGGACGTCCAGAAGTGCCTCAGCAACGACAAGACGGTCATCAAGGACCTGCAGTGGAAGTTCAACTACCAGTTGAACGGCAAGAACAAGTTCCAGTATCTGTTCCAGAGCGACAACAAGTACCGCAACGCGCGCGGCGCCAGCGCCACGACGCTGAAGGAAGCGACGACACAGCAGACCTCCGACAAGCCGTGGGACCTGCCGCTGCCGACGCACTCCATCACGCACACGTTCATCGCGTCCGACAAGCTGGTGTTCAACAACCAGTTCACCTACGTCCACGGCGGGTTCTTCCTGGACTACCAGGACGTGCCGCCGCAGGGCAGCTGTGCCCAGAGCCGGTACGAAGGGACGGACCAGGTCTACGCGGGCCGCGGCCCGGAGTGCCTCTGGAACGTGCAGTCGCTGAGCAACAACACCACCAGCGTCGGCAGCCGCTCGCTCCAGAACTCGTATCAGACGACGCGGCACGGATGGGAAGCCAAGACGGATGGCACCTATTTCCTGACGCACACCCTCGGCGGCGACCACTCGCTGAAGTTCGGCCTCGGCTGGCGCCGGAACCCGATCCAGACGTTCTCCCACTTCAGCGCGGGGGCGCGCGCGAGCGTACAGTGCGTGGGGAACAACAGCGCCAATTGCGGCGACGGCGCCTACGTGGCGCCCGGCGCGGCGACCGGCGTGGTCGCGCGCTCCGCGATCATCTATCGCGACCGCCTCCAGACCAGCAACGACTGGTGGACCTACAACGGGTACATCCAGGACAGCTACAACCGCGGCCGGGTGCGCCTGAACGGCGGCCTCCGCTACGACTGGCAGCAGTCGAAGTATCTCGGCGGCTGCGTGCCGGCCAACCCGATGATGCCCGACCTGCTCCCCGCGCAGTGCGAGCAGGCCACGCAGACCGACGTGACGAACGGCAAGAAGATCCAGCCGTTCAGCAACTGGTCGCCGCGCGTGTCCGCCACCTACGACCTGTTCGGCACCGGCAAGACGCAGATCCACGGCAACGCCTCGTACTACTACGACACGAGGATCACGCTGGCCGACGCGCTCAACGGGCTGGGCCTCGTGTCGCTGACGTGGGGCGCCAATCAGGCCAGCGGCGCGTGCAGCACCACCGCGAACTCGGGCTGCTGGACCGATGCAAACCTCGACGGCGTCATCCAGCGCAGCGAGCTCAGCGGCACCCCGACGTCGAACACGAGCCGGTTCGTGCCGGGCGTCGGGCTGCTGCCGGCCGGCAACATCGTCGATCCCAGCGCGCAGATCGGCCGCACGCGGGAAGGCGTGGTCGGCATGCAGCACGAGCTGGTCCAGAACCTCGCGGTCGGCGTCGACTTCATCTACCGCAAGTACGATCGCGGCACCGCCACCTACGTCATCGGCTTCGAACCCGGAACGCCCGGGTACGCGGCGTCGCGGGCGATCTACCTGCCGGCGACCTACACTGATCCGACCACGAACCTGAGCGCGACCTACTACTACGTCTGCGACGGGTGCTCGAGGCCAACGGGAAGCCAGATCACGGTGACCAACCCGAACTACCAGACGTACAAGGGCGTGGACCTGAGCATGAACAAGCGGTTCAGCAACCGCTGGCAGGCGGCGGCCGCGCTGACCATCCAGGACAACCCGCAGTTCTTCCCGGACGGCACCTCGACGTTCATCAACCCGACGGCCCCCAACAACAACAACGGGCAGTCGCTCGAGTTCTCGAACGGCGTGAGCACGATCGCGAAGTATCTGTTCAAGGCGCAGGGCAGCTATTCCATGAAGTGGGACATCAACCTGTCGGCCAACTTCAACTGGAACCAGGGCGCGACCCGGACGCTGTCGATCAACGGCCCGGGCGCCGTCTACGGCGGCACCACGGGCACGATCACGTACAACACGCTGCAGCAGGCGCCCAACGATGCGGCCCGCTTCGACGCGGTGAAGCTGCTCGACATCGGGGTGCAGAAGATCGTCAGGTTCAACGGCGGCAAGCAGCGCCTGCGGCTGATGCTGGATGGCTTCAACATGTTCAACCAGAACGTCATCCTGTCGTACGTGAGCAACAACCAGAGCAACACCGGCTTCACGCAGCCGGCGTCGATCGTGCCGCCGCGGGTGTTCCGCTTCGGCGCGGCATTCCAGTTCTAAGATCCTCTCGGAGGCTTGTGCGAAAACGGACCCGGGCTTCGGCCCGGGTCCGTTTTTTGTTGTACAACGGTTGCCCAGATGGGTGGACGGCGGAGACGAGCGCAGAAGGCGGGCGTGGTTCCAACGACGCGCCGCGCGCGCTGGAACTGGGGCCTGATCCTGCTGCTCGCCGCCGTGTTCGCCGTCAAGGCAACCGTGCTCGCGCAGCTCCAGCACCATCCGCTCCTCGAACCGGACGGCGGCGTGGACTCGGCCGCCTACGTCGCGCTCGCGCGGCGCGTGCTCGGCGGGGAACTGCTGCTCCGTCCCGGGCTGTACTACCTCTCCCCGCTGTACGTCTACTTCCTGGCGGCGCTGCTCGGCGTGTCGGACTCGTTCACGTTCGTTCGCCTCGTCCAGATCGCGCTGGGGACGGCGGCCGTCGGCTGCGTGTTCGCCGCGGCCCGCGCCTGGGCGGGCGCCCGCGCGGCGTGGTGCGCCGCGATTCTCGCGGCGCTGACGGGTGTCTTCACGTTCTACGAGATCGTCATCTTTCAGTCGTCGATCGACGTGTTCCTCACGGCGGCGGCGCTGGCGTGCCTCGCGTCAGGGCTCCGGCAGGCTCGAGGTATCCCGGCTGAAGCCGGGAGCTACCTGATGCTCGCGTCCGGGGTCCTTCTCGGGCTTCAGTTCCTGAACCGTCCCAACATCATCATCGCGATCGCCGGCGTCGTGCTGGCGCTGGCCGCCATACGCCACCGTCGCGCGGCGCTGTGGCTGACAGCGGGTGCGGCGCTCGCCGTCGCGCCCGTTGCCGTCCGCAACGCGATCGTGACGCACGACTTCGCGTTGACTTCGTCTCAGGGCGGGCTGAACTTCTACATCGGCAACAGCGGCGCGGCTACCGGTCAGTACGTGGACGTGCCCGGCGTGCGCCCGAACATGGCAGGGCAAGAGGAGGACACGCGGCGCGTCGCCGAGCGCGCAGCCGGCCGATCGCTCAGCGACGCCGAGGTGTCGCGGGCCTTCACGCGCCTGGCGTTCCAGTGGATTCGAGAGCAGCCGGCCGCGGCGGGGCAACTCTTCATCCGCAAGCTCGCGCTGACCTTCAACGCGCGCCACCAGTGGCTCGACTTCAGTTACCCGTACTACGCCTACGACACCGGGAGCGCGCTGCGGTGGCTGGTGGTCGGACCGTGGTTGCTCGTGCCGCTCGGATTCGCCGGCGCGGCGTGGCTGCTGATGGAGCAACGGGGTTCCTGGGGTTCGAAGGGATCAACGGGTTCTGGGTTCGTGGTCTGCGTGGCGTTCATCGTGTCGTACGCGATCAGCATCGCGGTTTTCTTCGTTGCCGAGCGCTACCGCCTGCCGCTGCTCGTGGCGCTGTGCATCCCCTCTGGTGCAGCATGCGATCTGCTGCTTCAAGCCATCCGGAAACCGTCCTCCCCCCTCCCTCCTCCCACCTCCGCTGCGCGAGCCGCGCTGCCGGTGGCGGCCGCGATCGGTCTTGCCGGGGCGCTCGTCACGTCGCTGCCGTTCACGATCGACGACGGCCGGTTCGAGGAACGGCTGCGGCTCTCGAAAGTCCTGATGAACAACCGCGACTACGACGGCGCGGCGGCGGAACTCGAGCACGCGTACACGCTTCGGCCGAGCGACACGACGGCGGAGTTCAACTACGGGATGGCGCTGGTCAGCACCGGCCGGGCGAAGGACGGCCTCGCGCACGTCCGCCACGCCGTGGACGCCGGCGTCGCGATGCCCGGCGCGCGCTACGCGCTGGCGAGCACGATGTTCATGACCGGCGATCGCGAGGGCGCCGTCGCGTTGCTGCAGACCTATTCACCGGCGCCCGAAGACGACGCGATGAGCTGCTATCGCGTCGCGGAGCTCGCCATGGGCGCCGGTGCGCCCAACGTCGCCCAGCGGTACCTGCGGCGCGCGCTCGAGCTCAAACCCGGCTGGCCCGAAGCGTCACAACTGCTGCAGCAGATTCGCTGATCTCGCCACGGACAGCACGAACGTCACGGACAAGACGGGATCTGGCCGCGGATGCCCCTGCCTTGCCTTGTCCGTGTCATCCGTGGCGTCCGCGGCCAGAGATCCTTCGGGACCTTCGTGGCCTTCTACTTTGAGAACCCCCAGATCGCTTCCTGCGGGGGCAGTTTGGTCGCCGCGTAGGACTTCCGCGCGCGCACTTTTACGCCCGGCACGTTGGCCTTCACTTCGATCTTGCGCACCTTGCCATCCATCGTCGCGTTGTCGGGCCGATAGCCGATGATGTAATAGGTGCTGGTATCGCGGACGATGAGGCCGAACGCGCGCGTCACGTCGTCGATGTTGCGCACCATGAGGCCGCCGGTGCCTTCGGTGAGAATCGTCGGCCCGTCGTCGCCGGTGTCGAAGCTGGTGATCCGCGACCGCTCCGTCATCGTCACGTCGGGATTCGCCGACATGCCGTTGATCAAACCTCGGCCGTCGATGGAGTAGATGGTGATGCCGCTGCGTGCCGCCTGGGCCGCGACGTTCTCGAGCTGCGTGCGGCTCTCTTCCACGTAGAAGCCTTCGCTCATCAGGACGACCGTCTTGCGCCCGGGAATCTTCGCGAGTCCGCTGGCGACGCGCTCCAGACTCTGGATCGTCCGGTCGGTCATCATGCGGGCCTGCCGCACGTAGAGCCGCCCCTTCTGCTGGATGAGATTCTCGACGTTGCCGATGCCGCCCTCGCCCTGACAGGACACCGGATCCTCCTGGCAGGCCTTCTGGCCGAGCCGCTCGAGGACCTCGCGAGCGCCGTCGGCGATCTTCGACGCCTGCACTTCGTCGTCGATCCGCGGCCACTGCCGGAACGGCGCGAGGATCGCCTGCCGGTTCTCGAACGCGGGCTGGACGGCGCGGATGCCGGCGAGCAGTTCGCCCTTGTCGATGGTGAGGCGGCCTTTGAACATGCCGCCGTTGAGAAACACGCCGCCGGCGTCGCCCGCGGTGAACATCTCGCG
>Ga0066903_100001300_pt1 | contig 17965 bp, 18 predicted proteins | sample PanSoiMetaGPlot1_FD_67491 | JGI IMG/M metagenome (GOLD analysis project Ga0066903, IMG submission 67491) | Tropical forest soil microbial communities from Panama analyzed to predict greenhouse gas emissions - Panama Soil - Plot 1 (version 2) | ecosystem: Environmental > Terrestrial > Soil >... | reverse complement strand
CTCGAGGCGAAGGAGGAGATCCGCAACCTCCTGCAGGAGTACCGGCGGACGCTGGACGTCCGTGACCTGCGCGCCTTCTCCGCGCTCTTCGCGTCGAACGGCACCTGGACGGGCGCGTCGGGTGAGGCAACGGGTCCGGAGGCGATCTACACGATGCTGACGGCGGCACTGCCCGACAACCCACCGTGGCCGGCGGCGACGCTGTGGCACCTGATCACCGACCCCTCGATCACGGTCGACGGCGACCGCGCAACCGCGCACAGCTTCTGGATGCACGTCCGCCGGGGCGAGGGCGACACGCCGCTCCTTCCCACGCTCGGCTCCTACGAGGACGAGCTCGTCGTCGAGGACGGGTCGTGGCGCTTTCTGCGGCGCAACGCGGCGCGGCTGATCCCGCGCGATCCGCGCGAGGAGACCTGACGTGGCGCAGAACCTCCAGATCGTCTTCAGCCGGGTGCCCGACCACGTCGACGAGGCGGAGTTCAACGCCTGGTACGACGCCCACCTGCCGGAGATCCTGTCCATCCCCGGCTTCGTGTCGGCGCAGCGGTTCCGCCTGGAGCCGGTGGTCGTCGACGAGGAGGCCCGCGTGCGATACCGCTACCTCGCGCTCTACGAGGTCGAGGGCGACCCGGCGGAACTGCTCGCGGCGATGGCCGAGCGGCAGCTGGGCACGCGCGACTCCTACGCGGAGCGCAAGGCGGCAGGCGACGACGGCGGGCCGGAGCTGCCCGCGTGGTGGGACGAAGTGCGCTTCGCGTCGTGGAACTGCATCGCGACCGGCGAGCGGGTCGCAGCGCCGCGGTGAGGTGGCCCGGATGAACGAGCTCGACCGTTTGATCGCGGCGAGGGAGATCGAAGATCTGATCTCGCGGTACTGCATCGCGTTCGACGATCAGGACTGGGAGACTTTCGGCGGGCTCTGGACGGAGGACGCCGCGTTCGTCGTGGGCGACATGGCCTTCGAAGGCCGTCAGACGATGCTCGACTTCCTGATGACATGCCTGCCGGAGGGGTACGCGAGCAAGCACATGATCTCGCGGCCGCTCGTCGAGTTCGAGTCGGACTCGAGAGCACGCGCCCGCACCGACGTCGTCTGGATCGCAGCGAACTTCGAGAACACGATCGTCGCACGCTACGTCGACACGCTCGTCAAGCAGGACGGCCGCTGGCTCATCCAGCGTCGCGAGGAGGAACCCGTCCCCTATCGGAACGAGCCGCCACCGATGTCGGACACTGCGGTGGAGGTCTCCTCGCCGACGATGCGGGCACGAGATCGGTAGCGATCCTCCGGTCGGTGGAACCGCCACGGTGAGATTCACCCTGTCCGAGCACGATCGAGCAGTCCTCGACGCCGTCGCCGAGCGGCTGATCCCAGCGGACGACACCGGACCGGGGGCACGGGAGGCCAAGGTGGTCGACTACATCGAGCGGTCGCTCGCAGACGGGTACGAGGAACATCGCGACACCTACACAGCGGGTCTCGCGGCGCTGAGCCGCGAAGGGTTCGGCGAGCTCTCGCCGGACGGGCAGGACGCGATCCTCGCCGAACTGGAACGGCAAGGGGATGCGTTCTTCGAGCTCGTCCGACGACATGCGATCGAGGGCATGTTCGGCGACCCGGCGTGGGGAGGGAACGCGGATCGGATCGGCTGGGACCTGCTGGGGTATCCCGGACCCCGGCACGTGTGGACCGAGGCCGAACAGGAGCTCGAGGTCGAGCATCGAGTCGAAGGGCATCGCTGACCGAGCGCACGCAGCCCGCAGATGTCGTCCTCGTCGGCCTTGGCGCGGCCGGTGGCATCGCCGCGCACGTTCTGACGGACGCGGGGATGAGCGTCGTCGCGCTCGAGGCGGGGCCGCGTCGCTGCCCGGAGGAGATGACACTCGACGAGATCCGCAACGACGTCCGCAACTGGCTCTCGGAGCCGAAAGCGCGGGCCGAGGTTCCCACGTGGCGTGAGAGCTCGGCCGAGGCGTCATCGCTGGCGCCGTGGCCGATGCTGACGGTCAACGCGGTCGGCGGAACAACGATCCACTACGACGCGGTTAGCCCGCGCCTGCTGCCCTGGAATTTCGCGAGCCGCAGCCTCACCGTCGAGCGGTACGGCGTCGGCGCGGTCCCCCGCGGCTCGACGCTCGTCGACTGGCCGCTCTCGTACGACGAGCTCGAGCCGTACTACGACCTCGTCGAGAGGGCCATCGGCGTCGGCGGGACGGCGGCAGCGAACCCGTTCGAAGGCCCGCGGTCCGGCGAGTACCCGCTGGGCCCGCTGCGACGGTCCGGATGGAACAGATGGATGCACGGCGCTGCACGCGACCTCGGCTGGCACCCGTATCCTGCCCCCACCGCGCTCAACTCGGAGCCCTACAACGGCAACCCCGAGTGCACATACTGCGGGTTCTGCGCCTCCAACGGCTGCTACCGCGCCGCAAAGGGGTCGACGGACGCAACCGTCATCCGCCGCGCCGAGAGCACGGGCAGGCTGACGATCGAGATCGGCGCGCGGGTGACTCGAATCGAGGTCGACGGCGAGGGTCGGGTGACCGGAGTCACGTACGTCAGCGACGGTCGAGAGCTCTTCCAGCCCGCCGCCGCCCTCCTTCTCGGAACCTTCGTCTACGAGAACACGCGGCTGCTGCTTCTCTCCACGTCGACTGCCTACCCCCATGGCCTCTCCAACAATCACGGGCAGGTCGGCAAGCACTACATGGCGCACGCCACGCCGGCCGTCTACGGAGTCTTTCCCGGTCGTCGCCTCAACCTCTGGAGCGGCCCGTGGTCGCAGGCGACCTGCAGCGACGACTGGAACGGAGACAACTTCGACCACACCGGGCTCGGGTTCGTCGGCGGCGGCATGCTCACGGCAGCGCACGAAGCGAAGCCGATCGCGCTAGCGGGCGGCCCGGTGCCGCCGGGCGTGCCGCGCTTCGGATCCGGCTGGAAGTCGTGGCTTCACGCGAACGCACGCTCGATCGGGTCCGCGGGAGCGCAGCTCGAAAGCCTCCCCTACGAGCAGAACGTGCTCGACCTCGACCCGGCTGTGGTCGACCCGTACGGCCTTCCGGTCGTCCGCGTGACGCATCGCGTGGGCGAGAGCGACCGCCGAGGCTACGCCTACCTGTCGCACAAACTCGACCTGTGGCTGCGCGAGGCAGGCGCAAGCGAGACGTGGTCCGCGGACGGCATCCAGCTCGATCCCAGGCACGCATACGGCGGAACCCGGATGGGCGACGACCCCGATGCGTCGGTGGTCGATCGCGTCGGCTTCTCGCACGAGTGTCCCAACCTCGGCGTGATCGGAGCTTCGACCTTTCCGACGACAGGCGGGCACAACCCGACGCTGACGCTGCAGGCGCTGGCCTGGCGAACGGCCGAGCACCTCGTCACGAACTGGTCGACGATCGGTTCGCGGGTATAAGACCGAGCCGCGATTCTGTATACCTTTTAATATACGATTGATAGCGATTGGATACGGCGAGAAGGAGGCGAGAGCGATGCCGCTCGCGGGCTTGGAAGGAAAGGTCGTCGTCGTCACCGGCGGTGCGAAGGGGATCGGGAAGGCGGTCGTCGAGCGCCTACTCGCCGAGGGGTCGGGCGTCGCACTCGTCGATCTGGACACGGACGCCGTTCGCGCCACGACCGAAGAGCTCGCGAGCGACCGGCTGCTCGGCCTCGTCGCCGACGTGTCGAGCGAGGAAGACACCAAGCGGTACTTCACGGCGACGGTCGAGCGCTTCGGCAGGGTGGACGGGCTGCACGCGAACGCCGGTATCGCCGAGCCGGGCCCGAGCGTGGCCGAGACGGAGATCGACGCATTCGATCGAGTCATGGCCGTGAACGTCAGGGGCGTCTTCCTCGCGGTTCGGACGCACCTCAGGCAACTCGCGGATCAGGGCACGCAAGGGTCGATCGTCACCACGGCGTCCGTCCTGGGCATCAGGGGCATGCCCGGATCGGGCGCCTACTGCGCGAGCAAGGCAGCTGTCGTCGGTCTGACGCGGACGACCGCGATGGAGGCGGGCCCGCATGGCCACCGGATCAACGCCGTCCTTCCCGGGCCGATTTCGACGCCGATGTCCGACCACATTCGCGAAGGGCTGCCTGCGGACGAGCGGGCGAGCTTCGCGCAGAGCCTCATCGACGTCGTCCCGCTCGCCCGGATGGGAGAAGCGCCTGAGGTTGCCGCACTCGTGGCCTGGCTGCTCTCCGAGGAGAGCTCGTACGTCACCGGGGGCGTCTTCTCCGTCGACGGCGGCCAGGCGGCCGGCTAGACGGCTAGAACGGCGGCAGGGGGGCCGGCCCGACCAGCGTCGGCACCGAGTGCACGGTCGTGTAGGTCATCAGGAACAGCGTGTGCAGGTCGGCGCCACCCCAGCAGAGGCTGCCGCAGACCTCGGGCGTCGCGACCGTGCCGATGTGCTCGCCTTCGGGCGTAAGCACCCAGACGCCCCCGGGCCCGGTCACCCAGACGTTGCCGTGCTCGTCGCACTCCATGCCGTCGACGTTCCCCTCCCTCGGCACGCCGGAGCCGATCTCCTCGTGCAGGATCCGGCTCGGGCCGAGCGATCCGTCGGCGGCGACGTCGAACACCTTGACGTTGCGGGCAGAGGAGTCGTTGACGTAGAGGAGCGTCTCGTGGGGTGAGAAGCAAAGGCCGTTCGGTTGGTCGAACTCGTCCTCCGCGACGAGCAGTTGGAGCTCGGCGCCGTCGGGTGGCACGCGGTAGACACCACGAAAGCCGACGCCGTTCTTGCTGCGCTCCTGCCCAATCCAGTCGTTCCAGCGGCCGTAGTCTGGGTCGGTGAAGTAGATGCTGCCGTCCGACCCTCGCACGACGACGTCGTTCGGGCTGTTGAGGTAGGCGCCGCGGTAGTGGTAGGCGACGAGCTGGCGCCCTTGCGCCGGCAGCATCCGCACGAGACAGCTGGAAACCTGCTCGCAGACCAGGATGTTCCCCTCGTTGTCGAGGGCCATGCCGTTGCCCTTGAACGTTGGAGCCTCGGCGAGTTCCATGCCGCCGGCCTCGGTCCAGCGCCAGCGGGCATCGCCGGGAATGTCGCTGAAGTAGAGGGCACCCTCGGCGGCGAGCCACACAGGCCCCTCCGTGAACTCGTATCCCTCTCCCAGAAGCCGAAGCTCAACCCCGGGATCGATCAGAGCGTCCAGTGCAGACGTCCTCACCGTGTCGGGCATGCTCTCCTCCGATCCTGACGTGGCGGATGGACCAAGCTCGATCCTATACGATATGGCGCGCTGATCGGCCAACCGCGCTGAACTCGTCGACCACGAGCGTCGACCCTCGCGAAGCCGAAGCAATCCAGGGCCAGATCGGCCGGGCCTGGATTACGCATGGAAATGCTATACGATCCGCGGATGGCGGACGACATCCGGCTGTACCTGTTCGAGTGTGGGGTCATCCGCCTTCCCCGCTACGTCGTGAACGCGAGCGACGCACTCAGCGACGAGCGCGTCGACAACCCCACGCCGTGGTACCTGCTCACGCACCCGCGGGGCAACGTGGTCATCGACGGCGGCAACGCGCCCGAGGTCGCTGAGGACCCGGTCAGGCACTGGGGCTACCTCGCGGAGCGCTCTCCCGTCCTGATGCGGCCCGACCAGGCTCTCCTGCCCGAGCTCGAACGCGTCGGCGTCGACCCCGCGAGCATCCGCTGGGTCGTCCAGAGCCACCTGCACCTCGACCACACCGGCGCGCTGGCCGTGATCGACCGCCTGCCGAATGCCGAGGTGCTCGTCACCCGGACCGAGTACGACACGGCGCACAACCTTCAGAGCTGGGAGCGCGCCGCCTACTGTCCCGCGGACTACGACAAGCCGGGCATTCCGTGGTCGCTCCTCGACGACAGCGAGGACGGCTACGACCTCTTCGGCGACGGCACGCTCCGCTGCTGGCGCACTCCGGGTCATACGGCGGGGCATCTTTCGTTCGAGGTGCACCTTCCGAGCGGCGCAGTCTTCATCCTGGCCGTCGATGCCGCCAACACGATGGAGCATCTCAACGAGACGCAGTCGCCGACGTTCATGCTCTCGATGGCCGACGCGACGCGGTCGGTGCGGCGGCTGCGTCGTCTCGCCTGGCGCTCCGAAGCGAGGGTCGTCCCGGGTCATGACCCCGTGGAGTGGCCCTCGTTCAAGCTCGCCCCGGAGTACTACGCATGACAGAGGTCGCCGACCTGGTCCGGTCGGAGCTCCTCGAAGCCTCACCCGAACAGATCGAGCTGGCGATGCAGCAGGCGGAGCCGATGGTGCTCCGCGGTCTCCTCTACCAGCTGACGGGGGACGACGAGGTCGCGGCGACCCGGATCGAGATCGATCCCACGGGCTTTCAGACGTTCATGAAGGTCGTGGACGACGACGTGGCGTTGCTTCGTCGCAGGGCGATCGAGTTCCTGGACGGCTATCGCTCCGCGGGCGCAGGGTCGCTCGACATCGGCCCCGAGGAGCGACTGCCGCTGAGCCTCCAGCTCACGCTCGGCGAGGAGATCAACCAGGAGGAGTTCGAGTTCTGTCTCGAGGAGCTGGCGCTCGACCCGTGGGTGCGCTGCCTGGAGTGGCAGCTGCCCCCACCCCAGGACCGGCTCGAGGAGTTCTCGGTGACGGTCATCGGCGCGGGCCTCGGCGGCCTGAACGTCGCGCTGATGCTCGAGCGCGCGGGAATCCCGTACACGGTGATCGAGAAGAACGCGGGCGTCGGCGGCACATGGTGGGAGACCCGCTACCCGGGTGCGCGAGTGGACACGCCGAGCCGCGGTTACACGCACATCTACGGAGCCCACTTCCCGTACTCGAGCCCGTTCTGCGACTGGGCCGAGAACCAGCGCTACTTCGACTGGGTTGCAGACAGCTTCGAGCTGCGGGAGGACATCGTCTTCGACACGGAGGTGCGCGCGCTGACGTGGGACGAACGGTCGTCGACCTGGGAGGTCGAGTTCGAGGGACCCGACGGTCCCGGCACCCTGCGTTCGAACGCCGTCGTAACCTCCGTAGGCTTCCTCAACCGGCCGAACGTCCCCGAGATCGAGGGCATGGCGGACTTCCAGGGCCCCTCGTTCCACACGGCTCGCTGGCCGGACGGCGTCGACCTGAGCCAGCGCTTCGCCGTCGTGGGCACGGGTTGCACGGGCTACCAGCTGGTGACGGAGCTCGCGCTGCATGCGGAACACGTGGTCGCGTTCCAGCGGAGGCCGCAGTGGCTGTTCGGCGTGCCTGGCTACCTCTCGCCGTTCCCTCCGGAGGTGGCGTGGCTCGATCGCAACTTCCCCTACTACACCAACTTCTTGCGCCTCCGGACGCTCGGAACGGGCAAGGCCTTCTGGCGACTGACAGAGGTCGACCCCGACTTCGACGACCCCTACACGGTCAGCCCGCTCAACAGGACGACGCGCGAAACCTCACTCGCGTTCCTGGCAAGCAAGCTCGGCCACGATCCGGAGCTCGTTGCGTCGATGACGCCGCCGCATCCGCCGTGGTCGGCCCGCGCGGTGATGGTCGACTCGGATTACTGCGTCTTCGACGCCATCCGGCGCGACAACGTGACACTCGTGACCGACGGGATTCGGCGGATCAACGAGACCGGCATCGAAGCGGCCGACGGGACACAGCACGACGTCGACGTCATCGTCTACGCGACGGGCTTCCTGGCCTCCGAGTACCTGTTCCCGATGCAGGTCACCGGCCGCGGCGGCAGGACGCTCGACGAATTCTGGAAGCAGGGCGGCGCCCGCGCCCACCGCTTCTGCATGGTTCCTGGCTTCCCGAACCTCTGGATGATCTACGGCCCGAACACGAACGGCGGGCTCGGCCCCGGTGCCTTCCACGAGCTGGTGACCCGGTACGCACTCCAGTGCATGGAGCGCGTGATCCTCGACGACAAGCAGGAGATCGAGCCCACCGAGAACGCGTACCGGCGCTTCAACGAGGACGTCGACGAGCGCAACGGACGCAAGGTCTGGAGCGACCCCCGGGCGCAGAGCTACTACTGGAGCCAGCACGGACGCTCTGTGGTCATGTGCCCGTTCACCGGCCCCGAGATCTTCAACCTGCTGCGCCGCCCGGCTTTCGACGAGCTCGAGATCCGGTGAGGCCGCAGTTGACCGCTCGACGAACAGGAGGCATCAGATGACCGACCTGACCGAGCTCGCGAACCGCGTGCAACGTCTGGAGGATCGTGAGGCGATCCACGGGCTGTTCATGCGCTACCGCCAGTGCCTGGACGAAAAGGACTTCAGCGGCTACGCGTCGCTCTTCGCAGAAGAGGGCGAGTTCGTCGCCGCCGTCGGGACCGCCAAGGGGCGCGCCGGAATCGAGGAGTTCGTCGACGGCATGCGGGGCAGCCTGCTGACCGCCGTTGCCGGCAACGACCTCCACATCGTCGTCAACCCCGAGATCTCGGTCGACGGCGACCGCGCGACCGCCCGGTCGACCTGGATCTACCTCGTCCGCGCTGACGACGACGGTCCGACGCTCTCCAAGGTCGGCCACTACGAGGACGAGTTGGTCCGCGAGGACGGCGAGTGGCGGTTCGCGCGGCGGTTCGCGCCGATGGACATGCCGGCCCTCTGACCCTCTCGCAGCCCTCAGTCCTCGGGCACGACCACCCGTTCGTCGACCGGAGTGCACTCCCAGGATCCGAACCTGATCTGGGGGAAGAACTCCGGCAAGACGATGTCCCCGGAGGAGATGCGCTCGTCGAGGTTGGTACGCCAGCGCGAGATGTCGCCTTCGAACTCGTAGAGCGCGAGGTGGCTGTGGGGAGCCTCGTTCCCGACGCTCGGCGCCAGGCGAAAACGCTGCCCGGCGACGAAGCCCGGCGCTTCGAGGTTCTCGCGGAGATGGTCGTGGTACCAGCGGTCGTAGTCCTCGGGCGACACACCGGTGGGCGGCGCACTGAAGACGAGGTACAGGTTGGGCACGAGGCCTCCCTTCGTGGTCGTCGGTCGTGGAGGTCGGGCTGTCGTCAGGATCGTCGCTCGCGGAGGGACGCCACGAGCGCCGGATGGCGCTCGTGGCATGCGATGAGGATGGAGCGCTCGTTGCCTCCCGTCTCCCGGCCGTACGTCACGTCCTGTAGCGGGAGGGTCGCTCCAGGTGTCGTGGACGCTGACGGCGAAGGCTGACGATCGCAGTCACCCATCGACGATCATATACCTTTTAGTTCACGATTTCAGCAACTGATGCCGCGCACGAGGCGATGGTGTCCGGCGTCGGCGGGCAGCCCGGGATGCGAACGTCGACTGGAAGCCGTGTCTCGGGCCTAGCCGACGACGTCCTCCGTGGTTCTGACAGGGTGCACCGGAGCGGGCAGTCGCCCCGCAACGCCTACACGGGATCGCCAGGCCGGATAAGTCCGTTCTCGTATGCGAAGACCACGGCCTGCACCCGGTTTCGCAGGTTGAGCTTCTGCAGGACGCTTGCGACGTGGGTTTTCGTGGTGTGTTCGCTGACGACGAGATCGGCCGCGATCTCGCCGTTCGAGCGTCCGCGGGCGAGCAGACGTAGCACCTCGAGCTCACGCGCGGTGAGCTCGTCAAGTTCATTCGCAGCGGCAGGCGCAGGACGCATGAACTGCTCGATCAGCCGACGGGTGACCGACGGCGCGAAGAGCGAGCCACCGTCGGCGACGACGCGAACGGCAGCGACGAGCTGCTGCTCGGGTGCGTCCTTGAGCAGGAAGCCGCTGGCGCCGGCCCGCAGCGACTCGTAGACGTACTCGTCGAGATCGAACGTCGTCAGGACGAGCACGCGGGGCGGTTGCGGTAGCGCGGTGACCCGCCGCGTCGACTCGATCCCGTCGACTTCCGGCATCCGGATGTCCATCAGAACCACGTCCGGCCGCAGCTCGCGGACCCGCTCGACCGCCTCCTGACCATCGGCCGCCTCGCCGATCACCTCGATGTCCGGCTCGGCCCTGAGGATCATCCGGAAGCCGGCCCGCACGAGCCCCTGATCGTCGACAAGGAGTACGCGGATCATCTTTGCGTCAGCGGCAGTAGCGCGCGAACGCGGAAGCCGCCGTCGGGGTGAGCACCGGCTTCGAGCTCGCCGCCGTACACGCCCACGCGTTCGCGGATGCCCACGAGCCCGTGGCCGCTGCCGCCCCCGTTTGCGTTTCCGGCACCGTCGTCGACGACTTCGAGCTCGAGCGCCTCGTCCCCGTAGCGCAGGGTGACCGTCGCGCGCGCCGGACCCGCGTGCTTGAGCGCATTCGTCAGCGCCTCCTGGACGATTCGGTATGCAGACACATCCACACCCGGCGGCAGCTCCACCGGCTCACCCTCGATGCGCAGCTCGACCGGCAACCCGGCTGACGCGACCTGGCCCGCCAGCTCACCGAGACGGTCGAGCCCGGGCTGCGGGTCGAGTGCGGCGCGCTCGTCCGCGGCGCGCAGCATCCCAAGCAGCCGCCGCATCTCCGTCAGCGCCTGCTCCCCCGCGTGCTCGATCGCATCGAGCGCGGACCTCGTCTCGTCGGGAGCCTCGTGCAGCATCCGTCGGCCGCCGCGCGCCTGCAGCACGATGACGCTGATCGCGTGCGCGACTACGTCATGCAGCTCGCGCGCTATCCGCGCTCGCTCGTCCGCGATCGCCTCGGCCGTGCGGCTCTCGTGCGCATCGACCAGCACACGCTCCCGCTCGGCCCGGCGGCGGAAGACCCGCCCCGCGACGATGGGAGCGCCGAAGAAGACGACAAAGAATGCAACGTCGCCAAACCCGACCGGCTGGCCTGGCTCGATCGCGGCCAGCGGGATCGCCGCCAGCACCACCGCGCACGCCGCAGCGAACGTCCAACCCCGCGCCCACCGTCCGGCCGAGTAGAGGGCGACGATGAACGCGACGAGGAAGATGCCAGCCTCGGCGAGACCCTTCACCAGCGTGTTGTCGAGCTCGATCACCGCCAGCCCCGCGAGCAGGGGCAGCACGGGGTAGCGCCGCCGGACCAGCAACGACGCGGCGAAGGCGAGCGCCGCCAGCGCCGCCGGTTCCCGCCGGTGGACATCGGCCTCGAACGAGACCTCGGCTACGTAGACGACCGCGACCAGCGCGGCGAGCAACGCATCACCGTGGCTTCTCAGCAGCGCGCGCATGCCCCCGACGATAGACGCGATCTCACGGAGACCGCATCGGCCGCGCGAGCGAGACAACCGCGCCACAGATCGCTCGACCGAGCGAGTCCGAACCGCCCACGACGCCGATGCGCAGCACACGAATGGGCGCGAGCCTGTGCGCACCAACCACTCGAAAGGAGCCAAATGCTGAAGCCCACCCGCATGCTCGTTCTCGGCCTTGCGGTCGGCGCGATCTGCGTCGCCGCAGCGCCAGCCAACGCCGAGACGCTCACGAAGGCGCAGGTGATCAAGCGTGGCAGCGCGATCTGCCGCGCGGCCGAGGCACGCGTCGACGGAATACCGGGCCCGCGCTCGGAGAACCCATTCGCCAAGACGGCTCCGCAGGGGGACAAGGCGCGCGCGCTGAAGTTCATCGCCGTCTACGCCAGCTCACTCGAGAGCGTCCGCACAGGACTTGGCCAGCTCGCTGCGGTCGCACCGCCGGAGGGACGCTCGCTGTTGACGTCGTTCGTACGCCAGCTCGGACCCACCGTTGCCGCCTTCCGGTCAGGCCACTCTGCTGCGCTCGCCCGCCACTACGGGCTCGCGCTCGACGACGTGCAGCGAGGATTCACCCTGTTCGCACGCGCGAGCGCGAGGACGAGGGCGTACGGCTTCCCGCACGGCGTCTGCCAGTCGGGCTCGAGCTAATCAAGGCACATGCCAGCCGCCGGCCACGACTCGTGGTGGCCACGCTCGCCCGGGAGCGGCTCGGACCGCTCCTGGGCGCAGCTTTCGCGCGGACGCGCTCGGCGTCTCCTACATGCCCATCGAGTGGTAGCCGGAGTCGACGTAGAGCGTCGTGCCGGTCACGTTGCGCGCGTCGTCCGAGAGGAGGTAGGCCGCCGCGGCGCCGCAGTCGTCCGACTCGATGTGGCGATGGAGCGGCGCACGCTGCTCGAACATCTCCTCCATCGTCGTGAAGCCGGCAATCGAACGCGCCGCGAGCGTGCGCACCGGTCCGGCCGAGATCGCATTGACGCGGATCGACTTCTGTCCGAGATCCCACGCGAGGTAGCGCATCGACATGTCGAGCGTGGCCTTGGCGACTCCCATCACGTTGTAATGGGGCACGGTGCGGACGCCGCCGAGGTAGGTCATCGTCACGATCGCGCCACCGCCGCGGGCCTCCATCAGCGGCTCCGCCGCGCGAGCGCATGCGACGAGCGAGTACGCGCTGATGTCGAGTGCCATCCAGAAGCGGTCGCGCGGCGTATCGGTGAAGCGGCCCTCGAGGTCCTCGGCCGCAGCGAACGCGACCGAGTGCACGAGCAGGTCGAGCCCGCCGCCGAATGCATCCGCGGTCTCGGCGAAGACACGCGCGACGTCGTCGTCCGAACGCACGTCGCACTCGGTGACGAGCTTGCCGTCCACACTCTCCGCCAGCTCTCGCACGGACTTCTCGATCCGCTCGCCCTGGTACGTGAACGCGAGCTCGGCGCCTTCGTCGTGCAGCCGCTTCGCGATCGCCCACGCGATCGAGCGCTTGTTCGCGACCCCGAGCACCAGCGTCTGCTTGCCTTCGAGTCTCCGAGTCACGGGCTCGATCCTACGGTACGCTCGCGCGGGGGCGACGAAGTGGCGGACGCACAGCGGATAGCGGTGGTGACAGGCGCCTCGTCGGGTATCGGCGAAGCGACCGCGCGCGCGCTCGCGCAGCGCGGCTGGTGGCTAGTGCTCGTCGCCCGCCGCGAGGACCGGCTGCGCTCGCTCGCCGACGAGATCGGGGGCGAGGTCGAGCTCTGCGACGTCGGCGACCGCGCCGCCGTCGAGGCGATGGCGGCGCGCGTGCTCGAGCGGCACCCGGCGATCCAGCTGCTCGTGAACAACGCCGGCATGCCCGCACGGGGCACGTACCTCAAGGTCGACTCCGACCTGGTTCAGCGCGTGATGGAGGTGAACTACCTCGGCGGCGTGTGGTGCACACGTGCGCTGATGCCGGGGCTCCAAGCTGCGGCGAAGGGCGGTCGCGCGGACGTGGTCAACCTCGTGTCGGTCGCCGGCACAGCTGCATTTGCTCCAGCAGGCGCGTACGCGGCTTCGAAGCACGCGCAGCTCGCGTTTTCCCGCTCGCTCGCCGCCGCCCTTCGCGGCACGGACATCCACGTCCACTCGGTGCTGCCGGGCTTCGTCGAGACCGAGGGCTTCCCGCAGAAGGGCGTGCTCAAGAGTCGCTTGCTCGGGCGCTTCGTGATCCAGTCGCCGGAGGTCGCGGACGCGATCGTGCGAGCCGTCGAGAAGGACAAGGGCGAGATCGTCGTGCCGTGGTTCCCCTACCGGCTGATCGGAGTCGTGCAGGCGATCGCGCCGGGCCTGATCGGACGCTTCTCCGGCATGTCCGACTACCGCCCCGGTTCGGTCTAAGCGCTTCTAGGGCTTGGTGGCGACGTACCAGCCGACGTCGATCTGGTACGTCGGTCCGGGCGCGAGGTTCTCGACACGGCGGCGCTCCTCCCCCTCGAGGCCGACGAGGTCGAGATAGAGCGCGAGGTCGTACTTCTCCGGGATGACCTCGTTGCGTGTCGTCACGAGGCCGTTCGCGTCGAGGAGCCCGCGGATGTCGGCGTCGGAGAGAAGGCGGGTGTGCGACGGGTCGCGGGCGCGCTCGAAGCGATCCTGCTCCAGAGCGCGCAACGGGTCGACGTCGCCGAGCTGGTCGACGACGAGAATCCGTCCGCCGCGGCGGGTCACGCGGGCTAGCTCCGAGACGACGAGCTCCGGCCTCCGGACGTGGTGGAGGACGCGAAGGCAGCCGGCGAGCGCGAACTCTCCCCAGCCGAACGGAAGCGAGGTCGCATCGGCCTCCATCAACGTCACGTTCGCGGGTGCGAGCTCACGCCCGGCCTCCAGGAGATCTGCGGACTGATCGACTCCGACAACCTCGCGAACATGCGGCGCGAGCGCCAACGACAACGCACCCGCCCCGCAGCCCGAGTCCAGTGCGCGCTCGTCCCCCGTGAACGGTGCGAGCAGATGGACGACCCGTTGCTCCAGCACAGCGGCCCGCTCCTGCTGGAGACCCAGCCGGAGCTCGACGTTCCCACTCGTCATTCCACGACCTCCCGGTGCGCCCGCGGCGCTTGCGTGTTCAGCCCGCACACGATCTCGTACGGGATGGTGCCAGCTATACGCGCGTGGTCCTCGGCCAGGACCCCGTCGCCGAGCAGGACGACCTCCTCGCCGACCGTGAGCTCGCGATCGAGCTCGACCGCAAGCGCGTCCATCGAGACCGTGCCGACGACGCGGCGGCGCTCGCCGGCGACGAGAACCCCCGTCTCGGACATGTCCCGGCGGAACCCGTCTGCGTAGCCGACCGGGACGATCCCGAGCCACGTCGGTTGCTCGGCGACGAAGCGCCTGCCGTAGCCGGTGCTCTCTCCCGGCTGGAGCAGCTTCACCTGGGCGAGCTCCGACGTCCAGCGCAGCGCCGGCTCTAGGCCGTGCGCAGCCGGCGCGTCGCCGAACGGGGAGATCCCATACAGCGCGATGCCGCACCGCACGGCGTCGAGCCGAGCGTCCGGGGTACCGAGCGCGGCTGCGCTGTTCGCGACGTGCCGCGTCAGGTGCGCGTACGGCGCCGTCGCCTCGAGGAAGCGGGAGAGCTGGAGCCGCGTGAACTCGGGATCCGTCTCCGACGACGCGAAGTGGCTCATCAGTCCGACGACGTCGCGCGTCGGCGAGGGCAACTCGTAGAACCCCCACCGGCCCATGCCGGTGTCGAGCTTGAGGTGGACGGGAACGTTCTCGGGCACACGGCCGCTGCCGACCGCGACTTCGAGCCGTGCCTCGCGCGCCGCTCCCAGCTCCTCCTCCGCCACCGGTCCGAGGACGAGCAGCCGTGGTTCGCGGAGGACCTGGCGAAGCTCGAGCGCCTCCGACACCGTCGCGACGCAAAGCGCTGACGCGCCACCGTCGAGCGCCGCACGAGCGACGTCGGCGGCCCCGTGCCCGTAGCCGTCTGCCTTGACCACGGCCCAGAGCTCGGCGCCTCCCGCCACGTCCGCCAGTCGGCGGGCGTTTCGGCGAATCGCCCCGTGGTCGAGGGTGAAGTGCGACCGGCTCACGACATCATCCAACCCCGACCGCGGCTGCGGACCTGATCTCCGAACCGTCGCTTGCGCGTGGCACCATCCGCGCCCGGAAGCGCCTGCTCGGTCGCCAGTGCGCGCCGTCGAACTCGGGCCGCCCGTCGCGCACCGTCGCCCAGCTCCAGCCGCGCGCGAGCTCTTCCGCAAGCACACCTGCGACGGCGAGCGTCGTCGCAACGCCGGTGCACGGGCGATTCGTCATGCCGAGCGGCGAGTACTGCTCGCGTGTGTGTCGGGCGCCAAGGAAGCGATCCGGGTCGAACCGCTCCGGGTCGGGGAAGACGGAAGGATCGCGGTGGCTCTCGCGCACACAGACGCGCAGGTACCAGCCTGCCGGCACGACGTAGCCCTCCAGCTCGACCGGCTCGAGCACGCGACGCAGGATGTACTCGCTCTGCTCGAGCCGAAGCGTCTCGAGCACTACACGAGACGCGAGACCGTCCTCCGCGCCGGTGCTCAGCCTCTCGCAACACCCCGGGTTGTCGCCGAGCATCTTCACGACCCAGTGCAGGAGGCCCGTGATGTCGCGGTAGATCGTCGCCAGCAGAAAGACGAGGTTGAGCACCACGTTGTCGTCCTCCACGGCCTCCGGCCGCGTGCGCAACAGCTCGGAGAGGAAGCTCGAAACGGGCTCGTCACCTGACGCGGTCGCCTCGACGACGACCGCACCCTGGCGCCGGACCAGTGCCGATGCGTCCCCGACCGCGTCGCGAAGCACATGTGGGTCGCGTCCCCACTCGGTGTTCAGCGGACCGGGATCGCCGTACAGGCGTGTGATGCTCGCGAACTCGTCGGTCTCCGGCTCGACGCCGAGGATGAGCCGGGCCAGTGAGGCGAGCGCGTACCGCCCGAGCCACGGTCGCGGATCGACCTGTCCGGTCACCCCGCCGGCTGCGCTCATCCGAGCGAGCTCCGACCGCGCGATGCGCGAGAACGCGGGTCGGCACTCGTCGACGACGCGGTCGGAGAATGCGTCGCGCACGACGCGGATGTAGTGGCGGTGGTCCTCAGGACTCATGCTGCGGATGAAGCCAGCGGGGATCAGCGAGTCGAAGCTCATCCCGACCCATTCCAGACGACCGTCGTTCGCGCGCAGGACGGAGGCGCCACGCGCGAGGCCGCCGACCAGCACGAGCGGATGGGCGACGTACGGCATCGTCGTCTTGGAAACCGGCCCTCGACGCGCGATCGTCTCGGCGACGAAGTCGTGATCGGTGACCGGACGGACGGGGAACGGACGCAACCGCCCCGGTGGTTGCCGTTGCGAGCGACCGGAGCCCACACGCATGCGCCACACGAGCACCGCCGAGGCAGCGGCCGCGAGCACTGCCCAGGCGATCAGCAGCCAGGGCGCGACGACCGCAACGGCTGCGAGAACGCCTGCGTACAGACCGAGATACGCCGCGGCCTCGGCGGCGCGGCGCCGATAGATCCGCGCGAAGCGCGGGCTGCACATCGGGACGAGCAGCCACGGCGCGGCGCCCGCAAGCACCCGGTCGAGTCTGGAACCTCCCACCGCCTCACATTCTCGTCAGCGGACGACGATCTCGCACGCGCTACGGCGCAGAGCCGATCAGCCGCCCTCGGCCAACCAGGCTGCCGCATCCTCCTCGCTGTCAGGAGCCTGAACGTCTCCGCTCGAGCGATCACCCACAGCGAGAACGCGACCGCTCGGAAGCGCCGTGACGGCCTGCATCGCCAAATCTCGGTCACCGACAAACGTTTCGGCATCGACCCGCTTCACGGTGTCCTCTTCGAGGATCCAAACGGCGGCAACCTCCCGCCCAGCTACATCGTGGTCGTAGCCCACGCCCACGATGTGGGAATCGATCTTGGCGACTCCGAGCAGCTGCTGTCCCCGCTCGCTGGAAAACGAGTCGCTCTCGAGACGCTTCCACGAGCTCCCTGATCCGTCTGTCGAGACCCAGATCGCCGCCTCGTATCGCCCGTGCCGCTTCGGCAGCTCTCGACCCACGGCGACGAGCCTCCCACCGTCGCCGACGACGCCGGTCAGCTGCACCGTGCTGGACGTGAACAGCGGGTGGAACGGGTCGACGGCGACGCGCGCCCATCTTCGTCCGTCGCGCGACGTCCACACGGCTCCGCTGCGGCGGTCCCAACCGACGGCGACGAGGAGCCCACTCTCGGTTTCGGTCACCGACTGCATTACCTGGTCGCCACCCCCGCCGAACACACCCTGATTCGCGGGGATGCGCTCCCAACGCTGGCCGTCAGGCGACACCCATACGGCGGCGTCCTTCGTCCTGTCGTTGTCGTTGAGGTCGTAACCGACCGCAACGAAGCCGCCGGCGCGCCGGGCGACGACGCCGTGCATCGACTGGCCATGGTGTCCGCCACCCGCCGCGCCGTCACCGCATGCGGTGCTGCACTCGCGCCCGTGCCACTGCGAAAGGGCGTAACGCCATACGAGCGCGTTCTGCGCGGAGCTAGACGGATTCTTCGTCGGCCCCTCGGTGCCGACAGCCACGATCGTCTTGTCACTGCCGACCGCGACTCCGTCGAACCGGCCGATCCCGAAGTCGGTGCCCGAGAGACGAGACCACCCCGACCGGTCGAAGGTCCAGGCTGCGGGCGTCAGGTGTCCGTTTGCCACACCGAGCCCGACCGCGACGGCTTCTCCGTTCTCCAGTGATGCAGCGGCCGTCATCTCCTGCCGTCCGGAGCCGCCGAGAACGGCGCTCCCGATGGCACTCGACGCCCAATTGGGTTTGCTGCCGTCATTGCCGGGA
>Ga0066903_100001299_pt1 | contig 17968 bp, 16 predicted proteins | sample PanSoiMetaGPlot1_FD_67491 | JGI IMG/M metagenome (GOLD analysis project Ga0066903, IMG submission 67491) | Tropical forest soil microbial communities from Panama analyzed to predict greenhouse gas emissions - Panama Soil - Plot 1 (version 2) | ecosystem: Environmental > Terrestrial > Soil >... | reverse complement strand
TCGAGGTCGAAGAACACGCCGTTCGACGGCTGGACGCTTCGTGGCGGCGTGGCCGCGACGATCGTCGGCGGACGGCTGGTGTACGAGAATGCGTCGGTGGGACGATTCTATGCGGCGTAGAGGCCGCGCCACGCGCGCCAGCGCATCCTCAGGACGTCCAGAAGAGCGGTGAGGTACGCCGTCCACCTGACGTGACTGCCGCCCTGCTCGCGCCAGATCACGCCGACCTCGCGAATCCGGTAGCCGCGGCGCCGGGCAATCAGCAGCAGCTCGACGTCGAACGCCCAGCGCTCGGTGACGAGGCGCCCGAAGATGTCGCGCGCGACGCCGCCCTTGAACGCCTTGAATCCGAGCTGGGTGTCGTGGATGCCCGGCACGAGGAGCAGGCGGATGATCGCGTTGCCGATGCGCGACAGCACGATCCGCGACCACCTCTGACGCACCGCCACGAGCGACGGATCGATGTACCGCGATCCGACGACGAGGTCGTTCCCGCCGCTCAGAAACGGCCAGAACCGCTCCATCTCGGAGAGCGGCGTCGCGTTGTCGGCGTCGAGGAACACGACGAAGTCTCCGCGGCTCTGGAGCACGCCGCGCTTGACGGCAGCGCCCTTGCCGCGGCACGGCTCGACGACCAGGACGGTCGATCCCGTCATCCCGTCGAAGAGCCGCCGGACGAGATCGGCGGTGCCGTCGCTGCTGGCGTTGTCGATGACGATGGTTTCGGAAGCGATGCCGGACGCGCGAAGGTACTCATCGGCGCTCCGCAGCGTCTGCTCGATGCGACCGACTTCGTTGAAGGTCGGAATCACGACCGACAGAAGCGGCGCCGGCGAGCTCATGTTCCGAGGAAGATCATATTCTGATGGATGGCGGCGACGACGAGCGCGAGACACGCGTAGACGGCGAACCGGCTCCGCGCCGTCCACTCCTGGAGCTCGAGACCGATCGGAATCATGGCGAGCGGCATCATGAAGATCCACACGCGCGCCGTCTCGGTCTGCAGCAGGCCGACGATCGCCACCGAGGCGATCTGTCCGAGCGCGAGCAGCGCGATCAGACGGTCGCGGCCGGCCCTGCGCGCGGAGCGGTGCAGCCAGAATCCGACGAGCAGCGCGCTCACCCATCCCGTCCCGAGCGCGAAGTCGAACAGGTCCCAGAAGATCGTCTGCGGATACGGGCGGTGGAGCGGAGGAAGCAGGCGCGCCTGGTTGGCGACGGCGGCCCGAAACGTGCCGACTGCATCGAAGCCGAAGGCGAGCCACACCGTGCCGTACACCGCGAACACGACGAGGACCGCCACGGCGGCGCACGTCAGAACCCAGCCGGGACCGGTCGCGCGATCAACGGTGAGGCCGACGATCGTGTACGCGGCGAGAAAAATGCCGAGAAGCAGCAGGCTGTACGACCAGAAGATCGCGGCGCTGAGCGCCACGCCGAACGCGACCGCGTACAGGATCGATCGTCGTTTCATCGCCAGCGACCACCACGCGAGCATCGCCGCCGTGAAGATCGGGTAAATCTGGTCGAATTCCGGAAAGAAGAGGAGCAGTCCAGGGCACAGCGCAAAGAAGCTCGCGCCGTGAAAGGCCGCGGCGGAATTCTCGAGCAGGACCTCCAGCAGCAGGAAGGTGCAGACGACGCCCGCCGCCGCGAGCACTCCGACGAGCGCGCCGCCCGCGAGGGCGGCGGTCGAGTTGCTCCCGAACAGGTTGATGAACGCGTAGTAGTACAGCACGGGTCCGGGCGGCTTGGTCTGGCCGTGGCTCGGAAACGACGGCATCAGCGTCGCGTACGCGGGCAGCCATTCGCGCAGCGGCCGCGCGTGCGATCCGGCGAACAGGTCCGCCGCGATCGTGTAGTAGCCCGTCGCGCTGGGGCTCTCGACGACGTCGGAAATGCGATGCACGTCGAAGGGCGGATTGTTGAGGCCGGCGCAGACGACCTGCAGCACACAGGTCGACGCGGCGACCGCGGCGAGCGACCGCCACACGCGCCGGGGGCTGCGCGCGTAGACCAACTGTCCCGCGCAGAACGGCAGCATGGCGGCGGCAATCAGCGCGAACGAGGGCAGCGGGTGCAGCCGCCGCCATTCCCACGGAAAATATCCGGGGCCGTTCATGTGCCTGACGTGCAGGAACACGAGCGTGACGACGACGATCGAAAAAAGGATGACGAGCCGCGCCCTCACGCGAGTACGGTACCACAGCCAAAATACGGCGCCGGGCGGAGAAGGGAGACGCGCTGATGGACAGGCGTGCGGAGCTTCGCGAGAAGGCCCTGAAGGACCTGCGGGCGTCCGAGGTCCTGATGCTCGACGGACACTTCGATTACGGCAACGGCTATCACGGGCGCGTGTACCTGAATCCGCATCAGCTCTTTCGCCACCCGTCGACGATCTGGCGGTTCGCGCAGGACCTGATCGACCTGATGCCGGGCGAGCTCGTGCAGCGGACCGAAGTGGTTGCGGGACCCGTGACGGGCGGCGCCCTGCTCGCCCACACGATCGCCGGCTTGCTGGACAGCCGGCGGAGCCTCACACACCCGCCGTGCGTGTTCGCGCCGTTCAACTACGATCCCGCAGGCGGCCTTGCGCTGCGCGCGTTTTATCGCAACGAGCTGAACGGCAAGCGGGTCCTGCTGGCCGACGACGTGCGGAACACGGGCGAGACGTTCGCCAAATGCGCGGCGCTCGTGAAGGCCGCCGGCGGCTCCGTCGTCGCCACCGTCGAGATCTGCGATCGATGCGAAGCGATCGTCGATCTCGGCGTGCCGAACATCGCGCTCGTGGAATACAAGGCGCCCGAGAATTTCAAGGCGGAGACGTGTCCGCTGTGCAAGTCGGGGGTTGCAATTACGCGATTCTGAGCCCGAGCAGCTTCGCCGCGTTGCCCTGAAGGATCGCTTCGCGATCGGTGTCGGTCAATCCCGCCCCGTTCAGCACATGATCCACCGGCGCGTCCACCCACGGATACGGATAGTCCGTGCCGACGACGATGCGATCGACGCCAACCTCGGCAACCAGGTGGCGCAGCGCTTCGGACGTGAACACCAGGGAATCGTAGTACATGCGCTTCACGTATTCGGTGGGGCGCTCCTTCGGAACACCGGCCCTGCACTGCGCCGGAAACGTCCGGCAGCCGTTGTCGGAGCGGTTCATGTACGACGGCAGGTAGCCGCCGCCGTGGGCCGCGAGAATCTTCAATCCGGGAAACCGATCGAGCGTGCCTTCGAAAATGAGATGCGACAGCGCGATCGTCGTCTCGAGCGGGTTACCGATCACGTTGCCGAGCAAGCCGTTGCCCTTCAGGCGGTTGTTGAAGTCGGCCGTCCCCGATCCCTGCGGGTGGATGAAGACGACGGCGCCGAGCTCCTCGGCCTTCGCCCAGAAGGGATGGAACGCCGGGTCGGCGAGCTCGCGGCCGGCGACGCTTCCGCCGATCGCGGCACCGCGAAGGCCCAGCTTCTTCATGGCCTGCTCGAGCTGCTGCGCGGCGAGATCCGGGAACTGCAGCGCGACGGACGCGAACGCCGCGAACCGATCGCCGTGCGACGCGCAGAAGGCGGCCATGCGCTCGTTCTGCACGGCCACGATCTTCGAGACGAGATCGCGGTCGACGTCGTACCAGTTCGGATTGATGCTGAGCACCGCGATCTCGATGCCCTGGGCATCCATCGTCTTCAGCCGATCGGCGAGCGCCTGGCCGTCGAGCAGCAGCGGCTGATTGGCGGCCTGGTTCCCCGACGAGCGCCTGAGCTCGATCGCTTCGGCGACGGCGCAGTGCGCGTGCACATCGACCGTCTTGAGTCGCCGCCCTCTGACCGTCACCACCCGCGTCGTCTGCCGAGACGGTTGCCGCGCAGCTTCCGCGAGGCCGCAACCGACGAACAGCAGCCCCGTTTTCGCGGCCTGTTTGATGAACTCTCGGCGGTTCTTCACAAAACAACTCGCAACGTTCAACTTGCAACTGTCCACTAGCAACTATGAGGGTCTTGGCGTCTTGCTACGCTCGCAATTCGTCTTCACGATGCACCAATTGTCTTGGCTTCCGTTCAGCTCTCAAGCGTCTGAGGCTGAACTGTGAGCATTGCACGGAATTCATCTGCTTCCTGAAGGAGCCATGCGCGCGTGCCTGGGGCCCCGAGCGATTTGGACTGCGACGCGGAGCCAGTATTTGGATTCGTGGCTCTCCTTCAATGAGATCGCTTTTTTGACGCCAGTTCCTTGCGACTGTACGAACCTTTGACTCCGCGAGGTTAGCGCCGATCGAGCTGCCTGCGTCAAAAAGTTGATCGGCGACGCGGTGCGCGGGTCCGGGAATTCGGGCCCAATTCCGCGCAATAATCAAAGAGCTGAAGTGAACCGGAACGCGCGTTCGCGGAAATTAAGGAAATTAAGCGGCAGTTTGTCGTCCATGCACGAATCGCCCGCTCAATAAACGCGCCAACGCAACTTTCAACTTCAACTCTCAATTCTCAACTAACAGCGCCGGCACTGATTTGAGCAAAGTCGCTGAGAGTTGCAGGTTGCAAGTTGCGAGTTGTCAGTTGCTATGGTGTCAACCGCAACCGTCCGAGCGCCCCCTTCTCGATTTCGGCGCGGTCCATTCTCATCCTGCGGTACCGCACCGCCTGCCAGTCGCGCTGGAAGTCGTCGTAGTGCGGCGAGAGGAAGTGTCCGGATTCGCCGACGGCGTCGATGAAGCGGCTGTCGTTGGCGGGCGACAGGTCGATGATCTCGCGGTAGCCCGGAACGTTGTGCTGTTCGTACGGACGGTCCGAGGCGACCGGGCCGACGTCAACGGTGCTCCAGTCGCCGCCGTTTGGAATCGAGCGGCTCAAGAGCGGCCGCAGCGCTGCGACGGAGTCGAGCCCCTGGTGCGGAAACACCGCGCGGTGAATGCTGTCCCACCTCCAGCGCGTCATGTCGGTGCCGAGCTGTGCCGCGAGATCCGCGAGCCCGCTTCTGAGCGCGCTCCTGACGTCGTCGTCGCACGTCTCCTTCTGCGGAGTCCGCGTATCGTCGCACCACACGGCGTCGTTCGTTGTGAGCGTGTGGACGAGAAAGCGCGTGACGTAGGAGTAGCGATCCTTGTAGCGGTCGGTGAGCGCCGGACCGAGATCGTCGCCGACGATCGCCGGCGTGAGATGCTGAAACCACGCGCTGAAAATCGCGGCGGCGGCGCTGTCGGCGGTGGCATCGCCGTTCCAGGCCCGTAGCAGCTCGATCGCGCGCGCGTCGGGCGTCCCATCGACGTGCGCGTGCCCGAGGAGGAGCGGCAGGAGCGTCTTTGCGTGGAGTGAGACGGTGTCGGCCTGCATGCGCGCGAAGTCGGCGACGGTGAATTTCGATCTCGCGCGCATCATGTCGGCGACGCGCCGCGCGCGGTACGGCTCGGGCCACTCCAACCCGAGCAGATGCGGATAGCTCGGCGGTTCGGGGCGATGGTTCGCCGTGATGATGACGTGATCCGACGGATCGTACAGATGCGGCAGCTCGTCGAATGGGACCCAGCCGGTCCACTCGGCGGCGCCCGTCCAGCCGTCGGCCGGCCGCGTGCCGTCGCCGGACGCGCGGATCGGGATCCGCCCCGGCGCGTAGTAGCCGATGTGGCCGTCGACGTCGGCGTAGATGAAGTTCTGCGACGGCGTGCCGAAGTCGCGCAGGGCCGCGGTGAACTCGGTCCAGTTGCGCGCATCGTTCAGCTTGAGGAATGACGCGACGGTCATGTCGACCGGCTCGAGCGCCGCCCAGCGGAAGGCGAGCGGCTCGACGGCCTCCGGCGTCGCGGGTTCCTTCAGCTTCGCGTTGTTGGCGTTGATCGCGTCGGAGACCAGCGGCCCGTGCCGCGACACGCGCACCGTCAGCTGAACGGGATCGGCGCCCTTGATGTGAATCGTCTCGGGGATCATCGCCAGCGGTTCCATCGCGCCCTGGAACTCCGCCCGCTGGCCGGTCGGGTCGAGATGCTCGCGATACAAATCCTCGACGTCGGCGGCGACATTCGTGGCGCCCCACGCGATGAAGCGATTGCGTCCGAGCGCGACGGCAGGGGCGCCGGGCAGCGTGGCGCCGATGATCTCGAAGTCGCCGCCGGTGACGTGCGCCAGATACCATGTCGATGGGAGCCGCGCGCTCAGGTGCGGATCGTTGGCGAGGATCGGCTTGCCGGTGGCGGTCATAGTGCCGTCGACGACCCAGTTGTTCGATCCGATCGCCTCTGCGCGCGAGTTGCCTAGCAGCAGCTCGGCCACGCTCGGGTCGCCCGATGACAGCGCTCGCGAGAAGGCCTCGGTGTAGCCCGGCGGGCCGGGCGGGTCAGTCAGGCGGGGCTGGTAGGCGGGCAGGTGGGCCGACGCGTGCTGTGAGCCCTGGGCGCCGGAGCCGCCGGGCTCGCCGGACGCGACCGGCCATCGGTCGACGATCGAAGGCCCGTCGGCCGCGTAGGGCGGCATCAGCTGCGCCAGGCGTTCGGCGCCGACCTTCTTCTCGATGTCGTGGCGCAGCAGCTCGAACGAATAGTTCGCGCTGAGGTCCCACGCCATCATCTTCACCCACACGACGACGTCGACGCCGGTCCACGGCTCCGGCTCGAAGCGCAGCAGCGTGAATTCGGGCGGCAGCTGCGCGCCGTGGTGCGTGGCAATGAACGCGTTGACGCCGGCGACGTACGCGTCGATCTGCCGCTTCGCCCACTCCGGCGTCGTGGCCCACGCGGTGCGCGCCGCGCGGCCGAAGCCGACGGTGCGGAGGAAACGATCTTGCGGCAGCGCCGCGGCGCCGAGCACTTCCGACAGCCTGCCGTGGCCGATGCGCCGCTGCAGCTCCATCTGCCAGAGCCGATCCTGCGCGTGGGCGTAGCCGAGTCCGAACAACGCGTCCGCCTTGTTCGACGCGAAGATGTGCGGGACGGCGTCGGCGTCGCGGACGATGTCGACAGGCGCGCTCAGTCCGTGGACGGTGATCGTGCCGTCGACCTGCGGCAGGGAGCGGCGAAGGTAGTGGAGGCCGCCGGCGAACACGAGCACGGCAAGCACCACGATGGCCGCCAGCGCTTTGAGCAGCGCGCTTCGCATGCCAGCATCATAATCAACTCTCAACGTTCAAGGTGCAACTTCAGCGGCCGGAGGGCTTGCGGCACGGTCGCTGAAAGTTGAGACTTGAAAGTTGAGACTTGAGACGTGGTTGTATCTCCTCTCCTGAAGCCCGTGTTGGACCGGCTTTACGCCGACTTCAACTCGCCCGATTCGGCCACCGACCCGATTCAGATCGTCCGACGCTTCGGGAACGACGACGACCGCGAAGTCGTCGGGTTTGTCGCGGCTTCGCTTGCGTTCGGCCGCGTGGCGAGCGTCCTGCAGTCGATCGAGCGGGTGCTCGCCGTGATGGGACCCGAGCCTGCAGCGTACGTGCGCAGCTTCGACGCCGGCCGGGGACGCGCGCAGTTCTCCGGCGTCGGCCACCGCTGGATCCGCAGCCGCGATCTCGTCGCGCTCCTGTGGCTGATGCGGCAGATGATCGATCGCGCCGGATCGATCGAGGGCTTTTTCCTGGAGGGCTACGACGAGGAGGCGGACGATGTGGAGCGCGCCCTCGACGGCTTTTCCGCGCGCGCGACGACGATCGATCGGCAGGCGGTTCGGCGGGCACCCGGCGTCCGCTTCTTCTTTCCGCGCCCGTCGAAGGGCTCGGGGTGCAAGCGGCTGAACCTGTTCCTGCGCTGGATGGTGCGCCGCGACGCGCTCGATCTCGGCGTGTGGCGGCGCGTCTCGCCGTCGAAGCTCGTCGTGCCGCTCGACACGCACGTCATCCGCCTCGGGCGCTGCCTCCACCTGACGAGCTACCGCAGCCCGGGTTGGCGCATGGCGCGCGACATCACCGCGTCGCTGCGCCGACTCGATCCGGACGATCCGGTGAAGTACGACTACGCGTTGTGCCACCTCGGGATGCGGCACCCGAAACTCTCGACGCTGAGAGCGGAACTGTCAGCGCTGGAGGTCGATCATTTCCGGCAACGCCCATTGCAAACAAGCCGAGTGTAGTCGTACGATCGCTCCTGCCATGCGCCCGTCCACGCGGGACGTGGACGCGCCCGCAGTTTTGAGAACCGGCGCTCCAGATGCCGGTTGCGTCGAAGCGACGTGACAGATCGAGCTTTGACGCACTCTTCGAGACTTCCGTGACGACCGCACGTGCGACCGCTCTGTGCGCGCGCTGCGAATTCAGCCGGCGCGGAAGTCATATGCATTCGTATACAGCGGAGGGCGAACGGATCCTATCGGTGCATACCGTTGCGGTCAGACTCGACCTGTCCGATCGCACGGTTCGCCTGTGGGCAGCGAGGGGGTGGCTGCCGGCCTTCAAGGACGGTCCGAAAATCTGGCGGTTCCGCGAGACCGATGTCGAAGCGGTGCGCGCCAGGCTCGCGTCGCGGCGACGTCGAGCTGCGGCCGCGGGCGGGGATTCAAGCGATGATTCACAGTGAGAACCCGTTGGTGCACTTCCGCCGTCGTCACCTGAGGAACGAAGTGGAGGTCGTCATCGGACGGTCGGCGGTGCGCGTGATACTGGCGCTGATCACGCTCGCGCTCGGCGCAGCCCTCGCGCTGTCCGGATCGGGACACGCGAAGGAGGTCATTGACGTGATTCGGCGCTTGCCCGCGTTCTGACGCGCTCGTAGACGTCGGCCGTCGACGCGACCATCTGCTCGACGGTAAACCGCTCGTTCACGCGCGCGAAGCCCGCCTCGCCCAGGCGGCGCCGCAACGGCGCGTCGTTCAAAGCGCGCACGATCGTGTCGGCGAGCGCGCGATGGTCGCGCGCGGGCACGAGCAGGCCGTTCACCCCGTCCTCCACGATTTCCGGAATCCCGCCGGCCATGGTCGCCACGATGGGCCGCGACGCCGCCATCGCGTCGAGGAGCGAGGTGCCGAGGCCCTCGGTCACCGAGCTCATGACGAACAGATCGAAGGTCTTCAGGCAGCCGAGCACGTCGGTCCGGAACCCCGGCAGCAGCACGTGCTTCTCGAGGTGATGCTCGTGGACCTGTTTCTCGAAGTGCTCGCGCAGCTCGCCTTCGCCGAGGATCACGAATCGCGCATCCGGGATCTGCTGCACGACGAGACGGGCGGCTTCGATCAGGTAGCGCTGGCCCTTGTGCGGCACGAGCGCCGCGATGTTGCCGACGACCGGCGCGCCGTGCGGCAGGAAGAACGCCTGATGGACGTCGACGGGCGGCGCGGCGAGCACGTGGTCGACGTCGATCCCCTCGTGCACGGTCACGGTCTGCGCTTCGGGCACGCCGTCGGCGATGAGCATCCGGCGGATCGCCTCCGACGCCGCGATGAAGCAGTCGACCTGACGGTACTTCCACCGCGAAAACGAATTGCCCTTCATGTGGAAGTCGACGCGGCGCGAGGCGACGAGCGCGGGCGCGGGGCCGGCGCTCGCGGTTCCGGCGCCCAGCGACAGGGCGAGCGACGCCATGGCGACGCCGTGCGGGTCGTGCGCGTGGACGACGTCGGGCGCGAGCCGCTTCACGACCCGCGAGAGCCGCCAGGCCGCGGAGAGATCCATCTCGGACCGCGGCGCGATCGGGATCAGGTCGAGCCCTTCCTCGGCTCGGCGCCGCAGCTCGCCGTCCGGATGGGCCACGAGCGACGCGCGCTGGCCGATGGATCGCAGACCGTTCACGGTCAGCAGCACCTGGTTCTGGCCGCCGCGCCACGTTCGGGCCGTGTCAACGTGGAGGCTGAACATGGTTCCGGTCCTGCAGTTCGCGGAGCTTCGCGAACTTGAGAAATACGTAATATGCGTTCAGCCGCGAGATGGTGAAACCGACCGCGCCGTCGCGGATGCCGCCGCGCAGGATGTAGTTGCGAAGGAACGCGAAAGGCGGGTGGATGGCGAGATCGAAAAAGCCGGCTCGCCGTCCCTCTTCGTGCATCTGCCGCGCGGAGAGCGTCGTGTAGCGATCGATGGTTTCCAGGTGATCGGCGATGTCACGATACGCGTAGTGCTGCAGCTCGCCGCGCAGCTGGTCCGTTTCGCCGCGGACGGTCACCGCCTCGTGCACGTACTTTCCGGTCCACCGCGCCGCCCGACGGTCGTACAGCCGCAACTGGTAATCGGGATACCAGTCGGTCGTTCGAATCCAGCGGCCCAGGTGCCACGTCACGCGCGGGATGCGGAATCCCGCCGCGCGCGGCGATCCGGTCATCAGTCCCTTGATCTCACCGGCCAGCTCGGGCGTGACGCGCTCGTCGGCGTCGAGCGACAGGATCCAGTCGTTGCGGGCGATCGACGCCGCGTAGTTTTTCTGATCGACGTAGCCCTGCCATTCGCGGACGACGACACGATCGGTGTGGCGGCGGGCGATTGCAGCCGTCTCGTCCGTGCTCTGCGAGTCGACGACCACGATCTCGTCGGCCCACGCGGCCGAAGCGAGCGCGGCGTCGAGGTCGGCCGCCTCGTTCCAGGTGATAACGGTGACCGAGAGCTTCACAGCTCGCGCAGTCTACTGCACACGGGCACTGCGCTCGCGGACCGCTGAAGTCTCAAGTCACAAGTCCCAAGTCTCAAGGCGGACAGGTCCCAGGTCTCCAGTCGGGACTTGTGACGTGCAGACTTGCGACTCGGGACTGCGGCAGTCCGTCAGGAACTACCTCGCGACGGTCACGAACGACGCCGCACTGGCGCCGAGCGGCACCTGCTGCACGGCGTCGAAGTCGACGAGCGACTTGTTGTAGTCGGAGACGGCCTGGACCTCCTGCGTGCGCGCCAGCGCGAGGTCGCGCTGCGCCTGCAGCACGAGGAAGGTCGACGACATGCCGGCGGCCAGCTTCTTCTCCTCGGCCTCGAGCTTCTTTTCCTGGAGTTCGCGCGACGCTTTTGCGGCCTGCACGCGCTTCTGGTTGGTCTGCACGCTGCGGCCGACGGTGCGGACCGCGGTCGCGACCTGAAGCTGCAGGGCCTTGAGCTGCGCCTGCGACTGCTCGTACTCGAGCCTGACGCGCGCCAGGTTTGCGTGCGCGGTGTTCGCGCCGAGCGGGTAGCCGATCGTCACGCCGAAGCTCCACTGCGGGTAGGCGCTGCTGAACACGTCGCCGAGCGCCGTTCCGTAGCTCCGATTTACGATCGTCAGCGGCGTCGTTTGACCGGTGATCGGGTTGGTGCCGCCGCTGAACTGCGTGCCGCCGATGCCGATCGCGCCGTAGTTCACGACGGCGTTCAGGTCGGGCTTGATCTGGTTGCCGTAGAACTTGATGTTGATGTCGCTCTGCTCGATCGTGTTCTTCGCCGCGGCGAGGTCGGTGCGCTTGTCGAGTGCGGTCCGCACCGCGGCGTCGATGTCGATCGCCTGCTCCGAGTAGGTTGCCGCGTCGGTCGGGTCGAAGACCACCGTCCAGAAATCCGGCGTCCCCGGATCGAGAATCAACGCGCGCAGGTTGTCCTGCGCCTGCTTGATTTGCGCGTCGGCGACGATGACGCCCTGCTCGTTGTTGGCGACCTCGGCTTGCGACTGCACGATGTCGATCGGCGCGAGCGTCCCGATCTCCACCCGCTTCTGGTTGTCTTTCAGCGACTGCTGCGACAGCGACAGCGACTGCTGCTGCGCCTTAAAGTTGTTGATCGCATACACGAGATCCCAGTAGGCGTTCTTGACGTTCCGCACCGTCTGACTGACGACGGTCTGCAGTTGAATGTCAGAGAGGTCGCGCACCTTCTTGCTCGTCTGCACCTGCTGGCGGATCTGATCGATCTCGAAGTTGCGCAGCAGCGGCTGCGTGAAGTTCAGCGAGAGGTTCGACGAGAGGCGCGGGTTGAAGGTGGATGTCGGATCCGTCGTCGTGAACCGGTTGTTGTTCGTGCTCACCGAGTAGCTCGCGCCCCAGGGCGCCGTCGCCGCGAGCGAGACGGCGGTCAGGAATTGACCGGTCGTGACGACGGGGATCGTGCCCGACAGGATGCTCGTGACCGGCTGGTCTGAGGAGTTCTTCGTGAGCGTGGAGCTCAGTTGCGGCGCCCACGCCGAGCGCGCCAGCGCGATACCCGTGTCCTGAATCTGCGGATCGTACCGCTGGATGCGGATGCCGAGATTCTGCTCGAGCGCGAGCGCGCTCGCTTCGTCGATGGACAGCCGCCGCAGCGATTCTCCCGGCTGAGCCGAAACTGTCTGAGCTGCGGCTCGAGCCGATGCCATGAGAGACGACCGTCCGCTCTGGCCGAAAGCGGACACTGATGTCGCGATGACGGAGGTGGCGATCGCCAGGATTCGGACGCGACGAACCAGAGAGTGCGAACGCATTGCTGAAGGCTCCATGAAGAAGGACTCTAAGTGATCCGGGTGCTGTTCTGAACAGTAGACGTCCGGCGGGGAGTTTCGGTTCAGGGGATTGTATACTTTTTCATGCCTTTTTCCGCTCGTCTTCGCTGCGTACTCGTCGCGTCGGCGCTCGCCGTGGCCACGGCTCATCCGGCCGGCGGGCCCGCGACGTTTCAGCTCACCGTCGACAGCATCATGCGCGGGCCCAAGCTCGTCGGCTACCCGCAGACCGGGCTGCGCTGGTCGGGCGACTCGTCGCGCCTCTTCTTCGAGTGGCGCCGCCCCGGCGACGACGAGGCGTCGACGTGGGTCGTCATGCGCGACGGCAGCGGACTGCGCAAGTTATCGGACGCCGAGCGTCGCACGGCGCCGCCCGCAACAGGACAGTGGGACAAAGCGCACCGCCGCGTGCTGTTCGTCGATCAGGGCGACATCGTGCTCGTCGATTCCGTCGCCGGCACGCGTCGGCAGGTGACGCGCACGACCGGCGCCGAAGCCAACCCGCGCTGGGCGCGCCGCGAAACGGCGATCACTTTCACGCGCGACAACAATCTGTTCATCGTCCCGCTCGACAGCGGCGAGATCGCGCAGCTCACCGACGTGCAGCCCAGAAAGCGCGACCCTCGCGAGACCGACAGCCAGAAGTTCATCAAGGCGGAGGAGCAGAAGCTGATCGAGCACACGCGCGTCGAGGCCGAGAAAAAGAAGAAGACCGAGGAGAAGGAAAAGGCGCGGGCGCTGCCCAAACTCGAGCTCGCCGAGCGGCAGAGCGCGACCGACCTGCAGTTGTCGCCCGACGGCACGCACGTGCTCGTGCTGGTCACCGAGCGCAGCGACAACGCCAAGCGCCCGAACGTGCCGAACTACGTCACCGAATCGAGCTACACGGAGGACATTCCCGCACGAATGTTCGTCGGCGACGCGCAGGACAAGCGCACGCTGTCGATCATGAATCTGGAGACGGGCAAGACCGTCGAAGCGTCCTTCGACTCGAGCGATCCGGCACTCGCTCAGGACGGACGGCCCAAGCGGGCCATCCGGTGGGCGATGCCGCTGGTCTCCGACGACGGCAAGCTGGTCGTCGCTCACGTGCGCGCCGACAACAACAAAGACCGCTGGCTGCTCGCCGTCGATCCCGAATCGGGCAAGACGCGCGTCATCGACGCGCTGCACGACGATGCGTGGGTCCGGGAGCTGGGCGGCTTCGGCCCGAACGATCCGTCGTTTGGCTGGATGCCGGACCAGAGACGGATCTGGTTCCTGTCCGAGCGTGACAGCTGGATGCACCTGTACGCCGTCGACGCGACGGCGGATCGTACGACCGCGAAACAGCTGACCGACGGCAAGTGGGAGATCGAGAGCCTGGCCGTCTCGGCGGACAAAACGAAGTTCTACATCACAAGCACCGAGGTCCATCCCGGCGAACGGCACATCTACTCGATGCCGATCGAGGGCGGCGCGCGCACGAAGCTCACGTCGATGGCCGGCGCAAGCGCGGGCGAGGCGTCGCCCGACGGCAGCACCTTCGGCCTGATCTACTCGGCGAGCACGAAGCCGCACGAGGTGTACCTGATGCCGAATCGGCCCGGCGCCGAAGCGAAGCAGGTGACGACGACGCCGACCGACGAGTGGCGATCGTTCAAATGGATCGAACCGCAGCTCGTCACGTACAGGACGCGCGACGGCGTCAGCGTCTACGCGCGGCTGTTCACGCCGGAGATGGCGGGCGCGCGGCGGGATCCGGCGGCGCCCGCGGTCGTTTTCGTCCACGGCGCCGGCTACGCGCAGAACGCGCACAAGTACTGGGCGAGCTACTACCGCGAGTACATGTTCCACAACCTGCTCGCCTCGCGCGGCTACGTCGTGCTGGATCCCGATTACCGCGCAAGCTCGGGCTATGGGCGCGACTGGCGCACGGCGATCTACCGCCACATGGGCGGCAAGGACCTCGACGACGTCGTCGACGGCGCGAAGTACCTCGTCGACGCGCAGCGGGTGAACCCGAGGCACATCGGGGTGTACGGCGGAAGCTACGGCGGCTTCATCACGCTGATGGCGATGTTCACCTCGCCCGACACGTTCGCGGCCGGCGCCGCGCTCCGGCCGGTGACCGACTGGTCGCATTACAACCACGGCTACACATCGAACATCCTCAACGAGCCGCAGGACGACGCCGAGGCGTACCGCAAGAGCTCGCCGATCTATTTCGCCGAGGGCCTGAAAGGCGCGCTGCTCATCTGCCACGGCATGGTCGACACGAACGTGCTGTTCCAGGACAGCGTGCGACTCGTGCAGCGCCTCATCGAGCTGCGCAAGGAGAACTGGTCGGTCGCGCCGTTCCCGGTCGAGAACCACGGCTTCGAGGAGGAAACGAGCTGGGCGGACGAGTACAAACGGATCCTCAAGCTCTTCGACGACACCCTTCGGATCCCGCATGACGCGCGACGAGCTTCTTGACCTCTATCGCAAGTCGGGCGCGCTGCTCGAGGGCCACTTCCGGCTGACGTCGGGCCTGCACAGCCCCGGCTACCTGCAGAGCGCGCTCGTGCTGCAGCACCCGCAGCACGCCGAAGCGCTCGGACGTGCGATCGCCGACCGCGTCCGCGATCTGCGGCCGACCCTGGTGCTCTCGCCGGCGCTCGGCGGCGTTGTCATCGGACACGAGGTGGCGCGCGCGCTCGGGGTGCGCGCCATCTTCGTCGAGCGCCAGGACGGCGCGCTCACGCTCCGGCGCGGGTTCGTCGTCGCGGAAAACGATCGCGTCCTCGTGGTCGAAGACGTGCTGACGACGGGCGGCTCGACGCGCGAGACGATGCAGGTGGCCCGCGCGGCAGGCGGGCACGTCGTGGGCGCCGCATCGGTGGTGGACCGAAGCACCGGGCGCATCGATCTCGGCGTCCCTCTCGCGTCGCTGCTCGACATCGACCTGCCGACCTACGAACCGGACAAGTGTCCGCTGTGCGCGCAGGGGTTGCCGGTCATCAAGCCTGGATCGAGGCCGGTGGCAGTTTGAGGTGCCCGGTCACGACAGGGATACAAGGGACACGATACACGGTGATGCTCAGCTACCGGATCACTGTCGCGTACGAGGGCACCGACTTCGTGGGCTGGCAGCGCCAGGCCGCCGGCGAGTCGATTCAGGGTGTGCTCGAGGAGGCGCTGCGCGAGCTCGACGAGCGCGACGTGACGGTCGTCGGCGCCGGCCGGACCGACGCCGGGGTGCACGCGCTGGCGCAGGTGGCGGCGTTCACGCTCGAGCGCGCGCGGCCTGCCGACGCCGTCGTCCGTGCCCTCAACGCGCGGCTGCCAGCGAGCGTACGGGTGCTGACCGCCGAGGAAGTTCCATCGTCGTTTCATCCGCAGTTCGACGCCCGCGCGAAGACGTACCACTATCGCATCTGGAACGGCGACGTGGTGCCGCCCTTCGAGCGCCGGTACGTGTGGCACGTGCCGGGGGCCCTCGACGTCGCCGCGATGCAGCGTGCCGCCCGCCTGATCGAAGGCGAGCACGACTTCGCCGCATTCCAGTCGAGCGGCTCCGACGTGGAGACGACGGTGCGACGCGTATTCGCATCCGAATTGCGGAGTGCGGACTGCGGAGTGCGGAGTGATTTCGGATTTCTGAACACCGATCCGCACTGGTTACTCGGCGATCAATCCGCACTCCGCGCTCCGCACTCCGCACTACTCTGCTACGACATCACCGGCTCTGGCTTCCTGCGCCACATGGTCCGGGCGATCGTCGGCACGCTCGTCGAGGTCGGGCGCCGTCGGCGGCCTGCGGAGTGGATCTCGGACGTGCTGCGGTCGCGCGAGCGCGGCTTCGCCGGGCGGTCGGCGCCGGCTCATGGCCTCTTTCTCGTCGGCATCGATTACGATGTACACTCAGGGTTTACTTCTAAGGGCAGGTAATGTCGCTTGAGCAGCTCCTGGCCAAGATTCCGCCGGGATCCGCCGATGAGACGCTGGCGCGGCAGGTGAACTTCGATCAGCTGCCGTCGCACATCGCGATCATCATGGACGGGAACGGTCGATGGGCGGCGCAGCGGCATCTGCCGCGCGTGGAAGGGCACCGCGCCGGCATCGACTCGGTTCGTGACGTCGTCGAAACGTCCGCGCGCCTGGGCATCGAGGTGCTCACGCTTTACGCGTTCTCGGTCGAGAACTGGAAGCGTCCGCGCGCCGAGGTCAACACGCTGATGATGCTGCTGAAGCGGTACATCAGGCTCGAGCTGGACACGCTCCACGAGAACAACATCAAGTTCCAGGTGATCGGCCGGCCCGACGAGCTGGCGCCCGACGTCCAGCACGAGCTGGGCATCGGCATCCGGCAGACGTCCGGCAACACCGGCATGCTGTTCAACATCGCGCTGAACTACGGCGGCCGCGCCGAGATCGTCGACGCCGCGCGGCGCGCGATCGTGGCGGGCGTGTCGCCCGACGATCTCGACGAGCGTCGGTTCGGCGACTTCCTCTACACCGCCGGGCAGCCCGATCCCGATCTCCTCATCCGCACGAGCGGCGAGATGCGCGTGAGCAACTTCTTGCTCTGGCAGATCGCGTATTCGGAAATCTGGGTCACCGAGACGCTGTGGCCCGACTTCCGCCGCCGCGATCTGCTCGAGGCCATCGTTGCCTACCAGAAGCGCGACCGCCGCTACGGCGGCATCAAGTCGCCAGTCGCGCTCAGAGCTAAGTGACACAGCAGTCGCAGGTCGCAGGTCGCCACTCACAAGTCGAGCAGAGATTGCGGAGATCGCAGAGGAGATGACCCGTGTGATGAGCGGCGCCGTGCTCATTGCGTTCGCGGTGGGCGTGGTGTGGTTCGCGTCGACGCTCGTGTTCCTGATTGTCGCGGCGGTGCTCGTCGGGCTCGGCGTCAGCGAGCTGGTCGCGCTTGCCCGTGCGAGCCGGCTGAACGTGACGTACTGGCCCGCGCTCGTTCCTGCGCTGCTGGCCGTGGTATCGGTCGGCGCGCCCGGCCACAGGCTCGAGGTCGGGCTGATGGCGGCGCTCGTCGGCGTCGGGCTGGCGACGCTCGGCGCGTGGCGCGGCGACGCTCAGGCGCTGGCGAGTGCCGCAGCCTCGCTGTTTCCCGCGCTCTACCTTGGCCTGCCCGTCGGCGCGCTCGTCGCCGTGCGCGCGCTCAGCGGTCCGCGCGGTCTGTTCCTGCTGATGCTGACGATCATCGTCAGCGACTCGATGCAGTACTACACGGGCCGGCTCCTGGGGCGGCGGCCGCTCGCGCCGCTCGTGAGCCCGAAGAAGACGATCGAAGGCGCGCTCGGCGGATTCCTGTTCGGGACCGCGCTGTTCGCGTCGGTCGGCGCCTGGTGGCTTCCGGAGATGCCGCTGGCGGTGCGGATCGGGCTCGGGTTGTCGATCGTCGCGCTCGGCATCGCGGGCGACCTGTTCGAGTCGATGCTGAAGCGAAGCGCCGGCGTGAAGGACAGCTCGACATTGATTCCCGGTCACGGCGGCGTGCTCGATCGGATCGACGCGTTGCTGTTCGCGGCTCCTGTCTACTATGTGGTGTTGAAGTATGTGTAAACCTGGGTGGCTGGTGACTCGTGACTGGTGGCTTGTTGAAGCGAGCGTGAGCCGCGGGTTCCGGTTTGCCAGTCACCAGCTACCATGCGCTA
>Ga0066903_100001298_pt1 | contig 17970 bp, 15 predicted proteins | sample PanSoiMetaGPlot1_FD_67491 | JGI IMG/M metagenome (GOLD analysis project Ga0066903, IMG submission 67491) | Tropical forest soil microbial communities from Panama analyzed to predict greenhouse gas emissions - Panama Soil - Plot 1 (version 2) | ecosystem: Environmental > Terrestrial > Soil >... | reverse complement strand
CGCCGCGCTGCAGCGGCACCATCCACTCCTCGGCCGGCTTCGAGTAGTCGATCTTCGTCCAGCTGTCGCCGACGCGCACGTAGTAAGGCGTGAAGTCGTTGTGCATGAGGCTGTGGTCGTACTTGATCCCGTGCTTGAGCAGGAGCTCGTTGGAGACGGCCGAGAACTCCCACCACGGCGCGACGTAGCCGGTCGGGCGGCGGCCGGCGACGCGCTCGATCAGGTCGATGCACTTGAGCATGACCGTCTCTTCCTGCTCCGGAGTCATCGAGATCGGGTTCTCGTGCGAGTAGCCGTGCATGCCGATCTCGTGCCCCGCGTCGACGACCATCTGGGTCTGATCCGGGAAGGTCTCGATCGAGTGGCCGGGGATGAACCACGTCGTCTTCAGGCCGTAGCGGTCGAACAGCTTGAGCAGCCGCGGCGTCCCCACCTCGCCGGCAAAGAGACCCCGCGAGATGTCGTCCGGGGAGTTCTCCCCGCCGTAGGACCCGAGCCATCCGGCCACCGCGTCGACATCGATGCCGTACGCGCAGAGGATCTCCTTCGCCATTTGTGACCTCCCGTTCGCTGGTAGAACGGAGCCTAAATGTGTGGGCTCTGTGGCGTGTTGCTCAGCGAGCACTGGGCCGAAGAGGGCGGCGGACGGCGCGTCCGCGGCTTCCGGGTCGTCCTCATGAACCGCGTGCTCGACCACTACGGACTGTCTCTCTCGGACTGGGCCGGAAGCGTGTACACCCTGGGCGACCGCAAGGGCCGGTCGGTCGTAGTCACGGACGTCGGCACCCTGTGGGCCGAGGCGGAGAAGCTGGCCGGCCGCCCGCTGGACCCGCTCGACCCGTCCCTCCTCGACTCCCTGGCCGCATGACCTTGCAACAACTTGTTGCAAGGAAGGACAGGTGCCGGGCTTGAGCTCGAAGACGCCGGTGACCCTCGTCACGGGGTTCCTCGGGTCGGGGAAGACGACGCTGATCTCGCGCCTGCTCGCACATCCGGACATGGGCGAGACAGCGGTGATCGTCAACGAGCTCGGCGAGATCGGAATCGACCACCACCTGCTTCGGCAGGTCGACGAGCGCACCGTTCTGCTCGACTCGGGCTGCGTCTGCTGCACGCTGCGGGGCGACCTCGCCGACGAACTCCGCGATCTGGACAGCCGGCGGACGCGCGGCGAGATCCCGGCGTTCCGCCGCGTCGTCGTCGAGACGACGGGCCTCGCCGACCCTGCGCCGATCGTCTACACCCTGGCCACCGAGCCGGTCGTCCGTCACCATTTCGAGCTCGACGGGATCGTGACCACCGTGGACTCGCTCAACGGCCTCGTCGAGGACGAGTCGCTGAAGCAGGCGGCGGTGGCCGACGTGCTCGTCGTGACCAAGGTGGACGTGGCCGAGCCGGATGGGCTCGAGTTGCGCCTGCGCGCACTCAACCCCGGGGCGGAGATCGTCGAGGCCGCGTTCGGTGAGATCGAGCCCGGTCGGCTCTTCGGCCGCCCGCGTACGGACCCGCGTGACGTCCCGGTCGAAAAGGGGCACGCGCACGAGGGCGGCATCCGGCCCTTCTCGCTCGTGTTCGAGGAGCAGCTCGACTGGACCGCGTTCGGGATCTGGCTGACGATGCTGCTCCAGGCGCGCGGGAGCGACCTGCTGCGCGTCAAGGGGCTGCTGAACGTCGGGGCGGAGGGCCCCCTGCTCCTGAACGGCGTCCAGCATGTCGTCCACCCGCCTGAGCACCTCGACGCCTGGCCCGACGACGACCGCCGCTCCCGGATCGTCTTCATCGGCCGCGGCCTCGATCCCGGCGCCGTCGAGCGGTCCCTGCTCGCCTTCAACGCGGCCGCTTACTAGGGTCTGATCGTGAGCCTGACGAGAGGAGAGCTCCTGAGGCGCGCGGCGGCTTCGGCCGTCGCCGCTCCCGGTCTCGCGGCTGTCGAGGCCGCCCGCGCGGCGACTCCCACTCACGCGCAGACGCAGCCGCTGCGCGTGATCACCATGGGCATCGAGTGGCCGCAGGGCGTTCACGAGCAGGCGCAGCTCGACCTCGGTTTCCCGATCCGCCTCCAGGTCGTCGACTCGCGCCAGCAGATCGACGCCGTGCTCGCCGATCCGGGCAGCTTCGACATCTTCGGGGGTTACGGCTACCAGGCGATGCGCGTCTGGTTCAAGGGTCATCTGCGGCCGGTCGACACCCACCGGATCGCCGCCTGGCGCGACTTCTACAAGCTCTTCGCCTGGGGCAAGCTGACGCCCGGCTCCTCCTGCCCGTACGGCGTCGGCGACGCGCCCTTCCGCTCGGTCTTCCTGAGCGCTGGGACGAAGGGCTTGCCGAGCTCGAGCGCTCCCGCGACCCGCACGACTCGGATCGTCCAGTGGATCGACGAGCGGACGGGACGGCCGTATGGCGGCGAGCCGATGCCGCGCCACGTCGTCGGCGTGCCGGCGCACTTCGCGGCCGAGTCGCTCGGCTATCTGCTCGACGTCATCCCGCGCGCGCCCGGCCGGGTCTCCTGGGGCGAGCTCCTGAACCGGACCTGGAAAGGGCGCGTGGCGGTGCAGAACGAACCCGCGGTCGCTCTCGTCGACCTCGGCCGCGCCGCCGAGACCACCCGGATCATGCGCTTCCGGAACGTCGCAGCGATGACGATCCCGGAGGTCGACCGCCTGGTGAAGGTCCTGGCGCTCTACCGCAAGCAGGGGCAGTTCAGGCAGCCCTGGGTCAGCTTCAACGACGTCGTGAACCTGATGGCGTCGAAGGACGTTGCGATTGCCCCGATCTGGCCCTCTGCAGCCGCGCGCGTGGCAGCCGAAGGGGTGCGGATCGTCTACGCCGTGCCGCCGGAGGGCTACCGCGGCTCGTGCAGCTCCGTGGGGATCTCGGCGCGCGTTCCGGCCGGGCCGCGGCTCGACGCGTGCTACGCCTATCTGAACTGGCTCCACAACGGCTACTTCGGCGCGACGATGATGCGCCAGGGCTATTACGTCGCGAACGGCGCACGGCTCGAGCCCTGGATCGACACGTACGGCGCCTCGCTCGTCGACGGGCCCTTCACGGGTGCGGAGTACCGCTACTGGTACGGGGGCAGGCCGGCCCCGTGGTCGCTTCCGGACGTCAAGGGCGTTCCCGCGATCAAGCAGGGGACGAGGCGGGAGGGCGGCTCGTTCGTGGCGCGGATGTGCCGCTGCACCGCCTGGAGCTCGTACTTCCACGCGGCGGGCCACCAGGCCAGGCGTTTCCGCGAGTTCACCGGTAAATGAAGGTCGGCATCGTGGTGCCGTTCTCGTGGTCGTACATCGGCGGCGTGAGCGAGCACGCAGAGGCCCAGGCCGAGGCGCTCGAGCGGCTCGGCTTCGACACGAGGCTGATCATGGGCGACGACCCGCCGGGAACCATCTGGCGGCTTCTGCATCCCGACGCCGGCAGGCTCGACCGCCGCCCGGCACGGGTGATGTCGATCGGCACGACGGTGACGGTGCCGGCGAACAACTCGCGGACGCACATCGTGCTCAGCCAGCTTGCGGAGCAGCGCTTGCGCAGGCTGCTCAAGCGCGAGCGGTTCGACCTGCTGCACGTCCACGAGCCGATGACGCCTGCGCTGTGCGTGTCCGCGCTCGCCCACACCCGCTCGCCCGTCGTCGGCACGTGGCATGCGACCGGCGAGCTGGGCTGGATGAAGGCGGGCATGCCGCTGTGGGGGATGCTGATGAAGCGGATCGACTACCGGATCGCCGTCTCCGAGGTCGCCCGCCAGTCGGCTGCGCGCTACCTTCCGGGGCCATTCGAGATCCTCCCCAACGGGATCACGCTGCCGCCGCATGCGGACCCGGCCGGGCGCGAGAACATCGTCGTCTACATCGGTCGGCACGATCCGCGCAAGGGCCTCGAGGTGCTGCTGCGCGCCTGGCCGCGCGTGCGGCTCGAGACGGGCGCGACACTGCACGTGATCGGCGCCGACCCGCGGGCGGTGCGTCTGCTGATGAGCCGGCAGAAGCTCGACGAGGACGGCATCGAGCTGATGGGGGTGATTGTGGGCGACCCGCTCACGTCGGAGCTCGCACGCTCCAAGCTGCTCTGCGCTCCCTCGCTCGGCGGCGAGTCCTTCGGCATGGTGCTGACTCGAGCGTTCGGCTGCGCGACGCCGGTCGTCGCCTCGGACATTCCCGGCTACGACCAGGTGATGGCGCCCGAGGCCGGCCTGACCGTGCCGCCCGGCGACTCGGAGGCGCTGGGCTCTGCGCTCGTCGAGTTGCTGGGCGACGAGGAGCGCCGCCAGAGGCTCGGCGAGGGTGCCCGGGAGCGCGCGCTCGAGCGCTACGGCTGGGCGAAGCTGGCCGAGCGCCTGGCGGCCATCTACGAGGTCGTCGTCGCCCAGGCTGCTTGAGGGCTCGGCCCGCCTGGCGGGGGGCTAGAATCGCCTTCGGCGCGTTCGAGTGCGCAGTCGACGGAAGCCCACCCTCACCCAATGATCAAGGTCCTCACGGTCTTCGGCACGCGCCCGGAGGCGATCAAGCTCGCGCCCGTGATCCGGGAGCTCGAGCGGCGTCCGGACACGTTCCAGTCGCGAATCTGCGTGACCGGCCAGCACCGGGAGATGCTCGACCAGATGCTCGACCTGTTCGGGATCGAGCCTGATCACGACCTGAAGGTGATGCAGCACGCGCAGTCGCTGAACCACGTGACGGTGGCCGTGATCGACCGCCTTCGGCCGATTCTGGAGCAGGAGCAGCCCGACTGGGTCCTCGTCCAGGGCGACACGACGACGACAATGGCGGGTGCGCTCGGGGCGTTCCACCACGGCATCAAGGTCGGTCACGTGGAGGCGGGGCTGCGGACATTCGACAAGCACGATCCGTGGCCCGAGGAGATGAACCGTCGCGTCGCCGGCGTCCTCGCCGACGTGCACTTTGCGCCGACGCCGTCCAGCGCGCAGAACCTGTACCGCGAGGGCGTGTCCAAGGACCGCGTCTACGTGACCGGGAACACCGTCATCGACGCGTTGCAGACCGTGGCCGAGATGCCGTTCGACCTCGAGCAGACCCCGCTCTCGGCGCTGGGCCTGAACGGGCAGCGGCTGATCGTCGCCACGATGCACCGTCGCGAGATGAGCGCAGAGGCGCTCGAGGGCGTCTGCTCCGCTCTGCGCGCGGTCGCCGAGGGACACCCGGAGGTGCGGATCGTGATCCCGGTGCACCGCAACCCGAAGGTGCGCGAGCCGATCCACCAGGCGCTGGGCGACGTCGCCAACATCGACCTCCTCGACCCGCTCGACTACCGGCCGATGGTCTGGCTTGTCGGACGCAGCCATTTCGTGATCACGGACTCGGGCGGACTGCAGGAGGAGGTGACCGCGCTCGGAAAGCCCGTGCTCGTCATCCGCGGGACGACCGAGCGGCCGGAGAGCGTCGAGGCGGGCAACGCCGTGCTCGTCGGGACCGACGGGACCGCGATCGAGAGCTGGGCCTCCTCGCTGCTGGCGGACGACGCGACGTACCAGGCGATGGCGCGGTCGACGAACCCGTACGGAAACGGCGACGCCGCGAAGAAGATCGTCGACATCCTCGAGGCGCGCACGCTCGGGCCCGAGCGCGGGGCGGCCTCGGCTTCCGGCGGCGGCCCCGGCGGGCCGTCGCGGATCGACCCCGAGGTCGTGCGCTGGGGGGCGGACGGCCTCTCGCGCTGGATCTCGTCGGGCGCCTGCCAGAGCTCGAGCGGCGCGTTCGCCGCGTGGGTCGAGCTGGCCAGCGGTGAGAAGGCCTACGACTACGCCGAGATCACCGGCTACGCCCTCACGCACCTCGCTGCGCGGGACCAGATCGCGGACGACGAGATCGGCGTCGGGCGCCGCGCCGCGGACTGGCTCGTGGGCCGAGTGCAGCAGCGCCGGCTCGCGGCGCGGGACGGCTGGGACAGCGGCGCCGTCTACCTGTTCGACCTGGGGATGATCTCGGCCGGGCTGCAGTCGTTCGGGCGGCGCTTCGACGAGGAGCGTTACGTCGAGACCGGCTTGGAGCTCGTCGACATCCTCGACCGGGAGCTGGCGGCCGACCTCGGCCCGGTCTCGGCCTACGGGCCCCGGTCCGACCGCACGAACTGGTCGACGCGGGGGATCGTCCATCTGGCCAAGCTGGCGCAGGCGTTCCTGCTCGCCGCGCGCGAGGAGCCGGCGCGGCGGCTGATCGACGCGGCCAGGGCGGTGCAGGGCCCGGACGGGCATATGCCCACCGACCCGGAGAGCGCGGTCACCATGCTCCACCCGCACCTGTACGGCGCCGAGGGGCTGTGGATGTGGGGCACGGCGACGGGCGACCAGGATGCGATCGACCGGGCCCGCGCCAACGTCCAGTGGGTCTGGACGCACCAGCTCCAGAGCGGCGGCCTGCCGCGTGCCTTCGGCAGGCCGGAGCCGATCGAGCAGCTCGACGTCACCGCGCAGGCGGTGCGCATGGCGCTGCTGCTCGGGGTGCGGACCCCCGCTGTCGACCGCGCGATCGAGCGCCTGCTCGAGGTCGCACGCGAGCGCGACGGCATGCTCGCGATGCCCTATCAGCCCGGCTCGCCGGACGTCCACCTGAACACCTGGGTGACGATGTTCGCCTCCCAGGCGCTGGCGCTGGCCGTCCCCGGCGCCGAGCCGCTGCGCTGGGACCAGCTCGTTTGAGCTCTGACCGGGCTCAGCGCCAGCCGACGACCAGGCGGTAGCCCAGGTACCACGGCGAGGGCCGGTCGCCGAGCCCTGCCGCAGCGGCCTCGCGCAGGCGGTCGAGGCCGACCTGCTCCTCGGTCACCCCCGACGCGAGCAGCGTCGTCATGCTGCCCTCGCTGAGCGCGAAGCCGACGAGGCGCTCCGCGTCGACCTCCTCGATGCTGTGCAGCACCGTCTCGTCGACGGCCACGAAGCGCCCGGACTCCACGAAGCGCTCGCGGGTCACCGGCCACCGGGTCGTGCCGATGTCGAGGCCGAACTCGGCGCGGAGCTCTTGCTTACGTTCGTAGGTCGCTTCGAAGGCAGCGTTCGCGGCAGGGCTGGTCGTCAGGCTCCAGCGGTACTCGTATGCAGCGAAGACCCGGCCGGGCCGCAGGATGCGCGCGATCTCAGTGAAGGTGGGCTCGGGCTCCATCCACTGCAAGGACTGGGAGCAGGTGACGAGATCGGCGCAGACGTCCGGAAGCCCCGTGTCGTAGGCGGCGGCCGCCCGATAGGAGACGTTGGGCGCGTCGGTGGCCGCGACGGCCACCGACAGCATCTCCGGATTGGGCTCGACGCCGACGACCTCGGCGGCGCGCTCGGCCCAGAAGCGCGTCGAGAGCCCGGTACCGCTGCCGAGGTCGACGACGAGCTCGGGCCGGTCGACACCGGTCAGCAGCGGGAGCAGCTCGAGCAGCACCGGCGCCGGCCGCGGCCGGTGGCGGTCGTAGCGCGCCGCGAACCCGTCGGCGCTGTACCCCGCGCTCCGGATCACCGCGATGACGTCCTCGAGGTTGCCCACCCGCTAGGTCAATGTCATCGTGAGTCCGGGCAGGTCGATTCCCTCGAGCGACGCCGCCCACGTCTCACCCGGAGCGATCGGCACCGGACGCGTGAGCGTTCCCGTCGTGACGATCTCGCCCGCACGAACGGGCTCGAAGCGGGACTGTCTCGAGAGCACGACCGCGAGATGCGCGAACGCCATGACCGGGCTGTCGAGCACGTTCGCGCCGCCGCCGGAAACGCTCTCCGTACCGTTCCCGGCCGTGATCGTGAACGAGCGCAATCGTTGTCGACAGTCCTCCACGTCGGAGACTGGCACGGGTGTCCCCACCACGAGTGCACCGTGAACCCCGCAGGCGGCAATCGCGTCCACACCCCGGAACTTCCAGTCGGGATAGGGGCACTGGACGATCTCGTAGCCCTGGGCGATCCAGTCGACGCAGGCGAGGATCGCGGCCTCGTCGAGCACCGCGGGCGGCGTGCGCGCGAAGTGCAGCTGGATCTCGGGTTCGATCAGCGGCTGGAGAAGCCCGCCGATCGAAACGTCGGCGACATTGTCCTCCGTGTAGTGCACCGTCGAGTCGTAGACGTGGCTCCAGATCGGCTCGTAGACGCCGTACTCGGCCCAGATGTCGCGGTTCGTGAAGCCGATCTTCCGGCCGACAGGACGCTCACCACGCGCGATCCGGCGTTCGAGTATCTCGTTCGCGATCGCGTAGGCCCCGTCGGCGTCGAGCGCCGCGTCGCCCTCGCTCGGCAAGCTCGTGAACCGGCCTGTCGCGAACGCGTCGAGGATGTCGTCCGCAAAACGTGTCGACGAGGCTCCGGCCACGTCAGTACGAGCGGGGCATGCCGAGAACGTGCTGTCCGACGTAGGCGAGCACGAGGTTGTTCGACACGGGGGCGATCGAGTACAGGCGGGTTTCGCGGAACTTTCGCTCGACGTCGTACTCTTCCGCAAAACCGAAGCCGCCGTGGGCATCGAGGCACGCGTTCGCCGCGGCCCACGATGCCTCCGAGCCGAGCAGCTTCGCCATGTTCGCCTCCGCCCCGCAGGGCAGGCTCTGCTCGAACAGCCAGGCGGCCTTGTAGCGCATCAGGTCGGCCGCCTGGATGGCTGCGTGGGCGCGCGCGATCGGGAACTGGACGCCCTGGTTCGCGCCCACGGGCTTTCCGAACACGATCCGCTCGGACGCGTACGCGGTGGCCCTGTCCGTGAACCAGCGTCCGTCGCCGATGCACTCGGCCGCGATCAGGATCCGCTCGGCGTTCATGCCGTCGAGGATGTAGCGGAACCCCTTGCCCTCCTCGCCCACGAGCGCGTCGGCGGGCACCTCGACGCCGTCGAAGAAGATCTCGGTGGTCGCGTGGTTCATGAGCGTCCTGATCGGGCTGATCGTCATCGTGCCCGCCTCCAGCGCCTGCTTCATGTCGACGATGAACGTGGAAAGTCCCTCGGTGCGCTTCTCGACCTGATCGAGCGGCGTCGTGCGTGCGAGCAGGAGCATGAGGTCGGAGTAGAGGGCGCGCGACGTCCAGATCTTCTGGCCTCGGACCACGTAGCCGCCGTTAGCGTGTTCCGCGGTTGTCTGAATGCGCGTCGTGTCCGAGCCGACGGTCGGCTCGGTGACGCCGAACGCCTGCAGCCGCAGCTCGCCGGAGGCGATGCGCGGGAGGAAACGCTGCTTCTGCTCCTCGGAGCCGTGCCGGAGGATCGTGCCCATCGTGTACATCTGCGCGTGACAGGCGCCCGAGTTGCCGCCCGAGGCGTTGATCTCCTCGAGGATCACGCTAGCCGCGGTCAGGCTCAGCCCCGCGCCGCCATACTCCTCCGGGATCAGCGCGGCCAGCCAACCGCCCTCCGTCAGCGCCCGGACGAATTCCTCCGGATAGCGGTCGGGCTCGAGGCCGCGCCAGTACTCGCCCGGAAAGCCGTCGCAGAGCTCGCGGACTGCGGCCCGGATCTCGTCCAGCTCGGACGGGATCGCGAAGTCCATCAGCCGGCGCGTGCCGTTGCTCTGACAGCGATCCCTCCGGCGGCGACGACGGGGATCGGCGAGACCACGTCGACGACCTGCGGGACGAGAGCCATCGTGCTCACGACGCCGCCGAACCCGCCTGCTCGGCCTGGGCGACGGTGTGTACCTGCTGCACGAAGAGCGCACCGGCCGCGTGCGCCTGCTCGACCAGTTTGCGCCGGTGACCGAGCGCGAACGACACGACTCGCGGCGCCTCCTCGAGCGTCGCGGCGAACGCATCTTCGTCGAAAGGCCGAAGCGTGTGATTGTCGGCGAACGGCCGATCCGTCGCCGCGCGGAGCCTGCGCATCTCGTCGCGCACCGTCTCGGCGCTGCGGAGGTTGGTCGCCAGGCTTCCGAGCGCGCCCGCATTCGAGACGGCGGCCGCCAGTTCGACCGTGTTCCACGGGCCGAGCGGCGCCTGGACGACCGGGACGTCGATCCCGACCAGCTCGCTGAACGCCGTGCGCACGGCGCCTCAGGCCCCCGTCCGCTCGAGCAGGCGGCGGGCGATGATCAGCTGCTGGAGCTCGTTCGAGCCCTCGCCGATCAGGAGCAGCGGCGCGTCGCGGTAGTAGCGCTCCGGGCGGAACTCGAGCGAGTACCCGTAGCCGCCGTGGATGCGCATGCAGTCGAGCGCGTTGTCCTGTGCGGCCTCGGTGGCGAAGTACTTGGCCATTCCGGCCTCCAGGTCCGCCCGCTCGCCGCGAGCCTTCGCGTTGGCGGCCTCCACGACCATGAGCCGCGCGGCCTCGGCGCGCGTGGCCATCTTCGCCAGCATCAGCTGCACGGCCTGGTGGTGGGCGATCGGCTTCCCGAACGTCTCGCGCTCCTTCGCATACCGGAGCGCATCGTCGAGTGCGGCCTTCGCGAGGCCGGCGCCGCGCGCGGCCACGTTGACGCGGCCGACCTCGATGCCGCTCATGAAGTACTTGAACCCCTGGCCGACCCCGCCGTCGCCGCCGAGCACGCTCGATGCCGGGCAGCGGAAGCCGTCGAAGACGAGCTCGGTCGACTCGACGCCCTTGTATCCGAGCTTCTTCAGTGCCGGCAGAGGGATCTTCAGGCCCGGCGGATCGGTCTCGGGGTCCTTCTCCACGATGAACCCGGTCATGCCCGTGTGCGCAGGCTCGGCGTCGGTGTCGGTCTTGGCGAGCAGCATGACGATTCCCGACCGCCAGCCGTTCGTGACCCACATCTTCTGGCCGGTGATCACATACTCGTCGCCGTCACGAACCGCCCGCGTGCGGATCGACTGGACGTCGGTGCCCGCATGCGGCTCGGTCATCGAGAATGCGGCGCGGATCTCACCGCTCGCGAGGCGTGGCAGCCACGCCTGCCGCTGCTCCTCGGTGCCGTGCATTCGCAGCATCCAGGAGGCGATGAAGCTCCCGTTCATGATCCCGGGCAGCGTCACCCAGCCCCGGGAAAGCTCGATCATGATCTTCGCGTACGTGTCCAGGCCGAGCCCGAGGCCGCCGTACTCCTCGGGGATCGTCGTCCCGAACAGCCCGAGCCCCTTCATCGTCTCGACGAGCGCCGTCGGGAACTCGTCGCGGTGGTCGAGGTCGGAGGCGACCGGGACGACGTCGCGGTCGACGAACTCGCGGACGGCGGCGACGATCTCCTGCTGCTCGACCGACGTCTCGGTGACGGTCACGCCGCGACCGGCTCCTTGACGGCGGTGAGCGGCGCCAGCGCGGCAGCCAGGTCGTCCTGCTGCTCGAAGGCCAGGACAGCGTCCTCGAGCGCCTCGACCCGGTCCTCGTCGAGCGCGAGCAGCGCGTTGCCGCGGAACTTCTCGCGTACCTCGTCGGCCGACATCGGGTTCTCGGGACCGCCCTTCTGGTGCGGGAAGTCGCGCTCGAGCGTCGACCCGTCCGCGAGCGTGACGCGGACGCCGCCGGGGAAGGCCTGCGGATACGTCGGGTAGTCGGGGGTCTCGTACCTGACCTTTCCGGCCACTGCCAGCACGCCCGGGTCGGCGATCGCCTCGTCCGAGAAGTCGGACACGGAGACATGGCCGCGGACGAGCATCGACGCCACCGAGTACTGCAGTGAGAACTTGCCCTCGTAGTCGCTGCGGGGCGTCTTCTTCGCGTCCTCCGGCTCGAGAACGAGGGAGACCCCGGCCTCCGGCACGGTGACGACGACGTCCGCGATTTCGTCTGGCGTGAGGGTCCGCCCATCGAGCGCGTCGGCCGCGGCCCCGAGCGAGCCGTGCATGAAGTGGCAGACCGGGAACGGCTTGTACGCGATGCGAGGGATCTCCCAGCGTGAGCCGAGGTCGGCGAGCTGGGCGTCGACGTCGATCTCGCCCCGCTCCGCGCCGAGGAAGGCGTGATAGAGCCCGAACTTGCCCTCGATCACCGACGGCGGGCCCTCTGCGCCTAGTGACGCCAGGCGCGTCGCGAGGATCCCGCCGTGGGCAGCCCAGGCCGGGTGGATCGGCTTCGTCGCCGTCCCGTCCTCGAGGTAGGCGAACAGACCCGAGGCCATCGAGCCGGCGATCCCGAGCGCGCTCGCAGTCGTCCGCGTGTCCGCGCCGGTCAGCCGCGCAGCCGCGGCGGTGGCGCCGAAGATCCCGCAGATCGCGGTCGGGTGGAAGCCGCGGGCGTGGAAGCGGCCGGAGGCAGCCATGCCCAGCCGGGTGATGACCTCCGAGGCGCCGACGATCGCCGCCAGCACCTCGCTTCCTGGCAACCCCTGTGCCTCGCCCACGGCCAGCGAGGCAGGACACGTGACCGTCGAGACGTGGCTGACCGAGTCGGAGTGCGTGTCGTCGAAGTCGAGCCCATGGCAGAGCATCGCGTTCGCGAACGCGGCGTTGACCGCGGGGAGACGGGCGTCGTGCCCGATCACCGTCGCCTGGCCTTCGCCCCCGATCTCCGCCATTGCCGTCCGGCCCTCGGCGGCGGCGCCCGTCGCGTGCGCCGCCAGGCCGCAGCCGAGCGTGTCCAGCAGGTGCAGCTTCGCGTGCTCCGCGACCTCCGCGGGCACGTCCTCGAGCGTCAGCGTCGTTGCGAACTCGGCGATCCTCTCTGCAGCGGTCATCTCACACCGTCCAGTCGTCGTCGGTACCTGGGAACGTGTCCTGCACCTCGGGGGCTTCGCGCTTGTAGACCATGAACGTCCGTTTGAACTCGATCACGACCTCGCGGCGCTGGTTCAGGCCGCGGCAGCGCATCGAGACGATGCCTACGCTCGCGTTGGACTTCGACTCGCGCAGGCCGGTGATCTCGCTCTCGGCCCAGACAGTGTCGCCGACAAAAACCGGCTTCGGCAGCTTGATGTCCGTCCAGGCAAGGTTGGCGGCGGCGTTCTCGGACGTGTCGGGAACGGTCAGGCCGGTGACGAGCGCCAGGGTGAAGGCGCTGTTGACGAGCGGCTGTCCGAACTGCGTCCGCTCGGTGTACGGCACGTTGAAGTGGATGGGGTTCGTGTTCATCGTCAGACACGTGAACCAGATGTTGTCCGTGTCCGTGATCGTGCGTCCGAAGCGGCTGCGGTAGACGTCCCCGACCGAGAAGTCCTCGTAGAACCTGCCGTGCCACTCTTTCGGGGCGGTCACAGGTCCGCCTCGCGCAGGACCCGTCGCGCCCGGTCGACCACCGGCTTGTCGACCATCGTCCCGTTGACCGCCAGCACGCCCTCGTTCTGCCCCTCGAAGGCGTCTACGACACCTCGTGCCCAGGCGATCTCGTCCGCGCTCGGAGAGAAGACGCGGTTGATCGTCTCGATCTGTCCTGGATGGATGCAAGCCTTGCCGCGGAACCCGAGGGCTCGCGCGAGCCGGCACTGCTCCTCCAGACCGGCGGTGTCCCGGAAGTCCAGGTGCACGACGTCGATCGGGCCCTGGAGACCGGCGGCCGCCGAGTCGAACGTGAGCTTGGACCGCGCGTAGAGGATCTCCTGCCCGTCCGGCCGGGTCTCGAGGCCGACCTCGGAGCCGAGGTCCACGGAGCCCAGGAGCAGCGTCGCCACCCGCGGCCGCGAGGCGATCTCGAACGCCTGCGTGAGGCCCAGCGCGGTCTCGACGATCGCGATCACGGGCGGGCCGTCGCCACCGAGCGCCTCGAGCGCGTCCGGGCTCGCCTTCGGGAGGACGAGCCCGGCCAACTCGAGTGTGGCCGCGAAGGCGATGTCGTCGTCGTGCCAGGCGGTTCCGGCGGCGTTCACGCGCAGGAGACGGGCCGGCCCGTCACCCGCATCCGCGAGCGCCGCCGCGACGACCTCGCGCGCCCCCACCTTGTCCGGCGGGGCGACCGCATCCTCGAGATCGCACACGACCCCGTCTGCCCCCGATGACAGCGCCTTTGCGAGCTTGTGCTCGTCGCTGGCGGGCGCGAAGAGGAGTGAGCGCAGATGCGGAAGCTCCATCGCCACCGCGAGCGGTTATGTCAGACATTCGGCGGGGTGTCAAACGCCGCGCCGGCAGCGTCGCGGGGCCGCCGCTTGACAGGCTCCCGAAAGTCAGACATAAACGCGGCAGCACCGTCCCGCCGGCAAGGAGGTCGAGACGTGAAGGCAGTGCGGTTCCACGAGTTCGGAGGTATCGATGTGCTCAGGGTCGAGGTGATCGACGACCCGAGGCCCGGGCCGGGTGAGGTGCTGGTCCGGATCCGGGCCAGCGGGCTCAACCACCTCGACGTCGACGTCCGGGACGGCGTCTCGCGCTTCCCGGTCGAGCTTCCACACACGCTCGGGATCGAGGTCGCGGGCGACGTCGAGGAGCTCGGCGAGGGCGTAGAGGGCTGGGCGGTCGGCGACCGCGTCAACCCGTACATCATGGACACCTGTGGCGAGTGCCGGTACTGCGCGACCGGCCGCGTGAACCTCTGCCTGACGCCCGGGTTCATCAGCTTCTCGACCGGCGGCGGCTACGCCGAGCGTGTCGTCGTCAAGGCCCGCAACCTGATCCGGATCCCCGACTCCGTCTCCTATGAGGACGCCGCCGCGCTACAGGTCGCGTTCGCGACCTCCTGGCACATGCTGTTCGCGCGCGGCAACCTGCGCGCCGGCGAGACCGTGATGGTCAACTCGGTCGGCAGCGGGATCGGCTCGGCCGCGGTGCAGCTCGCGCACATCGCCGGCGCCTTCGTGATCGGCAACGCCTCGAGCGACGAGAAGCTCGACCTCGCGCGCGACCTCGGCATGGACGAGGGGATCAACCATGGCACCGAGGACGTCGTCGCCCGGGTGATGGAGCTGACCGACGACCGTGGCGTCGACCTCGTCTACGAGCACGTCGGCGGCGAGCTGTTCCAGGCGGGGCTCGACTCGATGACGAAGGACGGTCGCCTCGTCATCTGCGGCGGCCACTCGGGCGAGGTCGTGCCTTTCGACATCATCCCCTTCTTCCGCGGCCAGAAGAGTGTGATCGGATCCTTCGTCTACACGCGCGAGGAGGTCCGGAAGTGCTTCGACCTGGCCGCGCGCAGGCTGATCAAGCCACTCATCCACCAGACCTTCCCGCTCGACGACGCCGGCGAAGCCATGGCCACGATGGAGCGCCGCGAGCACTTCGGCAAGCTCGTCCTCGTCCCATAGTGCCTCGCCCAGCGACACATGCCGGCTTCTGGCCCGCGATCACGCGGCGCGCCGCCGCGTCCTCAGTCGCCCCAATAGCCTCGACCATTGGGGCTCCCTGCGTCCTTGCATCGCTTGGTGCTCACGACCCGGAACCTCGGCGGCATCGCCGGACGAGGCACAAAGGAGGCATATGAAGCGCGTTGGAGTCGACGTCGGCGGCACCTTCACCGACCTGATCTACATGGACGACGAGGCGGGCGTGATCCGCGTGCACAAGCTCCCGACGACGCCCGGAGACCCGTCGCAGGGGACGATCCAGGGGATCGAGGAGATCACGGGCGAGGCGGGCGAGAGCGCTGCGGCCCTCGACTCGGTCTTCCACGGCACGACGATCGCGACCAACATCGTCATCGAGCACTCGGGCGCGACCGTGGGGATGATCACGACCGAGGGCTATCGCGACATCCTCCACATCGCTCGGCACAAGAAGCCGCTCAACTTCTCCAACTATCAGGACCTGCCCTGGCAGGCCTTCCCCGTCGTGCGCCGCCGCTATCGGCTGACCGTGCCCGAGCGGATCACACGGGACGGATCGGTGCTAGTGCCGCTCGACGAGGATGCCGCGCGCGACCGTGTGCGCCGGCTGAAGGAGGCCGGCGTCGAGGCGGTGTCCGTCTGCTTCCTGTTCTCGTTCGTCAACGCGGAGCACGAGCGGCGGGTCGCCGAGATCGTGCGCGAGGAGTTCCCCGAGGCGTTCCTATCCGTCTCCTCGGAGGTGCTGCCGCAGTATCGGGAGTACGAGCGCTTCTCCACGGTCTGCCTGAATGCCTACATCGGCCCCAAGGTCGCCACCTACGTGAGCCGTCTCCAGGCCGAGCTCACGCGGCTCGGCGTTCGCACGGGTGTGCATCTGATGACCTCGGCATCCGGCGTCGCGACGGCCGAGGCGGCCGTCGACCGCCCCGTGAACCTGCTCATGTCCGGCCCCGTTGCAGGCGTCGTCGGCGGGATCTGGGCTGGGAAGCAGGCGGGGTTCGAGAACGTGATCACGCTCGACGTCGGCGGCACCTCGGCCGACATCGGGCTCGCGCAGGAGGGACGCCTGCGCATGAAGCACCTGCTCGACACGAAGGTCGGCCCCTACCAGGCGATGATCCCCATGGTCGACGTCGACACGATCGGCGCGGGCGGGGGCTCGATCGCGTACGTCGACCAGGGCGGGATCTTCCGCGTCGGGCCGCGCTCTGCCGGCGCCGTGCCCGGCCCCGCGGCGTACAACCGCGGCGGCACAGAGGCGACGGCGACCGACGCGCTCGTCAACCTCGGCTGGCTCTCGCCGGAGGCCTTCCTCGGCGGCGGCATGGAGCTCGACGCAGCGCTGGCGCGCAAGGCGTTCGAGGACGGGCCTGCGGCCGCGCTCGGCATGACGGTCGAGGAGGCGTCGATGGGCGCCGTCCAGATCCTCACGCACTCGATGGTGCAGTCGATCGAGGAGAACTCGGTGCGCAAGGGCTACGACCCGCGCGACTTCGCGCTCGTGGCCGAGGGCGGCGCCGGGCCGCTGTTCGCGGCGCAGATCGCGCTCGAGGTCGGCACGCCGACTGTGGTCGTGCCGCCCTACCCCGGCATCGCCGCCGCGATGGGCCTGCTGGCGACGGACATGGTCTACGAGTACGTGGCCACGACCTACCAGCGTCTTTCCCGGCTCGACACCGATGCGCTCCAGCGCCGCTTCGAGGAGCTCGAGGCGCTGGCCTCGGCGCAGCTGGCCGAGGACGGCATCGACCCGGCCAGCGTGCGGATCCAGCGCATCGCCGAATGCCGCTACCTCGGTCAGGGCTACGAGCTGCGCGTCGACGCGCCCTCCGGCGGGATCGACGAGGCCTGGGCCGAGAAGGTGCGGGCCGACTTCCACGACATCCACGAACGGGAGTACTCGCGCCGCTTCGAGGAGTCCGACATCGAGATCCCGAATATCCGCGTCCGCGGGATCGGCCTCACGCCGGCGCTGCGGACGCCGGAGATCGAGCAGGGCGACGACTCGCCGGAGGCGGCGTTCCGCCACGAGGGCGCGGCCTGGTTCCGCGTCGGCGGCGCGCTGCAACAGGTGGGGACGCGCTATTACGAGCGCGCCGCGCTCAGGGCCGGGAACCGGCTCGTCGGCCCGGCAATCGTCACGCAGTACGACTCGACGACCGTGATCCCGCCCGGCCTGGCAGCGCACGTCGACCGCTTCGGGAACATCGTGATCGCGATCGCGGAGCAGCGAGGGGCGGAGCCCGAGTCGGAGGAGCTGGAGGTGGCGGCGTGAGCGTCGTCGAGTACGAGGTCGGCCGCCAGCCGGGGCCGCCGGCCCGCAAACGCGTCGAGGTCGACCCGATCACCCTCCGGGTTCTGGGCGGCGCGTTCCACGCCATCGCGAAGGAGATGGCGGGGGTGTTGTTTCGGATGAGCTATTCGTCGATCATCCGCGAGTCGGAGGATCTGGGCGCGGGGATCTTCGACGCCGAGGGCCGGGAGCTGTGCGAGTCCGACTCGACGCCGATGCACATCGGCTCGTTGCCGTGGTACATCCGCGGGTTCCTGCATCGCCTCGGCGGTGAGATCGAGGACGGGGATGTGGTCGTGCACAACCACCCGTACCTTGGGGCCTCGCACTCGCCCGACGTGGCGGTGGCGGTGCCGATCTTCGCCGAGGGGGAGTTGCTCGGGTTTGCGGCGGTGACCGCGCATGTGCTCGACGTCGGCGGGTCCTTCCCCGGGATCAACGCGGACGCGTTCGACGTCTACGCCGAGGCGAAGCTGTACAACGGGTTGCGCTGGTATCGCCGTGGGGAGTTGAACGAGGACGTGGATCGGATGATCTTCGACAACGTCCGCACGGAGACGATGAACCGCGGGGACATGAACGCGATGCTGGCGGCGTGTCAGCTCGGTCGTGACCGGTTCCTGCGC
>Ga0066903_100001297_pt1 | contig 17972 bp, 17 predicted proteins | sample PanSoiMetaGPlot1_FD_67491 | JGI IMG/M metagenome (GOLD analysis project Ga0066903, IMG submission 67491) | Tropical forest soil microbial communities from Panama analyzed to predict greenhouse gas emissions - Panama Soil - Plot 1 (version 2) | ecosystem: Environmental > Terrestrial > Soil >... | reverse complement strand
GTCCAGCCGACCAGATCATCGGTGGCGCAGCCGGCCAGGTCCTCGATGGTCTTGACGTCGTTCTCGCCGAAGGCGACCAGCATCCTCGTGGTGACGCCCGGCACCTCCTTGAGCCCATCCTCGACGCCGAGCTCGCGGCGCCTGGCGTCCAGCTCCGCGTCGATCTGCGCCAGGTGATCGCGGGCCCGCGTCTGCAGCTCGCGGGCGGTCTCCTCGTCGAAGCCTTCGATCGAGGCCACTTCCTTCTCCTCGACCATGGCCAGCTCCTCGATCGAGTTGAAGCCTTCCGACGCGAGCAGCTGCCCGACCACCTCGTCGACGTTGAGCGTCTCCATGAACATGCGCGTGCGGTTCTCGAACTCGGCCTGGCGGCGCTCCGATTCCTCCTGCTCGGTGAGGATGTCGATGTCCCAGCCGGTGAGCTGCGAGGCGAGACGCACGTTCTGGCCGCGCCGGCCGATCGCCAGCGACAGCTGCTGGTCCGGCACCACGACCTCGATGCGCTCGCGATCCTCGTCGAGCACCACCTTGGCGACCTCGGCCGGCGCCAGCGCATTGACCACGAAGGTCGCAATGTCCTGCGACCATGGGATGATGTCGATCTTCTCGCCCTGCAGCTCGTTGACCACCGCCTGCACGCGGGAGCCGCGCATGCCGACGCAGGCGCCGACCGGATCCACCGAGGAATCGCGGGAGATGACGGCGATCTTGGCGCGCGAGCCGGGGTCACGGGCGACCGCCTTGACCTCGACGATGCCGTCGTAGATTTCCGGAACCTCCTGAGCGAACAGCTTCGACATGAACTGCGGATGCGTGCGCGAGAGGAAAATCTGCGGGCCGCGCGCCTCGCGGCGCACGTCGTAGATATAGGCGCGAATGCGGTCGCCGTTGCGGAAGGTCTCGCGCGGCAGCAGCTCGTCGCGCCGCACGATCGCCTCGCCGCGGCCGAGATCGACGACCACGTTGCCGTACTCGACGCGCTTGACGATGCCGTTGACGATGTCGTGAATGCGCTCCTTGTACTCCTCGTACTGGCGGTCGCGTTCGGCCTCACGCACCTTCTGCACGATCACCTGCTTGGCCGACTGCGCCGCGATGCGCCCGTACTCGAGCGGCGGCAGCGTGTCGGCGATCGTGTCCCCGATCTGCGCTGCCGGGTTGCGCCGCCGCGCATCCTCCAGGCTGATCTGGTTCGACGGGTTCTCGACGGCTTCCACCACCAGCAGGTGGCGCGACAGGCGAAGCTCGCCGGTCTTGGCGTTGATCTCGGCATGGACGTCGGTCTCGCTGCCGTAGCGCGAGCGCGCCGCCTTGGCGATGGCATCCTCCATGGCGGTGATGACGATGCCGCGATCGATCGCCTTCTCACGCGCGACCGCGTCGGCGATCTGCAAGAGCTCCAGCCGGTTTGCACTGACGGCAGGCATTTCAAGTCTCCTCGTGGTAGGCCGCACGTCGCGCCGCGAGCGTGGGGCTCGGAATTCCTAACGCGGCGATCCGCCGCCGCTTGCACCGCCATTTTTCCCACCGGCCGCGCCGGTCTCGCCGGATGCTCCCGCCTGCTTGCCGCGCTTGAGCGACTCGGCCACCAACGCATCGGTGAGCACCAGCCTCGCCTCCGCCATGTCCTCGATCGGAAGCAGGACGTCCGTCGGCTCGCCGGCCGCCGCATCGTCGCGGCGGACGCGGGCCGCTTCATGCTCGACACCCAGGAGCACGCCACGAAAGCGGCGACGCCCTTCGATCGGAGCCGCCATCTCCACCTTGACGACGTGACCGGCGAAGCGGCCGAAATCCGAGCGCCGGACCAGCGGGCGGTCGATGCCCGGCGAAGAGATTTCCAGCCGATATGCCCGGTCGATCGGATCCTCGACGTCGAGCACGGGCGACAGCGCCCGCGATACGGTCTCGCAATCCTCGATCGTCATCGTGCCGTCCGGCCGCTCGGCCATGATCTGGACCGTGCAGCCGGCAAGCCCCGACACCCGCACGCGCACCAGCCGATAGCCTAGGCCGGCCAGCACCGGCTCGGCAATCGTTGCAACGCGCGCCGCCACGCCCAGCTCGGCGATCAGGCGCGGCTCCGTGCCGACGGTTGCATCCGCGGTGTCGCTCATTAAGTCCCGTTCTGCCGCCCGGTAACAAAAAAGAGCGGGTCCCGGGCGGGGCCCACTCTCAAAAGCCGTTCGGATATGACCCGACCGTTATGAGATATCCATAGCGGACAACCGAAATATAGCGATTTTCTCTCGCCTGGCAAGGGGAAGCGCGCCCCCCTGTGGACGGCACTCGGCGTGCCAGCGTCAGGGCGACCCCAGTGCATGCATAATGAATCATTAACGATATTTGGCCTAAGCAACCCGGCAGTATCGAGTTGCTGCTTCGCTCTCTTTGGCAGGTCGCCCATGTGGGCCGCGCATGCCCCGCTGATTCCCGAGCTTGAGAACGCCCTTCGGCACGTGCCGCCGGAGCGGGCGGCCGCCACAGTGCGGCGCGTCACGGATTTGTTCGTCGCCGGCGCATCTCGGTTCAACGAGCTGCAGATCCGTTTGTTCGATCGCATCCTCGGCCGCCTCATGGTGGTGGTCGACAACGGCACGCTCGCCGAGCTGGCGCGCCGTCTGGCGCCTCTCCCCGATGCGCCACCCGACGTCATTGGCCGGCTCGCCGGCAATGATAGTGCGGCAGTCGCCATCCCGGTGCTCACGCGCTCGAAACAGCTCAAGGATACCGACCTCACGACCATCGCGGCCACCAAGGGCCAGGGCCACCTGCTGGCCATCTCCGGACGACCCGACCTCACCGAGATGGTCACCGACGTGCTCGTCGACCGTGGCGACCGGGACGTGGCGCGAAACCTGGCAATGAATCACGGCGCGCGGTTTTCGCCCGCCGGCTTGGCGGCGTTGGCGAGCCGGGCCACAAACGACGGCGTCCTGGCTGAGAAGGTCGCGCGCCGGCGCGACGTGCCGGCCCATGTGCTGCGCGAGCTCCTGCTCGACGCCACGCCGCAGGTACGGCGGCGCGTCGTGGCGGCAGCGGGGCCCGACGTGCGGCCCGACATCGAGCGCATCGCCGCGAGCGCCCCCCCGCGGATCGAAGCCGAGGACGCCGAGGCGTGGCGCAACGCACAGGCGCTGCAGCGTGCCGGCTCGATCGACGAGGAGAGCGTGCTCGCGTCCGCGCAGAACGGGCGCTTCGACGAAACGGTCGCGGCGCTTGCCGTCATCTGCGACGTGCCGATCGCCGTCGTGCGGCGGCTCTTGAGCGGCGAGCAGCCCGATGCCGCGCTGATTCTATGCCAGGCAGCGGGCTTCGGCTGGCCGACGGCGCGTGCCATTGTCGAGGCCGGCAATGAAGCGGCCCCGTCCGGGAGCATCGCTGAGACGATGGCGGCGTTCGACCGCCTGTCTCCATCCACCGCGGCGGAAATCGTGGGGTTCTGGCGCGTCTGCCACGGTGAATGGCGGGCCGCGAGCTGAACGCCGGCCGTCCGATTACGAAGCTCGCATCGCGTCCCAGCGCACTCCTCGTGCGGGAATCGGGACGCACGCTCAGGCGCGGCGGAACGTCAGGTAACAGGGCTTGCGGCCGGCGCGCAGCGCCTTTGCCTCGTAGCGCGTGCCGCAGAAATCCGGCCATGGCCGGCGCCAATCGTCGGCGCGCTCCGCCGTCCACACGAACCCCGGAAAGCGGATCAGCCGCTCGAGCGTCCAGGCGGCGTAATCCGGCCAGTCGGTCGCGAAGCGAAATTCGCCGCCCGGCTTGAGAACGCGGCCGATGGCCGCGACGCTCGCATCCTGCACGAAGCGCCGCTTCCAATGACGTCGCTTGGGCCACGGGTCGGGATAGATGAGCTCGACCCGCTCCAGCGAAGCTGCCGGCGCCCAGTCGAGCACGGCAGTGGCGTCGCCGTGGTGGAAGCGGATATTGTCGAGCCTCAGCGCGTCCACCGCCGCCAGCGCCTTGGCCATGCCGTTGACGAAGGGTTCGCAACCGAGGAATCCGGCAAGCGGATGCGCGCGCGCCTGGGCCACCAGATGCTCGGCCCCGCCGAAGCCGATCTCCAGGCTGACGGCCTCTCGGCAAGCCGGAAACAGGACGGCAAGGTCGGCCGGCGGCGGACGGCTCACGTCGATTGCCAGCCGCGGCAACAGCTCCTCGATCAGCGCGGCTCGCCGGGGCCGCAGGCGATGCCCTACGCGGCGGCCGTAGAACGCGCCGGCGCCGGACCGCAGCGCCCCACCGGCTTTGCTGTGCTTCGTGTCGCCGGCGGCCATGCGCTGAGCGACCGTTCGGCTAAATGATCCCTTGCTGTGACGGCGCAGCGCAGCCGCTCAGCTGACCGCGCTCTTGAGCGCGCCGGCGAGATCCGTCCTTTCCCACGAGAAGCCGCCGTCCTTCTCCGGCGCGCGGCCGAAATGGCCGTAGGCGGCGGTGCGACGGTAGATCGGGCGGTTCAGCTTGAGGGTCCGCCGGATGTTGGTCGGCCGGAGCGGGAATATCTGCGGAAGGACCTTTTCCAGCTTCTGCTCCGAGATCTTGCCGGTACCGTGGGTATCGACCAGGAGCGACATCGGATCGGCGACGCCGATCGCATAGGCGATCTGGATCGTGCACCGTTCGGCCAGGCCGGCCGCGACCACGTTCTTGGCGAGGTAGCGCGCCGCATAGGCGGCCGAACGATCGACCTTGGTCGGGTCCTTGCCCGAGAAGGCGCCGCCGCCGTGCGGCGCATATCCACCGTAGGTATCGACGATGATCTTGCGGCCGGTGAGGCCGCAATCGCCGTCCGGGCCGCCGATGACGAAGTTGCCGGTCGGATTGACGAGGAAGTCCGAGGCCTTCTTCGGCATCCAGTCTTCCGGCAAAGCGGAGGCGACCGCATCGGCGATCATCTCCTTGACCATGCCGGGCGTGTATTTGCGGCCGTTGCGCGTCTCGGCATTGTGCTGCGTCGAGACCACGACCTTGGTGCAGCCCACCGGCTTTCCGTCGACATACCGCACCGTCACCTGGCTCTTGGCATCGGGCTGAAGGTCGAACAGCTGTCCAGAGCGGCGCTTCTCCGAGAGCACCTTCAGAATCTTGTGGGCGAAATAGATCGGGGCCGGCATGAACGAGCCCTTCTCGTACACCTCGCTCTCGGTGCAGGCGAAGCCGAACATCATGCCCTGATCGCCGGCGCCCTCCTGCTCGCCGTCCTTCTTCTTCTTGGCGTCGACCCCCATGGCGATGTCGGGCGACTGGCCGTGCAGCAGAACCTCCACGTCCGCGCCGTAATCGGAGAAGCCCCCCTGCTGGTAGCCGATCCCCTTCACCACGTCGCGGGCGATCTGCACGATCATGTCGCGGTTCACGACCGTGTGGTCGCCGTGCTTCTGGAAAAACGGCGGCTGCCCGCGGCCTTCTCCGGCAATCACGATCTTGTTGGTCGTGCACAGGGTCTCGCAGCCGAGCCGCGTGTTCACCTTGCTGTCGTCGGCAATGCCCAGCTTGACGTCGTTCTCGATGAACGAGTCCAGGATGGCGTCGGAAATCTGGTCACACACCTTGTCGGGGTGACCTTCTGAAACGGACTCGCTGGTGAACAGGTAATTGGTATGGGCCACCGGATGAAACTCCTCGTGCAAGAGCGACGGCGTGAGCCTGCTCGTTTCTTGCAGCGTCCCGCACCGGGGGTCAAGATGTGGGCAACCCTCGCCCCTTCTTCACTTCACTCCTCCTCCTCGCCGACGAGGGCCTCGACGAGGTCGACGATGCGCCGTCGCACCTTGGGATCCTTGATGCGCATGAATGCCTTAGTGAGCGCGAGGCCTTCCGAGGAGGCGAGAAAGTCCGACACGTAGGCGGGCGAAGGCGCCTCGCCCAAGCCGGCTTGATGCTCGGCGGCGGCGGGTGCGCCCTCGAAGAAGAACGAGACCGGAACCTGTAGAATGTGGGAGATCTGCTGCAGGCGGCTGGCGCCGATGCGGTTGGTGCCTTTCTCGTATTTCTGCACCTGCTGAAATGTCAGATCGAGCGCGTCGCCGAGCTTCTCCTGGCTCATGCCCAGCATCATCCGACGCATGCGCACGCGGCTGCCCACATGCTTGTCGATTGGATTGGGCGCCTTCTTCACTGCAATCATCTCGCGCTGCTCCAATCCTCTCCCAGGTCGCCTTTCACGACGCAATGTCACGGCGCGACGCTGCGCAGGCAACGCGTGGTCTGCCTGAGGGCGTGCGTTGGCGTTAACGTACGGGTAGCTCGAGCTCAGAAAATAAGCGCGAGGGTTCGGCACTCTTCTCCCACGTCTCCGCGCTTAGCATCGCTGGTGGAATCATACCAGCCCTGTCATGAGCGGGAGAACGTGGCCTTCAGCCGCACACGGCGGCGCAGCACCAGGGCGAAGGCGACGACCAGCATCACGGCCGCCGTAGCGTCGCCCGCGCGCACGTACAGGGTGGGCCCGATCGGCCGCGGCAGCAAAGCGTCCAGCACGCCTTCGGCGCCGAGCGGCAATTGCCGGATGATCCGACCGAGCGGGTCCACAACCGCCGAAATGCCGGTATTCGCCGCCCTGACCAGGGGCAGGCCTTCTTCGATGGCGCGCACGCGTGCCTGCTGGAAGTGCTGGTACGGTCCGGAGCTGTTGCCGAACCAGCCGTCGTTGGTGAGGTTGACGATCCAGCCCGGCCTTGCGCCGGCGCCGGGAACGACCGCGCCGGGAAACACGATCTCATAGCAGATCAGCGGCAGCGCCCGCGGCGCTCCCGGCACCTCGAGGAGGCGGCGGCGCTCGCCGGGAATGAAGCCGCCCTCGACCTTCGTGAGCTGCAACAGCCCGAAGCTCTCGAGCAGACGCTGGAACGGCAGATACTCCCCGAACGGCACCAGATGGACCTTGTCGTAGACGTCCAGGATCGAGCCGTCGTGGTCGATCACGTAGATGGAATTGTAGCCTTGGGCGATGCGGGAGCCGGGCGTCGTCTCGGCCGGACGCACGCCGCCGGTGACGAGCACGGCGCCCATGGGCAACAGCGCCGCGATCTGCGCCAGCGCGTCGGGCTCACGAGCGATGAAGAACGGGAACGCCGATTCGGGCCAGATCAGATGGGTGACACCCTGGATGCCCATGGTGTCCGGGCCGGTCGCGCGGTCGGAAAGGGCGAGATAGCGGCGCATCACGTCCTGCTTGGCGCCGTAATTGAACTTCTCGTCCTGCTGCAGGTCGGGCTGCATGATGCGCAGCCGCACCCCTTGGACGAAGCTGGTCGGGCTGCGCGCAAGCCTGATGCCGCCGTAGGCCGCCAGGCCGGCAAGAACCAGCGCGGCGCAGAGCGGCGGCAGCCAGGGATGGGCGGTGTCGGCCCGCTCGTCCGCCAGCACCGCCGGGCTCGCGAAGACCGCCACCGCGATGAAGGTCAGCCCCCACAGCCCGACGAGCGCGGCGGCCTGTGCCAGCACCAGCGGGCCCGTCAGGGCATACCCGAAGGCGTTCCACGGAAATCCGGTCAGCAGATGGCCGCGTAGCCATTCTGTGGCGGTAAGCGCAACCGCGAGCGCGAGCAGGCGCGCCGGGCCCCTGGTCCACATGGCGCGCGCCAGCGCGAACCCCGCCGCCGTGAACAGCGCCAGCCCGGCCGGCAGGCCAGCGACCGCAAAGGGCAGCAGCCAGCCGAACGTCTTGACGTCGACCAGGAATGCGTGGCCGACCCAGTAGAGCCCGGCAAGGAAATAACCGAACCCGAGCCACCAGCCGGTGACGGCGGCCGCCGTCACGCCGCCGAGACGTTCGCCCGCCGCTCCGTCCAGGAGCCAGACGACGACCGGGAACGTGATGAACATGATCGGCCAGAGATTGAACGGCGCCAGCGCGAGGGTGCTCAGGGCGCCGGCCGCAAATGCAATCGCGGCGCGTCGCCAGCCCCAGGACAGCACGATCCAATGGACAAATCGCGCAAGCGGCGCGGCGAGTGCGAATGGCGGCCTCTTCTCCGCGGCCGCAGCCGCAGCCGCCGCGGAGGACGGATCCAACCCGTTGCTCCTAATGGCCCCCTCCGGGCGCGCTCGACTCGCCCACTCGCGCATCGGGGCTCGCCAACATGCTCTCTCCGACCGGCGGAGCCGGCGGCACCGGCGGTGCCGCCGGCGTCGGGTCGGTCCGAGCCGGACGACGCCTCCCGTCGCCGCCGCTCGCGGGGGTTTTTGCGCGATAGATGCGAAGTCGCTTCACGCGGCGAGGATCCGCATCGAACACCTCGATCTCGAAGTCGCCGGGGCCGGCCACGAGCTCGCCGCGCACCGGGACGCGCCCGATCTTCATGAACAGATAGCCGCCGAGCGTGTCGACCTCCTCGGCCGCGTCCCCGACGTCGAACTCGGTGCCCAGCGTGGCGGTGATGTCCTCGAGGCTCGCACGCGCATCGGCGAGGAACGAGCCGTCGGCCTGGCGGACCACGGAGGGTGCCTCGTCCTCGTCGTGCTCGTCCTCGATCTCACCGACTACCTCCTCGACAATATCCTCGATGGATACCAGCCCGTCGGTCCCGCCGTACTCATCGATGACCAGGGCGAGATGAATGCGCGTCGCCTGCATCTTCGCGAACAGGTCGATCACCGGCATCGACGGCGGAACGAACAGGATCTCGCGCACGATCCGGGTCGAGGACAACGCAGCCGACAGATCGACGGCGCGGAGATCGAGGTTGGCCGGCAGCGGCTTCTTGCGCGCAGACTCACCGGGTTTCACCGCCGCGCGCCCCGCCATGTAGGCGATCAGGTCGCGTATGTGGACCATCCCGACCGGGTCATCCAGCGTGTCGTTATAGACGACGAGGCGGGAATGGTTGGCGCCCTCGAACACCTTGATGAGCTCGCCGAGCGAAATGTCCTGCTGCACGGAGACGATGTCGGCGCGCGGAACCATCACGTCCTCGACCCGGCGTTCGCGCAGGCCCAGGATGTTCTTGAGCATGGTGCGCTCTTCCGGCGAGAAGCCAGTGTCGGCCGGCGTGCCGTTCTCCAGCACGACCTCCAGATCCTGACGGATCGAGCCCGCTTTCCAGCCGAACAGGGCGCGAAGCGCCCGGGTGAACCAACCTTCGCTACCCTCAGCCCCGGCCTCGGGCGGCAGCGGCACCGGCACCGGCAGTCCGGCCCGTTCGGGGCCGTGAGTGTCGAGACCGGTACTTGGCGCGTCGGTTTCAGGCATGGCGGTCGGACATTTCAGGCCGTGGCAGCCTGTGCTGCGTAAGGGTCGGGAACATCGAGGCGAGCGAGAATCCCCGCCTCCAGGCGCTCCATTTCGTCCGCCTCGGCGTCCGAATCGTGATTGTAGCCCAGCAGATGGAGGAAACCATGCACCGCGAGGTGGGCGAGATGATGGGGGAAGGGCTTCGCCTCCGCGGCCGCTTCTCGCGCCGCCGTCTCGTAGGCGATGACGATGTCGCCGAGCGGAGCGTGAGCAACCCCGCGCTTCCTGTCGCCGCCACCAGCCCCTTTGCCGGCCGCCGCGAGCGGGAGCACGGGCGCCGGGAACGACAGGACATTGGTGGGCCGATCGATCTTGCGCCAGTCGCGATTGAGCCTGCGAACGGCCGCATCGTCGGCAAGGAGGACGCTGACCTCGCCGGTCGCGGCGCGCGCGAGGGCCGCTGCCGCCGCGATGGCGCGGCGCACGATTGCCTCCGCCCCCGGCTCCGCGGCCCACGCCACCGACTGCACGACGATGTCGATCGGCGGCCCTCCTTCGCGCTCGTGCGCCGACGCCGTCATTGCCGCGCCTCGCGTGCCGCCTGCGCCGCTCGCGCCGCTTCGTCGTAGGCCTCGACGATGCGGCTCACGAGCTCGTGGCGGACCACGTCCTGTGCGGTGAGCACGATGTGGCTGATTCCTTCGACTTTTGCCAGCAACCGCAAGGCCTCGTGCAGACCGGAGGTCTGGCCCGGAGGCAGATCGACCTGGCTCGGATCGCCGGTCACGATCATGCGGCTGTTCTCGCCCAATCGGGTGAGAAACATCTTCATCTGGATCGACGTGGTGTTCTGCGCCTCGTCGAGGATCACGGCCGCGTTGGAGAGCGTGCGGCCGCGCATGAAGGCGAGCGGTGCAATCTCGATCTCGCCGGACTGCAGGGCGCGTTCGACGATGCGCGCGTCCATGAGGTCGAACAGGGCATCGTAGATGGGGCGCAGGTACGGGTCGACCTTCTCCCGCATGTCGCCGGGCAGGAAGCCGAGGCGCTCGCCCGCCTCGACGGCGGGCCGCGACAGGACGATGCGATCGACCTCCTTGCGCTCGAACAGGGCGACCGCATGGGCGACCGCAAGCCAGGTCTTGCCGGTGCCGGCAGGGCCGGTCCCGAACACCAGCGGGTGCCGCTTGAGCGCGCGGATATAGGCGTCCTGGCCGGGGGTGCGGCCGCGCACCGGACGCTTACGCAGGTTGATCTGCTCGAAGCTCGCCTGCGCCGGCGTCTCGAGGTCGAACAGGGACCCTTGCGCGAGCGCGTGGCGGACCGCGCCTTCCACGTCGCCAGCCACCAGATCGTTGCCGCGCTTGAGCTGCTGGTAGAGACTCTCCAGCACGCGGCGAGCCTGCTCGACCGCCGCGCGGCTGCCTTCGATGGTCACGTGGTTGCCGCGCGAATCCGCCGCCACGCCGAGCCGCCGCTCGATCAGGGCGAGGTTCTGGCCATACTGGCCGAACAGCGTGGAAGCCAGGCGGTTGTCGTCGAAGGCGAGCACGATCTGCGTGCCTGCGCCCACCTCGGCACCGGGGGCGAGAGCGTCGTCGGGTCCGATCGTCCGCATCAGGCTCCTGCAGTCGCCAGCGGCCGCGCGGCCGCCGCCCTTGTCTCGCCGACGCGCATCGACGGCGCCAAGTCTCCGAACAAGCTATTGGTGCCCGCCTCGGTGATCGTCACCGGCACGATGGCACCGATCAGCGAGGCGGGCGCTATGACCTGCACCGGCTGGAGATAGGGCGAACGCCCTACCAGCTGCCCGTGGCGCCTGCCGCGCTTCTCGAGCAGCACGTCGACGGTCTTGCCGACGCAGGCCGCATTGAAGTGAGCCTGGCGACGGTCGATCACCGCCTGCAGCCGCCGCAGACGTTGTGCCTTCACGTCTTCCGACACCTGCTCCATGGCGGCGGCCGGCGTGCCCGGGCGCGGCGAATATTTGAACGAGAACGCTCCGGCATAGCCCACGTCCTCGACGATGCCGATCGTGGCGCGGAAGTCCTCCTCGGTCTCGCCCGGAAAGCCGACGATGAAATCGGACGACAGCGCGAGATCCGGCCGCGCCGCCCGCACGCGGGCCACCAGGTCGAGATAGTCGGCGCGCGTGTGACGCCGGTTCATGGCGGCCAGGATGCGGTCGGAACCCGATTGCAGCGGCAGGTGCAGGTACGGCATCAGGCAGCCGAGATCGCGGTGGGCCGCGATCAGGCTCTCGTCCATGTCGCGCGGATGGCTGGTCGTGTAACGCAGCCGCGCAATGCCGGCGACGCGGGCGAGCCGATGCAGCAGCGCCGCGAGCGTCCACGGACGGACATCTGGGCCTTCGCCATGGTAGGCGTTGACGTTCTGCCCGATCAGCGTGACCTCGCGCACGCCGGCATCCGCCAGGCGCTCGACCTCGGCAACGATCTTCTCCACCGGCCGCGATATCTCCGCGCCGCGCGTGTAGGGAACGACGCAGAAGCTGCAGAACCGGTCGCAGCCCTCCTGCACGGTCACGAAGGCCGACACGCCGCGAGCCCGGATCTGCTCGCGCCCCGGGGCCGCGAGGAAATCGAACTTGTCCTCGACCGGGAACTCGGTATCGAGCACCCGTTCGCTCCCGGCACGGGCGAGAAGTCCCGGCAGCCGGTGGTAGCTCTGCGGGCCGACCACGAGGTCGACCACCGGCGCGCGCCGCAGGATCTCGCTTCCCTCCGCCTGCGCGACGCAGCCGGCGACCGCGACCATGAGGCGGCGCCCCTCGTTCGCCGCCGCCTCCTTCAGCTGCCGAACGCGGCCGAGCTCGGAATAGACCTTTTCGGCCGCCTTCTCGCGGATATGGCAGGTGTTGAGGATGACGAGGTCAGCCTCGTCGGGCACATCCGTCTCGACGAACCCTTCGGGCGCCAGGGTGTCCGCCATACGATGCGAATCGTAGACGTTCATCTGGCAGCCGAAAGACTTGACGTGGAGCTTGCGCGGTCCGCTCATGCCGTTTGGGTTGGTCGCGATCCGGACAATTTCGCCAGAAGTTTCAGTGGCTTCGGGGAGCCCTGGTGGTGCGGCTGCGCCGCCCGGCGGCCCGACTCTCATATAGGGTTCGGGGGAAAAAAGAAATGGGCGGGTTCCGGCCGGATCCTGCGCGCCGCCTGGAGCGCATTCCACTGAATTGAATCACGTTCCGATCTGGCCGAGCCAGAATGCGCTCTAGATTCGATACGTTTGTCGCATTTTCTACGCCGAACCGGTGCCCACTTCGGCGGAAAATGCTCTGGCCGACCGACCCCGCGTTCGCCCCTTGCCGGTCAGTCGGGAGCGCGAATGTCGGCATCCTTGATGACCTTCGACCATTTGGCGATCTCGGCCTTGATCAAGGCTTCGAGCTCATCGGGCGTGCCGCTCTCGTTGCTCATCCCGAGATCGAGGAGGCGCTGCTTGACGTCCGGCTGGGAGAGCGCGACCTGCACCTCGGCATTGAGCCGCGTGACGATGTCACGGGGCGTGCCGGCGGGCGCAACCACCGCGAACCACGTGGCCGCCTCGAATCCCGGAAGGGATTCGGCCACAGTCGGAACCTCCGGCAGCGCAGTGGATCGGCGCGAGCCCGCGACCGCCAGGGCGCGAAGCGTGCCCGCCCTCACGTTGCCGATCACGGCCGACAGATTGGCGAATATCAGATGCAGCTGACCGCCGAGGAGGTCGTTGATGGCGGGTGCTTCTCCGCGATAGGCGACGTGCTGCATCTTGATGCCGGCCGTGAGGGCGAAAAGCTCGCCGGCCATGTGCGGCGTGGTCCCCATGCCGCCTGACCCGAAGTTGACCGAGCCCGGCGCGGCCTTGGCCATGGCAATGATGTCGTCGACCGAATGCGCGGCAAGCGAGGGGTGAACGACCAGGACCAGCGGCGAGACGCCGGAGAGCGCGATGGCGGCGAAATCCCGGGCCGCGTCGATCGAGAACTTGCGATAAAGGACCGGCGCGACCGCAAACGTGGTCTGGCTGCCCATCATCAGCGTGTATCCGTCGGGCGCCGACTTCGCGACCGCTTCGGCGGCGATCATGCCGCTCGCGCCGGGCCGGTTCTCGACCAGGACCGACTGACCGAGCCCATCAGTCGTCTTCTGGGCGACGATCCGCGCAATCACGTCGGTGCCGCCGCCGGCCGAGAAGCCGACCATCATCTTGACCGGACGGTCGGGATATTTTGCCGTCTCGGCGCTACCTTTGCCCACTGCCAGGCCAGTCGCGACCGCGAGCCACAACACGACATGCGGCCATCTGCGAAGCGGCATCCGTCGCGCAACGGCCACCAATGTGATCCGTCCCGTGCTGGTGACCCCGTCCGGGCCGTGTCCGGCCGGCCCCCCCGGCGGCAATGCCGCTCGTGCCTCGGCGCCCCGATCCGTCACGTCAGCGCCGGGCCTTGTCGTCCCGCAACGGCACCGCATAGAGCTCGAGCCGATGGTCGATCAGGCGGTAGCCGAGCCTTCGCGCGATCTCGCTCTGCAGGCGCTCGATCTCCTCCGACTGGAACTCGATCACCTCCCCGGTGCGCAGGTTGATGAGATGATCGTGGTGCGCCTCGGGGATCTGCTCGTAGCGGGCACGGCCCTCGCGGAAATCGTGGCGCTCGATGATGCCGGCATCCTCGAACAGCTTCACGGTGCGGTACACGGTGGAGATCGAGATGTGATGATCGATCTCGGCGCAGCGCCGGTAGAGCTCCTCCACGTCAGGGTGATCGGCCGCATCGGCGAGCACGCGCGCGATGACCCGACGCTGCTCGGTCATGCGCATGCCTTTGGCCACGCACAGGGCCTCGATGTTGGCGGGCCTCGCCACGGTAACCTCGTCTCATGGTGCCGTGCCATCATAGAAGCGTCCGGGCTGATGGTCCACGGAAGCCGCCTCAGCCGAGATCGCGCCGCAGCACCAAAGCCGCCAGGGGCGCGCCGGACGGTGCCGGATAATAGCCGGGGCGTTGGCCGACCTGGCGAAAGCCGGCCCGGCGATAGAGCCGCAGCGCAGGCTCATTGCCGGCCTCCACCTCGAGGAACACGGCTGCAACCGCGAGCCCGGCGAGCCGCCGCAGATGCAGGTCGAGCAGGCGCCGGCCGAGGCCGCGGCCCTGCCGCCGCGACGCGACCGCGACCGAGAGAATTTCCGCCTCACCGGCCGCCATGCGCGAGAGGATGAAGCCGGCGAGCTCGTTGGCGCTCATGGCGCGGTGAGCCAGCACCTGGCAGTCGAGCAGGAGCCGCTCGACCTCGTCCTCGCTCCAGCCGCGCCGGAATGAGGCGGCGTGAAGGGCCGCGATGGCGGGGGCGTCGCGCGGACCAGCCTCGCTCACGGTCGGCTGTGGGCGGGCGAACAGGCGGCCGAGAAGCCCGATCATCGCCGCGGCAATCGCGCAGCGTCCTGCGGCCGCGCGTCTGGCGGACGCAGATACAGCGGCGTCGGGGCGGCCTCGGGTCTTGGCGCGACCGCGCCCAGGCGCGCGACCCACTGGATGCTCGGCGCGTCCTGGGGGTCCACCAGCCGCGGCGGCTCCAGCTCGGGCGGCCAAGCGGACGCCACCAGCAAGGCAGCCGAGCCGACGATCCTGGCCGGCCCCGTCGAAGCGGCCTCCACCGCGTCGCGCACCATCGCCACGCCCGGAGCAACGACCGTGCGGCCGGCGCTGGAGAAGACCTGCAGGTAGACCTGGCCATGCCTCGCGTCGATGGCAACCAGGATCGCGTCGCCGTCCTCGTTGGCGATGTGGGGCGCCGCGTAGGCCGACAAGGTGGAGATGCCGACCGTCGGCTTGCCCGAGACCAGCCCGATGCCGCGCGCCGCCGAAATGCCCACGCGCAGGCCCGTGAAGCTGCCGGGCCCGATCGTGACGGCGACCCGGTCGAGCTCGGAGAATTGCGTGTGCGCCTGCTGCATGACCCGGGCGATCAGCGGCATCAGCGCTTCGGCATGGCCGCGCGCCAGCGCCAGCGTCTCGCTCGCCAGCACCTTGCCTGCCTCGGCATCGAAAACGGCGGCGGCGCAAGCCGACAGGGCGGTATCGATGGAAAGAACGCGCATCACGGCGGACGGGAGATGAAAGGCGACCGCGAACCGTCCTTCATCGATCGGCCGGCGCGGGGCGGCCGCTAAACCGGCCGGACCTCGGTCACGTCGGGCACGAAGTGACGCAGCAGGTTCTGGATGCCGTGGCGGAGCGTCGCGGTCGAGGACGGGCAGCCCGAGCAGGCGCCCTTCATGTTGAGATAGACGACGCCGTCCTTGAATCCACGGAAGGTGATGTCGCCGCCATCATTGGCGACGGCCGGGCGTACCCGGGTCTCGATCAGCTCCTTGATGGTGGCGACGGTTTCGGCGTCCTCCGCCTCGTAGAACTCGTCCGCCGGGGCCGGCGCCGTGTCGGCATCGGCACGCACGAGCGGCTCCCCCGACATGAAATGCTCCATGATGGCGCCCAGGATCGCCGGCTTGAGCTGCTGCCATTCACCGTCCCCCTTGGTGACGGTGATGAAATCGGCGCCGAAGAACACACCGGAGATGCCGTTGATGTCGAACAGGCGCTCCGCCAGCGGAGAGCGGGCGGCCTCGGCGCGATCGCGCATGTCGAGGGTCCCAGCCGCCAGCACCGTCTTGCCGGGTAGGAATTTCAGCGTCGCCGGATTGGGGGTCGCCTCGGTCTGAATGAACATGATGGCTCTCCTGACGGCGGGCCGGCCGCCGCGTGGTTCCCGTCACCGGATAGATGGGCCTTCGGTCCCCGCCGGTCAATCGGCCGTGCCATGTCGGCCGGCGGTCAGGACATGGCGTCGAGCTCCTCGTCCCCCAGATGTCCCGGAACGATGGCGACCGGAATCGGATAATGGCCGGCCGTCTTGCTCAGGCCCGAGACGAGCGGCCCTGGCCCTTCCTTGCCGGTGCCGGCGGCGAGCACGAGGATCGCGATATCCTCGTCCTCCTCGATCAGATTGAGAATTTCCTCGGCGACCTCGCCCTCGCGCACCGCGCGCTCCGGCGTGAGGCCGGCAACGCCGTTCGCGCGGCTGGCGAACTTGTCGAGCGCGGCGTTGGCCTCCTCGTGGGCTTCCGCCTTCATGATGTCGGCGACGCCGAGCCATTGCTGGTTGCGGTCGTGCGTCTCGATCACGCGCAGCATGACCAGGGTCGAGTTGGTTCGTGCCGCGCGCTGGCTCGCCCAATAGACGGCGCGGTCGCATTCCGGCGTATCGTCGATGACGACGAGGTACTTCCGCCTGTGTCCAGCTTCGTGGCTGCGGCGCTTGCGGCTCATGGGCCGTCCCTGGGCTCCCGCCAGACCTTGGTCGCGATACGTCGCACGCTCGCTTCGATGCTGCCACGAGTGACCGGGCGGCGACAAGAGACGGCGAGGCCGGAAAGCTCCCGTCCCGGCGAGCACGCCCACCTTCAGCGGCGCACCAATCCGACGATGTCCTTGACGGCTTTCATCGTTTCGGCCGCGATTCGTTGCGCGCGCTCGGCGCCGTCGGCCAGCACCTCGTCGATCGCGGCCGGGTCCTGCAGGTGGCGCTTGAGCTCGCCGCGGATCGGCCCGAGCTTTGCAATCAAGAGGTCGATCAGCGCCGCCTTGAAATCGGAAAACTGCGCCCCGCCGAACGCGGCCAGCACCTCGGCCTTGGTCTTCTCGCTCAGCGCCGCATAGATGCCGACCAGATTGTCCGCCTCCGGCCGGTCCTCGAGCCCGGCCCCCTCGGACGGCAACGGATGCGGATCGGTCCTTGCCCGGCGGATCTTCTGCGCGATCAGGTCGTCGGCGTCGCTCAGATTGATGCGCGACTGGTCGGAGGCGTCCGATTTCGACATTTTCTTCGTGCCGTCGCGCAGCGACATGACCCGCGTTGCCGGCCCCTGGATCAGCGGCTCGGTGAGCGGGAAGAACGCATCGCCGTGGCCGCGCGCGCGGATCGAGGCGGAAAAGTCGTTGTTGAATTTCTGCGCGATGTCGCGGGCAAGCTCGAGGTGCTGCTTCTGGTCCTCGCCGACCGGCACATGGGTCGCCCGGTAGGCGAGGATGTCGGCCGCCATCAGGCACGGATAGGCGTAGAGCCCGACCGAGGCATTCTCCCGGTCCTTGCCGGCCTTCTCCTTGAACTGCGTCATGCGGTTGAGCCAGCCGATGCGGGCGACGCAGTTGAAGATCCAGGCGAGCTCCGCGTGCTCGGCGACCTGGCTCTGGTTGAAGATGATGTTCCGGCTCGGGTCGATGCCGCAGGCGATGAAGGCCGCCGTCACCTCGCGGATGTTGCGCGGCAGCTCTTCGGGATCCTGCCACACCGTAATGGCGTGCAGGTCGACCACGCAGTAGATGCAGTCATAGCTCTGCTGCAATGCGACGAACTTGACGATCGCGCCAAGGTAGTTGCCGAGATGCAGGTTGCCGGTCGGCTGCACCCCGGAGAAAACGCGCTCCTTGAACGCCATGACGGCCCTCGTCGATTGAGCGGCGTCCCATGCCACGGGGCCGCGGCGCGGCGCAAGGGGAGGCGGCGGCCGCCGGGGCCCGAGCCCGCGGTTGCCCGCTTCGCCTCGGCCGCTATAGTCGGCGCCGTTTCGCCAAGCGAGCCCCCATGACAGACCTGCGTTACGACGTCCTCGGCATCGGCAATGCCATCGTCGATGTGATCGCCCGGGCCGAGTACGACTTCCTCGTGCGTCACGGCATGCGCAAGGGAACGATGTCGCTCATCGTCGAGGAGCAGGCCGAGCACATCTA
>Ga0066903_100001295_pt1 | contig 17993 bp, 16 predicted proteins | sample PanSoiMetaGPlot1_FD_67491 | JGI IMG/M metagenome (GOLD analysis project Ga0066903, IMG submission 67491) | Tropical forest soil microbial communities from Panama analyzed to predict greenhouse gas emissions - Panama Soil - Plot 1 (version 2) | ecosystem: Environmental > Terrestrial > Soil >... | reverse complement strand
AACCCGCCCGTCCGGTCCCCTCGCCCCGCGAAGCGGGGAGAGGGTTAGGGAGAGGGGCAACCCGCCCGTCCGGTCCCCTCGCCCCGCGAAGCGGGGAGAGGGTTAGGGAGAGGGGCAACCGACTACAGCGTCCGCCGAAGACAGCCCGTGAATAACGCTCTCGCCCGCCGACGCGCCTTGCGCAAAGCCAGCACCGACGCAGAAAACGCGCTCTGGCGATGCTTGAAGGCGAAGCGCTTCGCTGCTCTGAAGTTTCGGCGGCAACATCCCTGCGGCCCATACATCGTCGACTTCTATTGCCCGCGGAAACGCCTGGCGGTCGAGCTCGACGGTGGTCAGCACTTCGAACCAACCGCGATCGCTTACGACGCGCGTCGAACGGCGTACTTGCGAACCCGGAGAATCACAGTGATTCGCTTCCCAACGGATCTCGTGTTCCGCGACCTGAGAGCGGTCCTCGAGGAGATCGCGCGAGCGCTCGGCCTGCTCGACGACCCCTCTCCCTAACCCTCTCCCCGCTTCGCGGGGCGAGGGGACCAGATCTGGACGGTTCGCCGAACTCTTCGCGGGGCGAGGGGATCAGAACCTTCCGATGAAGCCGACGTCGCCGACGGAGGGGGGCTTGTCGTCGGGGATCACGCAGGACGACAGGTCGAAGAGCATGAACTCCAGCGCCTGCTCCTGGGGCGTCAGGTCCGTGGTCACGCAGCCGCTCGGGAAAGGCAGCTTGCCCGAATCCGACGGCGATCCCGCCGAGACGTGCAGGTCGCTCATGACGACGCGACCGCACTGCTGCTCGGGCGCCACCTCGACCGGCGTGTTGAACGAGAAGTACTGCACCATCGGCTTGCTGTTGGTGATGTCGGTGCCCGCGATCCAGCTCTGCGCGCCCGCGTTCGTCGAATCGACGCTGTGCTCGGCGCCGTGAATCACGATCTCCCCCGGCGTCGTCGACCCGCCCACGTTCGTCAGCCACTGCGAGAACGCCATCCCCTTGGGGAAGTTCGTGATGATCGGAACCGTGATGTCGTCCGTGAAGCCGTGCGCGCCCGAGGAGTGCTTCGCGACCGTCGGCCAGGGCGCCGGCCCGTCGAACACCCAGGCGTTGTGCCAGTGCGATCCGAACACGCGCCCGCCGGCGTCCGCGAAGTCTTTCACCGCCTGCCGCATCGCCGTCGACGCCGACCCGGCGCCGCTGTTGTCGTTGCCCTCGCACGACATCAGCATGATGTCGTAGGCCTTCATCGAAGGGGCGCTGCCCCACAGCGTGTACGTCGACGTCAGCGTGGTTCCGTCCGCGTTGGTCGTCGGCGCATTCAGGCCCGCGTACTGGTTGACGCGTCCGGCGCCGGTCTCGGAGGTGAACTCGCCGACGTCGACGCCGATCTTCTTGAGCAGGCAGTTGAGCGCGTCCGATCCGCCGTTGGCGATGGCGATCCGCGGGATGTGTCCCTCGTTCATGTTGCGCGGCAGCCGCGTCAGCGAAGCGTCGACGGGTGTGTCGGCGCACGCCGCCACGGACGGCACCGTCACCGCGCGCCGCCACTTCCCGATCTGGATCACCAGCGGGATGTTGTCGCCGACCGGCGCGTGCTCCAGCGAGAAATGGCCGGCCGCATCGGTCAGCGCCGCCGCGATGGGACGGCCGGAATACGGCGACGAACAGGTGTCGCACGAGGCGCCGGTCGCGAGCTCGGCGAGCGGCTCGTTCGGAACGTAGACGACGACGTTGTAGAGCGGCGTCCGGCCGGCCGGGTCGTAGACGATGCCGCTGACGGTGGTCTTGGCCCCGTTCGCGCACGGCGTCTGCGTGCAGGCGCCGCGCGTGCAGTTGTCCTGCTGGCACTGCAGGTTGACGCAGGTGCCGCTCTGACCGCCGCCGAAGCCGCCGATGTTGATCGAGCCGCCGCCGCCAGGCATTCCGATGCCGCCGCCGCTGCCGGCCGAGCCAGCGCCCGCGGCCGACCCGCCCGATCCCGGGCTGCCCGTCGGTGCCGTGACGTTGGCGCAGCCGAGCGACATGTAGGCGCCCGCGACGACGACCGCGAGTGCGCCCGGGACGAACTTCATGGGCGATAGGTGTCCGACGGGTTGCGCGACGGGTCACGGCGCGCGCGCAACGCGATAAGATGGAGCGGCCTGACCGCATGCGGCGAACGCTGAGACAGTTCCGCGTCTTCCTGGAAACGAACCCATACACGGCGGGCGCGGCGGCGCGCATTTCGCGGCGGGCGCGCATCGCGATCTTCCTTTATCGGCTGTCGCTGCGGATCCTGGCCCAGTGGGCGCGCGACAAGTGCCCGCAGCAGGCGGCGGCGCTGGCGTTCCAGACCGCGCTGTCGATGGTGCCGGTCACGGCGATCGCGTTCAGCCTGCTGCGCGCGTTCGGCTCGCTGGACGCCGAGTCGCGCCTGTCGCAGTTCGTCTCCGAGCACCTCTTCCCGCAGATGTCCGACATCACCGATCGGATCCGCGAATTCTCCGGCAAGGTCAGCATCGGCGCGCTGGGCGGCGCCGGCCTCGCGTTCACGCTGTTCACCTGCTACTCGCTCTACAGCTACGTCGAGAAGATCTTCAACGACATCTGGCGCGTGGGCGAGCGCCGCACGTTGATCGGCAAGTTCCTGACGTTCTACGCGATGGTGACGCTGCTGCCGTCGCTGGCGGCGTTCTCGCTGTATCTGTCCGGCAAGCTGATCGAATCGAGCGCCATCTCGCGCTTCGTCATGCCGGCGCTGATCCAGCTGGCGGCGCTAACGTTCATGAACAAGCTCTTGCCGCGCGCGAACGTCAACTGGGGCGCGGCGATCCTGGGCGGTGTCTTGACGTCGTTCATGCTCGAGCTGGTCAAGTGGAGCTTCGTGAAGTTCGCCGTGCGCATCATGATGAAGAGCTACAGCAGCGTCTACGGCCCGCTCGGCCTGGTGCCGCTGCTGCTGGTCTGGATCTACACGTCCTGGCTGCTGGTGCTGCTGGGCGCCGAGATCGCCCACGCCCTGCAGAACCTGCGCCTCCTGGAGGCCGAAGATCGGCGGCAGCGCGACGAGGAGCCGATCAACGGCCTGCTCGCGGCGCAGCTGCTGGCGGCGGTGGCCGCCACCCACGAGGTCGGCGGGGCCGGCCATCCCAAGGAGCGGCTGGTGACCGAATTCGGTCTGACGCCCGACAACGTCGAGCGCGTGGTGGCGCGGCTGAAGCAGCGGGGCCTCATCGCCGAGGTGCGCGGCGACATCAACGGCTACGTGCCGGCCCGCCCGGCCTCGACGATCGGCCTGGACGAGGTGCTGTCGGCGTTCCGCTCCAGCGACATCGAGATCGCCCACGGCGCGACCGCGCCCGTCTTCGCCAAGCTGGTCGACGAGCTGGAGGAGACGCGGCGGCGGCGCATCGCCGGCGTCACGATCGCGGAGCTGATGCCGCCGGCGGGGACCACCGGCGAGGATCAGCCTTCACCCGCGACCTCGCCGCAGATCGTCCGTCCGGAACAGAAAAAAGGTTAGATCGCGTGTGGAGCCGGCGAGCTTTGCTCGCCGCGAAGCATCGCGGGAGGTTCGGAACCCCTCCGGGGGTTCTGAGGTAGATTGGAGCATCGTGAACAGGCAGCCGGCGGTGGCGGGGACCTTCTATCCGCGCGCGGCCACGGCGGTGGCGGCGGAGGCGGCGCGGCTGGTCGCGCAAGGGGATGACGGCCCGCCCGCGCCCGCGATCGCGGTCGTGTCGCCGCACGCCGGGTGGATGTACTCGGGCGCTCTGGCCGGCAAGCTGTTCGCGGGCGTGGCGGTCCCCGAGCGCGTGCTGGTGATCGCGCCCAACCACACCGGCCGCGGCCCGCGCGCCAGCATCTGGTCCGGCCCCGCGGGGTCGAGCTGGCAACTGCCCGGTCTGGACGTCCCGGTCGACGAACTGTTCGTCTCGGCGCTGCGCGCCGAGGCGCCCCTTTTGCGCGCCGATCGCGAGGCGCACGAGGACGAGCACGCCATCGAGGTGCTGCTGCCGCTGCTCGCGGCGCGCCAGCCAAAGCTGCGCCTGGCCGCGATCGTCCTGGGCGGCCTCGGCTTCCCGGAGTGCGAGGCGCTGGGCGCCGCCGTCGCGCGCGCGATCGGACGCGCCGACGGGCCGACGCTGATCGTCGCGTCGTCCGACATGAGCCACTACCTGACGGACGACGAGGCGCGCGCCACCGATCGGCTGGCGCTCGCGCCGCTGGGCGCGGCGGATGCGCGCGCTCTCTACGACACCGTGCGGGCCCACGGCATCACGATGTGCGGCTACATCCCGGCGACCGTGGCGCTGGTCGCCGCCCGCGCGCTCGGCGCCACGCGCGCCACCGTGGTCGCTTACGCGACCAGCGCCGACGCCGGGGCCGATCGCGATCGCGTGGTCGGCTACGCCGCCGTCCGGGTCGACGCGTGATCCGGGCCCTGGTCGCGATCCTGCTGTGGGGGTTGCCGGTCCGGCCCCCGCTGCCCGGGAGCGGCGACCTGATCGATCGGCTGGCGGCGCTCGAGCGCTGCCAGCAGGGATTCGCCGACCTCGGCAAGGCGTCGACGCCCAGCGCCGCGGGCCTGATGCGCGCGTGCGCCGACATCTTTCGCGAGCCGGCCTGCGCCGCGGCGATGCGCGATCCGCCCTCCGATCCGGCGGAATTCGCGAGCACGATCACCCGGGCCTGCCGCCAGGCCTACTGTCCGAAGCTCCCCGCGCCGCGCCCGCAGCTGTGCGCCGCGGGCGATCTGCCACCGCCGACGGAGCTGCTCGGGAAGTGGGGCGAGCTGCAGCAACACATCTGGGCGTTCGAGCTGGGCGTCGAGCCGAAGGTGATGGCGCCGCTGTTCAGGCCGATCGTCGTGTCGGTGCGCGACTTGCCCCCCATTCAGCGCAAGCCCGTCACGACCGTCGTCGTTCATGCCAAGCCCGACGGGGCGGGCCGCGTGAAGATCTGGATGACGAACGGACGCAGCATCGTGGTGCCGGAAAACGCCGCCGACGACAACCCTGCGGTCGCTGCGCTGGCGCGCGACGCGCGAACGCGGGTTCACGCCGGCGAGGACGCCGAGCTCCTGTTGCGCGGAGACAAGCAAGTGCTCTTCAGTGTCATCACCGTGATCATGAGCGCCTTCCAGAAGGAAGGCTTCCACAAGGTCGCGATCATGACGGAGCCGGAGCCGGCGCCCTCTCCCTAGACGAGCCGCTCGCGACGAACTTCGCGGAAGGCGTCCGACGCCTCGTCGTGGGCGCGGGTCACCCAGGTGATGCGGCCACCCTCGAGCTCGAAGAGGTTGTAGCGCGCGCGGCGCTCGGGACCGCCGGTGTACGAAGCGGAGCCGCCGCCGATGATCGGAATCGCCTTCCCGTCCGGACCAGGCACCTCGGCGCGCTCGTCGGCGTGATCGTGGCCGTGCAGCACCAGGTCCGCGCCCACGCGCGCCAGCACCGCCGTCAGCGCGACGCGATCGCGCAGGTTCCGCTCTTCGCCGTGCTTGTGGCGCACCGGGGGGTGGTGAACCAGCACGACACGCGTCTTGCGGGCCAGCGCAGGCGCGACAAGCAAGCCCTCCAGGCGCCCCAGTTGCGCCTCGCCGATCCGCCCCCAAGCGCCGAAATCGCCGGTCGCCACCGAGCTCGAGACGCCGATGAATGCGACGCCGTCGCGGATCTGGACGTAGGGGTAGTCGGTGCGCTCGCCCGGCCACGGGACATCATTCGTCATGTACGACGCGAACAGCTTCTCGAACTCGCGCGCCGTCACCACGGACTCGACGTAAGCGTCGTGGTTCCCGGGAATCACACTGATGCTCGCCGCGTCCAGCCCGCAGGCATCGATCCACGCCTGCGCCGCCCGCCATTCCCCCGGCAGCGAAATGTTCGCCAGGTCGCCCGTCAGCGCCAGGTGATCGGGCGCCTGCGCGCGCATGTCCAGACGCAGCGCCTCGAGCAACTCCATCTTGTGCTTGCGCCGGCGGTTGACGATCAGGTTCAGCGTACCGAGCACCCGCTTGCTGATGAACTCCGCCGGGCGCACGCCCGCGAACGACCCGCGGAAATGCGGGTCGGTCACGTGCGCGAGCAGGAACATCCCGCCCCGCTCAGGGTGCGGCATGAGGGGGCTCCCCCACCATCTGCACATCGGCGACGACGCCGAAATGATCCGACACGAAGACCGGCTCTCCCGCCGCCGTGGGAGCGCCCGGCTGGTCGAACACGACGCTGGCGCCGTGGATCATCGCGCGGCGATCGCGCCGGACGCCCGACACGAAGATGTAGTCGAGGCGCCGGTCCGGGCGCAGCCAGTGCATCCAGGTGATGTACGGATTTCGGCTGGCCCAGGTGACGCCCTCCAGCTCCGTGCCGCCGCTGCCGACGACGTTGGCGCGCGCCCAGGCGTCCTGGTAGGCGACCCGCCGTCCGTCCAGCGACGTCATGCCGGTCAGAAAGCGGATCTCGTCGCTGTCGGGGACCGCGTTGAAGTCACCCATGACGATCTGCACGTTGTCGCTTCCGTGCGCGGTCAGCACCGCATCGACGAACAGCACCTGGTCCTCGCGCTTGCGCCCTTCCGCCTCGCGATATGAGAGGTGCGTCGTGTGGATCCAGAACGGGGCCATCGGGGCGGGCGCGTCGATGTGCGCCGACAGAATGATCCGCCCTTCGGTCTCGATGCTGTGCGGAAGCGCCTCCACCTCGTGCGCGCTGATCGGGAACCGCGACACGATCGCCAGCCCCTCGCGCCCGCCGCCCCACGCGCTCGACGGCGCGAACACGTGGTGGAAGCCGCACCGGCTCGCGATCTCGGCGGCGTGGTTCGGCACGCGCCCGGGCACCTCGCGCACCTCCTGCAGGCCGATGATGTCGGGCGCCAGCGGACCGAGGCGCTCGAGCAGCAGCTCGATGCGCGCCTGCCACGGGCCGTTCTCGCCCCAGAGGTTCAGGGTCAGGAACCGGAGCGTGCCCGGGATCTTCTTGTCGAGCGCCGGGGTCATCCGCCGCGGTAGGTGCACTTGCTGTCGTACGTCTCCCAGACCGTCACCGCCGACAGCGCGGCGATGTGCGGTCGCAGCGTGCGCCAGATGTAGATGGCGATGTTCTCGCAGGTCGAGTTCTCGAGCCCCGGAACGTCGTTGAGGTTGCGGTGATCGAAGCGCGCGTGCAGCTCGGCCCACGCGTCGTCGATGACGCCGAAGTCGATCAGCCAGCCGGTGGCGGGGTCGACCGGCCCGGCCACGGTGATCTCGACCTTGTAGCTGTGACCGTGCAGCCGCGAGCACTTGTGCCCCTCGGGCACGCACGGCAGCCGGTGCGCCGCCTCGAAGCGGTACTCCTTGGTCAGCTCCACGTCCACGCCGGACAGCGTAGCACGCACGCGTGCGTCGCCCGTAAGCGGCTTGCCCTCACCCCGACCCTCTCCCGCAAGCGGGAGAGGGAGAAGACATTCAGGTCCCCTCGCCCCCTCAGAACTTGATCTCGGTCCAGGGCTTGTCTGGCCGCGCGAACAGATAGCCCTGGCAGAGGTCGCCGCCGACGGTGATCAGCGCGTCGCGCTCGGCGTCCGTCTCGACGCCCTCGGCGATGATCTCGATGCCGAGCTCCCGGCACAGCGTCACGATCGACCGCAGCAGCTTCTGCTTCATCGGCGAGCGATCGATGCCGCGGATCAACGACATATCGACCTTCACGACCTCGGGCTCGAGGTGGGCGAAGCTGGTCAGCCCGGCGTAGCCGGCGCCCAGATCGTCGACCGCGATGCGGTAGCCGAGCGCGCGCAGCTGGGCCACGCGCGCCGTGACGTCGCGGATCTTCTCCAGCGGCGCGCGTTCGGTCACCTCCAGGACGACGCGCGCCGCGTGCCGCGACAGCGGCGCCTCCGCCGAGATCAGCGAGTCGTCGTCCAGCTCCATGGCGTGCAGGTTGATGAACAGCAGCGCGTTCATCGGCTGCTCGTCGAGCGTGCGTGCGACGTGATCGCGCACGGCCCGCCCCAGATCCTGCAGCTTCCCGAGCCGCTCGGCCGCCTCGAACAGGTCGGGCGGCGACCGCAGGGTCGGCTCCTCGTTACGGACCAGCGCCTCGTACGCGAAGATGCTCCGCCGCCCCCACGACACGATCGGCTGGTAGGCGATCCAGAGGCTCCCCATCGCCCGCCCGAGCCGCGCTTCCAGGCTGGCGCGATCGCCGAGGTGCTTCCCCTCGAGGCGGAACATCTCCAGCGCCTCGCGCTTGATCTTGGCCATCTGGTGCAGCCGCACCGCGCGCGTGATCACCCCTTCCAGATCCGCGGGCTCGACCGGCTTGACGAGGTAGCGCAGCGCCCCGTACTCCATCGCGCGCGCCGCGCTCTCGACCGCGGGCCCGCCCGTCATGATCACGAAGGGGACGTCCAGATCGTACTCGCGCACCGTGCGCAGAAGCTCGATGCCGTCCATCCCCGGCATCGCGATGTCGCTGACGATCACGTCGAACGACTTGTCTCGCGCGGCGTCGGCCGCCTCGCGACCGTCGCCCGCCGTGACGACCGTGAACCCGGCGGTGGTCAAAGTCCGCGCGTATGCGCGGGCGATCGCCGGCTCGTCATCGACGAGGAGGATCAACCCTCGGCTCGGTGCGTCGACAATCACCCGATCGCCGTCGGGACCGGCCTCGGTGGGGCCCGCATCCAGGCCGCGCTCAGTCGAGGCTTCCATGCACCGCCTCACATCGGCCGGTTTCGCGCGGAGTTGAGGGCTTACCCCGACGACAAATTTCCCCGGAGGCGTCAGCTCTTGGTATATGTTCGCGCTCTTGACCCGTTCGACCCGAAACACCAGCAAAGGCCCGGAGAACCCTTGGCAATGAGCGCAATCGAGAGTGAGGCTTCCGAGCTTCACCCCCCCCGTACCCCGGACAAAGCCACCCTCGCCCGCTACTACCACCAGATGCTGGCGATCCGGCGCATGGAGGAGGCGCTGGCCAAGGCCTACGCGCTGCGCAAGTTCGGCGGCTTTCTCCATCTTTATATCGGGCAGGAGGCGGTCGCGGTCGGCGCCATCGCCTCGCTGAAGCCGGACGACTACGTCATCGCCACCTATCGCGAGCACGCCCACGCCTACGCGAAGGGGATGAGCGCGAAGGAGATCATCGCCGAGCTGTTCGGCAAGGAGACCGGCTGCTCGAAGGGGCTGGGCGGGTCGATGCACCTGTTCGCCGCCGACAAGAACTTCCTGGGTGGTTACGGCATCGTCGGCGGGCACATCCCGCTGGCGGCCGGTACGGCCTTCGCGTCGAAGTACCGCGGCGACGGCCGGGTCACGCTCTGCTTCTTCGGCGACGGGTCGGTCCCCCAGGGCGCGTTCCACGAGGGCGTGGCCTTGGCGGCGCTCTGGCGCCTCCCTGTTGTTTTTATCTGCGAAAACAACCTTTACTCGATGGGGACGCCGCTTTACCGGTCGCTGTCGGTGGCCGACGTCTCGCAGAAGGCGCTCGGATACGGCATCGCGCGCGACCGCTTCGACGGCGACGACGTGGTCCGCGTTCGCGATCGCGTCGCGGAGGCGGTCCGCCGCGCCCGCAACGAATCGCTGCCGACGCTGATCGAGATCATCACCTACCGCTTTCGCGGTCACTCGATGTCGGACGCCGGCCTCTACCGGACGAAGGAAGAGGTCGAGGAGTGGAAGAAGCGCGATCCGATCGCCTACGGACGCGACCTGCTCGTGCGGGCGAAGATGGAAGAGAAAGAGATCGTCGCCATCGAGCAGAAGGTGGCCGAGGAGATCGACGAGGCGGTGAAGTTCGCCGACGAGAGCCCCGAGCTGGCCTTCGAGAAGCTGTCCGAGTTCACGTACAAGGAGTAACGAGACCGATGCCGCGGACCGTAGCCTTTCGCGAGGCTCTCAATGAAGCCATGGTCGAGGAGATGGAGAAGGATGACCGCATCTTTCTCATGGGCGAGGAGGTCGGCCACTACGACGGCGCCTACAAGGTGTCGAAGGGGATGCTGAAGAAGTTCGGCGAGAAGCGCGTGATCGACACGCCCATCGCCGAGGGCGGCTTCGTCGGCGTGGGCATCGGCGCGGCGATGGTGGGCCTGCGCCCGATCATCGAGCTGATGACCTGGAACTTCTCGTTCGTGGCGGCCGATCAGCTGATCAACAACGCCGCCAAGATCCGGCAGATGTCGGGCGGGCAGTTCACGCTGCCGGTCGTCTTCCGCGGCCCGGGCGGCTCGGCGCACATGCTGGCCGCGCAGCACAGCCAGTCGACCGAGGCGCTCTGGGCGCACGTGCCGGGGTTGAAGGTGGTCATGCCGGCCAACCCGAAGGACGCGAAAGGGCTGCTCAAGAGCGCGATCCGCGACGACAACCCGGTCGTGTTCATCGAGGGCGAAGTTCTTTACGCCGACCAGGGCGAGATCCCCGACGGCGAATACACGATCCCGCTCGGCGTCGCCGAGGTGAAGCGGCCCGGCACGGACATCACCATCATCGGCTGGTCCAAGATGGTGAAGATCGCGCTCGCCGCGGCCGAAGCGCTGGCGGCGGAGGGGATCGAAGCCGAGGTCGTCGACCCGCGCACGATCCGCCCGCTCGACGAGGAGCTGCTCGTTCAGTCGGTGTCGAAGACCAAGCGCTGCCTGATCCTCGAGGAAGGCTGGCCGTTCAACGGCGTCGGCGCCGAGATCGCGTACCGCATCGGCCGCCGCTGCTTCGACGATCTGGACGCGCCGGTCGAGCGGATCACGGGCGCGGACATGCCGATGCCTTACAACCACCATCTGGAGCAGCAGTGCATCCCCGACGTGCCTCGCGCCGTCGCAGCTGCTAAGAAGCTTTTGTACATCGAATAGCGAAGGAGCCTTCCGCCGTGGCCCAGATACTGGACATGCCGCAGCTGTCCGACACGATGAAGATCGGCGTGCTGCAGAAGTGGCGCAAGAACGAAGGTGACAAGGTCTCCCCGGGCGAGGTGCTCGCCGAGGTCGAGACCGACAAGGCGGTGATGGATTTCGAGGCGTTCGACGAAGGCGTGCTGCTCAAGCGCCTGATCGCCGACGGCGCTTCGGTGCCGGTCGGGACGCCGATCGCAATCATCGGCAAGGCGGGTGAGGACGTCGCCAAGCTGGTCGAGGAGGCGAAGGCGCGCGCGAGCGGTGGCGGCGCGAAGGCGGCGGCCAAGGCGCCCGAGCCCGCCAAGCCGGCGCCCGCGGCGAAGCCGGCTCCCGCGCCCGCCAACGGTCAGGCCGCGGCGGCCGCGAAACCTGCGCCTGCGCCCGCCCCGCGCCGCGCGCCCGCGGCCGCGCCTGCCGTGCAGGCCGCGCCCGCCCCGGCGGCCGGCACCAAGGTCCTGGCGTCGCCGCTGGCGCGCCGCCTGGCGACCGACCTCGGCATCGACCTGCGGAACGTCCAGGGCACCGGCCCGGGCGGCCGCATCGTCGAACGCGACGTGAAGGCCGCAGCCGACGGTGGCGGGGTGAACGGCGCCGCCGCCACCGACTGGCACGCGGCCGAGGAAGCGCCGCAGACGTCGGCGCCGCGCGTCTCGTCCGCCGCTCCCCTGCCCGCCCAGATCGTCCCTGACCGCCGCACCGAGGCGCGCCCCGCCGCGGCCGTGCCGGCGGAGGACATCGTCAAGCCGCTCTCGATGATGCGGCGGACGATCGCCGAGCGTCTGCTGGCGGCGAAGACGACCGTCCCGCACTTCTACCTGACCGCCGACATCGACATGGACGCCGCGATGGAATTCCGCGAGCAGGTGGCGCAGGTCCACGGCGCCAAGCTGTCGGTCAACGACCTCGTCCTGAAGGCGTGCGCCCTCGCGCTGCGCAAGATCCCCGAGGCGAACGCGTCGTTCACCGAGGACGCGATCATCCAGCACGCCCGCGTCGACATCGGCATGGCGGTGGCGATCGAGGACGGCCTGATCACGCCGGTCATCCGCGACGCCGACAAGAAGACCATCGGTCAGATCGGCGCCGAGGCGCGCGAGCTGGCCGGCCGGGCGCGCGACCGCAAGCTACGGCCCGACGAGTACACGCACGCGACGTTCTCGGTGTCCAACCTGGGGATGATGGGGATCCGCGACTTCGCCGCGATCATCAACCCGCCCGAGGGCGCGATCCTCGCGGTCGGCACCGTCCGCAAGGAGCCGGTCGTCAAGGACGGCAAGATCGTCATCGGCCAGCGCATGTCCGTCACGCTGTCGTGCGACCACCGGGTCATCGACGGCGCGCTCGGCGCCAAGCTGCTGCAGGCGATCGTCGCGATCCTCGAGAAGCCGATCTCGCTGGCGTTCTGACCGTGGCCGACAAGTACGATCTCGTCGTCATCGGCGCCGGACCGGGCGGGTACGTCGCCGCCATCCGCGCCGCGCAGCTTGGGCTCAAGACCGCGTGCGTCGAACGCGAGCGCGCGGGCGGCATCTGCCTGAACTGGGGCTGCATCCCGTCGAAGGCGCTGCTCAAGTCGGCGGACGCCATGCGCCACGTGCAGCACGCCGCCGACTACGGCGTGATCATCAAGGGCGAGATCGGGTTCGACTGGGACAAGATCATCAAGCGCAGCCGCGGCGTCGCCGACAAGCTGTCGGGCGGCGTCGAACACCTGTTCAAGAAGTACGGCGTCACCCAGATCCTCGGGACGGCGTCGCTGGTCGGCCGCAACAAGATCGAGGTCACCACGACGTCGGGCGGCAAGGCGACCGGCAAGCTGGCGCTGGAGACGCCGCGCACGATCATCGCGACCGGCGCGCGCGCCAAGTTTCTGCCGGGCATCGAACCCGACGGCGATCGCGTGATCACCTACCGCGAGGCGATGGTGCTGCCCGAGGTGCCGAAGTCGGTCGTCGTGATCGGCGCCGGCGCGATCGGGATCGAGTTCGCCGACTTCTGGAACGCGTTCGGCGTCGAGGTGACGGTGATCGAATTCATGCCGCGCGTGCTGCCGATCGAGGACGAGGAGATCTCGGCGTCTCTGACCCGCACCCTGAAGAAGCGCAAGATGAACATTCACACCGGCGCCAAGACGACCGGCGTGAAGGTGAGCGGCAAGACCGTCACCACGTCGTTCACCGACGCCGACGGCAAGAACCAGACGGTCACGTCCGAGCGCGTGCTGCTGGCGGTCGGCGTGCGCGCCAACATCGAGAACATCGGCCTCGAAGGGATGGGCGTCGCGCTGGATCGCGGCTTCATCCAGATCGACGACGCCTACAAGACCACCAGCCCCGGCATCTGGGCGATCGGCGACTGCGCCGGGCCGCCGCTGCTCGCACACGTCGCGATGGCGGAGGGCGTCCGCACCGTCGAGGCCATGGCCGGCAAGCACCTCGCGCCGATCAACTACGACGCGATCCCGGGCTGCACCTACTGCGACCCGGAGGTGGCGTCGATCGGGAAGACCGAGGCGCAGGCGCGCGAGGCCGGCATCGACATCGACGTCGGCAAGTTCCCGTTCGCGCCCAACGGCAAGGCGCTGGGCGCCGGCCACACCGACGGCTTCATCAAGGTGATCACCAACAAGGCGCGCGGCGAGATCGTGGGCGTGCACTGCATCGGCTACGGCGTCACCGACCTGATCGCCGAGATGTCGGTGGCGATCACGTCCGAGGCGACCGCCCACGACGTGCTCGCCTCCGTCCACCCGCATCCGACACTGTCCGAGGTGATGTACGAGGCGACCGCCGCCGCGCTCGGCGAGGTCGTCCACATCTGAAGCGCCCGGGGAACACCCCCTGGGCGAGCGGGCCGGTCGAAAGCCTTCCCCAGTTCAGGCTGACCGCCCGCTCGCCCTCCCCTTCCCCCCTCCCGCGCCGTGTACCGATCTCGAGAAGCCGACGTCGAGTGGCTCGTTTGTCCCCCGTGCGAGCCGGCTCGCGACGTGCCCGAGCCGCCGCGCGACCTCGCCCGCGGTGGCGGGTCGGGCCTCGGGCCGCTTGGCCATCATCTGCAGAATCAGCTCCTCGAGTGGGCACGGCATATCTGTCAAAAGCTCTGAAGGTGAGCGCGGCTCGACGTGCATCTGCATCCGCGCGACGTCGTGTTCGGATTCGGCGTCGAACGGGCGCCGTCCGGTGACCAGCTCGTACAGCATGCAGCCGAGCGCGTAGATGTCGGCGCGCCCGTCGACCGGCTCGCCGGCCAGCTGTTCCGGCGCCGCGTACTCCGCGGTCCCGATGCCGACGTTGTTCCGGCTGTGATCCAGCGCGAGGTGGCGCGTCGCGCAGGCCAGCCCGAAATCGAACAGCGTCACGCGGCAGCCGGGGCCGACCATCACGTTGGCGGGTTTGACGTCGCGGTGGACGACGCCGCGATCGTGCAGGTGACCGAGGGCGCCGCAGAGCTGCTTGACGATCGAAAGCGTGTCCGCAAGCCCGCACCACCGCGATCCGATCGTGCGGCAGAGGGTCCGCCCTTCCAGCAGCTCGAGCGCCATCCACGGCATGCCGAAGTAGATGCCGTCGTCCCGCAGGCGCACGATCCCGGGGTGATCGACGCCGCGAAGCACGGCGATCTCTCGACGGAGCGCGGAGGCCTCCGCCCGCCGCGGCGACCGCGTCATCTTCAGCGCGACCTCGCTTCGGTCGCGCATGTCCCGGGCACGGAGGACGATCCCCATCCCACCCTCGGCAATCACCGACAGCACGCGATAGTCCCCGAAATCGCCCGGCATCTCCGGGGTCTCGAGGGGTAACAGTGCCGCCGCGGATCGCATGACCGGACCCACTAGCATCCGCGATGCCAGCCGCGAACCCGCGGCCTGACGGGGCCTCGCGTCCGCCGGCCGACCAAGATGCGCAAGCCGTTGCACAATTCGTTCAACGGATGGGGGGCTTCGCCGGCGGCCTGTAAGGCACGACACCGATCGGGATGGTAGATTGCGGCTCGCCAGACATGTCCGCCCGCATCGTCGAGACCCGCTCGCGCAAACTGCGCATCCTCGAAGCCGAACAGGGGGTCGATCCCGCGGCACGCCCGCAGATGCAGCCGAAGCCGCCCTGGATCCGGATGAAGATGCCGAGCGGCGACGTCTTCTTCGACCTCAAGAAGCGCGTCGCGGAGCTGGGGCTACACACGGTGTGTGAAAGCGCCTCCTGCCCCAACATCGGCGAGTGCTGGAACCGCCAGTCGCTGACGATCATGATCCTGGGCGGCGTCTGCACGCGATCCTGCCAGTTCTGCGACGTCCCGACCGGGCGGCCGCTGCCACCCGACCCCGACGAGCCCGCGCACGTCGCGACGATGCTGGCCGAGCTGGGGCTGCGCCACACCGTGATCACGTGCGTCGACCGCGACGATCTGGCCGACGGCGGCGCCGCGCACTGGGCGGCGACCATCCGCGCGGTCAAGCAAGCGAGCCCGGAGATGGTGCTCGAGGTGCTGACCGGCGACTTCAAGGGCGACACCGGCGCGGTCGACGTCGTGCTCGACGCCGCGCCCGACGTCTTCGCGCACAACCTCGAGACCGTGCCGCGGCTGTCGCGCCAGGTGCGCGTGCAGGCCAGCTACGCCCGATCGTACGCCATCCTCCGCCACGCCAAGGCGCGCGGCGCGATCACGAAGACCGGCCTGATGCTGGGGCTGGGCGAAGAGACCGACGAGCTGCGCACCGTGTTCCGCGAGCTGCGCGAGATCGGCGTCGACATCCTGACGCTCGGGCAGTACCTGCGGCCGTCGCCCAAGCACCTGCCCGTCGCCCGCTTCGCGCCGCCGGACGAGTTCGCGGCCCTGAAGCAGGAGGCGCTGGCGATGGGCTTCCCGCACGTCGAATCGGGACCGATGGTCCGATCCAGCTACCACGCCGACGGCCAGCGCGACATCGTGCTGGCGCTGCGGAACCGAGCCCAGTCGACCGGATGATTCCGTATTTCGACGGGCACCTGTTCGACCTGCCGTTCCCCAAGTGGGGGCCGATCCCGATCCACATGTTCGGCGTGCTGGTCGCGCTGGGCGTGATCATCGGCGATCGGATGGTCGTGATGCAGGGACGCCGGCGCGGCCTCGACGACGACGACGTCAAGTACCTGAACGCGCGCATCGTCGTCGGCGGGTTCATCGTCGCGCACCTGGTTTCGGTCATCTTCTATTTCCCGGAACGGATCCGCGAAGACTGGCGGGTGCTGATCAATCCGTTCGCCGGGCTGTCGTCGTTCGGCGGCTTCCTCGGGGCGTTTCTGGCGTTCCTCTACTTCACGAAGAAGGCGGAGGTCGACCGCCTCCGCTACGCCGATTCGGTCGCGCTGGGGCTGGCGATCGGCTGGATCTTCGGGCGCACCGGCTGCTTCACCGCCCACGACCATCCCGGCCGCCACGTCAGCGCGTCGTTCTTCCTGTCGGTCGCCTACCCCGACGGGCCGCGCGTCGATCTCGGCCTGTACGAGCTGCTGTTCACGATCGCCATGACCGCGATCCTGTTCACCTACAACCGGGTGCCGCGCCCGCCGGGCCGGATCATCGCGCTGGCGGCGCTGATGTACGCGCCGGCGCGCTTCGTGCTCGACTTCTTCCGTGCGACCGACGTCGCCCGCCCGGACCAGCGCTACGTCGGGCTGACGCCCGCGCAGTGGGCGTGCCTGGCGACGGCGGTGCTCGGCCTTCATCTCTGGCGCCTCGGCGCGAAGCCGCCCGCCCCGCCGACGCCGCCCGCGCCGGAGCCCCCGCCAGCCGCGGATCAATCGGGCGCGCCGCCGCCCTGAGGAGGTTGCGGACCCGCCGCATCGCGGCCGCCCGCGGCTTTTCGTCACTTGCCCGTGAGCGCCTCGGGGGAGACACTGGCCGGCATGAAGATTCGCTTAGGGGGGCCGGTGTCTATTCTTATCGCAATCACCTTGGCGCCGATCCTGTCGGCGTGCAGCAGCAGCAGCGGCAGCTGCGGCAAGGTGCAGCCGTGCGGCGGCGACATCGTCGGCGACTACAACATCACCGGCACCTGCGTGAACAATGGGACCATCGCCATGCAGATTGCGCAGTACTTGCCCAACTGCCCCCAGCTGACCGCGAAGCTCTCCAGCTTCAATGTGACCGGCACCGAGTCCTTCAACGCGGACATGACCTACAACGCGGACGAGATGGTGACGGCCTCCGGGCTGGCGATGGTCCCGCCCTCCTGCCTCATGTCGAGCGGCATCACGCTCACCTGCGCGGAGCTCGACCTCCTGCTCCAGCAGCTGATCGCCACCATGCCGGGGCAGCTGCAGGCGGCGCATTGCACCGGCAGCACCACCTGCTCCTGCAGCTTCGTCCTCGCACCGATGCACCTCCTCCAGTCGGGCACCTACACCACGTCGGGCACGAACCTCACGTTGATGGCCAGCGACGGCACCTACGCCGCCGACCAGTACTGCGTCCAGAAGAACGAGCTGCACCTCGTCACGGTGAACGCGACCATGCCGATCGGCGCGATGGGCCAGGTGAACATCGACTCCGACACCGTGGAGACGAGAAAGTAGCGCGGCGTTCCGTTCGGCAGCCGCTCGATTCACGACACGAGTGCGTGATCTCGACCGCGACCTCTGCGTGCGCACCGTGACTTGCTCGCGCGCGGCGATCGCCGGAAGCTCAACGCATGACGTTCAACAAGCACATTGTGAAGGTGGTCGTTTTCGCGTCGGTGCTGACTCCAATCGTGTCGGCGTGCGGCGGTAGCAGCGGAAGCTGCGGCAAGGTCTCGGCCTGTGGCGGAGACGTGGTGGGGAACTACAACATCAGCGCCGGCTGCATCAACAACGCCGCGCTCAACATGCAGCTGGTCGCCAACTGCCCGGGCGCGACCGCCAACGCATCGGGGGTGAAGGTTACGGGCAGTGGTTCATTCAACGCCGACCTGACGTATTCGACCACCGAGACGCTCACCGCCTCGTTCTCCGAGACGATCCCCGCATCGTGCCTGACGACCACGTCGAACGGCATCACGATCACCCTGACCTGCGCGCAACTCGACCAGGCGATCCAGCAGTTGGTTCAGCAGGATCCCACGACCATCCAGTCGGCGCACTGCGCCGGCGCGAACTCTTGCACCTGCTCGTTC
>Ga0066903_100001294_pt1 | contig 17998 bp, 17 predicted proteins | sample PanSoiMetaGPlot1_FD_67491 | JGI IMG/M metagenome (GOLD analysis project Ga0066903, IMG submission 67491) | Tropical forest soil microbial communities from Panama analyzed to predict greenhouse gas emissions - Panama Soil - Plot 1 (version 2) | ecosystem: Environmental > Terrestrial > Soil >... | reverse complement strand
CGAGAAATGCGCAGGTGAAACTTCAGCACCACGGTGCCGTTGTGGGCAAGATGACGCTCGAACGCGCGAATGCTCTTGAAGCGTTCGGACCAGATCGCCTTGCTCACGAGTTCCGGCGGCAGGCGCTGATGGCGCAGCAGCTCGCGCTTCACCCGCACTATCAGCACATCCTCGTAGTAGGAGCGGTTGAAGATGCCGATGCGCCCCCGCGCCGGCAGGTGCTTGCCGGCGCGCCACAGGAAGTCATGCGCGAGTTCTTCGGTAGTCGGCACCTTGAAGGCGTGGACCTCGCAGCCCTGAGGATTGAGGCCCGACATCACGTGCTTGACGATGCCATCCTTGCCCGATGCGTCCATGCCCTGCAGCACGACCAGCAGCGCCCAGCGGTTCTGGGCATAGAGCTTCTCCTGCATGGCGGTGAGATGGCGCAACCCGTCGGCAATCATGTCCTTGGCGGCGGCCTTGCCGATATCCATGCCGCAGGTGGCGGCCGGATCGAAATCGGCCAGCCTGAAGCCCTGCGCCTTTTCGATTCGGAAGCGCTTGATGAGTTTTGCGAATTTCATGACGGCGAAACTTCACGCCGATTGCGCCGCTTGGCAAGTCGCCCGCTCATTCATGGTAACCGGCCGCCACGTCGACCTTGCCACGGAATACCCAGTAGGCGTGGGCCATGTACGCGACAATGATCGGCACCAGGATGAGCGTGCCGATGAGGAGAAATTCGAGGCTCTTGTCAGGAGCCGCGGCCTGCCAGATGGTGATGCTCGGCGGCACGATTTCCGGATAAAGGCTGATGCCGAGCCCGATATAGGAGAGCACGAACAGCCCGAGCGCCGCGACGAACGGTTGCGCCTCCCGGCCGGCGAGAAGGCTTCGGAACAACAGTAATGTCATGCCCGCTACAGCGAGCGGAACCGGCAGCGTGTAGAGGATTGCCGGAAACGCGAACCACCGGCTCATGAATACTGGATTGAGAAACGGCGTCCATAAGCTGACCACGCCGATCAGCGCGACCGTGCCGCCGCCGCTCATGATGGCGAAGCGGCGCGCCCGTTGCTGCAGGTCGCCGGTGGTCTTCATCACCAGCCAGGTCGCGCCGAGCAGCGCATATCCGATGACGAGGGCCACCCCCGTCATGACGCTGAACGGGGTCAGCCAATCGTACCAGCCGCCCCCATAGGCGCGCCCACTGACCTTGATTCCCTGCACAAGGGCGCCGAGCGCGATGCCTTGGCATAGCGCGGCGAGCATTGAGCCACCTGCGAAAGCCCAGTCCCACAGGAAGCGGCCGCGCTCGGTGCGCCAACGGAATTCGAAAGCGACACCGCGGAACACGAGCCCAAGCAGCATGGCGATAAGCGGCGCGTAAAGCGCTGGCAGCGCCACCGCATAGGCAAGCGGGAAGGCGGCATAAAGCCCGCCCCCGCCAAGCACAAGCCAAGTCTCGTTGCCGTCCCAGACCGGCGCGATCGAGTTCATCGCGACGTCGCGGTCGTGCTTGGTCTTGAGCCATGGAAAAAGGATACCGACGCCGAGATCGAAACCATCGACGATCACATAGGCCAGCACCGCAAATGCGATGATGCCGGCCCAGATGAAGGGGAGGTCGATGGCCACGCCTCTGGGCTCCGCTAGCTCGAAGGGACGGTTGCCGGTGCCCGCGGCAGGGCCGCCCCAGGCGTGATCCCAGCGCTGCGTATTGGAACGCCGCCCACCGGTTCCGCTTCCTCCGTCTGCGGCGGTTTGCCCATCATGCGCAGCAGATAAAAGATGCCGGCGCCGAACACCGCGAGATACACGATGACGAACGCCGCAACGGAGCTTGCTAGCGCCGGCGCCGCCAGCGGCGAAACCGAATCCGCGGTGCGTAGCAGCCCGTAGACCGTATAAGGCTGGCGCCCCGTCTCGGTCACGAACCAGCCGGCAAGGAGCGCCACAAAACCCGCCGGGCCCATCAGAATTGCTGCCCGCTGCAGCCATCGCGCCGTGAACAGCGTCCCGCGCCACCGATGCCACAGGCTCCACAATCCGAGCCCGATCATGGCCAGACCAAGCCCGACCATGATGCGGAAACAGAAGAAAAGGATTGTCACATTAGGCCAATCCGCGCGAGGCCAGTCGGCGAGTCCTTTCACCTCTCCGTCCCAGGAATGGGTGAGGATGAGGCTGCCAAGATGCGGGATCGCGACCGCATACCTGGTCTCGGCTGCCGCCACGTCGGGCAAGCCGAACAGAATGAGCGGAACGCTCCCGCGGCTCTCGAAATGCCCCTCCATGGCAGCGATCTTGGCCGGCTGATGCTCAAGCGTGTTGAGGCCATGCCGGTCGCCGGCAATAAGTTGGAGCGGCGCCACCAGGGCGGCCATCCACAACGCCATCGAGAACATGACGCGGGCCGACGCATTCTCGGGTTCCCGCAACAGATGCCATGCGCCGACGGCACCGACCGCGAAGGCGGTGGTGAGATAGGCAGCCAGCACCATGTGCACGAGCCGATACGGGAATGATGGATTGAACACGACATTCCACCAATCCTCGGGAATGAATTGGCCGGCGTCGTTGACGGCATACCCGGTGGGCGTCTGCATCCAGCTGTTGGCACTCAAAATCCAGAACGCCGAGAACAGCGTGCCGACGGCGACCAGCACCGTCGCGGCGAAGTGCAGCCCACGCCCGACCCGCTGCGCGCCGAACAGCATGATGCCGAGGAATCCGGCCTCCAGGAAAAAGGCCGTGAGCACCTCGTAGCCCATCAGCGGACCGATCACTGCGCCGGTCTTGTCCGCATAGGCGCTCCAGTTGGTGCCGAACTGGTAGCTCATGACGATGCCCGACACGACTCCCATGCCGAACACGACCGCAAAGATCTTCAGCCAGTATTTGTAGACCTGCAGAAAGACATCGCGACCTGTCACGAGCCATAGCCCTTCCAGCACCCCGAGATAGCTCGCAAGACCGATGGAGAATGCCGGAAAAATGATATGAGACGCCATCGTGAAGGCGAATTGCAGGCGCGCAAGATCCAGCGCATCCATCTGCGTCATTTGGCCAATGCTCCGGCTCCAATTGGATACATATGCCGTACCGCTAGCCGCGCAACCAGCAACGCGCGGCCCGACTTCACGTTCCGCCCTCGTCCCATACGTGTGACAGATATGCCGTCACGAAGCGTGGCATATTCGGATCGAAATCCGCAGCGCAGCGAACGATGCGGATAGCGTCGAGTTCGGGCTGAGGCTCGCTCGCAAGATGGCGCAGCACCTTCTGCCTCGCCTCATCGGCCGGATATGCAACATCGATGCGCTTCATCAGCGCGATGCGTGTTCCGGCGATGACGGCTTGCCAAGCGGGCGTGACCGAGAAATCGGCGGCCGTCAAGCCGGTTTCCTCAGCGATCTCACGCATGACGTTGCCCAGGAGATCGACCGTTTCGCCGCGCACATCGTCGGGGTCGGGCGTGCCAGCCGGAAAATAGATGCGGCCCGCATTGGCCGTATGAGCACTCATCACCCCCAGCAGATAGGCCCCGTCACTTGCGCGTAACGCTCCCATGGAAAAGCAATTGACGACGCTGCGATCCGGGAAGTCCCAGTCGCGCCATGCCAGAAACTCGGCAAAGCTCACTTCGAAATACATGCCGCGCAGCGTGTCTTCCGCAATCGCGTGATCGCGCATAAGCAGGACGCGCCCATTCCACAGGTGCGGCGTCGATTCCCGGCGGGAGGCGAAATAACCCGCGATGTCGTCACGGCGCGTTTCGGCGAACGACCACCGAAATGGTGCGAAGCCGAGATCGAGGTGATTGATGGAGAGGACGCGGATAGCGGTCATGGAGATGCGAATGGGGGAGCGCGCCCGATTTGTCAAAAGCCAATCTTGACCGGCGCAAATTTCTCGGACGGCGTCACCAATTCATCCTGCGCAGCAATCAGTGCCATTTCGGAGGCTCCGACTGCGTGCGTTCGCCGCAACAGCCCGAACACTGACGACGTCGCGGCAGCCAGTGCGGCTGCAGCTGAACCGCTGCGCAGGTAGTGGAAGAAGAACAGGGCCGCGATGAGATCGCCGGCGCCATTGGCCGGCGTTGCGAGCCGGGGCGTGCGGACGAGATAACGCCCGTTCGGGTCCGAGGCGATCACGTCGAGCATGCCGTCGGGCGTTTCGTCGGAGCGCACCGACGTGATCAGCACGGCGCGGGGACCGCGGGCGTGGATATCCGCAGCCGCACGGAGAATGGCCGCAAGGCTCGTGGTCTCGTACCCCACAAGCCGATCAAGCTCGAAATGGTTGGGCGTGACGACCTGCGCCGCCGGTACAGCACGCTGGCGCATGAATTCCACGATGCCGGGCCGAACGAATTCGCCGCGGGCGCGATTGCCGATGACGGGATCGCAGCAATAGCTCGTATTGGGGTTGGCGGCTTTGACCTTGCCGACGGACGCCAGAATGGCCTCCCCGGTTTCGACGGCGCCGATGTAGCCTGACAACACGCCGTCGCACGTTCCAAGCACGCCAAGGTCACCGATGCCATCGATGATCTCGCCGATTCGGGCCGCCGCAAATACTTCGCCTTTCCATACGCCATAACCCGTATGGTTCGAGAACTGTACGGTGTGAACCGGCCACACTTCGCAGCCGAGTCGCTGCAGGGCAAACACCGCCGCGGAATTGCCCACGTGCCCGTAGGCGACATGGGACTGGATAGAGATGAGGTTCATGTTAACGTTGATTCGCAGGAATCTTCACCTCTCCCGAAGGGAGAGGTCGACGGCGAGCGAAGCGAGACGTCGGGTGAGGGATGCTCGGATCATGGAGAGGGCGAGAGCCCCTCACCCGGATTCCCTGCTGCGCTCGGAATCCGACCTCTCCCGTCGGGTGAGGTGAAAGCAGGCGCTACCGCATCCCCAACTTCTGCGCCGCTTGCTCGACAAACTTGTTCGTGTAGGTCTTCGAAAGATCAATCTTCGCTTTCGCCACTTCCGGCGACGATTGGCTGAACACCTTGAGCACGGCCTCGGCGCCCTTGGGGTCCATGCGGCCGGTGGTGGAATACATCGGGATCGTGTTTTTCAGTGCCGACAGATAAAGCGCCTTGTCGGGTCCGACTAGGTCGTCCGGCATTTTCGCCATGATCTCCTCGGCTGTGTGCGAATGGATCCATTTCAAGGTGCTGAGGATCGCGTCGGTCAGCGCCTGGGTTTCCTTCTCGTGCCTGGCGATCCAGTCGCCGCGCGTGTAGAGGGCGCCGCCCGGATATTCGCCGCCGAACACCGACAGGGTGTCTGCCTGCGTGCGGGTGTCGCTCAAAATCTTGAGCGCCGAAAACTTGGCCCTCAGCAGGGTCGGCGTCGGGTCGAGCATCACGGCGGCATCCACGGTGCCCTGCTCCATGGCGGCAACCGCGGTCGCGTCGAGCCCGATGCCGATCACAGCAGCGGCGTCCGGGTCAACGCTGTTTTTGGTAAGCAGGTATTTCAGGAAGAAGTCGGTCGAGGAGCCCGGCGCGCTGACGCCGACCTTCTTACCGGCAAGGTCCTTCACGGAATTGACCTCGTTGGTGTGCCGCGGCGACACGCCCAGCACCAGCCCCGGATAGCGGTCGTAAACCACGAAGGCTTGCAGATTCTGGTTCTTGGCGGCGAGATTGACACAATGGTCGTAATAGCCCGACACCACGTCGGCGCTGCCGCCGATCACGGCGGTGAGCGCCTGGGAGCCGCCCTTGAAATTGACGAGTTCGATCTCGACACCCGCCTTTTTGTATTCCCCAAGCTGCTCGGCCAGCACAGTCGGGAGATAGCACAGACAGCCGGCGCCGCCGATCGCAATGGTAACTTTCGCAACGGCTGCACCGGATGCGAGCGCCAGGGCGGCGAGCGATATGCCGGCGGGGAAAAGAAATTTCGCGATCATGGGTTTCCTCCGGTCTGTGAAAGGTATGTTTGAGCTTGAAAATAGAGCACAGTGGACGCCATGCCTAGCCTCTGGCACGCGCGGAGCCGCCCGACAGAGTGAGCATGCTCGCCCCGGGTTTCATGTGAGTCCACAAAAGGGAGGACCCATGGACGCGCGACGTGTTTCCTTTGCAATGCTCGGCATCGGTGCGAGTTTGCTGCCAGCGCGGTCCAGAAGCGGGAACCGGACATCGGCGGCCGCCGCCGGGGTTTGGGCGGTTGAGAGATGATCCGCAGCCGAATTAATTCTCGACGAACGATTTCAGCCTCGCCAGCGTATCATCCCATTGCTCGGAAACACGCTCGAGGTACGACCGCAACTCCCTGAGAGGCTCCGGCCTGAACGCGAACACGCTCTCACGTCCGATACGAATGCTGCGCACGACGCCGGCGCCTTCCAGCACGCGGAGATGCTTGGTGATCGCCTGTCGCGTCAGCATCGAGCCTTCCGCGAGCCGAGAAATCGACTGCGGCGGCCCATTGGAGAGCCTTCCGATGAGCGACAGCCGCGTCTCATCGCCCAAGGCCGCAAAGACGGAGGCGCGTCCTTTGAGCTGAGCGCGGCCTCTAAGAGCTGTTCGCGACATGGCGCTCAATATTCGTCATCTGCTCGGTCCACCCCCGATCATTCATACGGAACGCTTCGAATCGACGGTCCTTTGGAATTGCGTCAAATCCGGATTCCGTCAGGAACAGAACAGTGCCGCCGTCTTTCGGTTCAAGCCTGAACTCGACCAAGGTCGTAGGCTCGCTCGAATAGTCGATTGCGGGATCGACCGCATAGGGGTGCCAGGTGAACGAAAAGAGCCGCTCGGGCTCCATCTGCTGCACGATCGCTTCCCACTTTATGTGTTCGTAACCCGGATAGGTGACATGGCCGCGCGAGACCTGGCCCGGCACAAACGGGCCATCAAGCTTCACCCGGAACCATTCGCCGAATTCGTTGTAGTCCGTCAATGCCCGCCAGACGCGGGATACCGGAGCCTTGAGTTCGATGCGCTTCTCTATGCTCATATTCATACGCAACCTCCTGGTTGCGTATGAATATGACGAAGTCGACATGAATGCGCAACCATTTTGTTGCGCTTAAAGCTGTGTCATTCCCCGGCCGACGAGGCGACAGCGTTAGGAGACTGCATAGAATTTAAGTGAATCGAATGCGTGTCATGCCCCGCTTCGAGCGGGGCACCCGCGCCGCTCACCCACTTAAGAACTCCGGCCTGAACTTGGTAAGCGTATCAGCAATGCCCGCTTTGATCTCCTTGATCGTGTCTATAATCGGCGCTCCGTTGCCGAATGCTACATTGCCAGAGAAGTAAACCTTGATCTTCACGGGCGGTTGACCGGGTACGGGGTGGGGTGCTTCACGTTCGTATCCCCAACACCGGCTCAGGTCTTTTTCAAGGCTGGAATGGACATAGAAGATACCATCCCCGCCAGTCGCGATCAAATGCCGGTGCTTGTCAGGATTGGAGTAATCGCGGAGCCGCTTCGACCAATCACATCCGTTGTACGGTTGCAACGCCTCGATTGCTGCGCGGTGAGCGGGGTTGAGGCCTTGGAGCCATCCTCGCTTAACGTGAGTCTCAAAACTCTCTACCGTTGCGATCTCCATTGCCGTTTTCCGGCTCGGAGACTCCGAAAATGCCGCCATTTTCATGCAATGCATTGAAACTACCTGCGAATTGAGGTCGCGGCAGCGAATTGCATAGCGCGAAATGCGTTTCGCTGTTAATTTTTTCCTTGCTATTAGAAAGGGGCCGCGGTGACCACACCCGACGCTTGCGCGGATACGTTTGCGAAATTGCTGGTGCGCAATGCGGTGCGATTCGCCGATCGTCCAGCGATGCGGCACAAGGATTTCGGCATCTGGCACACCTGGACGTGGGCGCAATTGCTGGCCGAGGTGCGCGCCTACGCGGCCGGCCTGTCTCTCCTCGGTCTTGAGCGCGGCGACCGCATCGCCGTCATCGGTGCCAACCGGCCGAAGCTCTACTGGTCCGTCATGGCGGCGCAGATGCTGGGCGCCATCCCGGTGCCGGTCTATGCCGACGCGGTCGCGGACGAACTCGCTTTCGTGCTCGCCCATGCGGAAGTCCGCTTTGCGGCCGTCCAGGACCAGGAGCAGGTCGATAAGCTTCTCTCGGTATCCGAGCGCCTGCCGACCATCACGCATGTCCTCTATGACGAGCCGCGCGGGCTGCGTGACTATGACCAAGGCCGACTGCATCCGATTGCCGATGTCATCCGGGATGGCCGCGCAGCGCTCGCGGCTGATGCGGCGCTCGGCCGCAGGCTTGACGATCAGATCGCCGCCGGCAAGGGCTCCGACGTCTCGATCATCCTCTATACGTCCGGCACCACCGGAGTCTCCAAGGGCGTGATGCTGTTGGCCGCCGGCTCGATCGCGGCGGCATCCGATACGGTCGCCTTCGACCGGCTCGACGAAAACGACTCAGCGCTCGCCTATCTGCCGCTCGCCTGGGTCGGCGATCATTATCTCAACTACGCCCAGGGGCTGGTGGCGGGCTTCTGCATGGCGTGTCCGGAGAGCAACGAAACGGCGCTCGCAGACATCCGCGAGATCGGCCCGACCTTTTTCTTCGCGCCCCCGCGCGTGTTCGAGCAGATGCTCACGCGCGTCACCATCCGGATGGAAGATGCCGGCCGGCTCAAGCGGGCGCTGTTTCGCTATTTCATCGGCCTAGCGCGGCGCCATGGCGAGAAGCTCCTGAACCGTGAGCCCGTGCCCATCATCGGGCGGTTCCTCTATGCGATCGGCAAGGTCGCGATCTATGCACCGCTCATGAACGTGCTCGGCCTCGCCCGGGTGCGCGTCGCCTACACGGCCGGCGAGGCCATCGGTCCCGAACTGTTTTCGTTCTACCGGTCCCTTGGACTGAACCTGAAACAGCTCTACGGCCAGACGGAAGCATTCCTCTACGTTACGGCACAGCCTGATGGGCAGATCTACGCCGACACGGTCGGCCCCGCGGTGCCCAATGTGGCGCTGCGGATCGACGAGAGCGGCGAAGTCCAATTCAGGTCGCCCGGCATGTTCATCGGGTATTTCCGCGACGAGGCCAGGACCCGGGAAGCGCTGACGCCCGACGGCTACGTCAAGACAGGCGATGCCGGGTTCATCGATCCGGCCACCGGCCATCTGAAGATCATCGACCGCGCGAACGATGTCGGGCGACTGGCAGACGGCACCCTGTTTGCACCGAAATATATCGAGAACAAGCTCAAGTTCTTCCCCAATATCCGCGAAGCGGTGGCGTTCGGAGACGGACGCCCGTTTGCGACCGCCATGCTCAATATCGATCTTGCGGCAGTTGGCGACTGGGCCGAGCGTAATGCGATCGTCTATGGCTCCTATCAGGAACTCGCCGGCCATCCGCGGGTCCACGACCTGCTGGCGCAGCACGTCGCCGAAGTGAACCGCTCGCTTGCGGCTGAGAAAGTGATGGCGGGCGCCCAGATCAAGCGATTCCTCGTTCTGCACAAGGAGCTTGATCCCGACGACGGCGAATTGACCCGCACCCAGAAGGTGCGGCGCGGTTTCGTGGCCGAGCGCTATTCGCCGCTGGTGACAGCGCTTTATGATGGCTCTGCGGAGGCCATGATCGCGACCGAAGTTACGTTCGAGGACGGCCGCCGCGGCACACTTACGGCGCGTATCAAAATCAAGGATATGGAGGGGACGTCACCGGCCGCAACCACGCGTGAGAAGGCGGCATGAGGGGGCCGGTGCGCTCTTCTCCCTCTCCCCGCTTGCGGGGAGAGGGTCGGGGTGAGGGGGCCTCTCCACAGGCTCAAACTGACGGCTCAGACGCGTGGAAAGGCCCCCTCACCCGGAATGAGCGCGAAAGACGCGCTCACTCCGACCTCTCCCCGCAAGCGGGGAGAGGCGAAGGCCCCGGCTCACTTCAACCCCTCCTCGCCGTCGAACGCGTCTCGCTCTCGTTCGGCGGCGTCAAGGCGTTGACGGGGGTCTCGTTCGACGTCGCCGGCGGCGAAATCCGCGCCATCATCGGTCCGAACGGTGCCGGCAAGACCTCGATGCTCAACGTCATCAACGGCTTCTATCAGCCCCAGGAGGGCCGCATCACGTTCAAAGGCCGCACCCGCACGTCGATGCGACCTTACGAAGCTGCGAGCGGCGGCATCGCCCGCACCTTCCAGAATGTCGCCCTGTTCCGCGGTATGTCGGCGCTCGACAACATCATGGCGGGACGCACGCTGCGGATGGGTTGCGGGCTTTTCTGGCAGATGCTGCGGTTTGGTCCGGCGCTCGCCGAGGAAGTCGCGCACCGGCGCAGGGTCGAGGACATCATCGACTTCCTGGAAATCCCGCACATTCGCAAGGTCCCGGTCGGCCGGCTGCCCTATGGCCTGCAGAAGCGCGTCGAACTGGCGCGCGCGCTCGCCTTGGAGCCCGAGCTTTTGCTACTCGACGAGCCGATGGCGGGCATGAACCTCGAAGAGAAGGAGGACATGTCGCGCTACATCCTCGACGTCAACCAGGAGTTCGGTACCACCATCGCGCTGATCGAGCACGACATGGGCGTGGTCATGGACCTGTCCGATCGCGTCGTCGTGCTCGATTACGGCCGCAAGATCGCCGACGGCACCCCGGACGAGGTCAGGCGGGACAGCCGGGTGATCGATGCCTATCTGGGCGTGGCGCATTGAGGAGACGAGGATGAGGGCGATTGCCGAACAAGAGGCACGGTCTTCTTCTCCCTCTCCCCGCTTGCGGGGAGAGGGTCGGGGTGAGGGGGCGGTTCCACTGACTCCGACCGACGACTCCGACTCGTGGCGAGGCCCCCTCACCCGGAATGAGCGCGAAGGATGCGCTCATTCCGACCTCTCCCCGCAAGCGGGGAGAGGTGAAGCTGCGGTTAGGTGCAACGTCCCTCCCTTACCAGGGGGGAGGGAGAAGGCGCGAGGCATGGGGCGCGCCTGAATGGACCTGCTCTACAACATATTCCTCGATCCCTTCGTCCAGATGGCGACGGCGCCGGACCTGCTGGTTCAGACCCTGTGGGAAGGGCTTGTGGCCGGCGTGCTCTATGCGTTGATCGCGCTCGGCTATGTGCTGATCTACAAGGCCTCGGGCGTGTTCAATTTTGCGCAGGGCATCATGGTGGTGTTCGCGGCGCTCACGCTGGTCGGACTGCACGAGCAAGGCGTGCCGGCCTTCGTGGCGCTCGTTCTCGCGCTTGCCGTCATGCTGGCGCTCGCCTATGCGGTCGAACGCCTCATCCTGCGGCCGCTCGTCAATCAGCCGGAGATCATCCTGTTCATGGCGACCTTCGGCCTCACATCGCTGCTCATTGGGTTCGGCGAATTCGTGTTCGGCGGCGAACCGAAGGTGATGATTACCGACGAACTCCATCTTCCCAGTGGCGCGATCGATTTCCGGGTGCTGGGCGGTTTTGTGTCGCTGCAGAAGATCGATATCGCGGCAGCCATCATCGCGTCCGTCATGGTGGCTGGCCTTGCGGTGTTCTTCCAGATCACCCGAATCGGGCGCGCCTTGCGGGCGGTCGCCGACAGCCACAAAGCCGCACTGTCGGTCGGGATTTCGCTGGAGCAGATCTGGGTCGTCGTGTGGTTTGCGGCAGGCATCGTCGCATTGGCCACCGGCATCATGTGGGGCGCGCGCTCCAATGTGTCATTCGCGCTGGAAATCGTCGCTCTCAAGGCGCTGCCGGTGCTGGTGCTGGGCGGCTTCACCTCGGTCCCGGGCGCGATCGTCGGCGGCGTCATCATTGGCGTGAGCGAGAAGCTCGGCGAGTTCTACTGGGGTCCGTTGCTCGGGGGCGGCGTCGAGAGCTGGCTCGCCTATATGATCGCCCTCGTCTTCCTGTTGTTTCGGCCCCAAGGCCTGTTTGGCGAAAAGATCATCGAACGGGTCTGACATGCTCTATCGCGAAACCGGCCAATTCAAGACGAGTTATGCGGCGGACGCCGCGGTATTTCCGATCCTGCAGGACCGCATCGGCATTGCGGTCATCCTGGGGCTCGCCTTCGTGATCGTTCCGTTCGCATTCCCGAGCTTCTGGATCAGCACGGTTCTGATCCCGATTCTGGTCTTTTCACTCGCGGCTATCGGGCTCAACCTGCTCACCGGCTATGCCGGACAGGTGTCACTCGGTACCGGCGGATTCATGGGGGTCGGCGCCTACGCCTGCTACAAACTCACGACCTTGTTTCCGGACGTGAACATCATCGTGCTGATCGTCCTGTCGGGGTTTACGGCGGCGGCGGTCGGCACGCTGTTCGGCCTCCCATCACTGCGCATAAAGGGTTTCTACCTCGCCGTCGCGACGCTGGCGGCGCAGTTTTTCCTGTCGTGGTGCTTCGTACGAGTGCCCTGGCTCTACAATTACAACGTCTCCGGCGCCATCGAGGTGCCGACCCGCACCATGCTGGGCATCCCGGTCACCGGACCCAACGCCACGCCGGTGACGCGCTATCTGATCGTGCTGTCACTCGTGGTGGCGATGACCTGGATCGCGTCAAACCTGGTCCGTGGCCGGATCGGCCGCATGTGGATGGCGGTACGCGACATGGACATTGCGGCCGAGCTGATCGGCATCCGGCTGTTCCGCACCAAGCTCCTGGCTTTCGCGGTCTCCTCATTTTACTGCGGCGTTGCCGGCGCCACGATGGTGTTCCTGTGGTTCGGCGCCGCAGAGGCTGACAGCTTCAACATCGATCTGTCGTTTCGCGTTCTGTTCATGGTGATCATAGGAGGCCTTGGCAGCCTGAGTGGTTCGTTTTTCGGCGCCACCCTGATCTGGGGTCTGCCGATCGCGCTGCGCAGTCTGCCGGACGCCCTCGGTGTGTCGATTCGCGCTGCGACCGTCGAACACCTTCAGTTCATGATCGTCGGCGCCTTGATCATATTTTTCCTTGCGGTCGAGCCGAGTGGCCTCGCACGGCTATGGCAAATCGGAAAGCAGAAGCTAAGGGTGTGGCCATTCCCCTATTAAGAAGGCAATATCCCGTGGCAAACGGCAATTGCGGATGCGGTGGAGTGCGCCGGTCGTCGAGGGAACCTCAGAAAGCGGAAGATCTTTCGGGCGACGTTGCGAGCCGGCGGCGGGCTACCGGGGCGGGCGGAAACAACTCAAGGAGGGCGCAATGCGCGTCGCGCATATCATTCTAGGATTGGCAATGACCGCGAGCTTGGACACTGCGGCGACCGCGGTCTGGGCGCAGGACAGCATTTATATTCCGCTGCTGACCTATCGGACCGGCCCATTTGCCGGTTCAGGCATTCCGATCGCCAATGGCCTGCACGATTACCTGAGCATGCTCAATGAGCGCGACGGCGGCATCGGCGGGGTGAAGCTGGCGATCGAGGAATGCGAGACCGGTTACGACACGAAGAAGGGCGCGGAATGTTACGAGGCCGTCAAGGGCAAGATGCCGGTCATTATGAATCCGTGGTCGACCGGAATCACGCTCCAGCTTATCCCCAAGGCATCAGTCGACAAGATTCCGATCCTGTCGATGGGTTATGGTTTATCGGCCTCGGCGGTGGGTAACGATTTTCCATGGGTTTTCAATCCGCCCGCAACCTACTGGGACGGCCTGTCGATGATTTTCAAATACATCGGCGACAAGGAAGGCGGGCTCGACAAGCTCAAGGGCAAGACCATCGGATACATCTTCTTCGAAGGCGGCTACGGTCGCGAGCCGATTCCGCTGCTCGAGCAATTCGCCAAGGATTACGGCTTCCAGGTCAAGATGTACCCGGTCACGGTGCAGGAGATGCAGAGCCAGTCAGCACAGTGGCTCAGCGTGCGACGTGATCGACCGGCCTGGATGATCATGTGGGGTTGGGGCGCCATGAATCCGACCGCCATCAGGGATGCCAACAAGATCGGATTCGCGATGGATCACTTCATCGGCATCTGGTATTCGGGCAGCGAAGACGACACGCGCCCCATCGGAGCAGACGCCAAGGGTTACACCGCCCTCAATTTCAACCGCATCGGGGCGGATTTTCCGGCGATCCACGACATCGTCAAATACGTTGTCGACAAAGGCTTGAGCCAGGTTGCCAAGGACAAGGTCGGCGAGAATTACTATAACCGCGGCGTTTACAATTCGGTGCTGATCGCCGAGGCCATCCGCAACGCGCAGCGCATCACCGGCAAGAAGGTCGTCACCGGCGAGGACGTCCGCCGCGGCCTCGAAACGCTTAGTATGACCGAAGCGCGGTGGAAGGAGATCGGATTGCCGGGGTTCGGCGGGCCGATCACCGGCATATCCTGCACCGACCACAATGGCCATCAGTCGGCTTACATGCAGCAATGGGACGGCACCAGGTGGGTGGTCGCGTCGGATTGGATCGCGCCCATGAAGGACCGCGTGCGTCCGCTCCTGGAGGCTGCGGCTAAGGAGTACGTATCGAAGGACCCGGCTTGGCCGAAGCGCACCGAGCCCTGCGACAAATCATCGTGAATGTTGGCCGTCAACAACATCGAGGTGCTTTACGACCGTGTCATCCTGGTCCTCAAGGGCGTGTCGCTCACGGTGCCGCGCGGCGGCATCGTGGCACTGCTCGGCGCCAACGGAGCGGGCAAGACCACGACCCTCAAGGCGATCTCCAACCTGCTCCATGCCGAGCGCGGCGAGGTCGCCAAGGGCACGATCCTGTTCGACGGCGCCGAAGTGCAGGCGCTGTCGCCCAATGAGCTGGTGCGCCGCGGCTGCATCCAGGTCATGGAGGGGCGGCACTGCTTCGCCCACCTCACGGTCGAAGAAAACCTCCTGACGGGCGCCTTTACGCGCCGCGACGGCAAAGCCGCGATCCGGCGGGACCTTGACCTCGTCTATTCGTATTTTCCGCGACTGCATGAGCGGCGCTCCGCGGTTGCCGGCTACACGTCCGGCGGCGAGCAGCAGATGTGCGCCATCGGCCGCGCCCTGATGTCGCGACCCAAGATGATTCTGCTCGACGAGCCCTCGATGGGGCTCGCGCCGCAGATCGTGGAGGAGATTTTCGATATCGTCGGCAATCTCAATGCCAGGGAGGGCGTGTCGTTTCTGCTGGCCGAGCAGAACACCAACATGGCGCTCAAATACGCGCGCTACGGCTACATCCTGGAAAACGGGCGCGTCGTCATGGATGGAGAGGCGAAATCGCTGGCCGAAAATGAAGACGTGAAGGAATTCTATCTCGGCATCGCGGAAGGCAAGAAAAAGTCGTTTCGCGACGTGAAGCATTACAAGCGTCGAAAGCGCTGGCTGACATGAGTGCGCACGAAACAATTCGGACTCAGGATGAGGTCCGTGGGTGTTTTTGCCTCCTCGGAGAATTGATATGGCGCAGCCATGCTATGACGAGCTTGAAACGCGCGACCCGCAAGCGCGCGAGCGCGAGCACTTTGCCCGCCTCGCCGAAACACTTGCGCGCGCCATCACGGCCCCCGGTTGGGCGCGCCTGCTCGATGGAACCGATCCGACATCCGTCGGCAGTCGCGCTGCGCTCGCCAAGCTGCCGCTGCTACGCAAGTCGGAGTTGCCGGCGCTGCAACAGGCCGATCCGCCGTTCGGAGGCTTCAACGTGGTGCCGCCCGGGAGGGCGCGCCGTCTCATGATGTCGCCCGGCCCGATCTTCGAGCCCGAATGCGGATTCCCCGATGGCTATGGCGCCGCACGTGCGCTGTTCGCCTGCGGGTTTCGATCGGGCGATATCGTGCACAACGCTTTCTCGTATCATCTCACGCCTGGCGCGTTCATTTTCGAATCCGGCCTTCAGACGCTCGGCTGCGCGGTCATTCCCGGTGGAGTCGGCAACACCGATCAGCAGCTCGATGCCATCGCGCATTTCAAGCCCTCGGGCTACGCCGGTACCCCGGATTTCCTCAAAGTCCTGCTCGACGGGGCGGAAAGGTCCGGCAAGAACGCGTCTTCGCTCAAGCGCGCGCTCGTTTCCGGGGCAGCCCTTCCGGCCACGCTGCGCCAAGAGCTTGGCGCACGCGGGATCGACGTGCTGCAGTGCTACGCGATCGCGGAGGTGGGCGTCATCGCGTATGAGACGGCCGCGCGAGACGGCATGGTGGTGAACGAGCACGTCGTTGTCGAAATCGTGCGCCCCGGCACCGGCGATCCGGTGCCAGAGGGCGAGGTCGGCGAAGTCGTGGTCACCTCGTTCAACCCCGATTACCCGATGATCCGTCTCGCCACCGGCGATCTTTCCGCTGCGCTCCCCGGTCCCTCGCCCTGCGGGCGCACCAACATGCGGATCAAGGGCTGGATGGGCCGCGCCGACCAGTCCACCAAGATCAAAGGCATGTTCGTGCATCCCGGACAGGTGGCCGAAATCGGCAGGCTGCACAAGGAACTCGGCCGCCTTCGCCTGGTCGTGACGCGGGCCGGTGAGCAGGACGTCATGAACCTGATGGCGGAGTGCGCTGCGGTGCCTGAAGGCCTTGCCGCGGCAGTTGCGACGACGCTCCAGGCGGTGACCAAGCTGCGTGGCGAGGTCAGGTTGGTGCCCGCGGGGGCGTTGCCGAACGACGGCAAGATTATTTCGGACGAGCGCGGCATTGCATGAACCTAGATCGGATTCCAGTCAGATTGGAGCACCTGTGATGCAAGCGGCCCACGGTAACAAGTCCAAGGCGGCGGAGTTTGTCGGGCTCCCCAGCTATCAGACCCTCACGAACTGGCTCCGCAGGTATGACGTGGAAGAAGACTGGCATGATTCGCGCTAAACGGATCATGGGACATATGGATACATGAGACGTGAAGCGGCTTGACTGGCCGCCCACCCTTTCCTTTTGCTGCATTTCCAGATTCGTCACTCAGGCAGCCGCCGCAACAGGCCCAAGCAAGCCGTGAACAATATCCGCCAGACCATCCGCCTTCGGATTGCAGTGGGATGCCTTGGAGAGCTGGACGGCTCTCCCTGGTGGCCATCCAGCTTTCTGGGACCGCATGCGGCCGCGTTTCTGAGTCCCGTCTTCGGCAGCAGAACGACCATTGCGCAGTACCAGGGCATTGTCGAAGCGGCGTGCCGCGCCCATGACGAGAAGATCGGTGTTGGACGGGTGTTTCATCTCTTCCGGCTCCCGGAAGCGACTGAACGCCGGATATCCGGTTGTCTCGACAACCAGGTTGCCGAGAACCTGAAAGAGTGCTTCGCCTCGCGTGAGTGGGCTGAGCGTGTTTTGGCGAGCTTGGCAAAGGGAGACGGGAACGTAAAGCCGGGGCCGTTCAGACTCGGCACCGCCGACGTCCTTGACGCGCCTGGCGGCGTCGCTCTCATCGCCGCCGCGTACAGATCAGCCTTCCGCGCCGGTATCAAATGCTACCCTTACTTCAGCGGTCGATAGTGGGGAAAAGCCCGCACACCACACAGCTTCAGGCTGGCCTCGGCCTGATAAGCGAGACCGTGCGATTTCTCCAGATGTGGGAGCAGGGGCTTTCGGCTCAGCAGCTTTTCCGGCTTGCACTGGAGTCAGGCGCCTTTCCCGCGGTCTCGGCCCGCCGGCTCCGAAACATGGTCGTCGAGGCCTTTGCGCCCCGGTATCTCGCCGATGAGGGGCAGCCTGCCCGCGTCTTGAAAATCCTTCTGGCCGGAGTGTCGCCTGCCGATCTGCGACAGCTGTTCTTCCTCTACACCTGCCGTGCAACACCCATTTTTGCCGACTTTGTCCGGGACGTTTACTGGACCAAATACACAGCGGGCGGCAAGAGAATCAGCAAGGATGAAGCGCGGGCATTTATCCTCCAGGCGGTGGGGAGGGGTCTCACGGCCCGCCAATGGTCGGAAACAACAGTTACCCGCGTCTCCCGATACTTGCTCGGCATATCCGCGGACTACGGTCTCCTCGGGCCGATACGGGCGGGGGGGCGTCCGATCGCCCCCGTCCGTGTCACTCCTCTCACAGCCTGCGTCCTTGCATACGACCTCCACTTCAAGGGGCTGACCGACAAAGCCGTCGTGGGGCACGATAACTGGGGGTTATTTGGCCTCGATCAGGCAGACGTACTACACGAGCTGAAGCAGC
>Ga0066903_100001293_pt1 | contig 18017 bp, 14 predicted proteins | sample PanSoiMetaGPlot1_FD_67491 | JGI IMG/M metagenome (GOLD analysis project Ga0066903, IMG submission 67491) | Tropical forest soil microbial communities from Panama analyzed to predict greenhouse gas emissions - Panama Soil - Plot 1 (version 2) | ecosystem: Environmental > Terrestrial > Soil >... | reverse complement strand
TCGACGCCCGCCCGTCCCACGAGATCTCGTCGATCGAGGATGTTTTCCATCGCAGCGTAGATCTCCACCACCCGGCCGATCGCCCGGGCCAGGTAAACATCCAGCCGGAACTGTGTCCCCAGCGGGAGCGTGTTCTGGTCATCCTCGTACTGGATCAGCGCCGCGATGCCCTGCACCCGCGCGGTCCAGCCGGGGGCCGGCCGGGCCTCCACCGCCCCGGCAATGCGGTGCACCGGGTCCTGTGGGAGCCGCTTCCCGACGGTGGCGGGGGCGAGCTCTGCCTCGAGCACTCGCGAGTCCACGAACGTGTATCCCGCGCGGAGCTCCCATCCGCGAAAAGGTTGCGCTTCCAGGGCGACCTCCACCCCCTGCACCCTCGCCTTTCCGAGGTTCTGACGCTGCCGAGCCGAGCCGTCCGGGAGCGGCTGCGCGAGCGTGACGTTGACGATGGGGTCATGGAGCTCGTTCCAGAAACCGGTGGCGCGTGCCCGGAAGACGGGCGCCGGCGTCCACTCGAGGCCTGCCTCCGCCCCGACCAGTGTCTCGGCCGTCAGACCAGGATTGGCTGCGGTGGAGATTGTCCCGACGGTGAATGGCCGGTAGAGCTCGCCGAGGGTCGGCGCACGAAAGGCCCGGTTCACGGAGGCGCGGAGCGCGACCGAGTCGATGATCTGCCACAGGACGCCGAGCCGGGGGCTGAGCTGGGTCTCGTGCCGCTCGGGGAAGTCCTGGACCGTGTTCGCTCCGCCGACGGTCGTGAGCTCGAGCCTTCCCTGCTCGTTGCGCCAGTGGTCCAGCCGCAACGCCGGGACGACCGTCACGGGCCCGAGATGGATCGTGTCCTGGAGGAAGGCCCCGATCGCGAGCTGGACCCCGCTGCCATTTCGTTCGGTCAGCGCAGTCGGAGGCGCGGTGGAGACCGGGAAAAGGCGCTCGTACGACGTTCCGGAGATGCGGTGGAAGTCCGCGCCGACGTCGAAGAGTTGGCTCGCCCACCGCGGCGCATGCCACACCGCCGAGAGGCCCTCGTCGTCGGCCGGCACGCGCTGCTCGCCGGCGAGGAACTCCACGCTCCGGGGCGGCTGGTTCGGGATCGGGGGGATGCGCGCACGTTGCTGCCGGAACACGTTGTTCCGGAACCACCCGGCAAGCTCGAGCTCCGGCGCCTCGTGCGGGCCGAGCGCGAAGGTGACCGCAAGCGAGCGGACCTGCGCCGCGCCGTTGGTGAACTCGGTGCCGCCGTTCTGGTTCTCGTCGAAGAAGCCGAGCTTGACGCCGAGGAGCGCCGTGGCCGAGACCTCTTCCTCCAGCCTCCCCTGGAGCGAGATGTGGGTACTTCCCGCCGGCACGTCGATCTTTCCGCGATCGTACGGGGCGACGACGGTGTACCCGTTGCTCCCGAGGAACTCCGAGGTCAGCTCCACTGCCACCGGCCCGGCGCGCTGGGCGCCTCGGAGGCCGATGCCGAGCGAGGGAAGCGTGTCGCCGAACACGTCCGCCTCCGCGGCCGATGCGTCGATCTCGCGCGAGCGGACGTTGATGACGCCCCCGAGCGCGGTCGTCCCGTAGAGCACCGAGCTTCCCCCGGGAACGATCTCCACCGTGCCGATCGACAGGCTGGGAACCGACTGCCAGTAGACCCAGCCTCCGAAGGGGTCGTTGAGCGGGAGGCCGTCCACGAGCACCAGCGCGCGCGAGACGGCCGATGGGCCCACCCCGCGGAGGTTCAGGCCCTGACTGGAGGGATCGGCGACGCGGCTGGACGAGCGGCGAAACGTCCCGACGTCCGGCACCTTCCGGAGCACGTCGTCCAGTAGCGGAGAGGCTGACTGTTCCAGATCGGTGCGGTCGAGGACCGTGACGTCCGCGGGCACCTCGCTGCGCAGCCGGGGCGCCCGACTCGCGGTGATGACGGTCTCTCCGGCGAGCGGAGCTTCGGCGGCTCCGCCCGGTCCGGCATCAGGAGCTCCGGTGCGAGCTGCCGCGGCGTCTGCACCCGTCGAGGGATCGATCGCGCCTGCGTCCACCCCGGCGAACGTCGACTCCCGAGCGAAAACGCCCGCGTGCGCAGCCAGCTCATCCGGGGCGCCGGCGAGAGTGGCCGCGAGCGCGAGGAAGGCGAGGCCGCTCACTGTGGCGCCTGAGCGCCGGCCATCAGGACACGGGGCTCGGGCTGGGGAAGGTCCGGCGTGGACATCGGGTCAATGCCGACGATGTCCCGGGAACGGCGCATCGAGCGGAGGATCCGTGCCGGCCTGTTCGCCAGACGACCTGGCCGCAGCGCGGCACCTGATCTTGTAGTTGCGACGGTGCTGCAGTCCGTCGGTCAGTGTACGAGGCGCTCGAGGACCGGTGTCCTGGCCCGCTCGAGCTGTCCCACGCAGGCCAGAAGCAGCTCGCGGTATTCGCCGACTTCCCGGACTCCGGAGATCATCCAGCGATTGGCGATGACCAGCGTCGGCACCCGCCGGACGCCCCGTCCGCGGGCGAGCCGGTACTCCTCGCGGATCAGCCGCCGGGTCTGGGAAGAGCCGAACGCAGCCGCGAAGCGGTTCATCTGCAGGCCCGCGCGCGCCGCCAGCTCGAACACCACGTCGGGGCGGGTGACGTTGAGCCCCTGCTCGAGCGCCCCATGGCGCAGGCGGGTCTGCAGCTCCACCCGGGCGCTCTCGCCCTGCAGACGAGCCGCTTCGAGCGCAGCGAGGGGCTCGACGCTCGATCGAGGCGGATCACCCGAAGTCCACAGATCCGGGCGAAGTGGCAGCGCCTCGCGTTCCTTGGCCGCGGCCTGGAGATCCCGCACCGCTCGATTGATCTCGTCCTCGCTTGGAAGCGATTCCATCGGGCGCAACGGATACGGGCGGACGATGAAGCGCAGCACGTCAGAGAACTCACGCTGCAGCTGAGAGAGACGGAGATCGGCGAGCCACGACCAGGCGCAGAGGACGTCCTGGTAGACCAGCACCTGACTCTGCTTGGAGGAGCGACTCATCTGGTTGGGCGGTGAGGCGAACTGTAGAGAACCGAGCCGCGCGTCGACAACGGTGTCGTCGACGCCCCGTCGCAAAGCATCCAGGCTGGCCTGATGGCGACGTGGAGCACACATCCGGACTCCACACCACGCTTGCCTGGATGGTCCTCGGCGTTCACAACGCGCGACGCGTCGCGACTTCCCCGTTTTCAGCCAGAGCCAACGCACGGTTCACGATCGCGCCCGCCGCGTCGAGCCCGGTCGCCCGCTCCAGACCCTCGAACCCTGGGCTGGAATTCACTTCCAGCAGCGTCGGGCCGGCGCGCGTCTCGAGGAGATCCACCCCCGCGACTTCCAGCCCGACCACGGCGGTCGCGCGCAGGGCGGCGTCGACGTATGCCGGCTCGAGCGTCACCGGGCGTCCACGCCCGCCCCGGTGGAGGTTGCTCCGGAACTCGCCTCGCCGGGCGCGCCGACGCATTGCGCCCACCACCTGTCCTCCCACCACCAGGGCCCGGAGGTCTCTTCCCCGGGACTCGGCGATGAACTCCTGGAGGACGATGTCCTCGCCGAGACCCTGGAAGGTTTCGAGGATTCCCTGGAGCTCGGCGATCGTCGAGGCCAGCATCACCCCCACGCCCTGAGTGCCGCGCAGCAGCTTGACGATGGCCGGCAGCCCGCCAACCTCGTCGACCAGGCGGGGCACGTTGCTCGCGTCCCGCGCCATCACCGTCCGGGGGATGCGCAGTCCGGAACGGGCGAGCAGTTGGAGGCAGCGCAGCTTGTCCCGGCTCCTGGCGATGGCCTGAGCCCGGTTCACCGCCGGCACGCCCATCATCTCGAGCTGCTCCACCACCGCGAGGCCGTAGCTGGTGATGGACGCCCCGATGCGGGGAATCACCACATCCAGGCCGCGCAGATCGACTCCCCGGAACACCATGCGGGGGGCACCGGAGGTCAGCACCAGGTTGCAGCGCAGGGTGTCCAGGACCAGCGGGCGGTGCCCGCGGGCCCGGATGGCCTCCACCAGGCGGCGTGTCGAGTAGAGCGAGCGCTTGCGGCTGAGGATGGCCACCACCCGGCGCCTGGCGGGCTCGGGCCTGCGCGCGGGGCGACGCTCCCGCGCCTTGGGACGCTGTCTCCTCGGGGGGGCCACGGCGGGTGGCGGACCCTAGCACTCTTGCCCGGCCTGTTTGCGCCAGGGGGCCGGGGATGCTAGCCGAGCGTGCTTTCCCCTCTCGTCTCCGCCATGTCCGACGCCTCGGGCGACAGCCGCTGGAAGCAGACCCTCAACCTGCCCCGCACCGACTTCCCCATGAAGGGGAACCTCACCCAGCTCGAGCCGCGCATCCTCGCTCGCTGGGAAGCCGAGGACACCTACCGGGCGTTGCTCCGGAGGAACGCCGAGGCACCGCGATTCGTCTTCCTCGACGGCCCGCCGTACGCCAACGGTGAGCTGCACGCCGGGCACGCGCTGAACCAGATTCTCAAGGACATCGTGGTGAAGTCCCGCGGCATGGCCGGCCTGCTCTGCGCCTTCCGGCCGGGCTGGGATTGCCACGGGCTCCCGATCGAGCAAGCGGTGGAGAAGCGGCTTCGGGAGCGCAAGGTGGACCGCCGCAGCCTCACGCGGGACCAGTTCCTCGCCGCCTGCCGGGAATACGCCCTCGAGTACGTCGAGATCCAGGCGGTGGTCCGGAAGCGGATGGGCAACTTCGCCCTCTGGGATCAGCCGTACCGCACGCTCGACTTCGCCTACGAGGCCCAGGAGCTCCGCGAGCTGGCGCGGATCGCCCGCCGCGGGCTCCTCTACCGGCGCAAGAAGGCAGTCTACTGGTGCATCACCGACCAGACCGCTCTCGCCGAGGCCGAGGTGGAGTACGAGGACCGCCGCAGCCCGTCGGCCTACGTCGCGTTCCGGACCGAGGCCGGCACGCCCGGGCAGCTCCCGGAGCGGCGTCCGGTCCCGCTGTCCGACGCCTTTCCCGCGTTGAAGGGCCGAGCGGTGGACCTCGTCATCTGGACCACCACCCCCTGGACCTTGCCGGCCAACCTCGCGGTCGCCGTCCATCCGGCGCTCGAGTACGTCTTCTACGATCTCGGCCCGCGGGTGGTCGTGGTGGCCAAGGACCTGCTTGCCAAGGTGCTCGGGGAGATCGCGCCGGACCAGCTCGCATTGAAGACCGTCGCCGCCGCGGGCGGCGAGGTCTCCGCGGCAGCGCTCGTCGACCCCAGGCGGATCCTCGGCTACGCCACCGGCGCGGACCTGGAAGGGTTCGCCTACCGCCATCCGTTCATCGACCGGCAGGGAGTGATCGTCCTCGGCGAGCACGTGACCCTCGAGCAAGGAACCGGCCTCGTCCACACCGCCCCCGGGCATGGGCAGGACGACTACGAGGTCGGCCTGCAGTACGGGCTCGACATCTACAACCCGGTGCTGCCGGACGGCCGGTACGACGACACGGTCCAGCCGCCCTCGCTGCGGGGAGTGAAGGTGTTCGACGCCAATCCCAAGGTGGTGGACCTGCTCGTGGAGCACGGGGCGCTGCTGAACCGGGCCGGTGAGTCGGTCGAGCACAGCTATCCCCACTGCTGGCGGTGCCACAACCCGATCATCTTCCGCGCGACGCCGCAGTGGTTCATCGCCATGGACCGCCCGCTCGACGCAACGAGGGGCCTGGATGCGACGTTGCGAGGTCAGGCGCTGACCGAGATCGACCAGCACGTGCGATGGGTTCCCGACTGGGGCCGCTCACGCATGCGCGGGATGGTGGAGAACCGTCCCGACTGGACCCTCAGTCGCCAGCGCACCTGGGGCGTGCCCATCCCGGTGCTCCACTGCGACGCCTGCGGTGAATCGCTGGTGAGCCCCGAGCTGATCGAGCGGGTGGCGGACGCGGTCGAGCGCGAGGGAACCGGGGTCTGGTACTCGGCGCCACTGGAGCGGTTCGCTCCAACCGGTTTGGCCTGTCCGGGTTGTCGCGGGACGGCACTCCGCAAGGAGACCGACACCCTCGACGTCTGGTTCGACTCGGGCTGCGCGTTCGCCGCGGTGAGTGAGAAGTACCCCGACATGGGCATCCCAGGCGACTTGTACCTCGAGGGCTCGGATCAGCACCGGGGATGGTTTCAGTCGAGCCTGCTGGTCGGCGTGGCCAGCCGGGGCCATGCGCCGTACCGGTCGGTGCTCACCGCCGGCTTCGTGGTCGATGGCGAGGGAAAGAAGATGTCCAAGTCCCTCGGGAACACGGTCAAGCCCGAGAAGCTGATCCAGCAGTACGGAGCGGAGATCCTCCGGCTCTGGGTGGCGGCGGTGGACTACCACGACGACGTCCGGCTCTCCGAGGGCATTCTCCGCAACCTCGGCGAGGGTTACCGGAAGATCCGCAACACGCTTCGCTACGCGCTGAGCAACCTCCAGGACTTCGATCCGGCGAAGGATGCGCTGCCCGAGTCCCAGCTGCTCCCACTGGATCGCTGGGTGCTGGCACGGCTGGACGACGTGGTGGGCCGCGTTCGCCGTGCCTACGACGAATACGAGTTCCACCTCGTCTACCACGCGCTGGTCGACTTCTGCGGGAGCGACCTGAGCGCAGTGCATTTCGACATCTCGAAGGACCGCCTCTACACCTGGAAGGCGACCGGGCACGCGCGCCGGAGCGGTCAGACCGCGCTCCATCGCATCCTGCTCGACGTCACTCGACTGCTCGCGCCCGTGACCTCGTTCACGGCCGAGGAGGTCTGGGAGTACCTGCCCGGCCGCCCTGCCCGGTCGGTGTTCCTGGCCGGCCTGCCCGAGGCCACCGGCCGACGCGACCCGGTCCTGATGGAGAGCTTCGAGCGCCTGTTCTCGGTCCGGTCCGCGGTGCAGCAGCAGCTCGAGGCTGCCCGTCGGGACAAGCTCATCGGCAGCTCGCTGGAGGCCAAGGTGGTGCTTCATGCCGATGCGGAGGGACACGAGTTCCTCGCCCGGCACCTCGCCGAGCTCCCGACGCTGCTCATCGTCAGCCAGGTCGCGCTCGAGTCCCGGCCGACCGAGCGGATGGTGCGCGCCTCCGTGTCGCTTCCCGGAGCCGGCCACCTGGGCATCGAGGTGCAGCGGGCGGACGGCGCCAAGTGCCCGCGGTGCTGGACCTATGCTCCGGAGGTGGCAGCGGGCGCAGAGGTCTGCGCGAAATGCCAGGAGGCTTTGTCGTGACCGGTCCAGGGGTCGAGGAAGTGGTGGCTCCGCGGACGCACTCGCTCGCCCGGGACCCGGCGCTACTCCGGAAGCTGGTGATCCTCTACGGCTGTGCCGTGGCACTGGTCCTTGTGGATCAGTGGGTGAAGTACGAGATGGTCGGGCTGCTCACCACCCGCTTCGACGGGCTGACGACCGTGGGAGAGCGTCTCCGGGCGCTTTACGGACCGGCGCCCGCTCCGGGCTTGGATGGGATGCACTTCCAGCAGAAGGCGCCGATCGTGTTCAGTCCGAACTTCCTCATGCTCCGCTACGCGGAGAATCCGGGGGCCGCGTTCGGGCTCTTCCGGAGGCTGCCGCCAGGGGCACGCGGTCCGCTGTTCCATCTTGTCTCCATCGGCGCGGTGGTGCTGATCACGATGTACTACCTGCGCCTGCGAGGGACGAAGGAGGAGAGGTGGGCGCTGGTGGGGCTGCCGCTGGTGCTCGGTGGTGCGCTGGGCAACTGGGTGGACAGGCTGGCGCGGGGATTCGTCATCGACTTCATCGAGGCGCACTGGAAGGACGTCTACACCTGGCCGTCGTTCAACGTGGCGGACAGCGCGATCGTGGTGGGCGTGATCCTCCTTCTGATCGACGGGATGGTCCGTCGCGAGCGCAAGGCGACGACGACGCCGGGGTGATAGGAGTTCGCGCGTGCTTCCCACGCTGATCCAGATTCGCTTCGACACCCTGGTGAGCCAGGTGGTGGCCTACCTCCTCTCGGCGCTCCTGCTCGGGTACGGCATCCGAGAGGGGTGGCGAAACGCGCCCGGGTCTCTCGACAAGAAGGGAAAGGAGCTGCCGCCCACGCGCGAGCAGCGCGCCTCACGCGCCACGGTCTGGGGCGTGCTCTTCCTGATCGTGCTGTTCTTGGGCCTCCACTACGCCCTGCCCTCCACCGCCTTCCTCGGCGGAAAGGGTGAGGGCCTGCCGCTTCACACCTACGGCCTGATGCTGATGGCGGGCTTCGTGGCGGCGATCCTGGTGTCCGCTCGCCTGGCCCAGCGGGAATGGGGCGGCGCAGAGGGCGTGCGCCGTCGCAACGACGCGATGGACTTGGCCGTCTGGGTGGTCGTCAGCGCGTTCGTCGGTTCGAAGATCCTCTTCATCATCGTCACCCCGAAGGACTTTCTCGACGGGCTGAAGCACCTCTTCACCGACCCCTCTCGCCTGGTAAGCGCGCTCGGCGGTGGATTCGTCTTCTACGGTGGGTTCATCGGAGCGGCCGCAGCGGTGTGGTGGTTCTGCCGCGAGCGAAAGATCCCCTTCCTGCGCCTGGCGGACGTGATCGCGCCCACCGTGGCGCTGGGGCAGGCCTTCGGGCGGCTCGGATGCTTCGCCGCGGGTTGCTGCTGGGGGAAGCCGGCTTCCCTCCATCTGCCCTGGGCGATCCGGTTTCCGACGGCAGCGCATGACCTCCTCGGACACCTTACCGGGGGCGCGATCGCCGCCAGTAGTCAGCTCGAGGACACGCGGCGCTGGGTCATCGAGTCTACCGGACAGGTGTTCGACCATGCCGTGCCGGGCGCGATCAGGGTCAGCGACTGGGTCGCACGGCACGGGACGACGCTCCCGATCCATCCGACCCAGCTCTACGAGTCCCTCGCACAGCTGCTGCTCTTCGTCGGACTGATGATCGCCCGCCGGTACCGCCGCTTCCACGGGCAGATCCTCGCGCTGTATCTGATCGGCTACTCAATCATCCGGACCACGGTTGAGATGTTCCGTGGGGACTTTGAGCGCGGCACGCTCCACCAGGTCATCGACCAGGTACCGCTCGACGCCTGGTGGAACATCTCGACCAGCCAGCTCATCTCCCTGGTGATGTTCGCCCTCGGCGTGACGCTCCTCGTGCGCCGTCCCTCCGCTGCGGGCGAGCTGGCCTCGGCGTCCGGCGCACAGCCGGCCTGAGCGCCTGGGCGGGTCGGCCTCAGTGGTGCCGCGGGGCGTCGCCGGGCCCGGTTCCTCGCGTCCCGGCATCGCCCCCGCACCAGGGGACGCGTGGTGCCGTGGCAGGTGCGCCCCAGCGATCGGCCTCTGCGCACCTGCGCCGACTTGCGCCGCGGCCGGCGGACTTGAAATCCTGGGCGGGCGATGGCTTCTCCTTCCCGCCCCGATGACCGAGCGAAACCGGGCGGAGGGGCCCAGGTGAGCTGGGCCCAGGTCTCGCAGGAGCTGGACGAGGTCGAGGCGCAGCTGCACGCGCTCCGCGGCCAGTACGAGCAGTTCTTCCTCGGGATGGAGAAACGGCCGCCGGCGAAGGCCCACGAGCAGTTCAAGAAGCGCATGGCGGCCATGAAGACCGCGCCGGCCAAGAGCGCAGCGCTCTCCTTCCGGGTCCAGTCGCTGCAGGCGTCGTTCGCCACCTACGAGCGGCTGTGGGCGCGCACTCTGCAGGAGATGGAGGACGGGACGTACCGTCGCGACGTCTTCAAGCTGCGGCGCAAGAACTCCGGTCCCGAGGTCCCCGCTGCGCGCCCCTCCGAGGCCGCGCCTGCGGCCGAAAAGGGCTCGGGGAAGGCCGCGCGCACGAAGGACAAGGACAAACAGAAGGACAAGGAGAAGGCCGCGGCTGCCGCACCCGCTGAGGCTCCGTCGCCCGAGCCGACGATTCACATCGCTGGAACAGCTCCGCCGGATCCGCTGAGCGAAAACCGTCTGCGGAGCGTGTACCGGGCCTACGTCGAGGCGAAGCGCCGCTGCAACGAGGACACGACGCGCCTCTCGTTCGATGCGGTCGCCGCAAGCCTCAAGCGCCAGGTGCCCGAGCTGCTGGACCGGCACAAGGTGCGCGACGTCGAGTACCGAGTGTTCGTGAAGGACGGGAAGGCGATCCTGCGCGCTGTGCCGAAGATCTAGGCGGCGGAACTCGCGTGGGGTCGGTCCCCTCAGCACTCCGCGCTTTCCCTTCCCGGCCCAGCGGCCTGTCGGGGGGACCGACCTCAGCGCAGCGATGTGCTTAGCATCTCGGCCTGTCCCGGCGAGGGAGAAAACGGACGCCCGACGTGCGTCCGGTGTTGTAGCCGCCGCCGCGCCCAGCCTGCATTGTGCGCTTCGTGACCCGTCGATCTGCCGGCCGCCTCGCTGGAGCCCTTCTGCCGTCGACGTTCACGGGATTTCAGAAGCAGTTGTGGCTCTGGCGCACCGCGACGAGCTGACCGTCCGGTCGCTCGGTCCACGGATGGCTCGGTCGGGGGTAACGAGGAGGGTAACGAGGTGTCTGGCACCTCGAGTGGCACCTCGAGTGGGGATCCATCTGGGCGCGGCTCGAGCCGACGACGAGGTATCCGATGACGAGGTGTCTGACACCTTCGGGCGGGGCCCGGGACCATTGGGCGCCTTCGAGGAGAGTGACGGGCAGGGTAACGAGGTGTCGGGGTAACGAGGTGTCTGGCACCTTGTCGGGCGCCGCAACCTTGTCGAGCGCCGGAAGCTCCTTTGAAACCAGACACTTGGGTCAGTGATGACCCCGGCTCGTGGCCCCTCGCGGGCTTGCTCCTCGTCGACTGCCCGACGTTCAGCAGCCGCCGGGCGTGTGCCTGCCAACTCGGTACACAACTGGGAGTGCGCGGGGCCGGTGTGCTCCCTAGTTGTTTCTCGCCCGTGAGAACGTCGTTTTCCATTCTCATCGTTCTGGCTGTCGGATGCGGCATCTCGCCAGCGGACGAGCGCGCCCGGCGTGAGGCGCTCGCCGCCGAGGGCCGCGCCCTCGAGCTCGCCGCCGACGCGGTCGAGGCCCGCCTTCTTGCCGGCGAGGTTCGGCTCGCGGTCTGGAACGAGCTCGAGGCGCGGCACCGACAGATCTCCGAGGTGAGCTGCCGCGTGGCCGATGCGCACTTCCAGGACATGACCCGTCTCTTCGAGGAACAGGTGGAGAAGGGACGCGGCAAGCACCGCGTGCGCGCGCTGGCCAGCAACAGCGATGGGTCATCGGGCGTCGGCGGACCGCTGGTGCCACTCACCCGCGAACGTTGAGACAGCTCGCTGGATCTGGAGAACGGCGCACCCTTCGTGCTCAAGTGCCGAGCGGTGCGACTGCGTGGTTGGGTCCAGCGTGCGATCCTTGCCGGGTTCCTTCTCCTGGGCTGTGATGGCGGCCCGTGCAAGGCGACCGTCTCGGCCGTGATTGGCCTCGATGGAGGTCAGCTCCGCTGCGTGCAACCCGAAGACTGTCCCTTGAGCAGCAACGTCGCGATCTGCGCGGACACGGGCGAGCCGAATCTTCCCACCCAGGCCTGCGTGCGCTGCGAGCAGACCCAGTGCGTGAAGTACGCCTGCTCGCAGTAGCCGCGCTGGTTGCGGCCTGCACCGCCTGCTCGCGCTCGGGACCCGAGCACATCGCGGCCGCACGTGAGCTGGTCTACTCCCGCAAGCCGCAGGCCGCGCTCCGCGAGTACCGGCTGGCGCTGGACGCGGTGGAGAAGTCCGACGGTCCCGAGGCAGCGCGCATCCGGGCCACGGCGCTCCGGGGGGCGGCCGACGTGTACTGGCTCGAGCTCCACGACGTGCCGAAGGCGGTGAGCGTCTACAAGGAGCTCGTCGCCCAGGCCCCCGACGCTCCGGAGACCGCGGAGGCGCACGTTGTTCTCGCCGGAATCCTCGAGTCGCACTACCGCGATCTCCGCGGCGCCATCTCCGAGATCACCGCTGCGCTCGCCCGCGACCCGCCCACGGCGTCCGATCTCCGCTACCAGGTGGCCAAGCTCTACTTCGAGCTCGGCGACTACCAGCAGTCCGAGCTCGAGGCGCGCACGCTGATCCAGAAGTTCCCCTCCAGCCCGCTGGTCGACGATGCCTGGATGCTGGTCGGCCAGTCCCTCTCGATGCGCGAGGGAATGCACGCCGAGGCGATGAAGGCGTACAGCACGCTGCTCGAGAAGTTCCCGTCCTCGGAGCTCGTCCCTCACGCGCTGTTCGAGCTCGGCAAGCTCCGTGGGGAGAGCGGGGACGACGCCGGCGCGATCCAGGCCTGGGTCCAGGCGCTCGAGCGGCATCCGGATCCGCAGGTCGTCCAGAGCGCCATCGCCCGGACGCGCAAGCGGATCGCCGAGACCACTCCCCGCGGGGTCGGTGCTCGCGAGGCGTTCCAGCGGCCCGACCAGGCGCAGTCGCACCGCGTGGTGCAGGCACGGACCTCCCTCGAGGCCGCGGGTGGATCGGCAGAGCAGGCGGCCCGCGAGCACGGAGACTGACCGGCCATCATGCCAATCGCATCACCGGTGGGACGTCGGGTGCGCGGTTTCCTGGTGGTGGTCCTCTTCGTCGCGGTCAGTTCGGCATCCCAGGCACAGGTCATCGTCACGGCTCGGGAGACCTGGGTCGCCGACCCCGACGCAGGGATCAACGGCCTCGACCTCTCTCCGCTGCCAGGCCAGAACAAGGCAGTCATCCAGCTTCAGGCAGGGCTCGGAGTCGGACTCGGAGTCATGCAGCTCGGAGGCGAGGATGCCGGCGCGGTCATCCCGCTGCAGTTCACCGGGGGACTCAACACGAGTTTCCCTTCTGACTTGCTGCGCGTCGCGGAGCCCTCGGGAGTCTTCTTCTGGGGCGTCTCCGGCGGAGGCATCACCGGTTCTGCACCCGTCTTGCTGCACGGGACGACCTGGAGCAGTCCCTATTCGACCGACAGCTTCATCTTCACCCGTGGATCGGACCAGTACCTCCGAACCGTCAAATTCTCCGCGTCCGGCAGCGTCGACGTCTCTGGGCAGACGTGGCCGCTCAGTGGCGGTCCCAAGTCGTCCCGTCACGTGACCATCGTACGGCCCGCCGCGCCTGCCTTCCCCGGTCCCGGCTCTCTCTTCTCTCCGCTGGGTTCCGACCTCGTCTACGAGTTCGCGCCCGGACTCGATTTCGTTCGGGTCGCCAGCTTCGCGTCCGACGCTGGCTTCGGCGCGCCGTACACGCTTCCCAGCGTTCTGGGACTCAAGGTCCTCCGTGCGCAGCAGGCGACGTACCTAGTCACGATTTCGAGCCCGGGGTTCGCGGTCATCGAGCTCGGGGCCTCCGCCGCAATTCCGCAGGGAACCTTTACCGTCGCGCTTCCGGCGAGCGCCCCACCGTGCGCTGGCTGCGAACTGACCACCTATGAGCTGATGCAGGAGGGATTCCCCGGCTACTCCTCCGGCGCGCTCCTTCTCGTCTACGCAAATCTGTCGCTCACGTCGCCGGCCGGTCCGGTGTTCGCGCTGGTCGACTGGGGCGATGTGGTCGGCGCGCTGAGCTTGAGCATCGACCCGAACCAGCAACCCCCGGCGCTCCTCGATCCGGGCGTGAGCCCCGATGCGGGCGGCGGTGGTGACGGTGGTGGTGGCGGCGGAAACGGCGGTGGTGGCTCCCGGCCCCCCCCAGGTCCGTTCGTTGCGGGGTCCGCCAACACCGGCTGCAGCATGACCGTTGGCGGCAGCGCGGGAGCTGCCTGGATCTTCCTGGCCCTCCTGGCCGCGGCGCTGCTTCGCAGGCGTCAACGACCGTCGAGGTGAGTCGGGACGTCAGCGGCCGGCTGGCAACCCGCTTCCTCTCCCGTTCGCTGCTCACCGGTGATGCCACCGTCCTGCGAGCGCCGGGTGGGCAGGTTCTGTTATGCGGGACGCGAGCCGTTCCACGCCGACACGGAGGAAGCGCCTCTTGAAGAAGCTCCTGGCCCGCGTCTTCGCCGTCCTGCTCTGCTGCACCTCGCTCGTCGCCGCCGCGCAGAACGCATCGTCCTCCGTGCCGCCCCAGGTGGCCGGGACGCCCAAAACACAGCTCACCTGGTACGGCCAGGCCGCGTTCCGGCTGGTCACCCCTTCCGGCAAGGTGATCCTCATCGATCCGTGGATCACCAACCCCGTCAATCCGAAGGGGAAAGAGGATCTGGCAGACCTCAAGAAGGTGGACCTGATCCTGATCAGCCACGGCCATTCGGATCACCTGGGCGATGCGGTCGAGATCGCCAAGCGCACCAAGGCCAAGCTGGTCACCACCATGGACCAGGCGCAGGCCTACATCCGCTACGCCGGCTTTCCGGCGGAGCAGGTGGGCTACGACAGCGCCGGCAACGTCGGCGGGACGCTCTCCTTCTTCGACGGCGAGGTGAAGGTCACCTTCGTCAACGCCGTGCACGGCTCGTCGGTGACCGTGAAGGAGAAGAGCGCCGACGTCGCCTACCCCGCGGGAAACCCGATCGGGTTCGTGATCGCCGTCCGCAGCGGCCCGACCATCTACCACACCGGTGACACCGACGTGTTCACCGACATGCAGCTGCTCCGCTCGATGAAGGTCACGCTGATGCTCGCCTGCATCGGCGATCACTTCACCATGGGGCCCGAGCGAGCCGCCGAGGCGGTCGCCCTCGTCCAGCCGGCGAAGGTCGCGGCGATGCACTACGGCACCTTCCCGGTGCTGACCGGCACCCCCGCCCAGTTCGCCGCCGCACTCAAGGGGAAGGATCTCCTCCTCAAGTACCAGCCGCTCCAGATCCGCGAGACCCTGGACCTCTGAGTCATGGAGCGACCCGGCAGCCAGCGCCTCTTCGACCGCGCTCGGAGGGTCATCCCCGGCGGCGTGAACTCGCCGGTCCGTGCCTTCCGGGCGGTGGGTGGCACTCCGGTCTTCTTCCGCGAGGGTCGTGGCGCGTGGCTGACGGACGTCGACGGAAACCGCTACGTCGATCATGTCGGGAGCTGGGGGCCGCTCATCCTCGGCCACGCCCATCGGGGCATCGTCGATGCAGTCACCGCGGCGACCCATGCCGGGACGAGCTTCGGCGCTCCGCACGCGGGTGAGGTCGAGCTGGGGGAGCTGATCTGCCAGCGCATGCCCGCGGTCGAGGAGGTGCGGCTCACTTCCTCCGGAACGGAGGCCACGCTCGCGGCGCTGCGGGTCGCCCGGGCGTACACCGGCCGCGAGGTGCTGGTGAAGTTCGAGGGCTGCTACCACGGGGCCGGAGATCCGTTCCTCGTCAAGGCCGGGAGCGGGGTCGAGACCCTCGGACTGCCCGATTCTCCCGGCGTTCCGAAGGAGCTGGCGGCGCTGACGCTGACGTTGCCGTTCAACGACCTCGCCGCTGCGCGGAGCCTGTTCGAGCAGCGAGGCAAGGAGATCTCCGCGGTCATCGTCGAGCCGGTCGTCGGAAACATGGGGGTCCTCATCCCCCGGGCGGGTTTCCTGGAGGGCCTCGGCGAGCTGTGCCGTTCGCACGGCGCCCTGCTCATCTTCGACGAGGTGATGACCGGCTTCCGGCTGGCGAGTGGCGGCGCCCAGGAGCTGTTCGGCCTGAAGCCGGACCTCACCTGCATGGGCAAGGTCATCGGCGGGGGATTGCCGGTGGGCGCCTACGGCGGCCGTCGGGTGATCATGGAGACCGTCGCCCCGGCCGGGCCGGTGTACCAGGCAGGAACGCTCTCCGGGAATCCGCTAGCGGTGGCGGCGGGCCTGGCCTGCCTTCGGGCGCTCGGGGAGCCCGGGACCTACGAGAAGCTGGAGAGCATCTCCCGCGCGCTGACCGATGGCTTGGTCTCCGAGGCGCGCGCGGCCCGCATTCCGGTGACGCTGAATCGGGTCGGCAGCATGTGGACGCTCTTCTTCACCGACGGGCCGGTGTTCGACTACCCGAGCGCGAAGCGCGCCGACGTGAAGCGGTTCGGGGCCTTTTTCCACGCGCTCCTGGACCGGGGCGTCTACCTGCCGCCCAGCCAGTTCGAGGCCGCATTCGTCTCTCTGGCCATGGGGGAGCGCGAGGTCGAGCACACGCTGGCCGCCGCCCGTCAGGCCTTCCGCGCCCTGTAGCCCCCTCCCGAGGTGCCAGACACCTCGTTACCTCGCTTGTCCGCTCGTCCCGGAGGTCCCTAGGTGTCAGACACCTCGTAATTCGCGCTGGAGACGTTCCGAACGGGGCGGCACGGGAGGGATAAGCCTGAATCATCCTGCGCTGTTGCGCGACCGGGCACCGGGTGCTAGACGCGCGCCGGTTCTTTGGAAGACGGACGCAAAGACAAGGACGAGGACGAGAGCGAGCTCAGCCCCACGGCGCGCGCGCAGCGGGCGGCCGCCCCTTACCTCAGCGCTTTCTGGCGTCTGGTCGGCGGGATGCTCGTGGGCGGCGGTGCCGGTTGGTTCATCGACGGCAAGCTGCACAGCTCGCCGTGGGGGCTGATCGTCGGCCTGTTCGTGGGAATGGGAGCGGGGTTCTACGGGCTCATCCAGGGCCTGAACTCGATGAAGAAGCGATGAGGCTCCTCGCGTTCGTGGTCCTTCTGGGCCTCGTCGGTGCGCTGGGATGGTGGGCCACCGGGACTCCGGCGACGCGGGTGGGGGTGGTGGCCTCGGTGGCGGCGAGTGCGCTCGTGCTGGTCGTGACGTCGATTGCGCTCCGCCGCAGCCTCGTGGTGGCACTGTGGATGAGCGTCGCGGGGATGCTGCTGCGGCTCGGGGTGTGGTTCGTCGGGTACCGCTCTGTGCGAGGGGAGCACGAGGACGTGAGGGCCTACACCTTCGCGTTCTTCGCAGCGTTCGTGGTGGCGCTGTGCCTGGAAATGACGTACGTGCTGGCCGCCGCGAAGGGCCAGCGGCGAGGAGCGACGTGATGCAGCGGTGGCTGTGGTGCGCAGTGCTTGCAGTGTCGATGGCGGCGCGGGCCCAGGAGGGTCACGCGCCGGCTCACTCTGCCGAGCCTGCATCCTCCACCGAGCACAAGGGCTCCGGTCACGACGGAGAGAAGGTCGACACCACCACCTACATCCTCGAGCACGTCGCGGACTCTCCCGAAGTGGGATTCCAGATCCCGCTCTCGGACAAGGAGCTGGTGATCCACTTCCCGGTGTGGCGCATCCCGCTCAAGGAGGGCGCCTGCCCCGCCGATCCCGAGATGGCAGCGAGCATCTCCGCGGGCTGCCTCGACGTCAGCCTCACCAAGCACACCTTCTGGATGCTGGTCGGCTCGGTGATCATGGTGCTGCTCTTCACCTTCGGGGCGAACCGGGACCCGAAGCAGCCCGTTCCCCACGGCCCGCGGCAGAACATCCTCGAGATGCTCGTGCTGTTCGTCCGGAACGAGATCGCCATCCCGAACATCGGGAAGGAGGAAGGGCCGCGCTACGTGCCCTATCTCCTCTCGGTCTTCTTCTTCGTCCTCACCCTGAACCTCCTCGGCCTGGTCCCGTGGGCATCGACCGCGACCGGAAATCTCGGGGTGACGCTGGCCCTGGCCCTCTGCACCTTCATCCTCACCCAGGTTGCTGGCATCAGGGCCGCGGGGCTCGGCGGCTACCTCAAGCACCTGACCGCCGGGTCGCCGTGGTGGATCTGGCCGATCATGATCCCGGTGGAGATCCTCGGCCTCTTCACCAAGCCCTTCGCGCTGATGCTCCGGCTCTTCGCCAACATGCTCGCCGGGCACATCGTGCTCTTCAGCCTGATCGGGCTGATCTTCATCCTCGGGCACGTCGTGGTGTCGGTGGTGGCGGTGCCGTTCGGCATCTTCATCTACCTGCTGGAGCTCTTCGTGTGCTTCCTGCAGGCGTACATTTTCGCCATGCTCTCGGCGCTCTACATCGGGATGGGCGTGGCCATGGGCCACCACGACGAGCATCCGCACGAGGAGCACGGCGAGGCCCACGATGCCGCCCACGGCAAGCCCGAGCTGGCGGCGAATCCGGCCAACGCGCCGGGATGAAAGGTTTCAAGCTACCCCGCGGCCGAAAGCGGTCCGCGGGAGGTCGTCCGAAAGGGAATCCACGACCCCCCCACAAGCGGGTCCAGACGTCGGAAGTTAGAAAAGAACAGTCATGACCAACCTCGCGTTCTCGTATCTCTCCGCCGGCTTCGGCGCCGGGCTCAGCGTCA
>Ga0066903_100001292_pt1 | contig 18020 bp, 21 predicted proteins | sample PanSoiMetaGPlot1_FD_67491 | JGI IMG/M metagenome (GOLD analysis project Ga0066903, IMG submission 67491) | Tropical forest soil microbial communities from Panama analyzed to predict greenhouse gas emissions - Panama Soil - Plot 1 (version 2) | ecosystem: Environmental > Terrestrial > Soil >... | reverse complement strand
TCATCCAGGACCTCGAGCGCGCCCAGCTGCGCAACGTGCCGCGCTTCAAGGCGGGCGACACGGTGCGCGTGCACTTCCAGGTCATCGAGGGTACGCGTCGACGGGTGCAGGTCTTCGAGGGGATCGTGCTCAAGCGGCAGGGAGCCGGGGCGCGGGAGACCTTCACCGTGCGCAAGCAGTCCTTCGGCATCGGTGTCGAGCGGACGTTCCCGCTCCACTCGCCGAAGATCGAGAAGATCGAGGTCGCCGCGATCGGTGACGTCAACCGCGCGAAGCTCTATTACCTCCGCGGCCGCGTCGGTAAGCGGGCCCGCGTCCGCGAGCGGCGGTATGGAGCCGGGTCGGAGCTGCCGGCGGCAGCGGCCGACGCCACACTCGCGGACGCCCAAGAGGCGCCGGCGGCTGCCGAGCCGGAAGACGCCGATGGGCCGCAATCCGAGGCGGAGCCCCTCGAGGCCGCGGCGCAGCAGGTGGACGAGGAACCCGCAGAGGCCGAGGAGCCCGGAGGGGCTGAGGAGCCCACCGCCGAGGAAGCGCCGTCCGACGAGCCGGTCGAGGATGCGCCGGTCGGCGAGGGTTCCGAGCTGGAAGCCGCCGCCGAGCCCGAACCAGCGTCCGCCGAGTAACAACTTTCCGGAATTTGCGGCGTGACGATCCTCGTCGCCCGAGGCCGCCGATATCCTCGCCGCGAGGTGAAACGGACCGGCCAGAAGCTCCTCCGCTTCGATCGACGTCTCGGCGCGCGCTTCGTCGCCGGAGCGGACGAAGCGGGACGCGGCTCGCTCGCCGGCCCGCTCGTCGTGGCGGGTGTCCTCCTCGACTACGGCTCGCTGCGCGACCACCGCGTCAGGCCGCTCGGCTTCCTCAACGACTCGAAGCAGTGCTCGCCGGAACGGCGGGAGGATCTCTTCCGTGCCGTCGTCGGCTGCGCGGAGCGCGTCGCCGTGCGTGTGATCCCAGCCGGCGAGATCGATCGCAACGGCCTGCACCGCTCGAACCTCGCCGGCCTGCGTGCGATGCTCGAGGCGCTGGCGCCTCCGGCCGAGGCATGCCTCGTCGACGGCTTCCGGCTCGGTCCGGCGGCGCCGGAGCACACGGCGGTCGTCGACGGCGACGAGAAGAGCGCGGCCATAGCCGCGGCCTCGATCGTCGCCAAGGTGACGCGAGATCGGCTGATGCGCCGGCTCGACGCGCTCTATCCGGCGTACGGCTTCGCGCGGCATGTCGGCTACATCACGCCCGGCCATTCCGCGGTCGTCCGCGCGCGCGGCCCATCGGCGGTGCACCGGCTGAGCTTCCAGGCGCTCTGTTACGAGAGAGACGAGGCGCCTCCAGACGCCGCAGGCGGCCGGAGACTGTCCGGCCGGGCTTCGTCGGCTTCGCCGACGACGCTCCCAGCCAGTGCCTAGGCGAGGTGCGGGCTATGGAGCCGAGCGACGCGCCGTGTGGTGGTACCGGCTGCGCGGGTGGCGGATCCTCGGCGAGAACGTCTGGGCCGCCGGCAACGAGCTCGACCTGATCGTCAGGCGCGGGCGCACGCTGAGATTCGTGGAGGTCAAGGAGAAGAAGAGCTCGAGGTTCGGCGATCCGCTCGAGATGATCACCAGCGAGAAGCAGCGCCGTCTGCGCCGCGCCGCGGAGGCCTGGCTCGGTGCTCGCCCCGAGCTCAGACGACTCGCCGTCGGGTTCGATGTGATCGCCGTGCGCGACGGCCGGGTGCAGCGCGTGCCGAAGGCGTTCTAGCCGTAGCGTCGAATCCGGTCGCGTGGCCGTCACCCAGGACGAGCTGTACGCGACGCTGGACCTCGACCTCTCGTGGTCGGAGGCCGAGCTGCCCGAGCGTGCGCGGACGAAGCACGTCCACCGGCTTCACCCGTATCACGGCAAGTTCATCCCGCAGCTCGTCGAGGTGCTGCTCGACCGCTACCTCGCGTCCGGAGACCATGTCCTCGATCCGTTCGCCGGCTCCGGGACGACGCTCGTCCAGGCCCTCGAGTCCGGGCTCGACGCGACCGGAGTGGACATCGCCGCGTTCAACTGCCTCCTGATGCGCGTCAAGACTGCTCCGTACGACCTTGCCGAGCTGGAGGAGGAGCTGAGAGACGTTGCGGCGCGCGTGGACTCGCTGCCGCAGCGAGGCCCCCGGACGAGCGGGTACCTGCGCCGCTGGTACGCGCCTCGTGCCACGGCGGAGCTATTCGGGTTTGGCGAACTGATCCCGAAGTACCGGCACGGCGATGTCCTGCGCGTGATCCTGTCACGTGCGGCACGGTCTGCTCGGCAGGCGGCGCACTTCGACCTCGAGGCGCCGAAGGAGCCGCAGCGGGGCGAGTACTGGTGCCACAAGCACCGGCGTGCCTGCCGACCGGTGGACTCGGCGGGCCGCTTCCTCCGCCGCTACACCTTGGACACCCTGGCGCGAATCGAGGAGTTCGCGCAGGTCCGTGACGCCGAGCGCGAGACGACCGTGCTGCACGGGGACGCGCGAGAGCTGGATCTCTCCGGTCCGTACGACGCGGTCCTCACCTCGCCGCCGTATCCGGGACTCATCGACTACCACGAGCAGCACCGGTACGCGTACGAGCTGCTCGAGCTCGACGACCGGCGGGAGCGCGAGATCGGCGCTGCGGCGGCCGGAACGTCCCTCGCCGCCTTCGAGGCCTACCGGGCGGGCATCGCGGCTGTCCTCGAGCGGTCGGCGGCGGCGCTGCGGCCTGAGGCGCCAGTGCTCGTCGTCGTCAACGACCGGCGCGACCTCTATCCCGAGATCCTCGCGCGCGCGGGACTCAGGCTCGAGGCCCGGCTACGCAGGCACGTCAACCGACGCACGGGTCGCCGGGCGGGCGAGTACTTCGAGGACGTCCTAGTCGCGCGCGCGGCCTGAGCTTCAAACCGGCCCTCGCGACCGCGCGTAATGTCCTTGCGTGACCATCGTCAGACGTGTCCTGGGAGCGCTGCTATGTCTGACCGGCTTCGTCTGGATCGGCCAGGGAACCAACATCATCCAGGGCTCTTCGATGACCGGCAGCACGTTCTGGGCGGTCTTGGGAGCGCTCTGCGTGGTGGCCGGTCTCGTCCTGCTCGGCTGGCCGTGGCACCAGTCGAGCGCAGACGCCTAAACCTCGCCGTCGAAGTACTCGACAGCGTCGGCCAGACGGAACAGCTTCCCGGGAGGCCACGCACCGACCTTCTCCGAGTCCGGGTAGACCGAAGTCGCGACGGCGAGCCGGTTCGACCAGATGCAGACGCGCACGGTCTCGTCGGTGCGGTTCGTCACCTTGTGCGCGCCCGCCTCGCCGGACGGGAAGAAGGCGCAGTCCCAAGGCTCGAGCTCACGTTCGCCCTCCGGCGTGCGCAGGGTGGGCCGGCCGACGAGCACGATCAGCCACTCTTCCTCGGCGTTCTCGTAGTGGTAGGGGCAGATGCTCAAGCCGGGAGGGAGCTCGTACACCGAGAGGCCGAGCTGCTCGCCGCCGACCAACGGCCCAACGCGGGCATAACGGGCGCCGTAGCCGGGTGGCTCGTCCTCGTCCTCTTTGAGCTCGACCTCGAAGAGGTTGGCGACGCTCATTGCTCGCCCTCCCAGTACTCGACGGGCTCGCCGAGCCAGCCCCGGTGCTGGAAGCCGGGCGCGTTGATCAACACCTTGCCGCTGTCCGGGTAGACGCAGGCGTCGCCGTACGGCGCATTCGTCGACGGCATCGCGTACCGCACCGGCGCGTCGGTGTGATTGCGGACTGCATGCGCCCCCGCCGCACCGGCCGGGAAGCAGGCAACGTCGCCGGCCCGCAGGACAGTCTCGCCTTCGGGCGTGCGGAGGGTCAGCTCGCCCTCGATCACGATCAGCCACTCTTCCTCGGTCGTCTCGAAGTGGTACGGCCACGAGGCGCTGCCCGGCGGGAGCTCGTGGACGCTCATGCCTGTCGCGACCGCCCCGAAGGGCCGGGTGAGCGACGTCGCGAAGATCTGGTGTCCTTGGGGGTTATTTTCGCGCTGCTCGAGCGTCACGGTCCGAAGGTTCTGGACGCGCTCGCCACTCACGTCGCCAGCCTATCTCGACGAAGTCGGCGGTTCCGTGTGACGGTTCCGGTCCTACTCTGGCTGCGTGCTTGCACGCGCGGTCACGCATGCGGTCGTCGGCCTCGAGCCGCGGCGTGTCGACGTGGAGGCGCACGTTCGCGACGGAATTCCCGGGTTCACGATCGTGGGTCTCGCCGACCGTGCCTGCCAGGAAGCGCGTGAGCGCGTCCGCTCGGGGATCTCTGCCGCTGAGCTGACGTTCCCACCGGGACGCATCACCGTGAACCTTGCACCTGCCGAACTGCGCAAGGAAGGCTCCGGCTTCGACCTCCCGATCGCCCTTGCCTTGCTCGCGGCGTCGCAGCAGGTCCCTCGCAGTGCGCTCGAGCGCACTGCCGCGGTCGGGGAGCTCGCGCTCGACGGGAGGCTCCGCCGAGTCGGCGGTGTGCTCGCAGTCGCGGAGGGAGCGCGTCGGCTCGGCGCCGAGCGCCTGCTGTGTCCGGCCGACTCCGCCCGCGAGGCTGCGCTTGCCGGCGTCGCCGTAATTCCCATCCGGCATCTCGCCGAGGCTGTGGCGTATCTGCGCGGCGAGCTCGAGCTGACACCCGAACCGCCGCTCGCACCGAACGGCCATGGCTCGGCGTCGGCGCTCGATCTCGCCGACGTCCGCGGGCAGGAACGCGCGCGGCGCGCGCTCGAGTTGGCGGCCGCAGGCGGGCACAACGTGCTGCTGGGCGGGCCGCCCGGGACGGGAAAGACGATGCTCGCGCGCCGGCTACCAGGGATCCTGCCGGCGCTCGAATCCCACGCCGCCCTCGAGGTGACCAGGATCCACTCGGTCGCCGGTCTTGTGGACGGTGAGCAGCCTCTCGTCTCGCTGGCGCCGTTTCGTGCGCCTCATCACAGTGCCTCGACCGCTGCGATCGTCGGTGGCGGCCCGCACCTCCGGCCCGGGGAGGCAAGCCTTGCGCATCGCGGCGTCCTCCTCCTCGACGAGCTAGCCGAGTTTCAGCGGCCGGCGCTCGAGGCTCTGCGTCAGCCGCTCGAGGACGGCTTTGTGTCGGTCTCGCGCGCCGCCGGCCGGGTCGTCTTCCCGGCTCGGTTCATGCTCGTCGCGACCATGAACCTGTGTCCGTGCGGGGCGCGAGGCGACCCCGCCGCTCAGTGCAGCTGCTCGGCGCAGCGCCTCGCGCGTTACCGCGACAAGCTCTCTCGTGCGCTGCTGGACCGGTTCGACCTCGTCCTCGCGATGCCGCGCGTACGCGGCGAGGAGCTCGCAGCCGCGCCGAGCGAGGGCTCCGCCGTCGTGGCCGGCCGCGTCGCGACGGCGCGGGAGCGGCTCGCGGCGAAGCCGCCTTCGCGCGACCGGGATGCCGACGTGCTGCTTCGCCGTGCCGCGGACCGCCTGCATCTGTCCGGACGTGGCTATGCGCGGGTCGGGCGAGTCGCGCGAACGATCGCCGCGCTCGCCGAGTCGGAGTCGGTGCGGACCGAGCACGTGGCCGAGGCACTTTCCTATCGCTCGCCCGACGAGCTGTCGAGTGTCTGAGCTCGCGGTCGCGGTCTTCGCCTCCGAGACGGGCACGCATCTGGTCCGCCCGCCTCGCGGCGAGCGCTGGCGGGCCTTCGGGCGCCGCTTCGACGAGCGTGACTACCTCGAGCGGCTGGCCGCCGGCGGACATCGCTTCCTCTCCCGGTCGACGCCGGACTTCCCGCCGCTTCTGCGCGCGATCCACGACCCGCCGGCCGGCCTCTTCCTCCGTGGCCAGGCGGAGATCGAGATCCTTTCGCGAGCCGCGGTAGCCGTCGTGGGAGCGCGGGCGTGCTCCGGGTACGGCGCCTCCGTCGCCCGTAGTCTGGGACGGGAGCTCGCGTTGGCGGGTCTCGTCGTCGTGAGCGGCCTCGCGCGGGGGATCGACGCCGAGGTGCACCGCGGGGCGCTCGAAGCGAATGGAGCCACCGTCGCGGTTCTCGGCTGCGGCATCGACCGCGACTATCCCGCCGCACACGCGGAGCTGGCGCGCCGTGTCGCGGCTGCCGGGCTTATCGTCTCGGAGTACGCGCCCGGCGTCGAACCCGCGCCGTGGCGGTTTCCGGCACGCAACCGCATCGTGGCCGGGCTCTGCGCCGTGACCGTCGTCGTCGAGGCACGCGAGCGGAGCGGCGCGCTCATCACGGCGGATCTCGCGCTGGAGGAAGGCCGGGAGGTATTCGCGGTGCCGGGCGAGATCACGTCGTCACTGAGCGCTGGAACCAACTTGCTGCTCAAGCTCGGCGCGGCGCCGCTGACGAGTGCCGCCGATGTGCTCGCCCCATTCGGGATCGAGCCTGAGCTCGCACAAGAGGAGGAGTCACCTCTCCTCGAGCTCTTGCCGGCCAGCGCGGACGAGCTCGTGCGCAAGACGGGGCTCGGTGCCGACGAGGTCGCGCGGACACTCGTCGAGCTCGAGTTGGAGGGCCGCGTGGTGGTGCGTGACGGCATGTACCGTCGCGCTTCGTGAATCCGTACTGGCTGGAGGAACCAGACCCGGCGCGGCCCGAGACGACGCTCGACGGACGTGCCGATGTCGCGATCGTCGGCGCCGGCGTCACGGGCTGCTCCGCCGCACTCCGCCTCGCCGAGGCCGGCCTGCGCGTTCGCGTGCACGATGCGCGCGGAGTCGCGGAAGGCGCCAGCGGACGCAACGGTGGCTTCGCGCTCGGCGGCGGCGCGGCCCGCTACGACGTCGCGCGGGAGACGTACGGCGCGGAGCGCGCGGCGGCCATTTGGCGCTGGACTCACGAGGCGCTCGACCAGATGGCCGCGCTCACCGGTGACGCCCTACATCGCTGCGGCAGCTACCGCCTCGCCGGCTACGACGAGGAGCGAGAGGGCATCCGGCTCGAGTACGAGGCGCTGCGAGAGGACGGGTTCGACGCGAAGTGGCTCGACGAAGTTCCTGGTGCCGCAGCCGGTCGCTTCCACGGTGCGATCTCTCATCCCCATGACGGTTCCATCCAGCCCGCGCGCTTGGTTCGCCGCCTGGCGACGGCCGCTGCGACGACGGGAGCGGAGATTCGCGAGCACGACCGAGTCGAGGACGTCGAGGCGCTGAGGGCCGATCGCGTCCTCGTAGCGATCGAGGGCTACGGACACGGTCTCGTCCCGGAGCTCGCCGATCTCGTCTGGCCCACCCGCGGCCAGATGATCGCGAGCGAGCCGCTCGCGCGCGTGCTCTACGACCGCCCGCATTACGCACGCCAGGGGTTCGACTACTGGCAGCAGCTGCCCCGACGGCCGGGTTCTGCTCGGCGGCTTCCGCGACGTCTCGATCCTCGACGAGCTGACGGACGTCGAAGAGACGACGCCGGCGATCCAGTCGTCCCTCGAATCGTTCCTCCACGAGTTCGTTGGCGAGGAGGTGGCGGTGACGCACCGCTGGGCGGGCATCTTCGGCGTCACGCAGGACATGCTGCCGCTGGTGAGGGCGGTGCCCGGGCGCGACGAGCGCGTCTGGGTCGCAGGCGGCTACTCCGGCCACGGCAACGTCCTCGGCTTCGCGTGCGGACAGCTCGTCGCGGACGCGATGCTCGGCGACACGACGTCGCCGCAGCTCGAGCTATTCAGCCCCGAACGCTTCGAGGGGTGACGCGTGGCGCGGCTCGTAGAGAAGGACTTCGACGCCGCCCGGGAGGAGCATGGTGATCGTGACGCCGAAGCTCTCCTCCTCCGGCTCGCCGCGGAACTCGATCCCGCCCGACCGCAGCTCACTGACGGTTTGCGCCAGGTCGTCGCACATGAAGCAGATCTGATGCTTCGTCGCGCCGTCCGAGGGATGGACGCCGAGCTCCGCAGGCGGCAGCTCGAAGATCAGCCAGCCCGGAGTGTCTTCGACGTACTCCCAGCCGAGCACGTCGCGCAGCACGGCGCGGAGAGCGTCCGCCTCGGGTGTGTAGAGGAGCATGTGTGCGCCGGTGATGGCCATCAGAGGGGCTTGACGTCGGCGATGAGCTTGTCGACAGACTCCTTCGCGTCGCCGAACAGCATCACGGTCTTCGGGTTGTAGAAGAGCGGGTTCTCGATTCCGGCGAAGCCTGGGTTCATCGAGCGCTTGAGGACCACGACGGTCTGTGCGTCGTCGACGTTGAGGATCGGCATCCCGTAGATGGGCGACCCCTGGTTGTTGCGCGCGTCGGGGTTGACGACGTCGTTCGCACCGACCACGACCGCGACGTCGGTGCGCGAGAACTCGGGATTCGCCTCGTCCATCTCCTTCAGCTGGGGGTACGGGACGTTTGCCTCGGCGAGGAGAACGTTCATGTGGCCCGGCATGCGGCCCGCGACGGGATGGATGGCGTACGAGACCTCGACACCCTTGGCCTCGAGCAGATCCGCGAGCTGGCGGACATCGTGCTGCGCCTGCGCGACCGCGAGGCCGTAACCCGGCACGAAGACCACCTTGTGCGCGTAGGCGAGCATCACGGCAACGTCCTCGGCCGTCGCGCTCCTGACCGTGCCGCCGTCGCCTGCCGCAACTGCCGCTGCCGCCTCCGAGACCTGGCCGAACGCGCCGAAGAGGACATTCGCAACCGAACGGTTCATCGCCCGCGCCATCATCAGCGTGAGCAACGTTCCGGACGCGCCGACGAGCATCCCCGCCACGATCAGGAGGTTGTTCTCCAGTTCGAAGCCGCCGAGCGCGACGGCGATGCCCGTGAACGCGTTGAGGAGCGAGATCACGACCGGCATGTCGGCGCCGCCGATCGGCAGCACGAAGAGAACGCCGAAGCAGAGTGACGCCGCGACCGTGACCCAGAGCAGCCACTCGTCCTGCACGCCGGCGACGAGCGCGATCCCGCAGCCCAGAGCGCCGACGAACAGCGCGCCGTTGACGAACTGCTGGCCTGCGTAGGTGATCGGTCGGCCGCCGATCAGCTCCTGGAGCTTCGCGAAGGCGACCATGGAGCCTGAGAACGAGATCGCCCCGATCAGCGCGGAGAGCACGATCCCGAGCGAGATGTCGACCGTCGGCGCGCCGGGAGGCGGCAGGTCCTTGTGCAGCTCGGCGAGCGCGATCAACGCCGCGGCGCCGCCGCCGACGCCGTTGAAGAGTGCCACCATCTGCGGCATGGCGGTCATCCGCACCTTGCGCGCTGCGACGGCTCCGAAGCTGCCGCCGATCACCATCGCGACCGCGATCGCCCACCAGCTCGTGGACCCGACCTTGATCCAGGTCACGACGATCGCCAGCACCATCCCCGCCGCGCCGATCTGGTTGCCGCGCCTCGCCTGCGCCGGGTTGGAAAGGAAGCGCAGCGCGAGGATGAACGCGACGATCGTGATCAGGTAGAGGAGGTTCGAGAGGTTGTAGCTCACTCGTCGTCCGGCTTCTTCGGCCGTTCGCGGCTCTTGAACATCTCGAGCATCCGGTCGGTGACGACGAAGCCGCCCACCACATTCGCGGAGGCGAGGACGACGGCGGCGAAACCGACGATCCAGGTGAACGCACTCTTGTCGGGTTGGCCGAGCACGATCATCGCGCCGACGATCACGACGCCGTGAATCGCGTTCGTGCCCGACATCAGGGGCGTGTGCAGCAGCGTCGGCACCTTCGAGATCACCTCGATGCCGAGGAAGATCGCGAGCACGAGGATCGTCACCTCGAAGACGAGAAGCGTGGTGTGGCTCATGCCCTGGCTCCTTCCTGCTTCCCGGCGACGCAGGCGCCGCTCGTGATCTCGTCGCTCCAGTCGAGCGTGAGCTCGCCCGCCGGCGCGAGGTGGAGGAGAAGCGCCTGGACGTTTCGCGAGTACAGCGTCGAGGCGTGGTACGGCATCGTGCTCGCGAGGTTCGTCAGCCCCACGAGCGTCACCCCGGCGCGCTCGACGATCTCGCCCGGCTCGGTCAGCTCGCAGTTGCCGCCGGTCTCGGCGGCGAGGTCGACGATCACCGACCCCGGCCGCATCGCTTCGACGGCGGAGGCCGGGATGATCTTCGGTGCGGGCCGGCCGGGGACGGCGGCCGTCGTGACGACGGCGTCGAAGTCGGCGATCCGGCCCTCGAGCGCCTCCTGCTGGGCCGCCATCTCCTCCCCGGTCAGCTCGCGTGCGTAACCGCCCTCGGCTTCGGCGCCGGTCACGCCGAGGTCGAGCCAGTTTGCGCCCAGGCTCTCGATCTGCTCGCGCACGACGGGACGGACGTCGAAGCCGGTCGTCACGGCGCCGAGCCGACGGGCGGTGGCGATCGCCTGCAGCCCGGCCACGCCGGCGCCGATCACGAGCACCTTCGCGGGTGGAACCGTGCCCGCTGCGGTCATGAGCATCGGGAAGAAGCGCGGCAGATGCTCGGCGGCGAGGAGCGCCGCCTTGTACCCGCCGACGGTCGCCTGCGACGAGAGCGCGTCCATCGGCTGCGCCCGCGTGATCCGCGGCACGGATTCGAGTGCGAATGCGGTCACGCCGCGCGCGGCGAGCGCCTCGATGCCCGCCTGGTCCGAAAGCGGCTCGAGGAAGGCGATGAGCAGCTGGCCCGAGTGCAGCCGCTCCCGCTCGTCCGCCGACGGCTTGCGCACCTTGACCACACCGTCCGCCTCCCATGCGTCGCCGAGCGTCGCGCCGGCCTCGCTGTACGCGTCGTCGGGAAACGACGCGGCGTCCCCCGCGCCCGTCTCGACGACGAGCTCGAAGCCTGCTACGGCGAGCTTCCCGACGGTCTCCGGGACGAGCGCGATCCGCCGCTCGCCGTCCGTCGTCTCGCGCGGGATCCCGACCCTCATCCGGCGCGTAGCCTATGCCAGCGCCCGGCCGGGCACGACGGTGATCCTCCGCAGCTAGCCTCGCGTTGCCGTGACGCATTTCTTCACGAGCCACGGGTTGCCGCTCCTCTTCGTGGTCGTAATGCTCGAGTCGTTCGGGATCCCGCTGCCGGGCGAAACCGCGCTGATCGCCTTCGGCGTGCTCGCGTCGCAGGGCCACTACGACATCGTCACGGTGATCGCGGTCGCGGCCGTCGCCGCGATCATCGGCGACAACCTCGGATACGCGCTGATCGGGCGGCTCGGCGGCCGCCGCCTCTTCGAGCGCACACGCTACGGGCGTCGCTACGCGGAGCGCTTTCTACCGACGGCAGAGCGCTTGATGGCGAAGCACGGCGGCAAGATCGTCTTCTTCGGCCGGTTCATCAGCATCCTCCGTTTCACGGCCGCCTGGGCGGCAGGCATCGCGCGGATGCCGTGGTGGAGATTCTTCTTCTGGAACGCCGCCGGGGGCATCTGCTGGGCGACCGCGGTAGGGCTTGTCTCCTACTACGCAGGCGCTGCCGCAGCGGACGCGATTCAGCGGTACGGGATCTATGCCGCGGTGGGGATCGCAGTCGCGGTGCTCATCGCCTTCTTCGTCACGCACACCGGTAAGAAGTGGCTGGAAAAGCGGCTCTAGCGCGTCTGTCCGCGCTCGCTCTCGCGGTCGTACTTCTCGCGGCGGGCTCCGGCGGAGGTTCGGCTGCTGCGACGCTGCCGGCGACCGCACCCCCCTCCGTGCGAATCCCGCACTTCACGCATGTCGTCCTCGTCGTGTTCGAGAACCACGAGGCGAGCTCGATCGCCGGGAATCCCGACGCACCGACGTTCAATGCGCTTGCGCGCCGCTACGCGACGCTGACCAACTACACCGCCGTGGCTCATCCCAGTCTCCCGAACTACCTCGCACTCGTCTCGGGCTCGATGCAGGGAATCTTGAGCGACTGCACCGACTGCGTGGTCCAGGCCCGCAACCTCGCCGACACACTCGCGGCCGCCGGGAAGACCTGGAAAACGTATGCCGAAGATCTCCCGTACCCAGGGTTCACCGGCGGATCCTCCGGTCGCTACGTGAAGAAGCACAACCCGTTCCTGTACTTCGGCGATGTCGCCGGCTCGCGGGCACGCCGCAACCGCGTCGTCCCGTTCACCCAGCTCGCACCCGACGTCGCTCGCGGTCGGCTGCCGAACTTCTCGCTCATCGTCCCGAACCTCTGCGACGACATGCACGACTGCTCTGTTGCCACCGGCGACGCCTGGCTCAAGGCGCACGTCGTTCCGTTGCTGCACTCGCCCCGGCTGCGCGGCGGTCTCGTCTTCGTCGTCTTCGACGAGGGGACAAGCGATACGGGCGGCGGCGGACGAATCGACGCGCTTGCGCTCGGCCCGACCGTGCGCCGCGGTTCGAGGTTCACGCGTGCGACGAATCACTACGGCCTCCTGCGCACGATCGAGGACGCCTGGGACCTGCCGCGGCTCGGCTTCTCGCGCAAAGGGACGCCGATCGGCGGCATCTGGAAGAGGTAGGAGTCGCCGGTCCGGCGCGGAATCCGTCCCGGGCATGCTCGTCGCGATCGCACGCGCACTCGAGGAGCGCGACCACACTCTCGGCCACGGTGCCCGCGTAGCTGCCTTGTCCGAACCCGTCGCGCTGGAACTGGGCTGGGATCGTCACCGCATCCGCGCACTCCGCTGGGCCGCGCCGCTCCACGACGTCGGCAAGGTCAAGGTTCGGCCGCAACTGCTCGGGAAGGCCGGCCGGCTCACGCTCGACGAGGTGGCCGAGATCCGGAACCATCCGACAGCCGGCGCAAGGCTCGTGATCGAGATGCGCCGGTTCCGCGACGCCCTCCCGTACGTCCTCTTCCACCATGAGCGGTGGGACGGTGACGGCTACCCGGCGGGATTGAGCGGGCGCAGAATCCCCATCGAGGCCCGGCTGCTCGCGGTCGCCGATGCCTTCGACGCGATGATCTCGCCGCGGCCGTACCGCCACGCGCTCACTCACGCCCATGCGCTCGCCGAGGTGGAGGCCGGAGCAGGAACGCAGTTCGACCCCGTCGCGGCGGAACTCTTCGTCGGGGCTTGGGCCGACGGCTGGGACACCTGGCACGCCGCCGTAGCTTCTTAAGAAGGCGGATCAAGGTTTGCCCATGAGCAAGCTGCGTGCCGCCGGGCTCGTCCTCACAGCGGCTCTGCTGCTCCTTCCCACATCGGCCGGGGCCGCCAGGTCGCAGGCGAACAAGTGACGCAAACGGCGAAGCCGATCTGGACTTTGACCTGACCAGCGGCAAGGACGTCACGATCGCCCACGCCAGCCGTACCGACAGCCCCCCGGCCATCGGCCCCAGCGGCCTCGTCTATGCGCTCAACCCGCACTACGGCGGCCCCGCCAAGCTCGTCTTCTTCATGGCGACGGCGAGTTTGCTCGCGATGGTGAGCTAGAGCGCGGCCCAGACCTCGAGCTTGGCGCGGACGCGCCCGATCACGTCGTCCGTGAACTCGCTCGTACCGAGGTGCCCGCCCAGGTCGGCGGTCCGCACGCCCTGGGCGACCGCCTCGAGGCATGCCTCGCGAATCGCGCGCCCGGCACGTTGCGCCTCCTCGCCGGCGTGTGAGAGAAGAGCCGCCCCCGCGAGGATCATTGCCATCGGGTTGGCGACGTTCTTCCCCTGCAGGGAGGGAGCAGTCCCGTGCGCGGCCTCGGCCATGATCGCCGCCGGCTCGAAGTCGGACTCGAACGCCACGAGCAATGATTCCGAGCCGGCGATGGAGCCGAACAGCGGGAGCACCAGGTCGGACAGGATGTCTCCGTCGCGGTTCAACGCCGGGATCACGAGCGGGTCGCCGGCGGAGGAGAGGAGGAGCGCGAATGTCGCGTCGATCAGCTGCGGCTCGTACGGCACCTCCGGATGGCGCTCGGCGGCCACGTCCATCTCCTCCTTCAGCATCCCCTCGTACGTCGGACTGACGGTGTACTTCGGGCCGCCGAACACCTTGGCACCCGTGCGCTCGGCCTGGCGGAAGGCGAACTCGGAGACTGCGTGACAGATGCGGCGCTCGATGCGCTCCGTGCGGAACGCGACCTCGTCGTCGCCCTCGCCTTCGCGCCACTCCGTCGCGCCGTAGGCGTCTCCGACGGCCATCCGCACGATCGAGATCGGCGCATGCACACCGCCGAGCGGCGCGACACCCGGAATCCGCCGGCCGGTTCGCACGATCACTCTGCCGCCGATCTCCTCGCGAAGGATCCGGTTCGGGGAGCCGATGTCGCCGCGGCCCTCCGGCGTCACTGTCGCCGCCTTCAGCCCGAGTCCGTGCTCGCGAATGGCGGCCGCCGCGTCGTGCACGACTCCGTTGTCGGTCTCGCGGCGCCGCTCGAGCGAGAGGTCGAAGCGCGGGAACTCGAGCTCGACCCCGATCACGTCCGGCTCGAGCACGCGGAGGCTCTCCTCGAGGAGTTCCTGCCCGGTCTCGTCGCCGTCGAGGACGACGATCGTACGCTCGTCGCGCATAGGCGGTCGATGGTATCGGCGTTTGCCGCTCCGGCTCGTGGACGACAACCCGACGACATGGCGTGGACAAGGAAGGGTCGGAAGGGTTCATTCCGCTATTACGACAGCAGCGGCAAACAGATCGACGACGAGTCGAAGCTCGCTCGAATCGAGGCGCTTGCGATCCCGTCCGCGTGGAAGGATGTCTCGATCTCGCCGCGGGCGACCACGAAGCTCCAGGCCACCGGCATCGACGCCGCCGGCCGGAAGCAGTATCTCTACAGCGCCGAGTATCGAGCCCGGCAAGAACAGGCCAAGTACGACAAGCTGATCCGCTTCGGCGACGCCCTACCGGCGCTACGCGAGGTGATGGCCCTCCACTTCGACCAGGAGGAATTCGATCGGGAGCGCGTCTCGGCGATCGCCCTGCGGTTGATCGAGTTGGGCTGGTTCCGGGTCGGTTCGGAGCGATACGTCCGCGCTCGGACCTACGGCGTGACGACCCTCCTTCGCCGCCATGTCGCGGTGCGCGGCCGCCGGGTTTGCCTCTCCTTACCAGCGAAGGGCGGGATCCGTGTCCGCACCGAGGTCGTGGACACAGATCTTGCCGCAGCCATGCGGCGGCTACTCGAGATCAAGGGGCCGCGTGTCTTCAAGTACGAGTGGGAGGGCAGCGTCTACAACCTGACGAGCCGGCGGCTGAACGACTACGTGAAGATCTATCTCGGGGAGGAGTTCAGCGCGAAGGACTTCCGCACCTGGGGCGGCACGCTCCTCGCTGCGATCTACCTCGCCGAACGCGCCGCCAAGGAAGGAGTTCCGGAGTCGGAACGCGAGCAGAAGCGATCGGTCAATGCGGTCATACGGCGTGTTGCAGAGCGACTCGGAAATACGCCTGCCGTAACACGCGAGTCGTACGTCGCGCCCGCAGTTGTAGAGCAGTACCTCGAGGGGTGAACGATCGACGATTTTCGTCCTCGGCATTTGCGCATTGCCAATGCCCGCGAAACGGCGCTCTCGCCGGAAGAACAGGCCATGCTCAGCTTGCTTCGCTCGTGGCGAATTCGACGTGCACGTGAAGCTGCTTAGTGCGGCACGAGTTTCGGTAGGGTTTCGCCGGAGATCGCTCTTGCGAAGGAGGACAGTGGTGGCTCGGAAAACGGTGCTCGTCTGCGACAGTTGTGGGAACGAGGTCGACGAGGGGAAGGGCGCGGTGATGCGGGTGACGTACACCGATGCGCGCCGCGGGGCGAAACAGGCCGACCTCTGCGACACGTGCTCCGCCAAGATGCCCGGCCGTGCGACAGCCCGCCGCGGCCGCAAGCCGAAGTCCGCTTCGGTCGCCTAGAGACCGTCTCGCGCTCGCGCTAGCGTAGGCGGGTGCCGCTCCGCCTGATCGCGGGCCCTGCCAACGCGGGCAAGGTCGAGCTCCTGCTCGGCCGGTATCTCGACGCGCTCGAGTCCCCCGACGGGCTCGAGCCGGTGCTCATCGTGCCGAACCGGGCGGACGTCGACCGCGTCGAACTCGAGCTCCTGGCGCGTCGGCCGGCGCTCCTCGGCGGCTCGATCGGCACCTTCGACGCCCTGGTCGACCGTCTCGTGCACGATTCCGACGGCGCGCGCCGTCGTCTGGGACGTCTGGAGCAGACACTCCTCGTTCGCCGGGTCGTGAACGACGCGGAGCTGAACGGTTACACCCGTTCGGCGACTCATGCAGGCTTCGTCGACTCGCTCGAGCGGACGCTCGGTGAGCTCGACGAAGGGCTCCTCGTGCCCGAGGCCGTGGCGGGTGAGCTCGGAGCGCTCTACGACGGCTATCGCAGCGAGCTCGACCGGCTCGCACGGTGGGACCGCGGCCTGCTTCGCAGCCACGCCGTCGAGCGCCTCCGTACCGATCTGGAGGCCTGGCACGGCGAGCCCGTCTTCGCTTATGGGTTTGAGGATCTGACCGGTGCCGAGTGGGCTCTGCTCGAGGCTCTGGCCGCCCGGACCGAGGTCACGGTCTCGCTTCCCTATGAGCCGGGACGTCCGGTCTTCGCTGCGCTCAGGCGCACGGCCGAGGATCTCGCCGGTCTGGCGTCCGGCGCCGTCGAGGAGCTGCCGCCCCGCTACGGCACGGTCGCCCCTCCGGCTCTCGCGCATCTCGAGCGGGCACTGTTCGCCGATGAGCCGGGAGAGGCGCCGCCAGTCGACGGCGTGATCCGATTCTTCGAGGGTGCCGGAGGCCGCGGCACGCTCGAGCTCGTCGGTGAGGAGGTGCTCGCGCTGGCGCGTGGCGGCATGCTGCCCGAGCGGATCGGGCTCGTCGTGCCGGGATACGAACGGATTCGCGGCGCACTCGAGACTGTGCTCGGTTCGTTCGGCATCCCCTACGCCGTGGACGGCGAGCTGCGGCTCACCCAGACACCGCTCGTACACGCGCTCGCTGCGCTGCTCCGCTTCGCGTGGGGAGGGGGGACTCGCAGCGACCTCTTCCGCTTCCTCCGCTCGCCGTTCTCGGGGCTCGAGCGTCGGTCGGTCGACTTCGTCGAGGGCCGCCTCCGCGGGCGCGCCGTCCAGGCGCCCGAGCGCGTCGTCGAGGAGGCGGAACGGCTGCGCGACGCCCCCCTGCCCGCGCTCGCGGAGTTGCGTGACGCCGCCGATCCGATCGAGGCCGTGCGCGACCTCGCTGAGCGAATGCTGCGAAACGCGTACGGCCTCGAGCGGCCGCCGGCGGACGCCGCGAGCCGGCTCGATCTCAGAGCCTACGAGACACTGAGGCGGCTGCTCGCCGAGCTCGAGGGCTGGCGCGAACTCAGCGGAGAGTTGAGCCGGGAGGACATCGTGGCGGCGGTCGAGCGTGCCGCACTTCCCCGGCGCACCGGAGACGATGCCGGGCGCGTCGCGGTCGTCGACCTCCTGCGCGCCCGCACGCGCCGCTTCGACGCCGTCTTCCTGCTCGGGCTGGAGGAAGGGAGCTTGCCACGCCGCGGCGGCGGCTCGCCGTTCCTCGATGACGACGCGCGGCGGGCGCTCGACGAGCGAGGCGCGCGGCTCGAGCGGCCGGATCCCGTCGAGAACGATCGCTACCTCTTCTACACGGCGTGCACGCGCGCGTCGCAGCGCCTCTATCTCGTGCGTGAGGCCGCGGACGACGACGGCAGCCCGCGGGAGGCGAGCCCGTTCTGGCACGACGTGCATACGCTCTTCGACGCGGACGACGTGCGGCGGTGGACCCGCCGGCGTCCGCTCTCGGCGCTGACCTGGCCGCTTGAGGACGCACCGACCGAGCGTGAACGGCTGCGAGCGCTGGCGGAGCTGGCCGCCCGCGACGCGGATGCGGCGGAAGGACTCGCGCGGGCGAACGGCTGGGAGCGGAGGCTGGCCCGCGCACTGGCTGCCTTCCGGCGACCGACACGCATCACCCACCCGCTCGTGCTGGAGCAGCTCGGCTCACGCACGTCGTTCGCCGTGACGGAGCTCGAGCGCTTCGCCGACTGCTCCTCGGCCTGGTTCGTCGAGCGCTTCCTCGACCCGAAGACGATCGACGCCGAGCCCGACGCGAAGCAGCGCGGCAGCGTCGCGCACAACGCCCTCTATCGCTTCTTCACCCGCGTTCCGGCCGAGCTCGGGGTCGAGAAGCTCGAGGCGCAGCACATGGAGGCGGCCACGACGCTGATGCGGGAATGCCTCGACGAAGCCGTAGGCCGGGTGCGGATGGATCTCACAGAGATGCAGGAGCGGGAGCTCG